>Ga0207052_10078_pt1 | contig 32979 bp, 35 predicted proteins | sample Alteio_BWMinCont_62_FD_153294 | JGI IMG/M metagenome (GOLD analysis project Ga0207052, IMG submission 153294) | Enriched cells from forest soil in Barre Woods Harvard Forest LTER site, Petersham, Massachusetts, United States -... | ecosystem: Environmental > Terrestrial > Soil > Temperate forest >...
AAGGACGCGGCCTTTCGCGGCGGGGCCATGCCTCACTTTCTGACCCGAAGCGGCGAGCCGGGGCCGCCTGACTCTCTGTGGACAGACGCAACGCTCAAGGCAACCGAGGCAGTCTGTTGCTGCGGCTGCCGTCATTCGCATCTGCTCGAAGCTGCTCCGGTGTTTGCTTGTCCGGGGACGCTCTGCAGGATCAGAAAGCCATCTTCTTCCTCGACCAGCCGTTCTGCCCGGGCTTCCCCGACGGCCAGGAATGCGCGCAGCACATTCCAGCGGTTGGACCTGGCCGCTAGGCCAAGATCTGTGACGGACATGACGTAGTCCACATGCAAGCTGCCAAGCAACTCGCGCTTCGAATACCGGCGATGACGATGCGACATGACACTTCCTCCTCTGTTTGATTGGTTGATTGGGCACGAAAATACTCGGCCGATTGGCGGGGCTCGGACGCATTCGGGTTGCGAGGTTGGATCAGACTTGCGCCGAGGCTGGCCGGGCTGTCTCGGTGTTAGCGGCGGAAATCGCGGCGCCGGCGCAGTCAAGATCGTTCAAAGTGCAGCGCCACATGCTTGCGAGCGTAAGCGCCAGCGGCACGATCAGAAGCAGTAGAGCCGGCGAAACTTTCCCGCTCCGCGACCCAATGGATCATCAGGACACAGACAACAAGGTTGAACATGGTGAACACAATGCACGTCGCGAAGCGCCGGAGCGCACGACGATACACGAAGGCTGTTGGCATAGCAGTCTCCCTTCACGGAACTGGATTTGGTGGGGATGAAGCCTACGGGTGACAGGAATCACTCGAAGGAGGATGGCGCAATTGCCCTACAAGGTAAGCCAGCGTTCAAGGACAGCAACCGCCAGCTGATGGTCCAACAGCGTAGGAATTGTCGAACTGGAACGTATTCTGTACTCCAGGTACGCCGCACACTTGCGCAGGGCGTCGTCTTTCTCGGCCGTCTGCATTGGCCGCAAGAGGCTAAGGCCAATGGCCAGCTCTCGAAAAGTAGGGGGGCTGAAATGCATGGCGACCTCTCTCATGTGGCATTAAGGCCGTAGAATCGAACCGCTAGAGTTGGTTCCTCAGGGGTCGAAAAGTTGTGCAGGGAGCGCTCGTAGCAGGCGCGTCTTCGGCCATTGGAGGCCAACTGCGCAATCGTGCGCTGCCAGCGGCCTTCCGGCCTTTGGCGCCAGCCAAAGCATCTTCGGTTGAAGACATGCTTGAGATGCCAAGGTTCGACATCACTTCGGACGACTCAGTCGTGCGACGCGCTGAACAGGTTCTGTCGCGGACGCGGCAACTTGACGTGCTGGTCATCCGGCTTTTTGATCGTCTGCGGACCTTTCGCCTCTCCGGTATTTCCTCAACTCGTACCGCTCCTCGCCTGGTTCTCTTCCGCTTTCAATCCGAAAACGCGCAAGCATCGGGGACACAGAAGCTGCCCAATCCATACGAATGATCTGGCCACCGCACACACCCGGAATCTCGACGTTACCGCTACGATCGCTAAATCCGACAGTTCAGATCCTCCAATGTGCACCGGTTCTTAGGGACGAAAAAGCACCCGGAATTTCGGCTACAACTCACAACTTTTTAGGGATAGTCAAAAATAAGATCAGCAAGTGCAGCGACTTACAGAGCAGTCGGTAAAGACCCGTCTGCGGGATATCAAGACTTGTCCTGGCGAAAGCAAGGGAGCATCCATACGATGTCAACACGATCTCTGGGGCCGGCTCAAACACGGCAAGAATGGACTCTCCCCAGTTCTCGCCAGACGTGGCAATGCGTTGCAAGCCCGGAGGGAAGATAGTCCATTCCATGCGATGTTATTGGCGCGGCAAGGCGGAGATGATCTCGGCCAGTGTCACCTTTTTCGGACCGGGGAAGAGCGTAGAGTACATAGGAAGATCCAAAGGATCGCGACAGAATGCTCCGGAGGGTGCGAACACAGTCGGAAAATCCAGCTCCTCAAATTCCGCTCTGAGCTGGTAAACAAGATCGATCGATGAGGTGAGGTACACGAGAAGATCAAGCTGCTTCTCGTCCTTCACGGCCTTCACAATCTCCCGATAACGCTGAGCTCCTTTGAGCGTCCGCTCGTACTCGATCCCAGCCGATACCTCCATACAGTGTTCGATCATGAGGTCAGCAACGGCGTCGTAATCCTTGGCGAGTGGCAGGTCAATCGCCATATTCATGGATCGGAGTTCAATGTCTGAAATCCACCTGCGCAGGATACGGGATCTTCTCAGAGCAGCCCTGATCACGCCAAGCTCCAGATAGTGCGCTGCCTGACGGCGGTTCGGCAACGATTTGGAATCGGAGGTGATGCTCACCAACCCCTCTCCGCAACTCTCAAGACAGGAGAGGCCATCTCGGGTGATCGTGTAAGTTGCGCCCGAGTACGGCATGATCTGAGGCATTTTTTGGATCAGGCCGGCATCGACCAGCCGCTTCAGCCGCCAACAAAAGCCCTGCCGGTTCGACTCCGTTCCCTGGCTAACGAGATCGGAAAACAGCTGTCCGTGGCTGATGAAAGTTGCATTTCGCACCGCGACAATCATCGGGAGATCGCGGCCGGGACTAAAATGAAGGACGCCCCGCCGCAAGTGTCCGCGACTTTCGTCTTCCGTTACGAGGACTTCTTCATCCGAAACCCGTTCCACGTGACCTCCCATCTCCCTGTCGCTGTCCGCAATTCGGCGCCGGGGATTGCCAGCAGCAACGTTTCCTGAACGCCGCGCAGCGCACTCGCGGCTACTACGATCACGCTCCCGTCGTGCCACCGGTTGTCGAAATCGATGCGACCGACGAACGTACTTCGCGCGCAAAGAAGTAATCGATCGGCCCGGATTGTGTGCCCTGCGGGCTTCCCGAGCAGAAGCCGATTCCACTCTCCCCGCCGTTCCGGTCCCGGACTTTGGTAGGAGCCATCCTCAAAGTTGCCTGGTTCGGTGGTGGCGCTATGCGGTGCAAGGTTGATTCTCACCACGCCCGAGATGTGCCAAAGTCGCCGCTCACGGGAGCCGCAACGAAAGCCAGTGGTGTTGAACACCGCGGCCCGAAGGGAAAAGCGCGACGGGTCGGAAGCCTGATTGCCTGGCCGCAACCACCACAATGATCCGAAACTGAGACAGCGAATGATCATCCATTGGCTCCTGGCTGGTTGGCTGCCGGCTTCGTGCTTCGCTGCGCCTCGAGGCTGTCGTGTGCCCGGCTGAGCCGCTCCCGCAGATTCGTAATCTGGTTCTCCTTTGCCTGCAGTTGCGCCGTCTTGCGCTGCAGTTTGGTCTCAACGTCCGCTAATTGCGCCCTCAGATTCTGGTCTTCATGGTGCTCAACTTCGTGTTCCTGCGAGTCATTCGGAACAATTGTGGCCGGCGAGGACTCGGCTTGGTCTACGGTGCCCCGGCCCTCCCGAACTTGGCTGAAATCCAATTCGGACTGAACGGGTTTGTGGGACAGTTCTCGAATCTGGTCCGCGAGGCGCTGCTTTTCGCCGTCGAGCGTGTTGTAGCGATCAACCAGCGCATCGTGTTTGATAATCACTTCTAGAGCCTTGGCGCGCGATCCGATGTACGCATTGAACAACTGCGTGACTACATCTGCCGAAATTGTGAGCCTTCGGTCCCGCTCTCTGAGCAGCCAGCCGTTGCCGGTAACAGAGATTCCAAGCCCCATTGCGAGCAGGATCAGGCTCCAGAAATAGATCTGGTGGAGCGTGTCTTCGAGGACCTCTTTGCGCCACTCTCCCACTTGAGCGCCGTAGTCCCGGTTCTGTGGGTTGATTCCGGCGAGCGTCGTTTCGATAATTCCTGTCGGGCGCTTTGTATGGGTTTGGTGCGCCATCGGGTCATAGGAGCCGCGATCAGCCTGCAACGCGCCCGCGGTAGCCGCCGACATAAGGAACACCACAATCAGCTCTGCGCAACGCTTCATCTCTTGCGCCTCCTCTGTCTCTTCTCTTCGAGTTCCGGATTGGGAAAGCTCAGATTCAGGCCGTGCGAATCGGACGCTACTGTTGTGAGCTTTGGGTACACGTTCATGGGCACACGGGGCAGCCAGTGGCTCGACGCCTTCCGGATGTGAAGGTGCTTGTGAATTGTGCCAAAGATTGGGTCAGTCACCAGCATTTCCATCTGGCCGACGGGCATTTTCTTGATGTGTTCGTCTTGGGCAAGCGTGTCCTTGATCTCGGTCTGGCTGCCTTCGATTCCTTCCTCGTAATCCTGGTTAAACAAACCTCTCTTCCGGATCCGCATACTGCGGCGCATCTGGCGCACCCGCGCGCTAGCGTTCAGGAAGTATTTGGCCGTTTCCTCGTCTTTGGTGCGCAGCATAAAGGTCGTATTGGGGGCGCTGGATACGTCATTGCGAAACCCGCGACCGACTTGGAGCAACTGCGGCGCGCTCTGGAGTGCGAACAGAAATGCGACATTGGCGCCGCGCGCTGTCTGCAAAATGTGCGCAAAGTTCTCGTAGGCGAAGGGCGAGAACTCGTCCATTATGACGCTGACGAATGGCTGCTGTTCACCCTCTTCGGTCCGCGAGTAGCGTCTGCCTATCATCAGTTGCAAGTTTTGAAGCAGCATTCGGCCGAGGGCCGTAACAGCCCGCTCGTTCACGTTCACATTGAGGCTCAGATACAGGATCAGCTTCTGGTCGATCACCTCATCAAGCGACAGCAACTCGTCATAAGGTCCGGTGATCAGGGCCATTTCATCGCCCATGAAGGTCATCATCTCGTTAATGAGCCCCTGGATCTTCGAGACGCGCTCCTTGTCTTCGAACGATTCGAGCAGATTGCGCACGCTCATCGTGAGCGTCAGTCTTTGCTGATGGGTGACGGTGGGATCGGTCGTCACGCGGTCCAGCGCCATTTTCATCTGCTTTTTGAGGACGGCCTGATCGTAGGCGCACACGAGGACATCGTGAAAGTTGAACCGCCTGCCCGAGTAATAGAGCACACGCGCGATGTTTTCGAGGTAGACGCGCTGGTGGCCCTCAAAGAAGTCCTTCTCCATATTGAAGGACTCGAAGACAAAGGCTACATGCTCTTCGGCATTACCCTGCGGCGCCCAGAACGGGTTGTAGCGCGCGGAAATCTCTGGTCGCATAGGGTCGATCACGCGAAGATCCTGCATCCGGCCCGCGGCCTCAATCGACGGCAACAACTCCGACAGGAGCTTCTTGTCGGCCTTCCCGTCGATGAAAATGATCGGCACTCCCCGAGTAATGTCTTGTTCCGTCACGGTCTGAAGAAGATTCGTCTTGCCCGCTCCCGTCATCCCAAACGCATTCGACTGCATTGTCCGGGTCTTATCGGACCAGTAGAACGGCTTCCCGAAGATGTCGTAACCGAGCAGGACGGACGATTGTTGTCGCGCCTCTTCAATGTCCTTTTCCTCCCGTTCGCGCGCGACATAGGGGATCGGCCGCGGCCACGCTTCCTCCATTGTTCTGGTCCTGGTTGCCCGGTACCGAAGAGCTTCCCAAAGGAACAGGATGGCAAGAAAGGGATAGATGGTCAGCTCGATCAGTTGGCCTGCGCGCACATGTAGTCTGTCCCAGGCAACGAAATAGAACACGCCCACGATGCCGAGAATGAGGACCCATGCCACGAGAAGCGCGTCTTGTGCATCGGTGTGGCGCCGATAATGAACTTCTGCCTGCATGCCGACCCTCCTTCAAATCACGCTGATCGAAAAGCTGAAGATGATCAGCGATGCGACGGCCACGGCCGCGAGCACGAAGCCAACGATCACCAGAGGGTGTAGGTTGCGCCTGCCGCTCGCGTTTCGCTGCTCAACCGGGTTCAGAAACGGACGCCGCAAGGTCTCATCGAAGCTCTCGTCGCCACCCTGTCTATATGCGGCAAGGAGGCGCACGCGCGCCTCCTCAGTAGTGATGAATTCGTGGGTTCCCATCAGAGCACCACCGTTGCCTTGACCGCATGGCTGGAGTCGTCGGCGAAGACGAATTGGTACACGTTCGGCTTCGCCGCATCCTTCGGATGGATCTCGATTACTCCCTCCGCCGTTGCGCCCGGCGAGAGGTCTTTTTCGGAAAAGTTCGATTGCTCGACGGCGATCTGGGCTGTCTGATTCGGTTGGAACTGGGCAACTGATCTGTCGCTGATTTGCTTATTCGTCAACGCGGGCAGAAGATCGGTGTTTTGCTGAGGCGAGAGTTCAAAGACTTGCGGTGAAAGGACACGATAGGGCTGGGCGCCGCTGTTAGTCACCGCGAATCGTACAAACACCGAATCCCCGTCGCGGACGGCATCCCGGATCGAGACGCTAACCTGATTCTTTGGCGGATGCGCGTCGTGCCCGTCGACGGGTGTGATCTTGAGCAGAGCCGAATTGATAGCTGAATCTCTGAGGGAGCGGATCTCATCGGCAGATGGCTTCGCCGGCAGCACCTTCGCGCCTTTGACCTGAGGAACCGGGGAGGCGGATTCGTCGAGGACGAACGTCATTTGCTTCACGTCCCCTGGCGCTTCGAGTTCGTAGGCCGAAAACTGGTGTTCCGTCCAAACCATCAGATCTGTGGCGTGACCGCCCTGAAGAGGCTTGATGAACACGTTGTTTTCGTGCCACTCAATCTGCATCGTCTCGCTTCCGGCGGCTACGCGCACAATCTTCTCCGGCAAGATGATGACGCTGATGTGATTGAGGGCGGTCTGAATTGGGACGACTTGGTCCGAATGGACAGTCTGATGGACCACGTTCTGCGCGACGGCGAAGCTTGCGCCAAAGAGAAGGAATGGAACTGCAGCTTTCTTCAGGAGCATGGTTGTCTCCGTTATTTCTCCCGGAGGAAGAGGACGCCTTTGGGGCGGTCCTCTTCCTGCCAGGCGGTTCACTCACAGCCATACGGAGTGAGTTTCGATTGCCGGGCCTATGGCCGGGCATCGGCTAACGAACTTCCTGACCCGCATTTCAAGATCAAGGAGTTCGCGTTTCGAGTAGCGGCGTCTTCCGCAAACCTTCCATTGGAAGAACCACTGCTGTGGCGTGCGCTGGATATGGACAGAAACCCGAACAGCTCCATCCGTCCTGCGCCAGTTGAAGAACCGCATACTGTTTTCCCCCTCTCCCGGAGACAACAGCAGGCGAAGGTCTGGCCCCCAGAGGAGCGGGACCGTTCGTTTGCTGCTCCGCCGGGTGGCTGGCTTCAAGATGTTCGCGGACGAGGCCAACAAGTAGCCTGCCCGCGCCTCAGCGATCCCTTACGATCTGTTTCGTCTCGCCGTCCATGCGGAGCAGAAATTCCTTCGACTCCCCACGAACCGAATAGAGACAATCGTTCTCGACAACAACTCGGACTCGCTGGACCGGACATTGCACCTGCGTGCGAATGCCGCCCGTACGGACCGCGATCGAGTCGATGACCTCCTGCGGAAAGGCATGAAACAGGATCGAGCCCATGCCTTTCCCGCGCGAGACCACCGTATGGAGCGCCTGGCACCAGCCCACCCGGTCTTCCTGCTTTCCATCGCCCCAACTGCGAATGATGGATTGCAAAGAGGTCGCCTGATCGCGAGCCTGTTCCTGAGCGCGGCGGTAGCGAGCCTTTGCCTTTGCAAACGCCCGTTGCTCCGCGGCGATACGCTGCCTGTCGCCCGAACGCCTGGCTTCCGCCACGCGCTCAGCTGCCTGCTCATGCGCCCTCTGCTCCTCGGTGAGTTTTGCCTGGATCATCCCGTGTCCGGCTGCATACACGGAATTGATCAGGCGTGATTCCAAGAACATCGGACCCGTCACTTCGTTCCCGGTGATCAGTCCGCGGAACTGCTCGATCGGGAAGGGCTTCTCCATCAATTCCTCGATGTGCTTGCGAAGAATGTTGTAGAGCCTTCCGATTCGATCCGTGGGCGAAACATCGAGCGAGAGCGGCAGTTCCTTGTCGTTGATCGCCTTGGCTTCCTTGAGGGCAAGCCATGGCGCCGGAGACACCTGCTGGCGGATCGCCTGCAGCTTCTTCCGGTCGGCGTTGGTGTTGTGCTTGAGCGAGTCGATCTCCAGCTGCAGCTCCGAGACCAGCTCGCACAGCAGGTCCTCACGGCCGCTGGCGATGCAGGAACTCATCAGGTCGGTGATGACCCCGATCTGATTCCCGCGCGACTTGAGGGCCACGAACTCGAGCGAGAACCACGGCGATCTGGCTCTTCCCGCCTTGGTCTTCGTGACCTCGTGCTCGTGTTCCATGTTGAACCGGCTATCCACGAACCGTGGAAACCGATCCGCATCGATCACACACACCCAGTCGAAGTCGTAATCCCCGCCGTTACGCTTGGCGGTCTCCGAATGAAGTGTGTAGGTCCCCTCAAGGGTCAGCTGATCGGCAACGACCTGGGCAGCAACCTCCTGGTCGAGACCAAATCGCGCCATCAGCTGAACGATCAAATGCTCACCCTTCAAGTGTTCGAGTGGAAGCAGGTCTTCTTTCATGCGTACGGGATACCGCACGCACAGGCCTCGCTTCGACGGAATGGTAGTGATGGCTGCGGTGAGCGGCATCCAGTCGGCGCCGCAAAGAACCTTGCCACGCTGGAGAACCAGAAAGCCGTCGTCTGCCAGCGCAAACGCAGGCAATTTGACGCCTCCTCCGGTCATCAGCTTGTAGGCCCAGTGCGCCATCAGCTTACTGAGTTGGGTGTGGATGTAGGGATGACGGGTGATTTCGCCCGAACCATCGGCGAGCAGAGCCGCTTCGACGACACGCTGGAACTCTTCCTCCTCCGTTTCGTCGCCCTGGCGGATCTCGCGTCCGATGAGTTCAACCACCTTGCGGTGATTGCACTCTCTCCACGCCGTTTTGAGTGTTTCGATGGCTTCTACGGCCTGCGGAACGATCTCGGTTTCAATCGACTCCGCCGGCGCGTGCTGGAGTACCGTGTAGCTCGACTCGAACTCCAGGGGACGCGAAACTTCCCGAATCCCAAGCACGATCGGGCTCCTCGAAACGCGCGACCCGAGGCCGATCATGCTGGCCATCGCGTTCGGCATTTTGATACTTGGCTTAATGGAACTTTCCGGAACGATGACGTCGACCTGGAGCGCGTCGGCGACTTCTTCCGTCATGACTTTGAAGCTTCCTTTTGCCTGGGTATCGGCGAAGGCGAGGCGGAACTGATAAAAGTGGCCTTCGGGAAGTCCGAGCCTCTCGAAAGTTCTTTTCCGGATCCATCCCCGGCAATCGTTCGTTCCCAGTTCCAGGTCTTTGACCACCATCACCGTGGCTTCGGGCTCCGCGTGTACGACCTTGCAGTCGGACACCAGAATGCCGAAGTAGGTGATGGCAGCCTCGGGCCATTGCTGAAACCGTTTGGCAATCAGGGGCTCGTGGCGGGCATCGCAGTAGTAGTACTTGCCGTTTTTGGCCGAACCGGACGCGCCGACCATCCTGTACGCGATCCCGTTGTGCGAGATTGCAGTCATCCGGTCGGCAACCCGCGCCTCTTCGACATCGTCCAGAGGCTCGGTGGGAACGCTGACCAGCGCCACGTGGATGTTCGGATACATAGTGCCGAGAAGCGTGTGATCGAGCCAGCACTCCTGACCTGTGCCGGGGAACCGTTCCTCGATACGTCCGTTGGTGTCGATATTGAGCATCACAATTCGATTTCCGTTTCCACTTTGCATGAGAGTTCTCCTTGTGTTTTGGGCACAGGAAGAATCCACGCCAACCCGCTTAACGCCGGCTGACCTGGTTCTTTCCCGACCGTTGTTGAAGGGGAACTAACCAGGCTTGAAATGCCGGGTCAGCGGTACGAATCCTCGCGAGTTGAGCCCGCAAGGTGGCTCAGAGAACCGAATCATCAAAGCAGTGCTTTGTCGATCGGCTTTTCTGAATTCGTCCGCGCGCTTCTCTCAGTTCCGCGCGGAAACCGCTTCTTTCTTAATCTCCACTGATCCTTCTTTCACAATTGCGCGCGACCTCCACACCTCGACGCGGTAGTACGGAACGTCGCGTTTCAGCGATTCGACCATCGCGTCGCCTTCATTCGGGAACTTCTCTTTGAGAACGAGCGGCTGGCCGTCGTTCTCCCCGCCCGCGCCGAGGAAATAGAGCACCAAGGATCCGTTCTGCTCCTTTTCTCCCTCGGTGCTTCTACGCCGCCGCTTCTTTTCGCCTGCCGCAACCGTAGCGTTCGGTATCGGCATTACACGCGCTGTATCCGTGCTCATGGCTGCTCGCTCCCTCCTGTCGGACCAGCCTGGTTTCCGGCCAGTACCGCATCCCTCTTCTCACCTTCGATCTGCTTCGACCAGTACTCGGCGACGAGCAGTCCGCTGGGATTCGCCGCCGAACGGTCCACGGTGACCAGCCGAATGTGGTACTCCTCTACGAGTTGGTTAATCGACTCCTGATTGTTATCGAGTGTGCGAACCGTTCGCACGCCGAAGGCCGTGTAGACCAAGGGCTCGGTTTTATCCTGCTCGATGTGGTCCAACTTGAACGTCGAGCTTGCTTGTTCCTGTTCAAGCTTGCCCACGCTGTCGTTCTTTTCGAGATCAGCGAGAGCCTGTCTTCGCAGATTCGCGGTCATCTGATTGATCGCGTCCGCCCAGTTTTGCGAAAGGGTGTGCGCATCGTAGCTCAGGTATCGGGTAAGAAAGCTGCTCATGTAGGCCTGCTTCTCGTACTCGTTGGGCGCGGATCCGGTGGGACGGGAAGCTAAAAGCTCGGGCAGCAGGCGCGATTTGACGTTCTCATATGGGGAGATGACGGTCGCCTGTCCGTCGCTTCCGATGCGGATCACAGTCGGCGGCTCGAGGCGCAACAGAAGGAAGCCGCCGACAGCCACCAGGGAAACGAATCCCATGACACCCGCGACAACGATGCTGCGGTTCGAATAAGCCCGCAGCGCCCCATCCATCTCGTAGAACTTTGGCGTCTCGTTCTTCGCATTCGTCTTTTCCATGACTTCTTGGGCTCCTTCACTAGGCGTTGCGTGTCATATTCGGGTCGTCGGGCGTGTTAGGAGGCGGCATGCTTCCGCTGCCACCCTGGCTCATCGCTGCCATTCCGTAGCCGCCACCGGTTGAAAAATGAGACGGCATCGCCGCGCCCATCAGACCCATTCCGCCGCCGACGAATCCCCCGGCAATTGCGCCTGCCGGCCCGGCCGCTGCGCCTAGCTCCGCACCTCTGGTCGCGCCTTGCGAAATCCTCGACACTGCGAGCGAAATCCCGGCGCCGACCGCCGAGAACTGGCCCCGCAGGATGAACGCGGCGACCATCGGAATAAGCAGGATGCAGATGGCGTACATGATGCTGATCAGGCCGATCGTCTCGATACCGCCATCAAGGGGCCCCGTCGCGCCTAGGGTGGGCCCAAGCCCGAAACTGCCAAGATCCCCGTTCAAAATCGCGTTGACATCATTGGCGTGGATGGCCGTAATCAGACAGCCGAAGACTGCGTAGATGATCGACCATGCGTTCCAGACGCCGAGATTCAGCGCATAGTACTTGGTCAGGGAGTTGACAAGTGAACTGGGGGCAAGGGCAATGACGAATGGCCCCATCGCAAACAGACATGTGCCCCAGAACGTATAGATCAGGGCAAAGATCTGGACGGCAATTGGATAGACGATGTAGGCCAGCACAATCTCAACTAGTGTGAGCAGCGCCGAAGGTGTCCAGGGGATTGAACTGAAGATCGCCTGATAGCCATTGTGCGCGAACAAAGTTGCCAGCTGGGCCTGCCAATTCTGTGCAAGGTCAACTGCTCCGTATGCGCCATCGATCGCGCTGGCAAGCTGGTTGAAACCGCTGTATAGATCCGAAAAGAAGGCAGTCCAGCTGCCGATGAGGAAAGCGGCGACCGTGTATTTGAGAAGCGTCCCGGCGAGCGAGCGGAGATCTCCGCCTCTGGTATAGGCTTCGTAGATCCCAAGGACCAAACAGATGGTCATCAGCACGTAGGAAACGCTCTGCTCGGTTCCGAGCAGGCTCCCACTGATGCCGTTCACGGCCGAGGTGAGCATCGACTGGAATTCAAAAATCCCTGTTGGCATCGCAAGCCTCTTCGATCAGTGCCGCGTCAGAGTCTGGAGCACTCTCTGGTTAAGGTTCTGCATCTGCGTTGTCGAATCTTTAAGCGCCCCGCTGCGGTTCGAAACGCTGGCGCTGTTCAGCCGCAGTAGTTCCGCCATCCCCATCTGGGTATAGGCGTTTGCCTGCACGACCCAGGCGCTCGCTTCGGCGTCGAGGATCGGGGCTGTTCCCGGAGCCGACGCGGCAATCTGCTGATTGAGTTTCTGCGCGACTTCCATTTCCCGTGCCGCGAAAGCGTCAAGCTCGATTGCCTTCTTGATCGCATCCTGTGCCTGAGCGTCTCCCATATCGATCTGGTAGGCGACGTTCTGCGGGACGGCCGTCTGCGCCGGCAACGGCGAGAAGACATTCTGGTAAGCGCTACCGATGTTTCCGATGTTGTTGGGGTCCGCAGATAGCATCTGGTGCTCAAGCTGCTGCGGGTTGGGGAGCTGTGCGCTCGCGATGTTCATCGAGCCCAATTGACGGAAACTCAGGAAAGAATTCGAAAAGCTCGTTGCCATCTGCCGCGCGCTGTTGATGGCCGCAACGGGGTAGAGCACCTCTCGTTGAAACTGCTGCTCCTGCTGTTCGACCTGGTTGATTAACCTGAGCGGCGACGCCACGGCGCTGTTCAAGGTGCTGTCGACTTCCTTGAGCCCCGCGAGAATCGCAGCGATGTCGATGCCAAACTGAGGGTGTGCGGGCTCGACTGTAAGGATTGAGAGAAACCCAATGCCGACGACAAACCCGATTCCTTTGAGAAGCGGCTTCACTGTCCACCTCCGAGGGCGTTGAGCATTTGCTGATTGATGTTCTTCATGTTGGTGGTCGATTGCTTCAGGACGGCGTTGCGATGAGCAAGCTCGATCGCCGCCTCGCGCAACTCATATGCCAATAACTTGTGCTGCATGGCGATACTGGCCAGTTCCGCGGTCCGAGCCTCGGCGGCCACCATGTCTGCAGTTCCCGGCGCTGTGCTTTCCGCCTGGTCTTCGATGCCTTGGGCCGTCTTCAGCAGGGTCTGAGTGGCCTGATCTGCGGCCATCGATTGCGCCGTTGCGTCCTTCGCGGTCGCGTCTTCGATGTCCATCATTTGAAGGTTGATCTGCGGGGCAGCACCCATTGCAGGCTGTACCCCGTACTCGGTCCCGTAGCTCTGATTGAAGTTCGCAATCAGCCCTGTCTGTGCGCTGAGAAACTGCGATTCAAGACTCCTCGACGCCGGCAGAATCGCGCTGTTGACGCGCAACGCGAATACATTGTTCATCCATCCGCGATAGTTCGCTTTGATCGTCGCGATGTAATTGCGCGATTCCTCGATGAGTGCAACGGGCCACAGGACCTGCTGTTCTGTCCGAAGGATTTCCGTACGAATTCTGTTGATGTCCGTGAGCGCCCCGCCAATCGGCCCAGTGATGGTGCCGAGGATCGCGGAGAAGATTCCTCCAAACTGCGCATCGGCGCCGGTCGGGATGAGGAGCATCGAAACGAGAACCGAACTGCAAATGAACGCAATGCGGTCAGACCGCGGCTTCCACTTCATACCAGTTCCTCCTCCATGGCGTCCGTCGTGACAACATCGCTGAAACCACGGCTGGCGGCTTCTTTGAGCGGCGTTCTGATGTCAGTTCCCAGGCGGCTCACTTCGCCCGAGCGTTCCGCCGGCAACTCCCCTACTTCGGAAAGCCCATTGGGGAACTTCATCGCGAGTTCCTCGAAACACTGCATCCGGGAAATATGAGAATGAGTTGCCAGCCACCACTGCCGGTACCACCGTTCACGTGGAAAGGTGGTCAGCAACCAGTACTCCAAGGGTGTCGGGATGATGAATAGGCTGTGCGTGGTTTCGGCCTTTTCCCCGATGACGATCAGGAATTCGCTTTTCCGGCCTTTTTCTGTCATTCCCAGAGACTTGACCCGATTGATGGTGGTCTCATTCAGGTGCACGAAGTGGCGGAGTACATCAAGATTGCCTTTCTGACGGCCGATCATCTTGATCGCGGTCGTTGCAAGGATGGCCCCACCGAATTCGTTTGGCTTGTCCGGCGTCCCGGTGAAGTCTTCAACCGCCTGGGAGATGCCCCATACGCAAGCATTGCGTTTCCGGGCCGTACGGAAGAGTTGCACGACAACCGGCGCGAGGCTCTGGGACTGGAGCAGCGCCCAGCATTCGTCGAGCACTGTGACGCAGCGCTTGTTTGTTTTTCCCTGGGCACGCCTGGTGGTTGTGTATGCGATCAGAAGGCTCATCGCCACTTCGAGCTTCGGATCGTCCTTCAGCTGCTCCACGTTGAAATAGAGCCAGGGTGTCAACATATCGATCGTCGTGTGCGCGTCGAACAAGCGCGCGTACATACCGTTGTTCACCCAGGCGCGCATCTTCGCTGCCGCGATCCGCGCCATCTCATTGACACGCGGATTGCGGTCTTCGTCGTAGTAGTTCTGGAGCTCGTCGAAAAGATCGCTGTAGAGCGGGATTGGGTTCTCCGTTCGAATCTGCGCACGGGCGTAGGTTTTGCGGATCGCGTTTAGGATCAGGTTGTCAAGCAGGTCCGTGTCGCCCTCGCCGCTGTCGCCGATCATGAAACGTGTGAGGTTCTTGAGAAACGAGAGGTGATCGTTCGATGGCTCTGTTTGCCCCGGCTCGAGATCGAAGGGATTGATCGTCTGTTCGCTGTCGAGCGACATCGTGATCATCCTGCCGCCCATGAGCGTCACGGCATGGAAGTAGCTGTCGCCGCGTTCGATGATCGAGACTTGCGCGTCCTCCCTGGCACAGGTAAGCAGCATCTTCCCAACCAGAACGCTCTTGCCCGCTCCGGAGGTGGCCGCAATAATCGCGTTTGCGTTCTCGAGAGCCGGATCAAAGGGGGAAAACGGCAGGAGTTGACGATAAGGTGTTTCGAACAGCATCAGTGGAGAGCGTGTTGTTCCCGACCAGGGCAACTCGAGAGGTAATAGATCCGCGCCGTGTGGGGTGAGCAGATCGAGTTCCCTCCGGTCATCTTCCGCCAGTCCCGGCAGTGCTGAAAGATAAATGCGCCGGGTGGCCAGCGACTCTGTTTGCCCGCGCGCGCCGTTCATGTGCGCAACGATGTGCAGGACCTGCTGCCGCCGGTTCGCAAGCTCCCGCTCCGCCTTCTCGTATTGATCGGAAGACCAGGCCGGCGCCGAGGTGCGGATTCCAATAACTATGCTCACGTGCGCGGTCTTCACCGAATTCGCGATCAGCTCGTGCTGGATCTGGATCAATTCCTGAGTGGCTACCTGCGCGGTGACGTCCACCCGGAGATTGCCTTTGGAGTCCTTCTGCGCCGCTTGCATCTTGCGGAGCTTCTTCTTGTATCGGTCGAGAACGGTGCGCTGGTCCGGAATCGTGACTTGCGTTGAGATCACAATGGGAAAACCGATCGTCATCAGTTGGCGCAGGATTCCTGGGTACGTTCCGTCGGGAGGCGCGTTGAGGGTGACAAAGCTCCAGAGAAGCCCGTCGATATTGAGGTAGGTCTCGGTCTGCCCCAGAATGCTGACGGTTGTGGCGCGCTCGCGCGCGGAAACGTGGCGCGCTTCTGTCAAGTGCGCCCGGAACGGCTTACGGTCCGGCTCTGTCGGGCGCATCGCCCGTTTGACTTCGAGGAATAGTTCCTCGTCCGTCATCCGCTCCGGGCCGAGTCCGCCCGCCTTCATCGCTGACTCGATACCAGTGACTATTGACTCGAATTCCGCGAGCGTGTCCTCGTGCTCCTTCCTGGATTTCTGGATCGATTTGTTGACCGAAAGCGTGAACCCTCCATGCGCCAGCCGCCGGTCTTCCTTGCTCATAGGCGTCCCGCCAGCAAGCGTCGCCCGCTTTTGCCTGACCGGATCCCAGATCAGGTAGACGGCCGCAATCCGCGTCAGGAAAACGCCTTGCCGCTCCTTCTCTTGCCAGGCGGCCACCCGCTGCCCATCGAGCACGCGAACCTCTGCACTTTCCGAACGCATGTCATTTCGATAAAGCTCAAGCAGCCCATTCAGGCTCTCGACCACCTCATACCGGAATTGCAGCCGCATGCTCTGCTCAGGAATCGCCCGCAGAAGCGATTCGAGTACGCTCTTCGCTTCGTTCCGCTCAGCGTCATCGGAGAAATACGTCATGGTCCCTGCGACACGGAAACCGGCAACGTAGCATCCATCGGTACGCACCATCACGTTGTCGAGAAAATCCCGGATCTTCAGCAGTTCGCATACCGCCGGATCTTCGAGAGACTTGTCGTGCTGCGCTCTGGTCAGGGGCATTAGCCAATCTCCATTTCGTCGGTTTCAACGATGAACTCGTTTGTTACCTTTCGGTCATGGGCGCACGCGCAATAGCTTCGCGGCAGGGCATAGTACTTCGCGAGGTCCAGCAGGTAGCCGCGTGGCTTGCCATACTTGAACACCACCAAACCCGGCACTCCGAGAACCAGTACCGCGAGCATCAGGAACCAGTTCATCGGAAGAAAAAACATGTAGCGATTGGGGAACACAAACTGCCCCGTCAGCATCGCGACTGCGCATGCCATCGCCAGAAACAGCATGTCTTCGATCTCCAGGCCAAGCAGAGTGACCTTCGCGTGAAGATTGCGGGAAACCGGACTCATTCTCAGTGCCATTAAGCCACTCCTCCTGTGCCCGCCGAGACAAAGTGCTCCATGAGGCGCATCAGGCCCGATACACAAAGGCATGCACCACCGGCCACGAAGTGGCGGATCCAGTCATCGCCGATGCAGAGCCGTTCGAAGAAGCCCCCTACGCCAAGTACGGCGCGCGCAATCTCGACCCCTCCATACACCGGGAGAATCACGTTGCCCACCCAGTTGGCGAGACAGAGGAGGGCCGCCCAGTATTGCGGTGCGCCCGACCCTTGGCTCGCAAAGACCTCGGCCAGCCGCAGCAGACCGGAAACAGAAAGCGCGCTCATGGTTCCGGCGATATAGGGCTCGATGTGGTAGCCCCGCGAGTATTTGAAGACGCCAAGTGCAAGGATGAGCACGGCTAGGATCGGCATCACAGCGTTTCCAACCCAGTTGGTCAGGGCGAGCAGTCCGCCATCGAACGAGCCGCCGTTCATGCTTCACCTCGATTTGCCCCTTCGGGTTCGACCCTGGCAGTGCGGCGGGACACCAGCCTGGATGTGATCCTGCCGCTCCACTTCCAAAGACTCTGGCCAATCTTTGCGATCACGAAGATCTCGCCGAACGCGCAGACTGTCCCTACAGCTATCGCGAGCAGGAGGCGTCCTATTTCGAAATGGACCGCTGCCGCGAGCGCGAGCACGAGGAGCAGTCCCTCGACGATGAACACGACGGATTTCAGCACCAGATGCGAATTCATTGCAGGAACTCCGGGTCAGTGCAAAGGCCTGAACAGAACTGAGGAAAATGTGGAACAGCATCCCACTTTTGAAGCCGCATCGGTTCGGGCGCCAGATCGTAGAACATCGCAGCCGCACCTGTCCTCGACCCGAACAGGGACAGCGGGGGTAGCAGGGACGAGGCGATTGGGTAGCTGAGGTACGCCGTGAGACACAGGAGAATCGCTCCTCCAATTTTAAGAACGTGTCGCTTCACAAACTCACCCCCGCAAAATGTGTGATCAGCGCCCATAAGCCCGAGACGCTCAGAAATCCGAGGCCGCTCGCTGCGAGCGTGCCCCACGGCCGATGCCGCACGTGATTGAGAATCGCCGCAGAAAGCGCGAGTCCCCCGACGATCGGGCTGATTCGGTTGGCGGCATAGCCGAACATGCTCATCAACATGTCCGTTACCCCATAGGCATCTCCGCTTTGCATCCAGCTTCCGGTCGCGAGGTTGTAAAAGCCCTGAACGCCAAGAAGGAACAGTGCTGCAATGATCGAAGCCAAGGGACTATATCCCTGACTCATGTCGAGTACTGCCTTGAACACGAGCGAAGCTGCCACTACGGGCACCACATGCCCCACGAGAAAATTACTCACGAAGTCGTTCGTCACCCGTTCGATACCGGCGGTATATTTCGTTCCGGTCGCCCCAGCGATGACAAGCTGCTGGGCTCCGGGCACGGACTCCTGGACAAGCCACTGGCTCACTCCTGGAAGGCTCAGAAGGAAGCAACCCCACAGCAGCCACTTCAAAAAGCCGCCACTGGCCTCAAAGTTCATTCCCCCTTCCGAGCGCAATCTCATGCCCGCCATCACGAATGCGCCTAACGACGCTGGAATGGTGAGATCCATGAGGATGCCGAGAATGGCTCTGAAGACCAGTGGCGCATGCATAACCACCTACCCGATTGCCTGGCCTTGCGCGATGAAGTACTCGATAAGCCGTAGAATGCCGGATACGCAGATCAGACCTGCGGCGGTCATCGCCGAAGGGAGCCAACTGCGTCCGCTCCTCCACTGCAGAATGGTTGCGACGACGGCGATGCCGGCGCCCACAGGACAGATCACGTTGCAGAGCCAGTTGACGGCATTGAGGAATGCGCCTTCTGGTTGCGACGCGGTCTGCCCCTGGACGGCCTGTCCTGTCGCCGGCGTGTTGCCGAGGTTTTGAGCCAGGCTGGCGCAGGGCGCCAGCACGGCCGCTCCCATTGTTGAAGCGAGCAAGAACGCCTGCACGTGCTTTCGGCAGGCGCGCACTGTCCGCACGAACGAGTGAACCATGACTTGCCTCCATGACGGGAATCCGTCGCGAAGAAAATCACATGGTTTGTCGATTCGTGCAAACGCGCACAAGGGCGTGCTGGGTCGCCTTTTGGGCCGATGCCAAAATAGACAGATGGAGAAGAGAATTGCTTCCCTCTATGAGAACAAGCCCCTCATATATAGAAGATGCGCTGCGCACGGGCGCCCACACGATCTGCGGATCGGGCAGCGATGTGTGACAAAAGCCAAGTACTCACATTTTTCTTCGTTCCCAAATGCTGTTTCATTGAGGCGACGCCCGACCGGTCTTGGCCCGTTGCGTAGACACACAACGACTGTCATTATGGTGGCATGAGCAGTGTCTCCGAGGGAGCGGGTGGAGTTGACAGTCTGCGCCGACCTGCCGACGCCTGGCATCACCGGGGTGATGGCCGACGATGTCGTCGGCCATGCGTTCAGCCACGGATTCCATCCCCAGCATGTCGAGCGGCTCGCCGCCTATTGGGCCGAGGCACTCGGTGGACCCGGCACGTATTCCGACCGCTATGGTGACGAGACCGCCGTCGTCAGGATGCACAGCGGCAACGGGGAGCATGACGAAATGAATCGCCGCGCGATAGCTTGCTTCGACCGGGCTCTGGCTGATGTCGGACCAGCCGACCACAGTGTAATGCGACAAGTCCTGCACGACTACTTCGGTTGAGCAACTACGATAACGATGTCCCGCTACCACCGGTCCGCTGATGATGTGTCTGGCGGTCTCGATATCCCATACTGGTCATGGGATGGACTCCAGGCGCAAAGCACCACGGTTGATCCCCATGTACACTGAATTGTGACAAAAGCCTCGTACTCGCATTTTTCTTCTTTCTCAACTCGACCCCTCTGTCGATTCAAAGTCGCCTGGCCGGCTATTGCAACAAAAGCCTGGTTAAGCATGCGAGGGTTGAAATAAGCAATCCCATGAATGCTGGAATATGCGGGATATCCGTTGGCCTTCTTCTTACTAAGTATGCGAGTCAGAACGTACCAGACAATATTTGGTTGAAATTCCTCGTTCCCGTCGCTGTGATTCGATGGATTGCCGACAACAAAGAGCTAGACGAGATTGCGGAAATTAGAAAGGAACTGGGCCCTCGCTATCCGATTAGTACTGTGCACGCTCGCATCAAAGGCAGAGGTCTACGGAGTCTTCGAACCATGGCTGAAGATCTCCTCCGCCCGAATTCTCTATATCGGTCGCACGGGAACCCGGCTGGCCTCGTGCATAGACGGAAAGCCCCCTCGAACTCATGAAGTGGGAAAAACTCGGGAGAAGTCTTGCGTCAGTCCCATCTTTCGCGCAACCGGTCAAGTTCGATGACCAGATCACGGATGCGGCCGTCCGCGATCAACTCCTGTGGAGCCCTTCCGGCGAAAGCCTCAAGCGGCGTTCAGATCCCAAGACAATTTGCCCAGGCACACCAACCAGATGAATCTAATCAACTTATAGCCGGACATCGGTGATTTGGTCTTAGTTCTTGCAACCATTCGGGGTGCCCTAAAGAGGCGTCTCGATTTTGCGATGCTTACGTCAGGCGAGGGCTACTTCTTGACACTTCCTTGACAACGCTCTATCACTAGTAGGCAAGAAATTCTCCCTATCTCGTTTCTGCTCAGACGCGGCTTCTGAAAGACTACACGATTCAACAACAACCGATCCCGGGGGCCACACTATGACGATCTTGAGTCGAGAAGGCAAAGAGGCTATCGCCCTTTCGAATTGGGCAGACTCTGTTTTGCACGGCGATTGCCTTTCGGTCATTGCAGACATGGCTCCGAGGTCCAAGAGGCAGTTCGCAGCCGAGGCTGAGTTCAATATCCCTGGCGGGATGTGAAGGAGATTCCGCGAGTTGCCATTTAGAGTTCGTGCTTTTAATAGATTCACAAGAGCAAGTCTTTCGGGAACGAGGCTCGGACGGAAACCGTCAAGGATCGCCGCACCTGTATTGGAACGTTTCGCAAGGGGAGGAACGATTAATGACGATTCGTGGTCTATGTTTACTAATCATCTTCGGTTTACTAATCATCTTCGCGCCCGGACATTCTGGGGCGGAAGTGCCAGTAAAGCTCGAAACTGCGACTCCCATCGAGATCTGCGCCACCTGCAAGGACGTTTTAATCCCGCTCGTTCCGGATGACAAGGCGAAGATCCACCTCGATGAGACACCTGTCGTCGAATTGGTTTTTCTGGGAGCCGCTCCAAGGAACGCAAAGAACTTCAAGACCACATGGAGCCACGATGCCGACACCTTCCCCAGAGCAATCGATGTCCAGATCGACGATGAGGAAACAAAACAAGCCGGAACGTACGACATCTGGGTGAACCTCCAACCGAAGTCCAACCCCAGCGCGCAACGTCTTGTGATTCATCTGATACGCCCCTCGGCAACCGCCGAGAACATCTCAAAATTCATTATCGAGCGCACATATTGGTTCATCGGGCTGAAATGCGACACCCACCCTCGCCTGGTTCTTACTGAGACTTCGAATAAGACAGGAATCACCATCACGGCCGCGCGGCCCCTATCAAATTCATCGATCGGTACCAGGCCAATCGGTGGGACGCTCGATATTAACCCGAAGGATCAACCTGAAGTAAAGCCAGGGTCTCAGGTGGATCTTAACTATAGCCTCAATGGCAATTTCGAGTTAGGAACTGCAACCGGAACCTACAGGCTGAACGCCCCGCAACTTGCCACTCCGATTTCGTTCGATTTCGAGGTTCATAGCCGCGTTCATTGGATTTACATTGGGATTACGATTGCTGTCGGGCTTATTTTTAGTTGGTTCATTAAGGTCTGGTTACAGCAGACTATCGAGTTTGACCAGGCACATCTGGATGCACAGAGGTTGCTGGACGGCATTAGCCAGGAGGCGGCTCTGCATGCAGATCCTGCATTCGCCGCCGCCTATAAGGCACAACTCACAGCCTTAACTAGGGTGATGAACGGCAATAGCGCAACGGACATCAACACGGCAAAGACTGCACTCGACACTGCTTGGAAGTCCGCGCTGCAAACCTTCCAGAAGGAGCACCAGGACCAGTTAGATGCTCTCGAAAAGCTATCTGACGTAACTCAGTTTGATTGGCTCGTGCCTCCCTCGGTCGCCCAGGCTGTGACGGCGGCGCGTACAGCGCAACGCGATGTAGCGCAAATGATTGATCGCGACGATCTGGCTGCCGCGAATCAACGCAGGCAGAGTATCATCTTCGATTTGGGCAACCAGATATTATCCACAGCACTGGATTGGCAACGCGATGAACAAATGGTTCTTCAGAAGCTTCAGGCTGGCCCGCCCGGGATCTCGGCAGCCATCGCGGCCGCGCTGTCAAAGCCCGTGAATGACCTCCTGGGCTCGCTGCAGAAGGTGAATGCGAGCACCAACCTTTCCACCCCTGAGCTGATTCAGCAGACTCTCAGCGATTTAAGGTTCGAACGCGTGTCGGTCCAGCAGTTTTTCAATTGGCTAGCCCGCGCGATCCAGATGGAATTGGCGGATGCCGAAGGCCAGATCCCTAATGCGCCCCCGCCAGCATGGGATGCCATGATATTTGCTGCGGTTCCCAAGGCGGTCGCGGCGTTCTTACCATTCTTGAGCAGCTTGGTCGATATGCCAGACGCAACAGGCCTAATGGTGCAACTTAATCAAGTTCAAACAACTTGGACGGCGGGCTTGCAAGGCCAGTTCACGGCGCCGGATGCCGCTGTTCAAGCGCAGTTAGATGCGCGCGACTACGTTCACGCCACTCAGACCGCCTTTCAGCGGAGGACTACTCCGCCTGCCATCGCGTCGATCGCCGGGGCAGGCCATGCGGGGCCAGGATTCATCCCCCCGGAATTCCAGCGTGATGCTATTGGTGCGGCTATGCCGCCTGTATACGCCAGCCGTACACGAATTCAGACAGTACTGATGCGTTCCCCCGCGGCAAGTACCGCTGTGACGGATGCTGCAAAATTGAGGCGAGAGAAACGCATTCAGTCGCTGGTGATCGGATTGATATTGATCGTGGCTGGATATGGACTTCAACTGAACACGTTTGTCGGCACATTCACGGACTTTTCAACCCTCTTTTTCTGGGCGTTTGCCCTGGATCTGACGGTTGACCAGATGGGCCAGATTGCGAAGAAATAGTTAGCACGACCCGCAGTTGACGTCGAAAGGAACATCCGCGGGGCCGCGGGAAGAACTTTGTCTGATATGAGACTACGGTTTTCATGTTGGTTGTCCTTGCAATAAGTCAGAGAGTCGTCGTGAAGATGTCGGCCATACGGGGAAGTCACGTGGACGAAGAATTGTTTTGATCTTGGCGATCACGCAGCAGCAGGCATTTATCAATGACCGTGAAAGCTCTAACATTCGACATAATTGGAACTGTATTTGACTGGTTCGGCAGTTTCTCGGCTGCAGTGCCGCCGCTTGCGAAGCAGTATGGATTCAAACTCGATCCCGTCACATTTGCGACCGGAGCGGTAGAAGGGTACGCGACTGGGGTGGCAACCGTGCTTCAAGGTGGGGAGTGGACGCCCCCGGACGATATCCTTAGGAACTCTATCCGCGCGTTGCTGTCTGGCGACCGAGCGCCATCAAGTGCGGAGGTCGAAGCCTTTTTCGGGATATGGCAATCCCTAAATCCTTGGTCGGATGTGGCGCATTCATTGCAAGCGCTCAACCAGCGTTTCACCTTGGCGATCCTCTCCAATATGAGCTCAGCAACCCAGGCGGCACTGGCTAGCCACTCCGGTCTGCCCTTCGATCGAATGCTTTCAGCCGAGAGCGTGCGATCATATAAGCCGAATCCAGCGGTTTACAAGATGGCGACGTCGCGCCTTGGGCTGAGGCCTGACGAGATCATGATGGTGGCCGCGCATGATTACGATCTGAAGGCATCTCAAAGCGAAGGTTTCAGGACGGCATACATCGCTCGGAAAGGGGAGATAGGAACACCAGATGCCTCCTTCGACATCAACGTCCCAACCTTCAACGATCTTACTGAAAGACTTGCCGAATTCCCCTGAAACGACTTCCAACAATCGTTCTGCAAATCGCGCCCAGGCCGCGACACCTTCAGTGCCTGGTTCAGTCCTCGGATCCCAATCGAACAGAAGGATCGCGAAAGGTGACGAATGACCACGACACTGACTATCAGAGACCTTGCAAGTGTCATGTCTTCACGGCGTATGCGCAAGAAGGACGAGCAGTTTCCCATCCTACTCGGGAAGGCATGTGCTCGCGAGGCAGGGCAGCCCTATCAGCAGGTCATTCAAAAATTGGGCAACCAATTGATGTCCAGCGATTCTGCCCTTGGCGGTCTTTTGGGCCCAAATATCGTTTCCATGATTCTAGGGGGCTCGTCCAATCTTGGCTCCGACGTCGCGCTGAGCCAACTGTTGGCTGCAGTTCCCGACATCGTCCGACCTTCTGCAATGAAGGCGGTATATCGCTTGCTCCAGCAGTATTACGGCAGCCTTCCAGTGCCATTGTTTTATCAAGATCTTGGCGCCATCTTGAAGGCCGGGTACTTTTCTCGCGTTATCACCACCAACTATGACAATCTGCTCGAACAGGCTCTGGAGAGCACTGCCGTGCCGTGGCGCCGCGACCGCGACTACCATGTTATCGACGTGCCGGCATTTACACGTGAAGGTTTGAAGCATCACCTTGCCTCGCTTGGCCGGCACGGCGTACTGATCCTAAAGATGCACGGCGACCTGCGGCAAGAGGGTGACCCGATCGACTTCACCGAGCTGGAATCGGCACTGTTCGATCATCGCAAGACCTTATACTCGGAGTTGAGTGAAGACCTGGTAGTTGTCGGGTACGAACGCGAGAGCCCTGGCATCGACAAGGCATTGCACGCGCAGAGTGGTGGAACGATCTGGTGGGTGAGCGAGACTGACACCGATCCCACTTTCCAATCGTCGCTTGAGTTGGTTCGCACGGTGAATGTGATCGACGGACCAGAAGCCTCTCCTCAGCGGTTGTTCGGAACGCTCTGGACTCTTCTTTCCAGGCTTCCGGAATTCGCCGTCAGCGCTTCCGATTATTCTACAGACCAAGAAAGCCTGGACAGCGTGGTCCACAGCGATACAGATCGGAGTGTTTCCAACAACCTCGAACATGACGTGCTTAGCGACTCACTCGCCCGTGCAAAGGATGAGTTGGAACGATTGCGGCAATCGTCTCCACCGGGCGCGAATCCCAACGTCGACGCCCAGATTGATTATCAACGAGCACAGATTGCAAGTCTTGAAGATCAAGTTCGGATAAGGCAGAAGGATAAGATTCAATCGCTTCTGGATGACATTCTCAGTCGAGCCAAATCGGGCAACCTTGCTCCGCCAACGCTCGAGTTCCTCGAGCAAGAAGCCAGCCTGGTCCGAAGCCAATTCTCCCTCACGTCACCGAATCAAGACATAATCTCGGCGTCAATTGCAGCAGTTGCTGTCTTGAGTGCTCGTCTTGGCGCGGTGGTTGCGCCTCCTGAAAGTGTGCGCGAACTTAGCTCGTTTGCACCAAGCGAATTCGGGAGGGGACTCTGATGCGCTCCATTTCAATGCTCGTGACTCCCGTTGGCGGCAGCAGCGGCGGCGGCCGATTCGTGATGCAACGCGATGAGGTTTGGCAGGATGGCGATCTGGGCCTGAAGGAAGATGGGATGAAGGGGGCGCAAAAGCTCTTTGACACGTTCACCAGTTACGCGCGCGCAGAGAAATCCTTTACTTATGGATGGTTGCGCGGCCAATGTCGTGAACTTTACCGGCAACTGATTCCTGAAGCCACCCGCAAGATTCTTCAGGATGCACTTGGGGGTCTTCCGGCCGACGCGCATGCCACTTTGCATATCTACAGTTATCCGGTGTTCGATAACGTTCCATGGGAGTTGCTGCATGACGGTGAAGAGCATCTTGGTTTGCGCTTTCAAGTTTCACGGATGCCGATAGTCTCTTCACCGCCCGCGCCCGCTACCCAAGCGCGCACGGTCGCAAAGATCTATCACGTGCTGGGACGCGGCGTCGTTGATCTGACGACAGACCAGCAGTTGTTTGCGGATTGGCTCGGTACTTTTGGAACTATCCCTGCGCGCTCTTTCCCGTCGTCAACCGATGCACCGGTCTGGCCAACGCTTGACACCATCGAGGAAGCCTGCACCGCCGACGTCCTTCATCTGACATGCCATGGTCAAGCCGCGGGTGCGGGCTGGAGTCTCGACCAGAACGGGGGTGACCCGAGCGTAATTGATGCAACCTTCGTTGATGACGTCAGACTCAGTGACGGCAAGCCGCTGGTATTTGCCAACGCATGCAGTTCAGCGGGAGGAGGCGCAAGCCTTCAATACGGACTCGCGCACAAGTTCATCTCGCGCGGGACCATGAATCTGGTTGGCACATTTGCTCCGGTGACGCGCACTGTTGCGATTCAGTTCGGCAGGGCGTTTTATGACAGGCTGTTTACTCCGGTCGACGGAGAGCCGCCGGCTATCGGGGAGGTACTTCGCCGCACCAAGGAGGAGTTTCATCGCGCCGCGACGAAGCAACCTGCCGCGCCTTACGATCCCTCTTATCTGTTCTATTGTTTGTATGGCCCGGGAAAGAATCGATTCGCTGTTGACTCCGGAGTCCAACCTCCAGACCAGGAAGCAGGTAAGCCGTGACGCCCGAAACATACGCGAAGGTGTTGGAATTGAATCTCCTTCGGCGCTCGGTCGCTGATCAGTCCGGGTCGCCTTCTGATATGGAGCGTCTTGTTACCCTGGAACGGGAGCTTGCAGCCGTCAAGGCAAATGCAAAGCCCGATCCCGATGCAACCATTCTCAATAACCGCGTTCAACCGAGACTTCTCGGGCCTGAGACAACGGGGCTCGAAGTCAACGTCTCGTTGAACATGGCGCAGGTGCCAACATCTATTGCGCACATTCTCGATTCGGAAGAGACACCCCTTGTCACAGCCAGCGTCAGCTATGTAGGCGCCCCGGCTGGAAACACCTCTTTTGAGATCAAGCGCGTCCGCGTAAGCTCGTTCATTGAGGGATACTCCGCGCACTCAATCACCACGCTGGAATTGCGGCGCGGAGCAAAGGCGATTCCGGTGAGGCAATTGCCAACGCTCTTTCCACACCGGGTAGCTTCACTCACCGAGTTGACTCTCGCAACGTTGAACGTCAAGATCGAGCATCTCGACAGCAAAGAGCTTGAGCTTCAGACGACAAAGAATATCTGGTTGCTGCCGCGTACAACAGCCGTACTCGAAATCAAAGATCCATCAACCGGTAAATGGAAAGATCTGTCGCGCTATCTCGCAGCGTATGTGACTCCCAACGATCCCGAAGTGATGCAGTTTCTCACCAAGGCCAAGGCGAAACTAGCAACTCGCGCGTTTGTCGGGTATCAGCTACCTCGCGAGGGCGTAGATGCGCAAGTCGAAGCACTATTCAATGCATTGAAGGAAGCGGGAGTCAGCTACGTGAATTCAGTAATCGCGTTCGGCGATGCCGACAGCGCCACCGTACAGCGGGTGCGCCTTCCGCGCGAGAGTCTGCACGCAAAAAACGCCAACTGCATCGATGGCGTCGTACTGTTCGCGAGCCTGTTTGAAGCAATATCAATGAACGCGTCAATTGTTCTGGTCTCGGGGCACGCATTGGTGGGATGGCAGGCATGGCCAGACGGTGAGTGGAAGTATCTCGAGACGACCATGGTCGGTTCCGAGCCATTTGCCGCGGCGTGCCACTCGGGACAGATGACAGTTAAGCAATTTGGAGATCTGAGAAATGAAGTTTCGCTGCCTGAAGCGCGCACCAAGTATCGAATAACGCCGATGGCTTGATGGCCAGGCCCCGCTACGCGATACATTACCTGGGCAGCGAGTCCGTTCGCGCACCGCCGGTTTTGCCTGCTGGCTTAGGAGGCCGTCTCAGCAATTCGCGCTGCTCATCTGTGAGGAGGGGGTCAAGTTGAATTGCAACCGAATCGGCAAGTTCCTGTCCAATGAAGCCGTCGAACGCGTCTTTAGATGCCTTCCGCCGCGCCAGAAGCTCGTATGGCGAGTTTGCTCCGAGTGATGCCAGTCTGGCGCGATCCTCGTCTGAAATCTCCAATCCATCGAGGAATCTTGCGACCATAACAAAGCGCTCCTAACCGATAGAATATGCCTCAATTCCGAACCGTGCAATGTAGCTGTAGGGGATGGTGCCATACCCCGCGGTGCCCAAAACAGACTGAGTGGCCCAATAGCCATTCCAGCTGTTTCTTAGATAGAACCTTCCACCGCCGAGGGCGGCCTCATCCGGCATATCTTCATACCCCACAAAGCACATTGCGTGTCCACCTGAATCATTTTCATTCGGAATGGGGTTGACGATCTCTCCGGTTCGTGTCACTTCGTCGTTTTGATACCATGAATTGAAAACCGGGATCGAAAACGCAACGCATCTTCCCGCAGCGAGTTCCCCCTTGATGTCTTGAAGCGACGTCGGCGATAGCTGGTGGAACGCCGGAATTCTGTAGGGCACTGCTTGCGGGACTGCGGCGGCGGGAGGAGGATCCTGTGACTCGTTCCCGGCGATCGGATCTGGAACATACGGCCACGTCGCTTCAAGGCAGCAGCCGTCGGCTTGAAGCTGCGGCATCGCAACTCCTATCCACGTACCCTCCTCTTGCGGGTGTCCATCATGCTGCTTGCAGTCCCAGTAGAGAAACTGGCGTGACAAGTCGACAACTTGGCCAGCTGATCCCCAATAGTGTTCCGCGGCCGCCGTTGACGCGTGCGCAACGCAGGTTCCACGGGTGCCCTGGTCGCGAATCGGCCTCATCTGTGCAATCAAGTTCACGAGTGGCGGAAGGGGTGTTGCGGCGGATGCCGACATCATAAACGCCCGCCGGGAGCGCGGCACTCGCTCAAGCGCCACTCCTAGAGCTCTGAATCTCGGAGCCGCATCCGTAAAGGCTGTTCGCTGGCGCCTCGGTATGTTGCGGACGAGCGAATAGAGCATCTCCGCGTCGATCTTCAGATATTCCGATAGGACACCGCTGGCCACTTGAACTGCCCCGGCCAGTTGGTCGGTTGTGGTATAACCAAGTGCCTTGAGTGCGCCGTAGTACGGCTTCAATTCAGGAACGTCGCTGATATCGGTAGTTGGCATTTGGCCTTCCTTTCAGGCATGCGCGAGGTATCTGGCTCAAGCTGAATGACACGCTATCGCATTCCATGGAGATCGTCAATCAATACGTCGGAAGTGAGGATTCCACACGGAATTGAAAAGGGATACGCGAAAAAGTTCCACAGTTGCCTAACCCAGCAGGCGAAAAGATGGCTAAAGCGGTTTGCCCAAAGCCTAGAGCGAAAGGGACGGACGTGCCCAGTTGATAATTCATTCACTGAGACTGAGATGCAAAATCATTTCCTCGTCTCCTTGCTATACGAATCGAGAGAGAATCATGAAGGTGAATGTTTTTTGCAACAAGTGCAGCGATCAATTGTGCTACCTCATTTGATAATCTCTGCGGTCCGCCAAAAAGGCGCTAAAAGCCAACAATTCTTGTCCCCAAGTCGCACATTAAGCCCTTTTGTTAGATAGTGCAAAATAAGAGACTTTTATTGGGAGCCAGAACGCACATGAGTTACATGTCACTGGTTTGCGTCCTCGCCGGTATTTTGGGAGCGGCACTACTCTGAATTCCGTCGGACATTACGTTTTTTTGTCGAGTGTTCACTTGTATTGAACTCATCAAGCGATTGGACGTTTATCTTGATTGTGGATAGGCGGAATTGCACTGTTGACGGCTTCCGTATTGCCAGTCGGCTATCGATAACGGGAACCGCGGCCATTGTTCGAATCCTGTTCAGATTAACCGTTTTGCGCTCAGCGTGCGGCGGTTCCCGAAATGAGAAGGTTCATAAGGCCGATGGGTCGGGAAGGATGCAGACAGACTCGTCCACGACAAACTTTTATCAGCGGGCCAAAGGGTTGATCCGTGTGGGATCAGCCCACATCATACTTGGGTTGGTATGCCGACAGCTGGGCTTTGGGGTCATCTGTCCGAGATGCCGGCTCTTAGCGCAACAGGAACTATGAGGCACTCGCCCCCATCGCAGCGTTCGCAGGCTCGCTCAAACTTGACCTGACGGCAGTGTTCCGAAATCAGAAAAGAGGGGCTTACCAGAAGGAGGAAACCGGTAGCGCCGACCCGGCGTGGGCATGAGTTCGCCGATTATCTGCTGGAGATCGCGGCCACTCATCCGGAGGCCGATTCCATCCATCTGGTGATGGACAATCTCTCCACACACACCCGCAAAGCCGTCGTGGACCGCTTTGGGAAAGCCGCTGGAAACTGGATCTGGAACGGCTTCACGCTACTTTACACATCCAAACACGGAAGCTGGTTGAATCAAGCCGAGATGGAAATCGGCCTGTTCAGCAGGCAATGCCCGGGCCGGCGCAGAATCGGCTCCATCACCGAACTCCGCCGCCAAGCCCGCGCCTGGAACCGTAGGGTGAATCGAGACCGCACCACCATCCAATGGAAGTTCATGCGGCGCAAAGCACGACGTACTCTTCACTACTCTATCAAGCGGTCACAGTACTAGTGGTACTGAATGGTACGTTTTGGTGCCCAAAATGTTTCCGCATTGTGGCCGCGCTCGATTCAGTATAAGTTTTGCTCTTGCTGGTCAAACGGCCCGCAACGAGCAAACACTCGGTCGATGGCCTGTCCCTTCGCCAAACAAGGCGCGGGAGGTGAGGCACTGGATCGGGGGAAAGCTTACGAGAGGACATTACGAGCATCGTCTGCAAGACTTGGCCTCTGGATCACGCGGTCGCGCGGGTCTTTTTCGACATTAACGTGGCGTACGCAGGTTAGAACCTCAAGCGCTCCATCGATCGCCTGCGCCCAATCATCTGATCGAAATGCTGCCCCCCCTTTTTTTACGTGGAGCGATCTGCGCGACGGACCACAGCGGCAAGCCACGCGCGCAAACTGCTGCGCGAGTCGTCCCGCGCAAGGGCGCCGTCGCATCAAGCCTTAGGCTGACTAATTCATGGTCAAAACCTGATTGTCCTGCACCCCGAAAAAGGATTGTCCGATTAATCCTGCTGGCGTGACAATCACTGATCCGGTTCCGTCCGAGCCTGCCGCAAGGGTAAAAGGAGTAGAACTCGAGCCAGGATCCACGTTTCCAGAAAACGCGACTCCACCGCTGACTTGGTCGGAGGCTGTATAGAAGTGCTGCACACTGTCCCCATTAACGATGGTGATCCCACTCGGCATTGTCTCTCCTTCAACGTTGAAGCTCGCACCGCGGATGCTAGCTGGCACTATACCCGAGGATGGGCTCCCGCACCGCAGGAATTCTTCTTAGAGTTGCGGAGAAAGTAGATGCTCCTCGAGGGCCAAGCTCGGACTAAATAGGGTATGTGTCCGCATTCATTCCTGCTGCCTTCAGCGTAGCGAGAAGCTGCGAAGATAGCTACGAGGAAAACAGCAAGAGCGAAGCACAGGTCATTGCCGGAAATCCATGCTTGGACATAAACACCTCCCGATAAAGGGACGGGAGTTTGCTTGGACCTACGGCATCGTCTGTTCCCTTATTACAAGAACCGCATTGTCCACGACCTCGAAAATTATCACTCCAGTCTCCCCCGCCTGCGCGACAAACACTTCTCCTGTGCCGTCCGCACCTGCGACAAGATCGAAGGGAGGGGAATTTGCACCAGGATCCAAGTTTCCGTTAAACACGACATTATTCCCCTGGTTCCTATCAGCGGCTGTATAAAAGTGCTGAACGAACGCTCCATTTTGGATTTTGACCCCGGTCGGCATACTTCTCTCCCTGAACTGCAGGATTCCACACAATCTCGGCTTGGATTTAGCATCGCATTCCGGATAGGCTCATCTTCCGTTTTTAGCCGATTCGAAATTCGGCAATCAGAAGAAGACAAAGACCACTCAATATCGCAGGACGCAAAGCTGCAAAAGGATGGGAACGGAAACTGGTTGTTTGAGGGAATCTCACCTTCCAACAGAACGGCTATCATTTTAGTATAACTTTGTCAAGAATAATTATGCGGAGGATATGATGAGCGTCATCGGCTCGTTAAGCCCTTCCCGAAATTGTTTCAGGCCCCGCGTGCGATCCACCTTTCCAGAAAGCGCGATGCCGCCGCTGACTTGGTCGGAGGCTGTGTAGAAGTACTGCACGCTCACTATGATCCCATTCGGTATGTCTCTCTTGCAACGTTGAAGTTTGCTTCGCGGATGCAAGTCCGCACTATACTCGAGGATGGCTCCTGCACCGCAAGAATTCTTTTCGAAGCTGTGGAGAAAGTTGATGCTCGTTGATGGCCGAGCATATCCCTTGACTGCCCTTGCCAACGGGCAACATAAAAAAGAGAGATGAATGCTGGCAAAAGGGCGTCATGTTCTGCGATCACCTGTTACGACGGGCCCGCATTCGGCCTGATGAATCAACGGGGAAGATCTAACTCCTGCGAAAAGCTGCTTTATAACGAGATTGTCCGATGCCCCAATCGGATATGATGCGATCGTTGATCTCGCCGACGTTCAGAGTCCAGTTCGTCTACCGGCGGATCCTGATGAAATCCAAAAAATTGCTTGACGCGATTGGAAGACTAGTGCTACAGATATCCTTCCACATATGAAGCATTTTCCCTGGCTCACTATCTAACACACAACCGCACTTCAGACGTTGGTTCAATCAACGCTAGCCAGAGAGATTTGTCTCTCAGGCATGTAGTCTTAGGTGCCTGCTGCATTTTGAAGCCCGACTGTTGATTGGCAGCAAGCGCCTTCATGTCGGGTTAACGGTCGCTCTTTTCGCGAGTGAATTGTCCGACGTTTGAGTCCCTCACAGGTCGAGAAGGAGCTAGGTCAATGATCGCAGAACTGTTTCAGCCAACCCACATCCTGATCATCCTTGCAGTATTCCTTCTTTTCTTTGGAGGACGTTGGTTTGCCACGCTAGGAGGCGGATTCAGAGATGCAGTGCGCAATTTTAGACATGCCACCAAGCCAAAGCGCCTAAATAATAGGGACTAACATGGCACTGCCAGAACGTTCAAATTGTCCGTGCATTTTCAGAACGCTTGCTTTAAGCCGCTGAATTCCGCAAGGAGCGCCAAATGGACCCACAACACATCATCGACGTTTGCGAAAACAACTGGGACGCCAACCAGAGCGATTGCAGTGGTTTCGTAAAAGCGGTCTCAAACTCTTTGGGGGTTACG
>Ga0207052_10080_pt1 | contig 32281 bp, 27 predicted proteins | sample Alteio_BWMinCont_62_FD_153294 | JGI IMG/M metagenome (GOLD analysis project Ga0207052, IMG submission 153294) | Enriched cells from forest soil in Barre Woods Harvard Forest LTER site, Petersham, Massachusetts, United States -... | ecosystem: Environmental > Terrestrial > Soil > Temperate forest >...
GCAAGAGCAGTCAGGGCATCAACGGCAGAGCGGCGATCCTGCCTTTCCAATTCGATTCTTTTACCTTCGCTCTGAGCGATGGCCGTGCGTTGCGTATTGCTTTGAGCCTCCTGATCGGCATGAATCGCATTGTTCAAATCCCGCGTTTGCGCGGCGATGGCTGCATCCATTTTGCGCAAGTCGTCCGAATTCATGTTGCTGGGGTTCTCGTCGTGCGCGGCCTGGGCGGTAGCAATAGCATCTCTGGCGGCGGCAAAATCCTTCCTACTTATGCTCGCTTGGGCATCGGCTGCCGCCTGATTGAATTTGAGGTTGATGGCTTGGGCTTCAAGTCTGATTTGTTCGGCCTGATCGCTTTGGCTGTTCGAGTATGCCAGGCCCAGCTTCTCGCGGGATCGGCTTGTACCTCCGGCTGCCTCGACATTGTTCGAATCCAAAATGCGAGCTTGATCAAAGTCGTGCAGAGCATCGGTCGTGTTTCCGGCTGCCTCTGCCTTTTTTGCCATGTCAACGAGGCCCGCCGCCTGGAAAGAATTCTGTGCGACGGCGAGCTTGTCCAAGGCGGACTGTGTTTGATTTCCTTTGTCAGGGCCGGCAACAACTTGCTCCATGTAGGTTTTGCGCTCTGTGTCCATCGCCTGATAGGCACTTTGAAACTTGGCAGATTCCGTCACTTGACCAAGCTTGACGGCATCAACCGTCTGAGGGCTAACGATGCCGGGCTGTATCGTGCCACCAGCAATGGCGGTCTTACCCGAGATTTGAGCGCCGCCACCCAGCGTTAAAGTGCTTCCGCCGCCAAGGCGATAATTTCCGTCGCCATCGCGGTCAGACTTATTTCCATTGACTTTGTAGAAACTCGGCTGAGCGACAGTCGGCGCGACGGCAGAATCCTTATACGCGTAAGTCAAAGCGGGGACAGGCGGTGAAGATCCTTCGCCAGCCTTGGCGTTCGCAGCTCCCGGGGCGCGCAGGTCGAAAGTGAGGGTGCCGCCGTCAATTGAGAGAGCGTTTTGGCCTTGCTTCGCATGATTGTTGCTGTTTCCCGCAGCCATTTGCGCCGGGGTGTTGTTAGAGGTCACAGCTAACACATCGTCTTGACCCCCACCGCCGCCAGTGCCCGAATTGATATCGGCCGACACTGCAAACGTCGGCTCCATCCCTTGGACCATTTTGAACCCGGCTTCTGGTGCGTAATTTTCTTGTAATGGATTGGCATAGCTTGAGCTCACGTTTTGCTTGATCTTGGCGAAATCGGTCTGTTGCTTTGAGACATTCGTTCCTCCGCCGTATGAATCAGACGAACTTGAAACAGCATTCGCCGAATACTGTATGTCTTTTGCCGCCCCCCCTTCGATCAACCTCGGTGCCTCATACCCAAACCCCGCCAGCATCACCGCGGCGACGGCAGCCCAGGCGGCGCGGCGGACTACCGGATGAACCTGCACCCTGGGCCCGATGAACAATCGGCGAGGCTCGCTGGCCGCTCGCAAATTCTGGATCACGCGGTCCTCGAATCCCGCCGAGGGGGCGGCGGTCTCGAACATCTTGCGCAGGGCGGCGTCCTGACGCCGCGCGGCGGCCAGAACTTCCGCGCAGGCCTGGCACTCGGCGGCGTGGGCGGTGAAGCGAACCATTGATCACCATTTCCCACGGGTTACGCTTCGCTGCACCCGTGGCTACAGCCCAACGCCCCTCTGGGGCTGTAACCCGTTGTACTTGATCGCGTTTCCCGGCGTCGATAGGGTTTCGAAATGCACTATTTACGGACCTTCCTGGCGGGCAGCTTAATTCTTAGTGGCATCGCATGGGGCGCGACATCCACCCAACCCTCCCAACCGACGATTGGCGTCAATTGGAGCTTGCCCTTCGCGGACCGCACCACCGTCGACCTGGCGTGGATCCCCCCAGGAACATTCACGATGGGTAGTCCCGAATCGGATCGCATGTCCAAAGCTGACGAGCGCCCGCAAACCCAGGTGACGCTCACGCACGGATTCTGGATCGGCAAGACGATCTTCACCATCGGACAGTGGAAAGCCGCGACGGGTTTGGATGTGCGCGGGCAGCTTTCCAAAATGCTGCATGATGACACGCTTTTCGATCTGGGCGGGAAGAAGCAGACGGTGCGCGATTTTATGCGGTTCGCCAAAGACGACGATCCGGGGCTGCGTCTGGCCGGCGAGGATGAGAATCTGCCGATGTATTTTGTGAGTTGGAACGATGTGAAGGAGTTGTGCGCGAAATTGAACGACCGCGAGCGGGCGGCCGGGCGGTTGCCGGCGGGGTATGAATATAATTTGCCGACCGAGGCGCAGTTTGAATATGCCTGCCGGGCGGGTTCGACGGAGGCGACGTACGCCGGGCCGCTGGTGATGAGCGGGCGGGATGCGCCGGTGCTGGACAAGATCGCCTGGTATGGGTGGAACAGTCCGGATGGGTATGTCGGCAAGGGGTTTGCAGTTTCGGGAAGAACAGGCGGGCCGCGGGCGGTGGCGCAGAAGGAGCCCAACGCGTGGGGGCTTTATGATTCGCTGGGAAATATCTGGCAATGGTGCCGGGATTGGTATGGACCATTGCCGGGCGGAAGCGTCACCGATCCAACCGGCCCGGCGACAGGAACCAATCGCGTGAACCGCGGTGGAAGTTTTGGCAGCGGCGCGGGCTCCGAGCGATGCGCGTGCCGGGCGCAGAATCCGCCGGCGGAGGCGAGCGCCTATCGCGGATTTCGGCTGGCGTTGTGTCCGGTTCAATAGGCGGGAAATCGCCGCACATTTTTTCGTTGATCCTTCGTGCCGGCGAGTGAACAATATGCGCATGTCATCCATTCCCCGCTTCATTCGCGTCTACGTGGGCCTTTCGCTATTCGTTGCCGCTTTCGCGACGCGCGCAAACGCCCAGGAGATTGACGGAGTGCAACCCGCGGCCATCGACCAGCCGCGCGTCAATGTCGCGATTCGACGGACCATTCACGGCGATCCGCTGGTCACCACCGCCGCCGGACAGGCGAGTTTTAATGTCGAAGCGTTCCTCGACACCGGGGCGGGAAGCGTATTGATCGCGACCAACACGGCCACAAATCTGGGCATGAAACGCGAAGCCGCAACCGGCAATCCGCCGGAGGCGCGATTCAATGATGTGGGCGTCGGGGGCGAGAGCCAGTTCGCGATCTCTGAGCCGCTGTGCCTATCGATCGCGCCGTGTACGCCTAATGCAGCCATCGATGATAAGGCGACGATGGACATGGTTTACAACCAGTCGGCCGGGCCGTTTCGGACGGAGATCGGGCCGCTGGGGGCGGCGAGCGGATTGATGTCGCTCCTGACCGGCGATCTGGATGTCGTGGGTATGCCGGCCATGCAGGGGAAGATTGTGGTCATGGACATGGCCGATGCGAATAAGATGACGGACAAGATCCGCACCTATGTCTATGACGCGAAAGCAATCGCGACGGCGTCGCCGCCGATTCCCAAAACAACCCGACATGTGCAGTTGAGTTACGCAACGTTTGCGCGGTTCACCACAACGACGCCGGCCAGTGCCCAGGGCCCGGCCATTGCCGCCAATCCGTTCATCGGGCCCAATCCTCTGAAACCCGCGGGCGATCACGCGACGCCGATGGTCGTGATGCACGGCGGCAAGCGTTCATCCGGGAGCTGGCTGCTGGATACCGGGGCAGTGGCGTCGATGATTTCGCGAACTCAGGCGCAGGCTCTGGGCGTCAGCTACAAACCGGGGACTTATGGCACCGACAGCCCGGAACTAATTGGCCCGGGAACGGATAAACAATTCACGCTCGCTGTCGGCGGGATTGGCGGGGCCGCGAAGTCCGCGGGGTTTTACATCGATCGGCTGGTTGTTCCGACGCGCGAAGGCAAGCCAATCATTTTCCTGCACGCCCCGATGCTGGTGGCAGATATCACCGTGAAGGATTCAACCAACGGGCAGAGTTACACGCTGGACGGCGTCTTCGGCATGAATTTTCTCGTCGCCAGCGCGAAGATCGAAGGCGGATTGCTGCCCGATATCACATCGATGTCCGCCGGTGCTTTTCGGTGGATTGTGTTTGATCAACCCGCGGGGGTTTTGGGATTTGATTGATGGACTTGGGCAAGGCGTCGATCAACTTGAGCGGCTTCTTCGTCGCAAGCCGGTTTGTTTTTTGCTCAGCTCACCTTCCAGTCCGCGGATGTAATTGGTGATCAGGTGGTCGGTGACGCCTTCGAGAAAACTTTTGCCGCGCGTGGCGATGGCCCGCGCGACGGCGTGGGCATGCCAGGGCTCGATATCCGCATCCGGTATGATTGCCCCGTCGCGATCGATGTAGATCAGCGTATTCACATGCCCGTAACACGGGACGCGCCCGGCCAGTTTCTTCAGCTTGCCGAGAATCTTTTCGTTGGTGAATCTTGGTTTTTCCGGGAGCAACCGCTGCACGGATGCCAGCGGGATTTCCGGAACCAGATCCAGGCGATTGACGATGCGATAGGTTGGGAGTGAATATTTTTCGCAAAATGCGGGGTCGCCGATGCGGGGCGCACCATAGGTATAGACCGCGACCGGCGGTCGGCCCATGTCCGCCAGTCTGCATGCGGTCAGCACCGCCAGCGCGCCGCCCATCGAATGGCCCGTCAGGTAAAGTGGCCTGTCGCCCGCTTCCGCGAGAATCTTTTCAACTTTTCCCCAGGCGCGGCGGAGGACGGCACTGAATCCGTAATGGACGCGCCCGTGATATTCGCCACACTCGACGAGCCTCACGAAGGCATCGGTCAACCAGTTGGGAAGCGTGACCGGCTCGGTGCCGCGAAAGGCGAGGACTGCGTGCGTGTCGCAGAGGCCCAGAAATCCTCGGGCGCGCGTGACCTTGTCGCGGAAAGCGTGCGCCTCAAGCCCCAACCGCTCCAGAGCGGCAACCGCCGGAGCGCGGTGGTATGCGACATCCGACGCATGCGCAAGGTAGAGCGCGTTTTCGCGGTTGAATGAAGAATCGTTCGGATGAAACCGATGTGCCACGCCTCACCTGTTCCCCTGGTCAACCTCTCTTCTCTGGCCAAAGCAAGAATGGGCGATACAGGACTCGAACCTGTGACTTCTGGTGTGTGATACCAGCGTTCTAGCCAACTGAACTAATCGCCCTTTCGAGTTAGATACTGTAAAACACCCCACCTGTGAAATCAAACCAAGGAGAAATCCATGCTTGATCCCCGAGTCGACAAACTGGCGTCGCTGCTGATCCGATATTCTTGTGCAGTCAAAAAAGGCGAGAAGATTCTGATCGAGGCCATCGACGTCCCGGAGGATTTCACGGCTGCACTGATCCGTCACACCTCTGATGTCGGTGGGATTCCGCTGGTAATGCTCAAATCCAATCGAATCGACCGGGCACTGATGCTTGCGGGAACAAAAACCCAATGGGAAACCGTCGCCAAACTGGAGAAACGGCAGATGCAGAGCGTGCAGTGTTACATCGGCGCGCGTGGCAAGCCAAATGTCTCGGAGCTATCCGATGTCCCGGGGCCGCAGCAAAAACTCTATGAAAACACCGTCTGGAAAAAAGTGCATCGCGATGTGCGAATCCCCGGCACGCGGTGGTGCGTGCTGCGGTGGCCGCACCCATCCATGGCCCAGATGGCAGAGATGAGCACCTCCGCCTTCGAGGATTTCTATTTCAAGGTCTGCACGCTGGATTACGCGAAAATGAGCAAGGCGATGCAGCCACTGAAAAAACTGATGGAGCGGACGGACAAGGTCCGCCTGAAGGGACCGAGTGATACCGATCTGACTTTCAGCATAAAGAATATCCCGGCCGTCTGCTGCGACGGGCGCGTGAACATCCCCGATGGCGAAGTCTTCACCGCCCCCGTTCGCGATAGCGTCAACGGCGTCATCCATTTCAACTGCCCCACGCTTTATCGCGGCACAACGCACACCGATGTCCGATTGGTTTTCCGCAACGGCAAAATCGTCGAGGCCACCAGTTCCGAAACCAGGCAACTGAACGAAGTTTTCGACACCGATCCGGGCGCGCGGTACGTCGGCGAATTTGCGATCGGATTTAATCCGCACTGCACCAAGCCGATGAAAGATATTCTGTTTGATGAGAAGATCGCCGGCAGCATCCACTTCACGCCGGGCATGTGCTACAAGGAGGCCAGCAACGGCAACAAGAGCGCGATTCATTGGGATCTGGTGATGCGCCAAACGCCGGAAGTCGGCGGCGGCGAAATTTATTTCGACGGGCATCTCATCCGCAAATCCGGGGAGTTTGTGATTTCGGAATTGAAGGGCTTGAATCCGAACCGGCTGAAATAGGCGGTAAAATCATTGCGGCAATCTCACAGAGAGGCGGTTGGCGTAGATCGACACGCCGATCAGCGCGGCCGCGGAGATGGCCGCGACAGCCGGATAGCTCAATTCGCCTTTCATCATCGCGTGACCCGTAAAGAGATCGACGAAGATCAAAAATACCATCTCGATGGTCAGCAGCACCGCGAAGGCCGCGAACATCGCCGCCAGCACGCCAAGCACTTCCATCGCGGCGGCGAGTCTCCCGCGGCCGCTCAGCGGCAACGCCGCCGGGTGGTAATCCAGCACCGGTACCGCCTGGGATTCTTCCTGCGGGGTTGGCTCATCTTCCGGCATCTGCACAATCTCCAAACCGGGCCGGATCAATTATAGACACGGCCTACCCGTTTCAAATAGTGCCACGTGAGTTCTCACCTTGTAGCCCGCGGCATTTTCCTTTACTTTCCCGTTAATCGGAGCATAAAAACCTTGTCCCAGCGAATTTGCAAATCCTATCGCGTTCTGGTCGGGCTGGAGATCCATGTCCAGCTCTCCACCAAATCCAAGATGTTCACCGGCGTCGCCAACGGATTCGGCGGCGAGCCCAACACCCAGGTGGATGAGCAGGTGCTTGGGCTGCCGGGCGTTTTGCCGGTGATGAACAAGACGGCGGTCGAATATGCGATCAAAATCGGGCTGGCCCTCGGCTGCAAAATCGCCAAGCACACCAAATGGGATCGCAAGAGTTATTATTATCCTGATTTGCCCAAGAATTATCAGATCAGCCAGTACGATCTGCCGCTCTGTTATGAGGGCGAATTTGAATTGCTGCGGAAGGACGGCTCGACGCACAAGATTCGCATCCGCCGGGCGCATCTGGAGGAGGATGCGGGGAAACTTTTGCACGATGCGCCGGGGGGATATGCGATTGATTTCAGTATTGTGGATCTGAATCGCGCCGGGACTCCGCTGCTGGAGATCGTCACCGAGCCCGATTTATCCGCGCCGCAGGATGTCAGCCTCTTCGGCCAAGAACTGCAGAAGCTGGTTCAATTCCTTGGCGTCAGTCACGGGCAGATGCAGATGGGGCACATGCGGTTTGAGCCGAACATCAACGTGCATATCACGGACGCCGATGGCCAGATCCACAAAACCGCGATCACCGAAATCAAGAATCTCAACAGCTTCAGCGTGCTGGAGCGGGCCACTGCCTACGAAGTCCAGCGGCAAATTCATCAATGGGAAGAGACCGGCAACCTCGGCCGCAAGAGCACATATGGCTGGGATGAGGCGAAGGAACAGACTTTTCTGCAGCGAGAAAAAGAGGAAGCCAACGACTACCGCTATTTCCCCGACCCCGATCTGGTGCCGGTGGAGGTGGACGATAAGTGGCTGGGCGAATTGAAATCGCAGATTGGCGAACTTCCCGCAGCGCGACGAAAGAGATACATCGATGCCCTGGGCCTATCCGCAACAGACGCCGCGATCTTATCCAGCGACCGCGGCACCGGCGATTTCTACGAAGCCGCCGTCGCCGCCGGCGGAAACGCGCATCGCGTCAGCAACCTGATCCTCTCGCACGGCAGAAGAATCGCCAACGAGCGATCGGTCGCCTTGGACGCAATCGGCATCAAACCCGCAAGATTCGCCGAGGTGGCCTCGCTGATCGACGCGAACAAAATCTCCGCCAGCAGTGCCGGCGGAATCTTCGACAAACTTCGTGAACAGGACGCCCCGGCTGATTCCATCGCGGCCGAACTGGGCCTGCTGCAACGATCCGATTCCGGCGAAATCGACGCCGCCATCGACGCAATGATCGAGTCCAATCCCAAACCCCTGCAGGATTACAAAGCCGGCAAACAATCAGCCCTGGGCGCGCTGGTCGGCATGGTCATGAAAAATGGCAAGGGGTTGAATCCGAAGATGGTGCAGGAACGATTGAAGCAAAAGCTGCAGTAAAACCCAGAGCGGCCGCTCGTACACTCATTTCCCCAAACTTTGATTTTGTATAGCAATATGCTATACTTGGATCGATGCCGAGTCCCGTGCGTTTTGCCGTGGTAAAGAAGATGCTCGAGCAGAAAGGGTACACGCTGCACCATATTTCAGGATCGCACCACATTTTCAAGAAGCCTGGCGCGGATCCTGAGAACGTTCCCGTGCATCACAATCTCGTAAAGGCCTTCTATGTCAAGAGAATCGAAAAACTTCCGGAAGCATAAGCGCACCGTTCGATTGCCGATCGACCTTCCGTTTGCGCCCGACATATTGAAGCGGGCAAGAAAGATTGCCGCCCATTACCAGATCGTGATCTCGTTCGAGGACGGGGAGTATTATGGTCGGGGCGTGGAGCTGCCGGGCACTGGTGACGACGGAAAAACGCCTGCGGAATGCGTTAAAAATACGCGCGAGGCTTTGGTCGCCACCGTCGCATACCTTTTGGAAACCGGCCAAACTCCCCCTCCCGCCGCCGCCGAAGGCAAACGGGATCAGCAAATCAACATTCGCCTGAGCAGTGAAGAGAGGCTCTTGCTGGAAACCAAGGCCAGCCAATCCGGCGCTTCGGGAATTTCGGAATACATTCGAGCCGTCGCCCTCGCCAAATAGCGGATTTTGGAAACCCACATTGCCAGCCATCCCCGCCAAACTCGACGTCAAACGCGACAAGCACGTGGAGATTCTCTGGCAGGATGGCCGGCGATCCGTTTACGACCTGGGCTATCTCCGGGCTATGTGCCCCTGTGCGGTCTGCAAAGAGGTCCGCCATCCCCCGGACAAGAAAAAGACTTCTCTGACGATCCTGCCGGGCAACTACGCCGCCCCGCTCACAATCCTCAAGGCCGAACTCGTCGGAAACTATGCGCTACAAATCGACTGGTCGGATGATCATAGTTCGGGGATCTACACGTTCGAATATCTGCAAGCGATCGACCCGAAATTAAAGAACCCGCCCTCGGCCACCGAAGACGCCCGCGAAGGATGAATCGCGGGCCTCTCCGATCGGATTTCCCCCGTCCCGCTTGGCAGTTGGCCTACCGTCTCGCCCTGGACGCCTTTTCACCCAAAATCAATTTCATCCAGGGCTCGCACGCCAGCCATACATTGGCAATCACATGCAGCACTTCGCGCGAGCGTAGCTTTGGATCGCCATAGGGCAGTGAAGCGCCAATCGCCAGTTGAAGATTTGAGTGTTTATCTGCTAACGCATCATGCACGGCTCTAAGCCATTGCGCCTGCCTCTTAACACGCCCAGATTTCGAGCCTCGTATCGTCCGAAGATCGAACTCCAAATTTGCATCCATGACGCCCTTGTGTCTTTGGTGCAGAAAATGCTTTTGAAAAACTTGCATGAAGGGATATGCGCCATGAAATCTCCGAATCGCCTTCTGAATTCGTGGTGAAATCTCGCAAACGCCCCTTGAAAATTCGTCCAAGTTGCGGCCAAGTAATCGTTTCCGCATGGCAGACGAAGCGCCATTGGGAAGAGTTACAACAACATTGGCTCGCTCAACGTGGATTCCAATATCTAAGTGCGGAAACTTTGTAAAATCTTTAGATCCGCGTGCCACTTGAAGCTGGATCATGTCCCAAACACTCGTGCTGTACCTTCCTGTAATCGCCGTTCGGTGACGTGCTTTGGGGTCTATGCCGAGCTTATTGATGAGCTTTCGGTCTCTTTGGAGCTCCTGCATCGCCAATCTAATTGTGCGTTTTGCCTCGATATAACCGTACGGATGTTGATTATTGAAAGGAATGCCGTCGAATTCGGTAATCATTATGTCTCCAAGCGTTTCGTCCGAAATCATTCGCGACTCAAGTGCCTCCATGTACTCCGCCAGGCATCTCGCCCAGGGCGATTTGGCTCTTTGCCTTCTCAACCATGAATAGACCTCCGGCCATGTCCGATGCTTCAACCAAGGAACGGAGCGTTTGGGAATTGCCGGGGATATCATTGCCGCGTCAACTCGATGAAATCGCCTCTCTGCCGTCCTTAGATGCCGCCGCAATTGGCCCATTGATGGAGTTGCGGTAATCTTGTTTTCGATTACAAGCGCCCAACTGTCGCCATCGTAAATCCACAGGTCCGGTATGCCTCGCTGTTCCTCATCGCGCGCGATCGGACTTTCGCCTGGCAGCCGTTGCACCGAAACTTCCAGCCGTTGATTGGGAATAAAACGCCTACCTACCATCCATTGGACAAATCGCCTCAAGAGCCGCCGATCTTTGTCCAAGCAACAACCAAGCGCGTGTGTCAGGCGGTTCTCCGAACCATCGTATTGGTCGAAGATATTTCGCATGTCACAAGTCCGCCATCGCCTGCGAGAGCTTCCTCACCTCATGCAACGCCATCCCTTTCAGCTTAGGCACATGACCTCCCATCGGCGGAACAATCGCATGGCCGACGCCTAATCTGGCGGCTTCGCGCAGGCGGTTCTCCAGTTGGGAGACGGCCCGAATCTCCCCGCCTAATCCCATCTCGCCAAGGGCCAAAGTTCCCGGTGGGAGCGGGCGATTCATGTGGGCCGACGCGATCGCCAGCGCGATCGCCAGATCGACCGCGGGTTCCGGCGTTTTGACGCCGCCGGCGACGTTGACGAAAACATCCTCGGCGGCCAATCGCATTTCGGCCCGTTTCTCCAGCACGGCGATAATCATCGCGACGCGGTCGGGCAACACGCCGCTGGTTTTTCGCTTGGCGGCGCCGATCACGCTGGATGCCGTCAGTGCCTGCACCTCGACCAACAGCACGCGCGATCCCTGCATGGCGGCAGTCAGCACCGACCCGCTGGGCTGCCCGCCGGGGCCGTATTGTTCCATGAAAAGTTTGCCCGGGTCGGGAACTTCACGCAATCCCTCACCCGTCATTTCAAATAGCCCGACTTCCTGAGTTCCGCCGAAACGGTTTTTGACGCAACGGACAATGCGATGCGCGTGAAATCGATCCCCCTCGAAATAGGCGACTGTGTCGACGATATGCTCGATCATCTTGGGCCCGGCCAAGGTTCCGGATTTGGTGACGTGCCCGACGAGAATGATGGCCGTGCCTGTCGTCTTTGCAAGATAGACCAGATCCATGCACGAATCGCGAAGCTGCGTCATCGACCCCGGCGCGGCCGGCACGTTGGGCTTGTAGATCATCTGAATCGAATCAACCACCGCCACCGATGGCTTGTGCTTGTGAATCTGCTGGACGATCGCCTCGACATTGGTCTCGGCCAGCACGAGCAGATTCGCGCCGCTGACGCCGAGGCGCTGGGCGCGAAGCCCGGTCTGGCGGGCCGATTCTTCGCTGCTGACGTACATGACTTTCTCACCCCTCCCGGTGGCAGCGATCGCGTTGACGGCCTGCAGCAGCAGCGTCGATTTCCCAATCCCCGGCTCCCCGCCGACGAGCACCACCGACCCGCTGACAATCCCCCCGCCCAGCACGCGATCAAATTCGCCGATCCCCGTCGCCCGCCGCGGCGTGCGCGTCTGATCTATCTCCCCAATCGGCAACGCCTCGGAAGCCACCGCCCCATCCTCCTTCCGCGAATCCCCCGCCGGCGGCGTGTAGCTCTCCAGACTGTCCCACGCCCCGCAGTCCGGGCATTTGCCGAGCCATTTGGGTTGAACATTGCCACATTGATTGCAGACGAATTGCGTGCGGGATTTTTTCACACACGGATTCTATCGCAAACCCCGACAAAATCCCCTTGTAGCCGGCGAGCTCGCCATATTCGCAAACGCGGACGCGGTCCGTCTGATTTCCAGGCGAACCGCATCCGCTTTTCCAAAATCGAATCTACTTATTTCTGCTCGGACACCCCGCCGTTTTCGGCGGCGGCTTTGTCGGCGGTTTGCTTCAGTGACAACTGCACTTGGGCGTTTTCCTTTTCCGCCTTGGCGTTGGCGGCTTCCTCTTCGGCGATCTGCTTCTCCGCCTGCTCCTGCGTCAAGGGAGTTGCAGAATTCTCCATCAGAGCCTTGACCGCCTTGAGACGTTGCTCTTCTTTCGCGGCTTTCATGACCGAAATGATTCGCTGAATCTGTTCGGGCGAAGCCTGCGCTTCCGCGTTGATCTTTGCCGTTTGCTCCGAGGCGGCATTTTGTTCGTCCGCCGCCTTTGGCGTCGCCACCGCGGTTCCCGATCCATCGCCCGCCTGCCCGACGTCGGCGACCAGAACCGCGCCCGGCGTCGCTGTTCCGCCTGGCGAGTGACTTACCACAACAGTTCCAACTCCGACGATTCCAAGAGCCACCACGGCGGCTCCTGCAATTTTGAGTTTCCCTAAAAACATGGACTTCAACACTCCCTTCATAAGAGCGGTGACTTTTCCAGAGTACGCCTCGGCAAGCCCCGCCTGACCTGACGCGAGCAACCTCGCGCCTTGAATTGTTGTAATAACCAATTTCGCCGGCACCGCCGCCGAAGCCTGCTGCGCGAACGCCGCTGTGAGAGATCCCGCCGTCAGCACGACGCCATATCGCGCAATCCGTTTCCGCAGAATCACCCGCCCGCGCGAAAGCCTTCCTGACACTGTCCCTTCCGGCCAGCCCAACTCTGCAGCCGCCTCTCTTGTGCTCTTCCCTTCCAGTTCACACAGCACGATCGGCAAACGATATTTTTCCGGAAGGCTCGCCAATTCCGCGTCCAATATCGGCTCGAAGTCCTTCCACTGCTCGCTGACATTTGCCTGCGGTTCGGGGAACTGATCCATTTGTGATTCCCTGTTTCGCAAAACATGCCTCCGCGATTTTGCCCGGAGCGACGTTCGATAGGCGACGCCATACAGCCAGTTGGCGACCTTCGCGCCGTTCCGGATTGAATGGGCCCGCCGGAACAGAACCAGGAATGATGCCTGAAACGCGTCCTCCGCGTCATGCCCATCCCGCAGCACACGCCGGCAGACTCCCAAAACCATCGCGCCGTGCCGGCGAACCAGCATCGCAAACGCATCACAATCACCTAACGTCCCGAAGCGTTCCACCAATTCTGCATCGCTCGGGGCATCACTGTCGCCCGCCGCAGAGCTTGCGGTCGATTGTCTTAGCATTGTTCAACCTCTGTCTAATACTGCCTCTGTATCTGACGTTTCATACAAGTTTTCCGCCGATTACTCGCACAAGAATGAAATTGCATAAATAGCTGACAGCACGGCACTTATATCGAGTTCCGAAAGCGGGCTACTAGTTCGTTCTCAAAAACAGCTTTGGGTTTTTCCAAAACGAAAACTCCTTAATGAGGTGCCAACCCATAGACCCGAAACTGCGAAATCTCCAATTGACTCTGGGTCGTGCGAAACGCAAAATTCCCAACCGTGTACGGCTCAGGATCCTCCATCTCAAACAGCTTCTTCCCATCCCGATAAAACTGAATCAGGTGATCGCAAGCCACCAGTGTGATCCACTGACTCGCATTGGCGGTTAGAAGATTCTCCCTGCCGGAGAGATCATTGCCGGCCAGGAGCGGGCGCGTGGTGGCATCGCCGATGTATCGGCGAAAGCGGGTGGTCGTGTTGGCGTTGCCGCCGACGCCGACGTAATAGCAGAGGAGCTGATTGTAGTCGGCGAATTTTCCAGAGCGTTTCACAGCAAAGAGATCATCGGGATTGCGCGAATCCTTGGCCATCCAGAAGCAATTCAAATCGCTGACCCGGTCGTTCTTTCCCCCGGCGGCGATCACCTTTGCCTGATATTGAATCAGCACCGGCCCTTTGAGCATAGGCTTAAACCAGACCGTCGCGCCTTTGGGAACATCGATCTCCAGCTTGCCTTTCCCAAACGTGATGTTGCCCCCCTGCTCCAGTTCCGACACCCACCGGCCGGTGTCGGTGTCGAAATCATCCGAATAAAGTTTTTCGCCTTGGGCAAATCTTGAGTCGGTGATCGAAGGCGCTGTAGAGGGTTCCACAACCTGAGCGCGGGAGATTCCAGCTAGCAATCCGACAAATAGAATGATCAAACCAGCAAGATCCCACCGAAAGCCGCTTGTCGCAAAAGGCATTCTCACAGCTCCTCCGCGAGCCGCGCATCTTTTTCTGTCGCAACCCCCTGTTTCTTTCGCAAATCCCTGGTGCCGGGTTTGACTCCCAGGATTTCGAAATCGATTTCGCTGTTGATCTCGGCACCGATCAGGAGAACGAGCGCGTCGATGTAGAAGAAGAGGAGGAGGATCGCCACGCCGCCGACGGTGCCGTAGGTTCGTTCGTAGCGGGCGTATTTATCCACATAGAATCGGAATGAAAAGTCGAGCAGGAACCAGACGATGATGCTGAAGACCGCGCCGGGGCTAACAAATTCGAACCGATGCTTGATGCACGGGCCAAAGTGATAGACGATCGAAAGCACGGAGATCATGAGTGTCACGGCCAGCAGGTATCTCACGAAATTAAATGCAAAAGCGACCGGCGTGGTGAGCAGATGCCGGGCGAGAAGGAAGTTTTCGGTGGCCGTGCCCACCGGCAGGAGGATTGTGACGGCCAGGACCATGACGATCACGCAAAAGGTGAGCAGAATCGCCAGCGGGCGGTGCTTGTAGAAAGGCCGGCCGGATTTGATGTCATAGCACTGGTCCAGCGCGGACATGGTCATCGACATCCCGCCGCTGGCGGCCCAGAGGCTGAGCAAAAGACTGATCCCCAGCCATCCGCGATGCGAGAGTCGGGTGACGTGCATGACATTGTCGTTGATGGTCGCCGCCGCGCTGCCCAGGGTGGTGTTGGTGAAATTGGTGACCGCGTTTTCCACCTCATCCCGCGCATGTTGCGGCAGATACGGCACCAGCGTGAGCAGAAAAATCAGGAAGGGGAAGACGGCAAAGAGCCACGAATAAGCCAACGCCGATGCCCAGGTGTAGAGTCCATCTTCACTGATCTGCTGGATAATCCTGCGGACGAACGCCCAGATTCCGAAGGATCGCAGAACGGTCGGCACATCTCGCAAGCGGGCCATGGCTGGAATTGTTGAACGCATCGCGCGCAAATGCAATCCAATGGGCTGCTTTGACGAGTCGCGAACCGACGGATAAACTCGGCCGTTCCCGTTTGGAGAGGTGGCAGAGTGGTTGAATGCGCCGGTTTCGAAAACCGGTCTGCCCGAAAGGGTAGCGGGAGTTCGAATCTCCCCCTCTCCGCTTTTTTAGGTCTGGGTGATTTTCACCAGCAAATATCGCGTCGCCACTTGGCGACGCGATATTTGATTGGGCAAAAGAACCTTGATCTACAACGAGTTGCCACGCTCCGCGTGGTTCAAACCGAAGCTCACGATTGAACACGTTCGGGTTCGAGGCGACTTTTCTGAAAAAGTCGCGTTTTTGTTCGTCGGTTCCTGTCTTTGCCACTTTTCCCGCTGTTTTAGCGGCCAAAATGAACTGCGTGAGCGGTTCGAAGGCTGTCTTAAGGTTTTCCTCCACTTTGGCCTTTTCTTCTTCGCATGACCGCTTTTCTGCCATGAGCTTGTTCTTGCCTTCTTTGTACTCGGCAAGCGATAGACCGATCCATGCCGGTCGAGGAGCATGAGTCCACATTCAGCAGTACTAGCTGCATCAACGATGACGAACATTGTGTTTGAATAGGCACTACGACGATCTAGCAGCAACATTTTCTCTTCCACGTGTTGCAACAAAGCGTTGTTCTCGGCAATCGTGACAAGGGCGAAACTCTTCATTTCGGGTATTGGCCGTGCTGGTTCGATTAGCTTTATCCAAAACTGGTTTTCGGAATCTCCTCGTTGTCTACGACTTTTTCCGAATACCGCTTCAAATAGAATACGTACTGATGCCGGCGAGATTGACGGATATCCATCCCAACGCTCCTTCTTTAAAAGGTGCTGTGCTATTTCGCGCCGCCGAATGACTGCCCTGCACACCTTAGCAAGGGCTTTAACGTGTACAAGTACTAATTGCGTAATGTCAGCGTCAAGATTCGGCTCACCCAACTTTGAGATGTCACCTTCTAGGTGCTTCAACAGGGTCGCGAACGCTCTCATGTCAATCCCGATCATAGTGAGATCGTGAGGAAGCTGAACCAATTCAGAGCCGTAAATCTCCGGATCAAGTTGCTCGGTTTCTTTGCGAGCTTCCAATTTCCGAACACCGCTCAAAAGATTATAAAATGGCGCTAGGTGTCCACAGCCCATCATCTGGCCGTAGTAGGCAAGAATGCCCGAAGAGGCGTGTCGTATACATTCAAGAATCGAAAACGTCATCGCGGGTCGATTGCCAGCTCGCCACTCAACAAACATCCGCCGTCCGTGATGAACGACACGCTCTATGTCATAACTAATCGTCGGATCATCATATGCCGAACGAACTATCCACGGATGTGGAGGCTGCAAAGCTAAATCCGTTGAGATGCAGAGCAACGTTTTAAAATGAATCCGATAAATATTAAGGCCCCGTACACGATCAATGATTACATCAGCCATCCGTCGGCCGTCTTCACCCGATGGCCTGAATATCGCCTGAGACTTCGCCATGACGGATGCGAGCATTTCTGGAATTAAATTCTCAATTACATATTCAAACGTTAGCCCCCGTACATTTGCTTCGCCCTCGAAAATAATCTGCACTGGCCCATCGTGCCCGTATCGGCGCACATACATGTCCCCCCATTCCTGTCGTTCATGGGATGTGCATAAACTAGGTTCAAGACTGTAAAGCTGTCTTACTATGCTTCGCCGAATTACGTTCGTATGTAAGGTATCGCCAGGAATATTTAATAGCTCGTTGACCAGACTATTGACGACGAGAAATATCGCCTTCGGTGGAACACGCAATATTGCAAGAGAAGAGAATATTTTGGCTGCCTGAAACGCTTGCATCTGTTGCCCCAGAGTTGGAGAAACGCAACCTTTGGGAAATTTTGCGTTTACTCTAGAGTCAAGTTCCTCACACAAGTGAGCGACCTTCTCCGGCAAGCTTTCGGACGTTCCCGAATAAATATTCTGAACGTTATGGTCACCATGAATATTCTGCTGAATAGGAGTTGAATCCATGGATTAACCGTTATTGCTGTGCCTTTTGACGATTGTGATCCCCCTGGATGGTCTGTGTAAATGCTGCACCGCTACCCGTATTGTCCGATTTAGAGTGTGATTGTTGCTGCAATCGAAACTCGATTCTGGAAATTTTTGCGAGGAGGACGAATGAAATCACAGTAGAAATGCACCCCGCGCAGGCTCCTATGATCGTAAACAATTCTGCCGCTGTTGCCATAGCAAGGCTCCCTTGAAATGAGAAGTTCCACGTTCCGGGTTCTCGCCGAAGAGAACTTGATCAAATGAGAATAGAATCCCTGATAGGGTCGCACTATCAGTCCGCATACGTAGAGTAATAAAAAGGAACTGGATTTACCAGTTCCCGTGGATAAGCTGCTCATACGAGCAAATATTCAGTCTATTCGAATGCACCCAAAGCGACATTTGTCGCGTGATTTCCATTCAGTTTTTAGTGGCGGCAAATCTAACAGACGACCTGATTGGAAGGGTGCAACACAAGGCACGCAATGAATATTTTCTCCCAACGCTAGGGCGGACCCAAGTGCAACGATCGAGAATGATCTCCCCATCTGGGGAAACTGTGCTGCCAGCGATAGAAGCTCGTGGATAGTTAGCGGTCGCAAAGCGTTGTCCTGCATCATGTCTAGTACCACATCTGCGAATACCGGCAGATTGAATCCAATCAGACGCAAAGGAACTTCGCGAGCAGTTATTTTGGTTGAGAAAAACTGCTCGTCCGTAATGGCGGGGTCACAATAAATGTATGATCCATCTCGAATGAGGTCCATTATCGACCTGTCATTTTGCACATTCGTTAATATGGGTCCCGTTTCATCAAATGCACAGCAATGGCCATAATGTATCATGGTATGTATCCAAAAGTGATAACCCCGGAGCAACCAAGACACCTGCGCGCGCCGGCCTATTGGCTCCTTAAGGATAACCACTAAAAGAATACATACGAAGCCTCTGGAGCGGATAATGTCATCTTATTGGCACAAATGCAATCTTGACGCCAATGGAATACGGTGTGCTAATGTGAGCTGCTGCTATGTTAACCAGAACATGCTAGTGTCTTTTATCCCTCATCATTCTCGATCCCATCCGCTCATTTGCATTCAGAAATCCATCCGCCGCATCCACCGATCAATCTTGTCTTCGACAATGTGCCTTGGCGTCGCGTACTTCTCCCGCGAACGTTGAACAAGATTGTCGCGTGTGCGGTGGGTTGGTTCAATAGGGGGCAACGTCCTCCCGATGAACGGTTGTCGATGTTCACCGTACTCCAAAAGCTTGGCGACAATCTCGAAGTTACCAAGCCCGCTCAATGTTTCCGGTGCGTAGGTATCACCGAATTCCCGCGACAGAAGGTGTGCATCATGCTCACCGACGCGGAAGGAGATAAGATTGCCAACATTGCCAAAGACTGCTGCCGAAAGAGGATGGGGAACTTGCTCTATGAATTGGTGGCTGAGCGTCATGCAAAGCCGGTACTTGCGAGCCTCCGAAAGTATCGACGCGAAGTTGTCGCTCGTGAAATTGTGGAATTCATCGACATACAAATAGAAGTCTTGGCGATCTCCCTCCGCAATGTCCGCCCTGCCCATTGCGGCAAGTTGGAAAGAGGACACTAGCATTGACCCCAAGAGATTGGCCTTGTCCTCGCCAAGCATTCCTTTAGCGAGATTGGCGATGAAGATACGGCGATTGTCCATCATGAACCTCGCGTCGATCTTGCGTCGCACCTGACCCAAGAGATTCCGCACGACTGGCGCCATGAGTAATACCCCGACCTTGTTTTCAATCGGTGCAACCGCTTCTCTCCTAAACCGTTCGTCGTAACTCTCAAACTCGACCGCCCAGAACCGGCGTACCGCCGGGTCTTTGACCTGACGAACTACCCAAGAACGATACGACTCTTCGGAAAGCATCCTCTGTACCCCCAACAACGTGCCGTCCTCGGTATCAAGGAGTGCCGCAATGGCCGCATACAATATATATTCCAACATCATTCCCTGCAACGCGATCGGTGCAGGCCTCGTCGGCGGCCCCTATTTCGCGCCACCGCGGGATCGCCTCACGGCTTTCGTCGACCTCCTCCGCACCCACGACGTCGTCGAGCATCTTCGCGAACCCCGCGGCGACGACATCAACGCCGCCTGCGGCCAACTCCGCGAGATGGCGTAAGTTGGGGCGGGACTATATCCTTCGACATGGCTCAGGGTAGACAGAACTATACAAAACTATACACATTTAAAATTCCTGCCTTTTCGGAATCGGACAGAATCGGACAAAATCGGACACTTTTGAAATTTTTCGTCGAAAGGTTGCGGAAAATCGGGGGATTGTCTCCCGCGGAGGCGCGGAGTTAGCGGAGAATTGTGGTGGAGTGGGCCGGTCGAAGGGTTTTGCGAGTTTTGAAGTTAGTTGATACTTTCTAAATCGCTCGAATTCGAGGGGTTTGGGAATCGGAGTATCGGGTCATTCTTGCCTCGATTGTGAATTCTGGGAGAATCCGGCTGTTGATGAATATCCGTTATAATAAAGACGCGGATACCGGGCTTCCGCATATTTATGGGCATAACGTCTCCGAGCACGAGGTCGAAGATATTCTGCGCCGGCCGCTGGAGAACCGGCCTGGCGACCGGAGTTCGCGGGTGTTGCTTGGCCGCACCAAGCACGGACGCTACCTGCGCGTGATCGTTTCGATCGACTGGGACGGGCAGGGTGTTTTTGTGATCACGGCGTATGATCTGCGCGGCAAGCCGCTCAAAGCCCTGCGCCGCCGCATGAAAAAAAGAGGTCAACTATGAAGAGCAAATCAGACAAGACGAAATCCCACCCGCGCACCGCGTCGAAAGACGTCAACCGGTATCCACGGGGGCTCAATCGTGAGAAGGTGGCGGCCATTATCGCGCACTACGAAAATCAGACAGAAGATGAGGCGGTCACTGAGGATGAAGCCGCCTATCACAACAAGACGGTGACGATGATGGGCGTGCCGGTGGAACTGGTGCCGAAGGTCCAGAAGATGATCGCCAGGCGCTCGGGCTAAATGGCTATGGGCCAGTTGTCTCCTCGACGAAGCGGATTTCTTCGTCGGTTAGACCGTAAAGTTCGTAGACCAGGGCGTCGATTCGCCGGTCCGCCGCGGAGGAATGAAATTGACCTTCGGGATTCAACCATCAACGGAACAGATACGCTTTTAGACGTTGACGCGGCGAGAGATTGGGAAACGAGTGATGGCCCCGATCTCGCCGGACCAACCCCCTCCGAAGCATTTTTCTTGATAATGCTCGACAGGATTTCAGGAAACTCAACTTGGCTTCGTCGCCGGATTGTCCCTTTCCCAAACGCAGTAGATCAGAATCCCAAACTCGTCGGAATGGACCGTCCCGGCTTCAACGTCATGGAGAGGGCCGTGGTAGTATAACCACACGGTCTTGGGGTCGCCCCTTGCTGAGTCGATTGATAAAACGCCGCTCATATTTTGGGGATTTTCATGCGGAACGGCCCACGCGATAACGCAACCTTCGTTCGCTGAAGCAAGTAAGTGGTAACCAGATGGCGCCCCCACATCGATCGGGCAGTCGATTATGATGTTGTTTCCGGCATCAGGTTTATATTTTGTCGCTTTGTCTGGGTCTCTGTTTACGATATCCGATAGGGTTATTCCCTTCCTCGTGATTAGGTATCTATTTGCGGCATAACCGACTTGTGACTCCAAACTCCCTAACCGATCCAAAGCCGAGCCCCTCGTAGTCGCTTGAGCCGCTTCATTTATTCGATCAAGCGCATGGCTGGCTTCAAGATCGCCAATCTTGCTGGTCACATATTCTTGAGCTTTCGCTTTTGCATCGATTCTTGTATTGGTCAACCAGCCAAGAATAGCGGCAGCAAGAGTACACAGGGCAACAAGTACGCTGCAAATTGCAATTAAATTCCGCCAGATGCCGCGAGGAATTAGCCAATAGCGTTTTCGAATTTGCTTAGTTGAAATATCGGCAGCAATTGTACCCAGTAAACTTGCCGATTCGCGCAGACTCTTGTCGCGGTCCGGTCCAGCGACCTCGTTGCTCGAACCAAATAGCGTCCTTAGAGTCTCTATCAAACGTTCATGCGAGTTCTGTTCATCTTTTTCATCTGACATGGGGCCTTCTTTCCCTAAAGGAAAAAAGCATAGCATAATCGTGCGGTGAACCACAATACTGGCCTAATAGAATTGACGTTTGCATGTTCTATATGCAGATGTACGCTTCTATAGGCTCATGTTTGAGTCACCTTCGACCTCCGAGCAACGATTCCCTAATCTCGCGAGCTTCCGGTTAGTGTCAACAACGTAAGCAGCCCGTTGGCAATGCCTAGGTCTGCTAACGCCATACGTGCAGAGTGTCCAATTCCTCTTTGGACAAGGACGTTGGTTACTCACCTTCCTCACGTTTAAGATAGCGGCACCACATCCGGTGTGCTTTGCCCACGCCGGTTGCGCCTCGGTGATAAACGGTATTGGCGCGAAGGTGTCGACGCTATGGCGATATTCAGGCGAGGCCCTTCAGTTGGGACCATCGGAGGCGATAGAGCTTTACATGATTGGGCGCGACGCGCCGCATAAACGCGGCCGTCAAACGTGGGTGGGGACGGTTTGGGTTCAGATATCCGCCAGCCGTCCGGTTGAATCGCCGAAGCGGTTAACCCCCGTCGCGCCCATTTTGTCCATCAGGCTGAGATAGAGATTGGTCATGGGGGCGGATTTGTTCTGCACAAACCGGCCGCGGGGTCAGGGTACCGCCGCCGGAGCCGGCCAGGAGGATGGGGGAAACGAGTGATGGCCCCGATCTCAATATTCTTGACGCGCTACTTGGCGTCATCGTGCGCGAGCGACGATGAGAGCGCGCGGTAGGCGTTGGCCTGAGCGTGCAATTCCCTGGATTTCTCCTCGAAGGTTTCGATGGCGTCGGCACCGGCGGGCCAGCGCAGTGGCGGCTCGGCCTGGCTCGCGAGTTGTACTAGCCCCCTGGCGAGCTTGGCGGGGTCGCCGCCCTGCAATCCGCTCATTCCTTTCCATGCAGTTACGGTCTTCCTCGTCTGTTCAGCGTAGTCGTCAATCGAAGGGATGGGCCACTTCGTAGAATCGTCCGTGAGCAGCTCGGTGCGGAAGAAGCCGGGCTCGACGAGCATCGTGCGGATTCCGAACGGCGCGACTTCGGGAGTAAGCGACTCGATCCATCCTTCGACGCCGAACTTCGCCGCTGAATAGGCTGAGACGAATGCCTGTCCGGAGATGCCGCCTGTCGAGGAGATCGTCACGATGAGTCCGCGGCGCTGGGCACGCATAATGGGGAGCACGGCCCGGGTGACGATAACCGGGCCGAACAGGTTGGTCTCGATCTGCGCGCGGAAGTCTTCGGGGGAGAGTTCCTCGAAAAACCCGGCATAAAAGTTGCCCGCGTTGTTGACGAGCACGTCAATGCGGCCGAAACGGTTCACGGCGGCGGCCACGGCTGCTTGGGCGTCCTGGGGGCGCGTGATATCAAGCTTAACCACAAGCAGGTCGTCAGCCTTGCCGAGCGCGCTGACCACGCCATCGGTGTTGCGGCCAGTCGCAACGACGGCATGCCCCGCGGCGAGCGCGGCCTTCACGATATCAACGCCCATCCCACGGCCGGCACCAGTCACGAACCAGACGGTCTTGTTAGTCATGTGATATCCAATCGATTGTTATCGCTGCGCGACGGCGGCTTTCTTTCTCAAACCACAGCGTAACACGCAAGAGTTTACCGTAAGTCTGCAAAAATGCAGCAGAAATTGTGTCCTCGTACCCTCCGAGTACTTGGTGTGGAGATTAGGACGGAAGGAATCGGGGGAGAATTAATGCAACGCTCAACACTCAACACTCAACGCTCAATGCTCAATATTCAAGACGGGAGAGGGGCTAAATATCGGCTAGCCGTCCGGTGGAATCGCCGAAGCGGGTGACGCCTGATGCGCCCATTTTGTCCATCAGGCTGAGATAGAGATTGGTCATCGGCGCCGATTTGTTCTGCACATACCGGCCGGGGGTCAGGGTGCCGCCGCCGGCGCCGGCCAGGAGGATGGGGAGATTGGTGTGGGTGTGGCGGTTGCCGTCGGCGTGGCCTGATCCGTAAATGATCATCGAGTTGTGCAGCAGGGAATTGCCGTCGATGTCCTTTGTCTGGTCCATCTTGTTCAAAAAGTAAGCGACTTGCTGCACGTACCAGTGGTCGATCACGCAGGTTTTGGCGATCAGTTCGGGCTGATTGCGGTGGTGCGTGCAGAAGTGGTGGCCTTCGGGGATGCCGATCTCGGCGTAGTCGCGGTTGTTGCCGTCGCCGGACATCAGGAAGGTGGCGACGCGGGTGTTGTCGGTGAGGAACGCGAGCAAAAGCATGTCGAAATTGAGGCGGACATATTCGGTGAAGCTGGGAGGAATCGCGGCGGCGGGAGTCGGGGCGTCGCCGGCAGTGTGCTTGGCGTAGGATTTTTCGACCCGCTCGATGCGCTGCTCGATTTCGCGGACGTTGGTGAGGAATTGATCGAGTTTCTGGTTGTCATTTCCCGAAAGTTGTTTTTCCAGGCTCTGGGTATCCTCGGCGACGAAATCGAGCACCGATCGCTGCTGTTTTTGCCGGGCGGCCAGATTCTGCAGACGATCCTTTGGCGAGCCCGCTCCGAAAAGGCGCTCGAAGAGAAGGCGCGGGTTGACCTCCGGAGTCATCGGCGTGGTCGGCGAACTCCAGGCGAGATTGTGTTCATAGATGCAGCTGTATCCGGTATCGCAGGAGCCGGCGTTGCGAATGGTGTCGCAGGAGATTTCCAGGGACGGGTAGGGAGTGACGTGGCCGACATTTTTGGCGATGACCTGATCGAAGGATACGCCGGAGTAGTAGTCTTTGCCGGAGGTTTTTTTGATGCGTACGCCGGAGAGGAAGGTGGAGTTGGCGCGGGCGTGATCGCCGCCGCCGTCGGGGCCTGGGTTGGCGGCGACGTCTTCGAGGCCGCCGAGGATCTGGAATTTATCCTTGAGGCCTTCGAGGGGCTCCATGGTTTTGTTGAGTGTGAAATCTTTGCCGGTGCCGGTGGGCCACCAGTTGGCGGGAATGGCGCCGTTGGGGAAATAGATGACGGCGGTGCGGAGCGGCGCGCCGGTTGCGGTGACGGCTGCTGCTCCAGCTGCGCTGGGCATTGTCGATGCACCGGTGGCTCCGGCGGCGGTGGAGAGGAAGCCGCGAGGCAGTAGGGACTCCATCGCCGGCAGTGCGATGCACGCGCCCAAGCCCTGCAGAAATCGGCGGCGGTTTAGCGCAGAAAACCGTTCGGCCCGCTTGTCGCGATTCGCAGAATTTGGATTCATGGTTCCCTTTCCAAATCTAAACAGATGTCTGCGGTTCTATGTCGTCCGAAATACCGCGCGTCGCAAGCGACGCGGCTAAAACGGGTAGAGGCCCGGGGCCCCTATTTATTTCACGCGCCGCTGTTGGAACGGGGCGGAGTCGATGATGCCGAGCAGCAATGTCGAGAATCTGCCGTCTGACTGCTGAAGCTGATCGGCGATCTTATCGATGGTCGGCATATCATAATACTCCATCCCGCGGCCGGTTGCATAAGTGAGCATTTTTTCGGTCAAACAGCGGTAAAACTCAGGCAAATGGTTCTTGATCAGGGCCTGTTTCAGGTCGCTGACATCCTTGAAGGTTTCACCCGTGAAAAGCTGGCCGCTGGCGTCGATGGGCTGATCCAGCTCCTTGTCCCGAAAAAGCCCCTCTGCGTTGAAATTCTCCATGGAAAGGCCCAGAGGATCCATCCGGTCGTGGCAGGAGGCACACACGGGACTGGCCCGGTGGGCGGCGAGAATTTCGCGGAGGGTGGGGGTTTTATCGGTGATATTCTTGGCGGCCAGTTCCAGCGGCGGAATATCCGGGGGAGGCGGAGGGGTCGGGGCGCCCAGGATGTTCTCAAGCACCCATTTCCCCCGTTTTACCGGGGAGGTGCGGGTGGGATTGGAGGTGACCATTAAGGTCGCTCCCATGGTCAGGGCTCCGCCGCGAAGATCGCCGGGAGAGAGATCGACTTTTCGCATCGCCGGGCCGGTGACGCCGGGGATTTTGTAATAGTCGGCCAGCGTCTGGTTCAGGAAGATGTAATCGCTGGCGAGGAATTCCTTGACGCTGCGGTCGTTGTGCATGATGTAGGCGAAGACCGCATCCGGCTCCTGCAGCAGCGCCTGGCGGATCGGGCCGGGCACGGAATTGTTGGCGACCGGAACGGTGATCCCTTCTCTGAGCAGCACTTCGTGCGGATTGATCGCCACACTGGTGACTTCGCGCGATTGCAGCCATTGGCTGGTGAAATTCTCGACAAACGCCTGGGATTTTTGATCCGCCAACATGCGCGTCACCTGGGCGCGAAGATTCTGGCGAAGCTGGCCGGTTGCGGCGAGATTCATCAGCTCGTCGTCGGGCGTGGTTGACCAGAGAAAATACGAGAGCCGGGATGCGAGGGAATATTCATCGACGTTGATGAACGGATTTCCGGCAATCGCAGGCTCGGCGCTCTCGACACGGAAAAGAAATCGCGGCGAAGCGAGAACCGCGACCATCGCCTGCGCGACGCCTCGCTCAAAAGTCCCGCCCGAGGTATCCATCACAGATTGTGCGATGTCGGTCAGGCGGTCCAGCGTTTCATCAGGAACCGGCCGGCGGAACGCGCGGGTGGCGAATGTGCGCAGAACATCGCGGGCGTATTCGCGGCGCTGACTTGGGTCGGTGGGGATGGCATCGCGCGGAAAGAACCGCTTGTACGCCGGTGCTGGGCTCCAGCCTGCTTCGTCCTGCGGGCCCTTGACCTGCACTTTGAGGATGCGGAACGAAAGGAGCCCCGCGCCCGACGGTTTGAGAGTCGTGGGGTGCAGCGTGACGTTGAACGGATGTTTGCCGGCGGACCAATGCACTTTGATTTCGTCGCTGCCGCTGAAATCATCGTGCCAGACGTGCTCGGCGGAGCTTAGATCGGTTTCATCATCGGAATAATTGATCGAGCATCGCGCGGGGATGAAATTGAATGCGCCTTTGACATTCCAATCCAGAAGGATCGTGTAATCACCTTCGATCGGAACCTTGAACGTGTGAGTGACAGTTGAATCGATGTAAAAGGAGAGGTCGGTGCTATTGGCGTTTCTGGGGGTGGTGACGGGGTGCGAGTCTGAGAAACGGTTGCCGACGACCGTCTGCACGGGCATGACTTTGGGGTTGAGCGGGATGCCTTGGGCGACGATGGTCTGGGCGGCTTGCACATATTTTTCCATCAGCATGGGGGAGACGTTGAGCACGTCGCCGATGTTGTCGAAGCCGTAGCCGATGTCGTCGGGAGGGAATTGGGTGTCGACATCGAAATCGACGCCGACGAGATCCTGAATCGTGTTGCGATATTCAGTGCGGTTGAGCCGGCGGATGGTCTGCCGGCCGGGGTCGAAATGATCGGGATCGACGCCAAAGGCGGAAAATTCAATCCAATTTTCCAAAGCTAACTGCTGCTCCGGCGTCGGCTGGTCCTGATCCCTCGGGGGCATAATGTGGGAACGCGTGTTGCGCAAAACCTTGAGCCAGAGTTCGGGATTGCCGGAGATGTCGTCGGATTTCAAAGCGTCAAAGGCAACCGGCGTGTGATTGTCCGCGCCGGCGTGACATTGATAGCAACGCGCCTGCAGTATCGGTTCGACAGTCGAATGGAATTTGCTTGCGGCGGTGACGACGACGGGCCTGGTGGCGGGCAGGGTCTTTTCGGCTGATTGAGCGAGACAGCCGGTCAGTGCCCACAAAAGAAATGCGGTTGATGCGGTCGCAAGAGCGGCGGGTCCGCAGGTTGCGAGTACGACCCTTTTTTGTGGGAATCTCAACAGACGGGCCTCCCGTGTTATTGTCGGCTTTTCGGCGTTTTTGGTCAAATCTTAACGGATTTTCCGGTCGCGGCGGATTCATACGCGGCGGTGATGATCTTCAGATCCTGCAGGCCCTCCTCGCCGGGGGTCCGCGATTGCTTGTCATTTGCGATGCACTGGCAGAAATCATCCATCTCCGCCGCGAATTGATTGACGGGGGTGTATTGCACCTCCTGCTTGGTGCGGGCGATGGTGTGCCAGAGTTTGTTGCCGGTGTAGGACTGGGCGGGTTCGGATTCGAGTTGGCCTTTGGTGCCGTAGACGCGATATCGGCCGCAGCCGAAACCGTAGGTTGAGAGGACGGACGCCACCATGCCGGAGGCGAATTTCAGCTCGAATGAGATTGTCTCTTCGATGTCGGTGAACCTGGGATCGTTGGGAGTGGTATAGCTGACGGCGGCGATCTCCGTCGGTTCCTGGCCGGAGAGATAGCGGACGGCGTTGAGGGAATAGATGCCGATATCCATCAGCGATCCGCCGCCGGAGAGTGGCTTGTGGCAACGCCATTGCGCGGGGTCGCCCATGTTGAAGCCGGCTTCAGCGGTGATCATTTTAATCTGTCCGACATCCGTTGCGGAGTTCGCAAGCGCGATCGCCTGGATGGTCATCGGATCGTAGTGCATTCGGTAGCCGATCATCAGCTTGCGCTTGGCGGCGGCGCACGCATCGATCATCGACTGGCATTCAGGGACGCTGACGGCCATCGGTTTTTCGCAGAGAACATGCTTGCCGGCCTTGGCGGCGCGAATGGTGTACTCGGCGTGCATGCTGTTGGGGAGCACGACATAGACGACATCAATGTCGGGATTGTCCTTGATCGTGTCGAATTTTTCGTAGTTATAAATGTTTTTGGGATCGATGCCGTACTTGTCGGCCTGCTGCCGGGCTTTGTCGGGGTGGCCGCTGACCAGCGCGACGGGTTTGGCGAAATTGCATTTGGCGAAGGCCGGGAGCAACTGGCCCATGGTCAATGTTCCGATGCCGACCAGCGCGAAGCCGAGCTTCTTTGGCTCGGGGGCGGGTTGAGCGATCAGCGGACCGGCCGCCAGAGCCGCCGCGGCGGCGGCGGCAGTGATGGAAAGGAAAGTTCGCCGGGAGAACCGGGATTGGTTGGAAGCGGGCATGAGATCCTCCGTTGTGCCATCATATTTATACCATCTCGAACATGAATCGGGATAGGGATCGCGGCTTTGCTTGCGAGGCGGGGTCTTGGCTGTATCCTCGTTGCCTTATTCACCTATGGATTTGACTCGCCCCATCTACATGGATCATAACGCCACCACGCCGATGGATCCGCGGGTGTTTGAGGCGATGCAGCCGTATTTCATGCGGGTGTTTGGGAATGCGGCATCCCGCGCGCACATGTATGGGTGGGAGGCGGAGGGGGCGGTGGATGTCGCCCGGCAGCAGGTTGCCGCCATCATCAACGCCAGGCCGGATGCGATTGTTTGGACCAGCGGGGCGACGGAATCGAATAATCTGGCGGTCAAAGGGGTGGCCGAGGCGCACGGGCACCGGGGGCGGCACATCATTACTCAGGTGACCGAGCACAAAGCCGTGCTCGATCCGTGCAAGAAGATGGAGAAATACGGATTTGAGATTACGCGGCTGGGCGTGGATCAGTTTGGGCGGATCGATTTGGACCAACTTCGCCGGGCGATCCGCGGGGATACGCTGCTGGTCAGCATCATGGCAGCGAACAATGAAATTGGCACACTGCAGGAGATTCGGGCCATCGGCGAGATTTGTAAATCGCGCGGTGTGCTGTTTCACACGGATGCTACACAAGCGGTGGCGAAAATCCCGATCGATGTCGAGGCGGATCATATCGATATGCTCTCGATGAGCGGACACAAGATGTACGGGCCCAAAGGGTGCGGCTGTCTGTTCGTCCGGAATAAGCCGGCGAAAGTCATCCTCACGGCGCAGATGGACGGCGGCGGGCATGAACGCGGCTACCGCAGCGGGACGCTCAATGTGCCCAGCATCGTGGGCGTTGGGAAAGCCTGCGAAATTGCCCAGGCGGAAATGGCCGGGGAAATCGCGAGAGTCACGATCCTCCGCGATCGGTTGCAGCAGGGAATCATGAAACGAGTCGACGGCGTGCGCGTGAACGGGTTTGAGCGGTCGCGACTTCCCCACATGACCAATCTTTCATTCGAGGGAGTCGACCATGACAGGCTTCTGGGCGCGGTGTCATTCGCGGCGGTCAGCAGCGGATCGGCCTGCACGAGCGCCAGCCTGGAGCCCAGCTATGTCCTCTCGGCGCTGGGACTGAACGACGAGCTGGCGTTTTCTTCGATTCGATTCTCGCTGGGAAAATCGAATACGGTTGAGCAGGTCGATTATGTGATCGACAACATGGTCGAGGCGATTCGATCGCTCCGCGCCTAGGGAAGGAATCTCAATGAACAGATTTTTCGCTGCCACGATCGTTGGAGTGATTGTTTCCGCGGCATCGATGGTTGCTGCTCAGACCACCGCTCCCGCGCCGATGATTGACCTCACTAACGCGCCGGCGCCATTATTTGATGATCCAATCACCCACGGCGGCACCGATCCGTTTGTCATCTGGAACCCCGGCAAGTCGGAATGGTTTATGTACTACACACAGCGACGCGCGACCATGGCCAACCCCAACGGCGTTGACTGGGTTCATGGCACGGCCATCGCCCTGGCGACATCTCCGGACGGCATCCATTGGACCTACGCGGGAACCTGCAAGGGAGATCATGATCTAACTGATCCGCTGGCCGCCAAAGGGGCCGGGCAGGAGCCGGGCGTTACCTGGTGGGCCCCCTGCTTCCTCTGGCAGGGGAACGTCCTGCACATGTGGGTGGTTCAGGTCGACGGCGTCTACACCAATTGGTCGGGCCAGCGGAACATACTGCATTTCACCAGCGATGATGGGGTCAACTGGAAATACCTCTCGACGGCCGCGCTTTCATCAACGCGGGTCATCGATCCAACCGTTTTTCGCGTCGGCGATCTCTGGTACATGGTTTACAAGGATGAATCGCGCGGGTCGCACACTTTTGTCAGTCAGAGTTCCGATCTGGAGAACTGGACCAACGCCCATCAGGCCGGGCCGGATGGGAGCCAGGAAGCGCCGTTTGTATTTCGGTGGCGGGACAAGTGGTGGCTGATCGTCGACGGCAGAGGCCTGCGAATTTACAACTCCGACAACGGCATCGATGGGTTTAAGTACATCACCACCATCCTGGCCGACCGCGACGGCACGCGAGAGCGCGACAACAATGTGGGCCATCACCCGGGAATCGTCATTCAAGGCCCCAGCGGCAACGAGCAATGCATCGTTTATTATTTCACTGAATTCAACCGACATGCGTATATCCAGATCGCCGAGCTGGAAATGGGAACCGATGGCAAGCCATTTTGTAATCGAAATAAATACGCACCGGCGACGCAGCCTTCGAAGTAGAGAAGGGTTTATACGGATTCCACTTGATTTGCGCGCTCGAACATTGCGCGCGGCGAACAGCAAGACACTTTTCGGTTACGCTTTTCGTGACGAGTAGCGTGCCCTGGCTCGAATCCGAAAACCGAACGGCGCAGGCAGCACCGTTGGCTTGCCTGATGGGATTGTTTGTAGTCCGTCTGAAATTACGCAAAATGTGAGACGCCGCCTTCGGCGGCCCATAGCGAAGGACTTCGGAGCTCAAGCTCCGCCTCAACCGTCCAATTCAGCCCGCCTTGTCCGACCGTCTGCGCCGAATTCTCAGCGACGTGAGTATTTTCAGAATGCGGTCGGACAAGTGGGAGCGCGGACGGTTGAGGTCGCGCGCGAGCGCGAAACTCCTTGGTATTTGCCGCCGAAGGCGGCGACTCGAAATGGATGAGATTGCGACCGGCCCTTTCGAAATTCCATCAGGCAAGCCTACGGTGTCCACCGCGAAAGCTGGTGTTATATGCGAGCCAGGGCACGCTACTCGTCACGAAAGCTGCAACCGATAAAAATCTTCTTGGAATTTGAATTCCACAACGGTGCGGGCGTCTATCGATTGGAATCTGTATCGGTGATCACAACTGATCGGGCCAGCCGACCGCGGCGAATAGGAATTGCAGCATGAGGTCGGGCTGTGCGGTGGCCTCCTGCAAAATGATCCCGGTGACGGCGTGCGATTCCGGCAGCACGAGATTCATCGACATCCCATCCGGATCCTGGTTGTCGAGCAAATCGGGGAGCGACTGATCCGGTGAATCCGGCTGAATGTCCATCGGAGATGAGTCCGGCAATTGCGAATCCGGAATCACAAAGCCGGGATCAAAGCCTGGATCATTGATATCGATTTCCGCCTGCGGATTTCCCGTCGAGGGGGGATGGATTGGATCCACCAGCGGCAATGTTTTAAACTCCGGCGTGGAAACACTTTCAAATATGACGCCGAGAATGTTGCTCTCGCTCGCGCTACCAAGTTCGCCGGTGTTGGCGATGAGTGGGATGAATCCGGGGATAAACTGATTGCCAGTATCGTGCAGGATCCCGGCGGCGAAGGTTGGACTCGTCGAAAGCACGGATGAGTTCCCGCTCTGCAGTAGATCAGCAGATGGCGATGACCCCGTGCTGGGCGCGATTCCGTTTTGTGAGCCACCAATTCCCAGCACCGGCGGCGTATTGACAACAAACGGCTCTGTCACGGATTGTCGGAGGACCGGTGACGTGCTGGCGGTGAAGTTGCCGTCGCCGGAATAGACTGCCGTCGTCGTGTAGAACGGCGCGCTTTGAATGGGGACCAGAAGATTCGCCTGGGCTGAGCCGTTTAGAGTCACGACGCCCAGAACGGTCGATCCATCCATAAAGGTGATCGTTCCCGTTGGAACGCCGGACCCCGGTGAACTCGCGGCAACCGATGCACCGAATAACGCCGATTTGCCGGCGAATAGAGTATCCATGGATGATGAAATAACTGTCGCGGTCGCCGATTGGTTTACGGCCTGATTTATCGACGATGAACCACTTCCCGAGAAACTAGAATCGCCGGCGTAGACCGCGGTGATAGAATTGCTGCCAACAGACAAAGCACGAGTGCTGAGAATTGC
>Ga0207052_10008_pt2 | contig 32014 bp, 29 predicted proteins | sample Alteio_BWMinCont_62_FD_153294 | JGI IMG/M metagenome (GOLD analysis project Ga0207052, IMG submission 153294) | Enriched cells from forest soil in Barre Woods Harvard Forest LTER site, Petersham, Massachusetts, United States -... | ecosystem: Environmental > Terrestrial > Soil > Temperate forest >...
ATCGGGCAGGTTTGATGCCAGCGACATCTGCTGCTCTTCGCGCTTTTTTAACAGGAAACTAAATAATGTGTCTTTAATGGTTTGCTGCCGCAAAACATCCATTAAACCGCGTTCTTTTTGTGGAACATTTTTAATAACACCGCTAAATACATTGTTCTTTTTTTCTAACTGCTGTTTAGTTGACAGTAGCCCAACCTTAAGATTTTTAACGGATTGCCGTACAGTAGATTTAAGCGAATTTATCTGATCAGTAATTGAATGTACTATGGGGTTTGTTTCGGGTATAGTTTGTAATAAACTTTGTTTTTTAAGTTCCGTTTGTCCCAGTTCATTTACCAATCCAAGCAATGTGGGGTCTTCAATGCTCAACATCGAAGGCAGCTTTTCCTGGGAATCATCTGAACTGTTTACATCATTTTCTAAATTTTGTAAAACCGCCAGTTGTATGTTTATTTTCTCCAGATCCGCATCATTTTGTTGTACAGTCTGCATAAACTCATGCGACTGGGAGCTTATATCTGCTATTTGATTAGTGGATTTATAGTTCTGTACATTTTGTTCAGCAGTACCCAGTTCATTCGATAATTTTATCAAACGTTCATCAATAAAATTTAAAGTACTTGATGCAACTTTATTTTTATCTGCAACAGCGGCATTATTATACTCGAGTACAAGGCGGTTTAACAGGTCTTCGCCTCTTTTTGGTATTGCATCCTGGTAAGTGATAATTAAAACTGTACCATCTTTACTTACCGGCGAAACAGATAATGTTGTAGAATAAGTTTGATAAAAATAGTCGAGGTCATTAAACTTTATATCATATTGGACATTAAAAAATTTAGGATCTACCTGTTGTGCTGTGATAAGCACGGTACCGAGGTCAGTTTGAATGGGGTAGTTTATTTGCCCCTTTTTCCCATCAACCTCTACCTCTGTGTTATTAAGTAATTTTACTTTTAAATATTCGTTGTAACTTTGATGATTTGGTTTTAAAAGTTCTGCCTGAAACGGGACAGTTTCATACAAAGGAACTTTTCGTGCGCGCCCGGTTTGAAAATAGGATACTTGTAATCCCAAATCTTTAACTACCTTTTCAAATAAGGTATATGATTTAAGTATCTGAATTTCATTATCGATTATTTTATCGGAGGAAAAAAGGTCAAGGCTTTTTAATATGTCATCACCTGCGCCACCGCCGCCATTTTGTTTGTCTTGCTTTATTAAAAGGTCTGTTTCAATCTGGTATAAAGGAGTTGTAACCTTAATATATATATAGCCTAAAGCCAGGAAAACGATAAGGGAAACAACAAACCATTTCCAATGCTTTATATAAATAAATAACCTTTCCCTTAAATTTATTTCTTTCTCATCATGGTCTATTAAACCATTTGTATTTTCATTAAAACTCATTTCTAAAAATTAAAATTTACGAATGTTTACCATAATAAAAAGCGATAACTATCAAAGATATTACACTGATAATAACAGGTAATACTTTAAATACTGGGTCGGATTGTTGGATCCGCACTTTTATAGGTTCAACATATACAAGGTCATTTGCCCGTAAATAATAATAGGGGGAATTATAAAGTTCACGGCTTGTTAAATCTACACGTCCAAATTCTTTTTTTCCGTTATCATCCCTTACAATCAGGATATTGGTCCTTTTTCCATAAATGGTAAGGTCGCCAGCCATGCTCAATGCTTCGGGTAAAGTAACCCTTTCATTAGGTATAATATATACCGATGGCCGCGCCACTTCGCCAATCACTGATATTTTATAATTCAATAAGCGCACGTTAACCGTTACCTCTTTTAAATAACCTTTTAATTTGTTTTTTATAACATCCCTTGCCTGCGAGGTAGTTAACCCTGCTACTTTTATTGGGCCTATAAGAGGTTCCACTATAGTACCGGCCGAATCAACCAAAAAGCCAGGGGATGCCTGCGTGGTGCCAACAGAAGCAGCACCGGTTCCCGAAGAAAGATTCCCTGTTGAGCCATTATCGCTGGTAACCGGCATGGTAGAATATGGGTTAAAAAAACTGCTGGCATATGGGTTAAGCGACCCTATGTCAACTGCGAGTATATCTCCGGATTGTATTTTGGGAACATACGCCTGTATAACAGCAATAGTATCATGCTGATTGGCCCCTTTTTGGAAATAAACAACTTGTTTTTGATTGACACAGGAGGTTAACGATATTATAATTGCCTGGAATATAAAGACTCCTAAGTATAATTTTTTTCTCATGCTTTATTTTTCGTAGATAATCAGTGGTCACGGTAAGATGACTTTCGCGCAAAAATATCATTTTTTATCTAACAAAAGAATTGTTTGCTAAGCGCTTTAAAAATTAAGTGTTAAAATATTCGCTTAAACACATGTGTATAAGGCAATTATTAAAACAGGGTAAGGGATTTATCAATATTTATGATTTTTAATACCATCACTATTGACAATTTTTCAATTGGAATAGGTAGAAATAAAAGGAATTAGTTTCGATAAAAATTATAACTATATGAAAATAATAAGGTTTACTCTTTCCCGAAATAATCATCTTTCAACCCATCTATCTCACGCCTATCCCGTTTTGTAGGCCGTCCTGTGCCCCTGTCGCGTTTTAATATAGGCGCCTGGAACATTGATTTAAAGGCCTGAGTTTGTTCCACCGGGGTCATGTCCTGATAAAACTCAACAGATGTTTTGGCATCCACCCTATTTTCGAGCAGGCCTGTAACTTTCAAAACTTTGCGGTCAGGCCCTTTTGATACCTGGTAAATTTCGCCAACCTTTACTTCGTGCGATGGTTTAATGTTTTGGCTGTCCAGCTTTACACGGCCCGCCTTACAGGCATCGGCAGCCAGCGTACGGGTTTTAAATATCCTTATTGCCCACAGGTATTTGTCTATTCTTAATTTTTCTTTTTCCGGCATAATTAACAGCAAACTTACGAGGATATTCATTCCATGTAACCAAAATCCCTTAAAATTCCTTTAATTTGTCAAAAGTTATATTTACTGATGCAAGACCTTAAAAAATTAATTGAAGAAGCCTGGGAAGACCGGAAACTATTACGTTATACTGAGTATGTTAACGCCATTGATGCTGTTATTGAAAAATTGGATAAAGGCCAATTACGCGCTGCCGAATTGATAGGCACACGCTGGCACACCAATGACTGGGTGAAAAAAGCCGTTATATTATATTTCCCTACCCGCCAGATGGAAGAAATTTCGGTTGGCCCTTTTGTATTTCATGATAAAATGAAATTGAAAACCGACTATGCAAAAACGGGCGTACGTGTAGTACCGCATGCTATTGCACGTTACGGGGCTTACCTGGCAAGCGGCGTTATCATGATGCCATCGTATGTTAACATAGGTGCCTATGTTGATGAGGGCACTATGGTTGATACCTGGGCTACCGTGGGTTCGTGCGCACAAATTGGCAAACATGTACATTTAAGCGGCGGCGTTGGCATTGGCGGCGTTTTAGAGCCGGTACAGGCCGCACCTGTTATTATTGAAGATAATTGTTTCCTTGGCTCAAGGGCAATAGTTGTTGAAGGCGTTCACCTGGAAACTGAAGTTGTTTTAGGGGCAAACGTGGTTTTAACCGCTTCGACTAAAATTATTGATGTTACCCACGAAAAGCCAATTGAATATAAAGGAATTGTACCTGCGCGTTCAGTAGTGATCCCCGGCTCGTATACTAAAAAGTTCCCAGCAGGCGATTACCAGGTACCATGTGCCTTAATTATAGGCAAACGTAAAGAATCAACCGATAAAAAAACATCGCTGAATGATGCTTTGCGGGAAAATAATGTTGCTGTTTAGTAATTGGTTGATTGAGTTGGATTGAGTTGGATTGAGTTAGATTAAGTGAGTAGTTGAATTTTTACTTAATAAAATAATTAACCACTCACTTAATCAACTATTCACCTAATCAACTAAACCATGAAAATACTCATAAGGCTTCCTAACTGGCTTGGCGATGTGGTGATGGGGACTGCTTTTGTAGCTGCGGTAAAGGAGCTTTATCCCGGGGCCAAGATAGACGTAATCATTAAGAAAGAATTGGCAGGTATTGCCTCTCTTATCCCAGGGTTGAATAATATTTATCCATTTTCAAAGCAGGAATTTAAAGGCTTAATGGGTGTTTATCGCTTCGGTAAGCAATTAAGACCTGAGAAATACGATCTTTTTTTCAACCTGCCTTCGTCACTATCCTCATTGGTGATGGGATGGGCAACCTGGGCAAAAAAACGTGTTGGGTTTGCCAAAGAAGGCGGCTTTTTTTTGCTGACAAACATTTGTAAAAGACCTGTAAACGTTCACCGGGTTGATGAGTATATTTCGATACTGGAACAATTTACAAGCAAAAACATAGCTGAAAGGCAGGTAAAATTGGTCGTTGATGAACCTATACCGCTGAATAAAACAAGGGTTTTGATCAATTTTAACTCCGAAGCCGATTCAAGAAGGATGCCTGTTGGCAAAGGCGTTGCTATTATTAACTTACTAACCAAAACCTTCAAGGAAACGACCTTCACTTTCATAGGCTCGCCAAAAGAAGCGACTTTTGTCGAACAAGTGATAGACGGCGCTGAAAACAAAGATCAGATTGAAAGCTTTGCAGGCAAAACTGACCTTGTGGGGCTAGCCTCGTTAATGGCCGCTTCCGCTGCTATTATTACTACCGATTCCGGGCCCGCCCACCTGGCAAATAGCGTAGGCACGCCAACCATTGTTTTATTCGGCGCCGGTAACGAGCATAATACTGCCCCATACAATAAACAAAACTTAACGGTATTGCGCTATGGCAAGCTTGAATGTGAGCCTTGTGTTAAAAATACCTGCAAATTGTACGGTGTACCCAAATGCATGCAAATGCTTGATGAACTGCAGATTATTGACGCGTTAGGCCATTATTTATCTGCTAACACGGCAGATTAATTACCCTTACTTTCCAGCTTTTTATAGATCGAGATACAAACTTCCAATAAGTTCTTGTCGAAGCCGTTTATTGTTTTTGCAGGCGGGTTAAAAGGTTCCAAAGGAATGGCGGGCGTGCCGATGTTTAACTTTTCAAATAATCGGGCGATTTCTGACGACGGATCATTGCAAAATTTATCGTGGTTGAAAAATATCGTGTTAGTAGTATGGTTTTGGTTGACGTACTGGTAATAGTTTTTCCAATTTAACAGCCAAAAATTTATATCCGTTTTAGGGTAGTCCTGCATCCCTCGGAAAATTTCCTTATCATTAAAAAAAAATGGCTTTTGGTTTAACCCAAATTCAAAATGCCCCAGCCAGTTCATGTAATCCAGGGTAAACTTATCCTCCTGTTGAATTTTAGAAAAATGTATATGCTGATTAAGTAACGAAATCGCCTGTTGTAAAGGATCACGAAAAGGGATGATGATATGAGAGGCGGGGAAAGCTTTCTGCAAATAACCAAACCTTAAAACGTTATTATTATTTTTCGACAGGTATCGTGTTTGATTTTCCGTCTCCGCGCTGATCAGGATGTTTTTTATATAATTTTTAAACTTTTCCAATACATCCCCGTCCAGCCCATGTAATAGCAGCCTGTCTTTTAAAATATAATCTTTACTGCAAAACACCCGCCAAAATATTTCTTCAAATTCCTCAGGGCTATCCGGGTTGACCATAATACCATCGTTATGAGCCCTTACTTTATATTCGACATGAGGTTTTTGGCGGGATATTTTTTTCCATGTATTTGGCATCAGCACAAATGGCATGTCCCGATAAGTTAAGGACCTAAAAAGGCCTGTATTATGTAGGTGTTGTAATAAAATCGTAGTCCCAGACCTGGCTAGGCCTGAAATGAATACGTGATTGTCTGGAAAAGTCTTTTCTTTCCCTTTAATTGTAGCATTTTCTATATCAAGAGAAATTTCTGCCACCGCTTTTGATTGCAGCGCCAACCTGTGCGTTAACCGCCCGATGAAATTATAGCCTGATTTTGACATACAATTTCTTTACAAAAAAGCAGTATATAAATAACTAATTATGAATATTTTCATCTGTTTTTTTACGCTTTAATTTTTTTATCACCTGTTTAAACGGGTACCATATAATTGCAAACAAGGCTAAAAAAATTGAAGTAAGAAATCCAAGTACCGCAGCAATAACGCCGCCATCCAAACCCGGCCCGATATAATTAACGATAAAACTTTGGGTTGTCATAAAACATCAATTATTTTTCAGGAACGTCAATTTGTTAAATTCCTCACCGGTAATAAACCTCGACCATGACAATGCAGCAACCGTGTGCTTATCGATCCTATCGACATATTGCCATTTAATATCTTTTGTGTCGCCCCTCAATAGCCGGTTATTATTGGTTTCTTCAACAAACAGATCGCCGTTTGGTAAAATATCAGCCCTGCCCTCGCTGGGCGTTGCTACCTTTGCTTTCTTTAAAAACTCAGTGTAAGGCGTTGTAATTGTATTTGTTTTAAAGTTAAATATATATTCTTCATTATAGCCATCAACCAGCTTATCTTCACCAAAAACGCGGACGATGTTGTTCCCGAAAACTTCTATTCTGTCTGCATCTAAAAAGTTAGCGTCATGCTGGTTTAGCCATGGTCCCGTTTGCAGCCAGGTAATTTTATTTGTTGATGGGCGGTATAAAAAAACCGTACTCCTGTTTCTTATGCTTATCAGCAGGTCACCTTTCACCCAGTACTTCCCCGATGTTAGCGCCGGCTGTATCTCATTCAGGTGCAGCATATCTTTTTCATAAGGCCCTGTACCTAATAATAATGTGCGGTAACCATTATCAACCAATATTTGGGCCACCGATTTTCTGAAAATGATTTTGCCATTTTGCGAAATCTCGGTTATCGCGTCATCCTTGTAATCATTTAAAATGCCCGGCATAAACGGGGTTGGTTTAATTACCGATGGCGCCCAGATATTACCATCCGCATCAACCTCGATGGAATGGTGAAATATCCCGTTAATCGACCATATCAGTTTAGAATCCTTATCGATCTTTATCAGCGGCGACAGTACATTGTTGAAAATGATTGAACCATCAGGCATCAATAGAGGGTGATATAAGCGCAAGTTATGCACGTTTTGCTCTGGCCAGTAGGTATTTTGTTTACTCAATAACCGTACTATATCATTATAATCCGGTGTCCACTGGTGCATTAGTTTTTGATTAGACAGGCGTATTAATTTTGCAACTGATTGATTCGCTTTCTTATCATAAGTAGCCAGTAAAACATAATTGCTGTCGATATACTTATTTTCAGTTTTAAGGCCGTTAATGTTAGGGTAAAGATCAGGTGCAATTAATGTACTGGGCTGTTTAAGCTCGGTAAAGCTTTGTTTTATGAGCGAGGGAAATGAAGCCAAATTAATAATAAAACGCTCTGTTTTATTGGTGATGCCTTGCCTGCTTGTTTTTATACGCCACACCTCCCAGCCAAAACCCAAAGCAACAATAAATGCAAACCACAAAAGGAGCAATACGAGCCAAAGGGGTATTTTTTTATTCATATTGCTTATAACAGGGGCGGTTTTACCTGGCTAAATTAAGAAAATGTACGGAGTACTTTGTATTAAAACACTTATGGCTAAGCGCGGATAAAAATGTCGTCAACAAATATTGAATTGCTAATCATTACCACATTGAGTTATATTTGCGCCATGCTTAAAGATGAAGTTGCAAAAGCTTTAAAAGTTGTGCAGGAAGGCGGTATCATTCTATACCCTACCGATACTATATGGGGCATTGGTTGTGATGCAACCAATACCGAGGCCATACAAAATATTTACAAGCTAAAGCAGCGTGATGAAGCCAAAAGCATGATCATTTTGCTGGATACAGAAAACAAACTGGAAAGTTATGTAAGCGAAGTAAATCCGCTGGCTTATGATTTGATAGAATATGCCGAAAACCCTTTAACGCTGGTAATGCCCGGCGCTAAAAATATTTCGCCGACACTTATCAGCAGCGATGGCAGTGTAGGCATAAGGGTATCGAAACATCCATTTTGCCAGCAATTGATACAGCGTTTGCGCAAGCCGTTGGTATCAACATCAGCTAATATAAGCGGCAAGGCATCACCACAATATTTTGGACAGATAGCGCCCGAAATAATTGATGGTGTTGATTATGTGGTAGATATTGACCAGCATGACATGGAAATAAAAAACCCATCAACAATAATGCGGCTTGCGCCTGATGGAAAGTTTGAGTTTATCAGACGATAGTTGATTAGGTTGGATTGGGTTGATTAAGTGAGTAGTTAAAACAACTGAATGCTGTCAGCCATAATCAAATCGGTGAAATCACAATTAAATCGGTGAAATCCAAAAATTAATTAATGAAACAACATTTAAAACATCCTGTATTTTCTACCCTATCAAAGCTTGCAGGCGAACAAAACTTGCAGGTTTATGCCATTGGGGGATTTGTGCGGGATATTTTTTTAACCCGTCCATCAAAAGATATCGATATTGTAATTATTGGAAATGGTATCTCGTTTGCTGAAAGTGTTGCAAAAAAGCTGAAGGTAAAATTATCCGTATTCAAAAATTTCGGTACCGCTTCTTTAAAATACAATGATCTTGAACTGGAATTTGTTGGCGCCCGTAAAGAATCGTACCGGCTGGATTCAAGAAAACCTATTGTGGAAAACGGAACTCTGGAAGACGACCAGCAACGACGAGATTTTACTATAAATGCCCTGGCTATTTCACTCCATCCCGACACCTTCGGTGAACTTTTAGACCCGTTTAATGGGATTGCTGACCTGGAACAAAAGCTCATCAGGACGCCGCTTGATCCTAATATTACTTTTTCGGATGATCCGTTGCGTATGTTGCGGGCCATAAGGTTTGCATCGCAATTGACTTTTAAAATTGATGCCATTGCACTTGAGGCCATAAAAAATAATGTTGAACGGATCGGCATTATATCGCAGGAACGCATAACGGATGAATTAAATAAGATCATCTTATCAAAAAAGCCATCCATTGGTTTCAATTATTTATTTGATACCGGCCTGCTGCATAAAATATTCCCGCTGATGACGGCACTTTATGGCGTTGAAATTATAGATGGCAAAGGTCATAAAGACAATTTTTACCATACCTTGCAAGTGCTTGATAATATTTGTGAAACAACGGACGACCTATGGCTGCGCTGGGCAGCGATATTACACGATATAGCTAAGCCGCCCACCAAACGTTTTGAACCTGGCCATGGCTGGACGTTTCACGGCCACGAGGATAAAGGGGCCCGTATGGTACCTAAAATATTTACCCAACTAAAGCTCCCGCTGAATGAGAAGATGAAGTTTGTACAAAAAATGGTGCAGCTGCATTTGCGGCCCATTGTTTTGGCGCAATCTATTGTGACCGATTCGGCGGTACGGCGTTTATTGTTTGAGGCAGGCGACGATATTGAAAGTTTAATGCTGTTGTGTAAAGCCGACATTACCACTAAAAATGAATACAAAGTAAAAAAATACCGCCAGAATTTCGAGCTCGTTCAGCAAAAATTAAAAGACGTTGAGGAGCGCGACAGTATCCGCAACTGGCAGCCACCGGTTACCGGCCTTGATATTATGGAGCTTTTCGGCATAAAAGAAGGCCGGGAAGTGGGGATTATTAAAAACCAAATACGCGAAGCTATACTTGAAGGTGAAATTCCGAACGAACGTGAAGCTGCAATCGCCTATACGATTGCTAAAGGCGCAGAAATTGGCTTAAAAGTTGTGGGGAGAGATTTACGATTTTAGGGTTACGATTTACGATTGGGACTACTCAACTATATCGCTTTCCTTAAATCGTAAATCGTAATTCTTAAATCGTAAATTAAATTATATTTTTGTAAAAATCTACTAAAAAAATGGCACTATACAGGTTCAGGATTACTTTTGAAGATTATGATGATGTGACAAGGGAGATCGATGTGAAATCCAATCAAACATTTGAGGACCTTCACAGGGCGATCCACCAATCTACCGGTTACAATTCAGAATACCCTTCATCTTTCTATATCAGCAATGACCAATGGACAAAAGGTGAAGAGATCACCTATATGCCCAATCAAAAAAGGATTGATCGCGGTGTGCCACTTATGGACAAGGTAAAGCTGCTTAGCTTTATTGATGATCCTCACCAAAAATTTTACTACACTTTTAATTTCGACCGCCCTTTCGATTTTCATGTTGAATTAATGAAGATCATACTTGAGGATACACCGGGCGTTACTTACCCTGCTGTTATAAAATCTGTCGGTGAAGCGCCAAAACAATTTGGCAATGTATTAACTACGCCGATTGCTGCGCCCGAAGGGGATGATTTTGATTTCCTGAACGAACTGGCTATAAGTGAAGAAGACACCGAAGATTTTTCGGAAGTTACCGATACCGGTGAAGAAGAGGATGAAGTGAAAAAAGTGGATGAAGAGGAGGATGATGAATTTGGCAACGAATTCTCGGACGATGAAGGGTTTGAAGACGAGGGAAAGTTATCTGGCGGGGATGATTATTGAGTTTAGTTCATAGCTCATAGTCCATGGTTCATAGTAGCTGCGATGTAGTTCATGGTTCATAACTCATGGTTCACAAATAGCAGCACATATGAGTCAATCAAATTTCGACTATGAACTATGAGCCATCAAGCATGAACTCCCGACTGATAGTAATTGCCGGCCCAACCGCCTCGGGGAAAACTGCCGCAGCTATTGAATTAGCAAAGCATTATAATACGGTAATAGTTTCGGCTGATTCAAGGCAGTTTTATCGTGAAATGTCCATTGGTACGGCGAAACCGACGGATGAAGAGCTGACGGCTGTTCCGCATTACTTTATCAATTCATTATCTATTACCGAAACCTATACCGCAGGCGATTATGAAAAGGAATGCCTTGAATTGCTGAATGATCTTTTTAAAACCCATAAAATTGTTATTTTAGTTGGTGGCTCGGGCTTATTTATTAAAGCTGTTTGCGAAGGGTTTGATAAATTTCCGGATATTGAACCCGCCATAAGAGAGGTGCTGAACAACGAGTTTGAAGAAAAAGGCATCGGTTTTTTGCAGGAAAAATTAAAAATTGCTGATCCTGAATATTATAGCCAGGTAGATATTAATAATCAGCAACGTGTGATCCGCGCGCTGGAGGTTTTTGAAAGTACAGGCAAACCATTTTCATCTTACCGCAAATCAGCCACTAATAACCGCCCTTTCCAAATTATAAAATTGGGGCTCGACTTACCGCGCGAAATTTTATACCAACGCATTAACCGGCGTGTAGATGATATGCTGAAACAGGGCCTTGTTGAAGAAGTGAGGTCACTTTTGCAATACCAGCATTTCAACGCGCTAAATACTGTTGGCTACAGCGAGCTTTTTGATTATTTTGATGGTAAAACCGATCTGCAAACAGCAATTGAACTTATTAAACAAAACACCCGCCGGTTTGCAAAAAGGCAGATGACATGGTTTAGAAAAGATAAAGAAATAATTTGGATAGAGGCGGGCAGAATTATTTCGGATTTCGGAATTTCGGATTTGGACGCAAATCAATAAATCCGAAATCGAAATTCTCAAATCCGAAATCTCTTCCTAATGCAGCAATGTTTGCAAGTACGCCCCGTACCCGCTTTTTATATATTTTGCTATCAATACTTTAAGTTGTTCATCATCAATGAAACCACGGCGGTAAGCCACTTCCTCAATACAGCCAATTTTTGTGGCCTGGCGTTTTTCAATTACCCTTACGTATTCCGATGCATCGCTCAGCGAATCAAATGTCCCGGTATCCAGCCAGGCTGTACCCCTGTCCATTAAGCCGACGTGCAGATCGCCTTGTTCCAGGTAGAATTTGTTCACATCAGTAATTTCATATTCCCCACGGGGCGATGGTTGCAGGTTTTTAGCGATCTCAATTACATTGTTATTGTAAAAATAAAGACCGGGAACTGCGTAACTTGATTTCGGGCTAACCGGTTTTTCTTCAATAGATAATGCTTTAAAATCTTTGTCGAATTCAACAACCCCATATCTTTCAGGATCAGCCACCGGGTAAGCAAAAATAGCAGCGCCATTAACATCGTTAAAACTACGGATCAACTCGCTGAATCCTGTTCCATAAAATATGTTATCGCCTAATATCAGCGCCACTTTGTCGTTGCCAATAAAATCCCGGCCTATTACAAAAGCCTGGGCAAGCCCGTTTGGTTTTTCCTGGATGGCATAGTTGAAACTACAGCCTAATTCAGTACCGTCACCCAAAAGGCGTTTAAAGCTTTCGTTATCTTCGGGGGTCGTAATAATTAATATTTCCCTTATATCCGCCTGCATTAAAACCGATAAAGGGTAATAGATCATCGGCTTATCATAAATAGGCATTAGTTGTTTACTGATGGCCCTTGTTATTGGGTAAAGCCTTGTGCCCGATCCCCCGGCTAAAATGATACCTTTCATGAAGTAGTCGTTTATTGTTTAAGTTTATTGATACAAGTTGCCAAACTTTCACGCCAGTAAGGAATTTCAATTTTAAATGTGTTTTTTATTTTGCTTTTATCCATTACCGAATAAGCCGGACGTTTTGCTTTCGTGACATATTCAGATGTTTTTACAGGCAGTACTTTTACTGTTGCCCCTGATATTTCAAAAATGGCTTTTGCAAAATCATACCATGAAGCTATACCTTCATTGCTGTAATGATAAATGCCGTAAGCTGTACTTTCACTTTTAATGATATTGATAATACAAGTGGCCAGATCGATAGCATAAGTCGGCGTCCCGGCCTGGTCGGCGATAACTTTTAATTCGTCCCTTTCTGCGCCAAGTTTTAACATGGTTTTTACAAAATTGTTTCCGTATTCGCTATAAAGCCAGCCTGTACGCAGGATGAAATATTTTTTAAGCAATTCCTCAACAACTTGCTCGCCCTCAAGCTTGGTTTGCCCATAAACATTAACCGGCTCAGCTACATCATCTTCAACGCGCGGTGTTGATCTATCTCCTTTAAAAACAAAATCGGTAGATACGTGAATGAGAGTTGACCCATTTTCCGCGCAAAGTCGGGCTAAGTTCTCAACCCCTGTTTTATTTACTTTTAAAGCGATTTTCTGGTCATCTTCGGCCTTATCAACAGCTGTATATGCTGCACAATTAATGCTGTAGGCTGGCTTATAAGTTTCAAAAACGTTTTTTAATGCATCAAAATCCAATATATTGGCTTCGGCTTCTGATGGAAAATATATGGATGAAAGCCCCTCTTTTTCCGCAATATTCTTAAAGCACTGCCCCAACTGGCCCGATGCGCCAAAAACTACTATGTTACTCATTATTTTTATTTGAACCCTGTTATTTTAGGGTTAATTTATAAATATTATTATGTCAAGCTTATTAGGAGGCTCCTACGGAGCCCAAAACCTTGTATATAATTGTTTCTATAAACACGTGACTCCAATGGAGTCGGTTTTCATTTTTTGCTCCGGAGGAGCAACCTGTTTATAGAAAAAATTCAATTCGCGTCATGGCTCCATAGGCGCCTCCTATACGCAAATGTACTTAGGTTTAAATCGTAATATATTTACACTTAGTTGTTTACGAATTTATTTAAAAAATCCTGGTAAGCCAATTTAATCCCGTCTTCCAGCTCAATTTTATGTTTCCATCCTTTACTATGCAGCTTGGTAACATCCATTAATTTACGGGGTGTACCATCAGGTTTAGTGGCATCAAAATTTATTTCACCTTCATACCCAACTATTTTTTTCACAAGTAAAGCCAGGTCTTTGATCGAAATATCTTCGCCGGTGCCAATGTTTACTAATCCTTCCTCGTCATAATTCTGCATTAAATAATAACAGGCTTCGGCAAGGTCATCGGCAAATAAAAATTCGCGTCTTGGTGACCCTGTGCCCCAAATAGTTACGGCGGGCAAATTTCCCTCTTTCGCCTCATGAAATCTACGGATCAACGCTGGCAAAACGTGTGAGTTTTGCGGATGATAGTTGTCATTATAGCCGTACAGATTGGTTGGCATTACCGAAATAAAATTACAACCATACTGCGCACGGTAAGCATCGCACATTTTTATACCTGCAATTTTTGCTATGGCATAAGGCTCGTTAGTAGGTTCAAGCAGGCCAGTTAAAAGGTACTCTTCTTTTAAAGGTTGCGGCGCAAGCTTGGGATATATACAACTCGACCCCAAAAACATCAGTTTTTTTACCCCGTTGAGATACGAATTATGAATAACATTATTTTGTATCTGCAAATTATCATACAAAAACTCGGCCCGGTAGGTATTGTTAGCAACTATCCCTCCCACTTTTGCGGCGGCTAAAAAAACATAATCCGGCTTTTCCACTGCAAAAAAATCAGCAACCTGCTGTTGATTTCGTAAATCAAGTGTATCCGAAGTACGGGTAATAAAATTATGAAACCCTTCTTTTTCCAGCTTCCTGTAAATCGCTGAACCCACCATCCCCCGGTGCCCTGCTATATATATTTTTGCGTTTTTATCCATGTTGTGGTTCATTAGTTAATTAGTTCATTAGTTCATTAGTTTATGGCTGTGATATTACTGCTTAGGCTAACGAAGCAGACCAATGAACTAATGTACCAGTGAACTAATGAACAATTTACGCCTGCCCCATTGTGCCACCGAAATTCATCGGGAAGCCTGACGGGTCTTGCTGAATTTTAATACGGCCGTTTATGTTCTCAAACTTTTCAAGATTATCTTCCAGTGCTTTCAGTAAGCGCTTGGCATGTTCCGGCGTTAAAATAATCCTCGATTTAACTTTTGCTTTCGGCACACCCGGCATAACGCGTATAAAATCAAGCACAAACTCTGAGCTTGAATGCGTTATGATGGCCAGGTTTGAATAAATGCCTTCTGCAATTTCTTCAGAAAGCTCAATATTCAGCTGATTTTCATTTTGTTCTTCCATTGTGCTAAAATAGTAAAGCCTTCCCATTTACGGGAAGGCTTATTAAAATATTTATTGGTTGATTGATTAGGAAGATTTCATTTTTACTTAATCAACCACCACAATTTCCTTAACTGACAAGCTTACCTCCCAGTAGCGCGCTGAAAAAGGTTATTTTTTGTAATGATAACGAAGAGAATAAACTGTAATAATATTTTCTTCTAGGCTGTATATAATCCTGTGTTCATGATTTATTCGTCTGGACCAACTCCCAGAAAGACCATATTTTAATGGTTCGGGTTTACCAATACCCTGATATGGATCGCGTTCAATGGCTTGTAGCAATTGCCGGATACGTTTTAAAATAATAGTATTGCCGCTTTTTTCCAAGATTCTAAATCCGTTAAAGCCTCGGACGTGAATTTTATGGTTTCCATATATCGTCAAGGCTGACGCTCGTTACCTCACCTTTTTTTGCTTGTTCAATTGACTTTTGCAAATGTTCGGCATTGGCAGGTGATGATAACAAATAGGCTGTTTCGTCAGTTTCATCACTTGCTTTATAATCAACATGTAAGGCATCCAAAAAAATGCGGATAGCTGTTTCCTGATCCTGGTTCAGTTGCGAAATTGTTAATGTTGTCATATATCAAATATACCTGTTTTCTATTTTATTGTCAAACGTCTTCCCAAAAACTAAAAAAGGGAGAATGCCACTAAGCACTCTCCCTTAAATTTATCTGTTAAAAGCTAACCTATGCTTCTATTTCCTCAGCTTTTGAAGCCATCAGGCGGTCAAATTCTTCCTGTGAACCTACACGGATATTTTCGTATTCGCGTAAACCGGTACCTGAAGGAATTAAGTGACCAACGATAACGTTCTCTTTCAAGCCAAGCATCAAATCCTTTTTACCTGCAATTGCTGCTTCGTTCAGTACTTTTGTGGTTTCCTGGAACGATGCTGCCGAGATAAACGATTTGGTGCCTAATGAAGCCCTGGTGATACCTTGCAGTATTGGGCTTGATGTTGCAGCAATAGCATCACGCACTTCAACCAATTTTAAATCTTTACGTTTTAAGATCGAGTTTTCGTCGCGCAGCCTTCTAACTGAAACTATCTGGCCTGATTTCAGGGTTGCGGAATCGCCCGGCTCGGTAACTACCTTTTTATCAAAGATGTCATCGTTCTCAAGCATGAAGTCCCAGCTGTCAACAGCTTCCCTTTCAAGGAAACGGGTATCGCCGGCATCTTCAATAGCTACCTTCTGCATCATCTGGTGAACTATAACTTCAAAGTGCTTATCGTTGATCTTCACACCCTGCAAACGGTAAACTTCCTGTATACCATTAACAAGATATTCCTGTACAGCAGCCGGGCCCTTAATAGCCAGGATGTCGGCAGGTGATATTGAACCATCAGACAAAGGCATACCTGCTTTCACAAAGTCGTTATCCTGTACAAGGATGTGTTTCGACAATGGAACAAGGTATTTTTTAACCTGGCCATCTTTCGATTCAATGGTGATCTCACGGTTACCGCGTTTAACGCCACCTAAAGTTACCACACCATCAATTTCAGTTACTACAGCCGGATTAGATGGGTTACGTGCTTCAAACAATTCGGTTACACGTGGTAAACCACCGGTGATGTCGCGTGTTTTGCCTGTTGAACGTGGTATTTTAGCAATAACCTGTCCTGTTTGCAATTTTTCACCTTCATCAACCGCTATGTGGGCGCCTACCGGGATGTTATAACCTTTTATCACATTGCCTTTGTTGTCAGCAACCTGTATAACCGGGTTCTTTGTTTTATCCCTGGTATCGATAATTACCTTTTCGCGGTGACCTGTTTGCTCGTCTGATTCTTCGCGGAAAGTAATACCTTCCAAAACAGCCTCAAACTTAGTAACACCTGCAAATTCAGAAATAATGACCGCATTGTACGGATCCCATGAACATATCTTATCACCACGGGTTATCTTACTGCCATCTTTCACATACAGGTATGCGCCGTATGGAATGTTGTTTGTAACAATAACTTTATTGGTGCCTTGCTCAACGATACGGAATTCACCCGAACGGCCTAACACTACTTCAACCAACCCGTCTTCAGTTTTATATTCAACTGTACGAACGTTTTCAAATTCGATGATACCATCAAACCTTGCGTTGATCTGTGATTCAGCCGCGATGTTTGATGCGGTACCACCCACGTGGAATGTACGCAACGTTAACTGTGTACCCGGCTCGCCGATTGACTGTGCTGCAATTACACCAACAGCCTCCCCTTTTTGCACGCGTTTACCGCTTGCAAGGTTACGCCCGTAACACAATGCACACACACCCCTCTTGCTTTCGCAGGTTAATACCGAACGTATTTCGATACCTTCCAAAGGTGAGTTTTCTATATTTTTAGCAATCTCTTCAGTAATGTCATGACCTGCTGATACTAATAATTCATTGGTGATAGGGTCATGTACTTCATGTAACGAGGTACGGCCTAAAATACGGTCGTATAATGGTTCAACAATATCCTCGTTATCTTTAAGGGCGGTAGTAAATATACCTCTTAAAGTACCGCAATCAGTTTCACCAACTATCATATCCTGCGCCACATCATGTAAACGACGGGTTAGATAACCAGCATCCGCAGTTTTCAAAGCGGTATCGGCCAAACCTTTACGTGCACCGTGAGTTGAGATAAAGTACTCCAATACCGACAAACCTTCTTTAAAGTTTGAAAGGATCGGGTTTTCAATGATTTCACCACCTGAACCTGATTTTTGAGGCTTAGCCATCAAACCACGCATACCTGCAAGCTGACGGATCTGCTCTTTTGAACCACGCGCTCCAGAGTCAAGCATCATATAAACAGAGTTAAAGCCCTGGTTATCGGTCGACAGGATCTCCATCACATTCGCTGTTAAGCGGTTGTTGATACGGGTCCAGATATCGATGATCTGGTTGTAACGTTCGTTATTGGTGATGAAACCCATGTTGTAGTTACCCATTACATCTTCAACCTGTTTAGAGGCTGTTTCAATAAGTGTAACTTTTTCAGCAGGGATATTAATATCCTTAAGGTTAAATGATAAACCACCCTGGAATGCCATTTTGAAACCTAATTCCTTAATATCATCAAGGAACTGGGCTGCGCGTGCCATACCTGTAATTTTCACTACCTCGCCAATAATGTCACGCAGTGATTTTTTGGTAAGCAGTTCATTTATATAACCTACTTCAACCGGAACATGCTGGTTAAATAACACACGGCCAACAGTAGTATCAATAATTTTAGATACTATAGCGCCGCCATCTCTTTCTTTAACAAAAGCTTTAACCTTTATAAAGGCGTGAAGGTCGATTTTCCGCTCGTTGTAAGCAATAATTACTTCTTCGGAAGAATAGAAAGTTAAACCTTCGCCTTTGATCACACGCTCAGCATCAGTTTTACGGCCTTTGGTTATGTAGTACAAACCAAGCACCATGTCCTGCGATGGAACTGTAATTGGTGTTCCGTTGGCAGGGTTCAGGATGTTGTGCGAAGCAAGCATTAATACCTGGGCTTCCAAAATTGCTGCGTTACCAAGTGGTACGTGAACAGCCATCTGGTCACCGTCAAAATCCGCGTTGAAGGCGGTACAGGTTAACGGGTGCAATTGTATCGCCTTGCCTTCAACCAGTTTTGGCTGGAAAGCCTGGATACCAAGCCTGTGCAGCGTTGGCGCACGGTTTAGTAATACAGGGTGCCCTTTTAATACGTTTTCCAATATGTCCCAAACTAATGGGTCTTTACGGTCAACGATCTTTTTGGCTGATTTTACTGTTTTAACCACACCACGCTCAATCATTTTGCGGATGATAAACGGTTTAAACAATTCGGCAGCCATATCCTTTGGTAAACCGCACTCGTGCAGTTTAAGGTTAGGGCCTACAACAATTACCGAACGTGCTGAATAATCCACACGTTTACCCAGTAAGTTTTGACGGAAACGGCCTTGTTTACCTTTTAATATATCCGAAAGGGATTTCAAAGCACGGTTGCCTTCAGTTTTTACTGCATTTACTTTACGTGAGTTATCAAATAACGAATCCACAGCTTCCTGCAGCATACGTTTTTCGTTACGTAAAATTACTTCCGGTGCTTTTATCTCGATCAAACGTTTTAAACGGTTGTTACGGATAATTACACGACGGTATAAGTCATTCAAATCCGAAGTTGCGAAACGGCCACCTTCCAATGGTACTAACGGGCGTAACTCAGGCGGGATAACCGGAACGATCTTAACGATCATCCATTCCGGGTTATTCTCAATCCTTGTTTTTGCATCGCGGAAAGCTTCAACAACCTGTAAACGTTTTAAAGCTTCGTTTTTACGTTGCTGTGAAGTTTCGTTTGCCGCCTGGTGGCGTAAGCTAAATGACAATTCGTCAAGGTCAAGGCGTTTTAATAACTCCTCTAATGCCTCGGCACCCATTTTAGCCACAAATTTTTGCGGGTCTTTATCGTCCAGGTATTGGTTTTCTTTTGGTAAAGTATCCAATACGTCCAGGTATTCTTCTTCTGTCAGGAAATCCATTTTATTGATTCCGTCAGCTTCTTTAATACCGGGCTGTATAACTACGTATCTTTCATAGTAAATGATCAGGTCTAACCTTTTTGTAGGCAGGCCTAATAAATAGCCAATTTTGTTTGGCAACGAACGGAAGTACCAGATATGAGCAACAGGCACCACCAAATTGATGTGGCCCATACGCTCACGACGTACTTTTTTCTCGGTTACTTCAACACCGCAACGGTCGCAAACAATACCTTTGTAACGGATACGTTTGTATTTACCGCAATGGCACTCATAATCTTTAACCGGACCAAAAATACGCTCGCAGAATAAACCATCGCGCTCAGGTTTATAGGTCCTGTAGTTGATGGTCTCCGGTTTTAAAACTTCACCGCTTGAACGCTCAAGTATAGATTCAGGCGAAGCTAAACTGATAGTAATTGTGGTGAAATTACTTTTGATTTTATTATCCTTTTTGTAAGACATAGTCTCCTTTGTTTTTTAGTTGTTGAAAGGTTGTAAAGTTGTAACGTTGAAATGTTGAAGATAACTTTACAACATTCCAACCTTTCAACGTTACAACAAAACCTTATTCTAACGTTATATCCAAACCTAAACCTCTTAATTCATGAACCAATACGTTGAATGATTCAGGGACTGACGGTGTTGGCAGGTTTTCGCCTTTAACAATAGCCTCATAAGTTTTGGCACGGCCGATAACATCATCCGATTTAACGGTCAATATTTCCTGTAGTATGTTTGATGCACCGAATGCTTCGAGTGCCCAAACCTCCATCTCACCAAAACGCTGACCACCAAATTGTGCTTTACCACCCAATGGCTGTTGTGTAATTAATGAGTATGGCCCTATTGAACGTGCGTGCATCTTATCGTCAACCATGTGACCCAATTTCAGCATGTAGATAATACCTACAGTTGTTTGCTGGTCAAAACGGTCGCCGGTTAAGCCATTGTACAAATAGGTACGGCCTGATTCAGGTAAGTTTGCCTTTTTAACCCACTCTTCCACTTCGTCATGGCTTGCACCATCAAAAATTGGCGTTGCGAATTTAATGCCAAGCTCTTTACCTGCCCAGCCTAATACAGTTTCATATATCTGGCCCAGGTTCATACGTGATGGCACACCCAGCGGGTTCAACACGATATCAACCGGTGTTCCGTCCTCAAGGAACGGCATGTCTTCGTCACGTACAATACGTGCAACAATACCTTTGTTACCGTGGCGGCCTGCCATTTTATCACCCACTTTAAGCTTACGCTTTTTAGCGATGTAAACTTTAGCCATTTGCACAATACCTGATGGAAGCTCGTCACCAACACTGATAGCAAATTTATCACGACGGTAAGCGCCCAATTCTTCGTTAACCTTGATGTTATAGTTATGAAGAAGGATTTTTATATGGTCGTTTTTGTCATCATCAGTAGTCCACTTGGTCGGGTTAATATTTTCATAATTAAGCTCAACCAGTATTTTCTGTGTGAATTTAACGCCTTTAGGCACTTGCAGTTCTTTGTAAACGTTGTATACACCCTGCGACGTTTTGCCATTCACAATTTCGAACAATTTTTCGATCAAAGTATTTTTCAATTCTTTAACCGCTTTTTCGTGTTTGGTATCCAGTTTTTCCAACTGTGCTTTTTCTTCGGCTTTCGAAGTCTTTTTAGCACGGCTGAATAATTTGGTATCGATAACCACACCTGCAATTGACGGTGGTGTTTTCAATGATGCGTCTTTAACGTCGCCGGCTTTGTCACCAAATATGGCACGCAACAGTTTTTCTTCCGGTGAAGGATCTGATTCACCTTTTGGAGTGATCTTACCGATCAAAATATCGCCTTCCTTAACTTCGGCGCCAACACGGATAATACCGTCTTCGTCCAAATCTTTGGTAGCTTCTTCTGATACGTTAGGGATATCCGGTGTCAATTCTTCTTCACCGCGTTTTGTATCACGCACTTCAAGCTCAAATTCTTCAACGTGAAGCGAAGTAAATATATCCTGTGAAACAACGCGTTCCGAAATTACAATCGCATCCTCAAAGTTATAACCCTGCCAAGGCATGAAAGCCACTTTCAAGTTACGGCCCAAGGCCAATTCACCATCTTGTGTAGCATATCCTTCGCAAAGCACCTGTCCTTTTTCAACGCGCTGGCCTTTTTTAACAATCGGCTTTAAGTTGATGGTGGTACTCTGGTTAGTTTTCTTGAATTTTGTTAAACGATAGCTTTTGCTGTCGCCTTCAAATGAGATCAAACGATCTAATTCATCACGGTCGTATTTTATGCGGATTTCATTTGCATCAACATATTCAACCACGCCATCGCCTTCGGCGTTGATAAGGGTACGTGAATCTTTTGCCACACGGCCTTCCAAACCTGTACCAACAATTGGCGCTTCAGGCCTTAATAAAGGCACTGCCTGGCGTTGCATGTTCGATCCCATCAATGCACGGTTAGCATCATCATGTTCCAAAAACGGAATTAATGAAGCCGCGATAGACGTGATCTGGTTTGGCGCAATATCCATTAAATCCAGTTTTTCCGGATCAATAATCGGGAAGTCACCTTCAAAACGTGCTTTAACTTTAGGTAGTGCGAAAACACCATTATCATCATAGTGGGCATTTGCCTGGCCTATTGTTTTACCATCTTCATCTTCTGCCGACAGGTAAATAACATCTTCTTTAACCTGTACCTTACCTTCAACCACACGCTTGTATGGTGTTTCAATAAAGCCTAAGTTGTTGATCTTTGCGTGTACGCAAAGTGAAGATATCAAACCAATGTTCGGTCCTTCCGGAGTTTCGATGGTACACAAACGGCCATAGTGGGTATAGTGTACGTCACGAACTTCGAAACCTGCACGCTCACGAGACAGACCGCCTGGCCCTAAAGCTGACAGACGACGCTTGTGCGTGATCTCTGCCAGTGGGTTGGTTTGGTCCATGAACTGTGATAGCTGGTTTGTACCGAAAAACGAGTTAATAACCGATGAAAGGGTACGTGCATTGATCAGGTCGGTTGGTGTAAACACTTCGTTATCACGGATGTTCATACGCTCGCGGATGGTACGTGCCATACGCGCTAAACCAACACCAAACTGTGCATATAACTGCTCACCAACGGTACGCACACGACGGTTTGATAAGTGGTCAATATCATCCACCTCGGCTTTTGAGTTGATGAGTTTGATCAGATATTTTACTATCGCGATGATATCCTGTTTGGTTAAAACTTTAGTTTCTTCCGAAGTTGTAAGTTTTAATTTACGGTTGATGCGGTAACGGCCCACATCTCCCAGGTCATATCTTTTATCAGAAAAGAACAAACGGTCGATGATACCGCGCGCTGTTTCTTCATCAGGCGGTTCAGCGTTACGTAATTGACGGTAGATATGCTCAACCGCTTCTTTTTCTGAGTTCGAAGTATCTTTTTGTAAAGTGTTATATATAATGGTATAGTCACCACTGGTTGCCGCATCTTCTTTATTAAGGATGATGGTTTTAACACCTGCGTCGATGATCATATCAATATGATCGTCTTCCAGCACGGTTTCACGCTCCAGGATGATCTCGTTACGGTCAATAGAAACAACTTCACCGGTATCTTCGTCCACAAAGTCTTCAACCCATTTCTTTAAAACCCTTGCAGCCAGTTTACGGCCGATGAATTTTTTAAGACCTGATTTGCTAACTTTAACTTCGTCGGCCAGTTCAAATAATTCCAATATATCTTTATCAGAATCATAACCAATTGCACGAAGCAGGGTAGTTACCGGGAATTTCTTTTTACGGTCAATATATGCATACATCACGTTATTAACGTCAGTAGCAAATTCGATCCATGATCCTTTGAAAGGGATAACACGTGCCGAATATAATTTAGTACCGTTTGTGTGGCGGCTCTGGCCGAAAAACACACCTGGTGAACGGTGTAACTGTGATACAATTACACGCTCGGCGCCATTGATAACAAAGGTGCCTTTAGGTGTCATGTAAGGGATAGTTCCCAGGTACACGTCCTGTACGATAGTTTCAAAATCTTCGTGTTCCTCATCATTACATGATAAACGAAGCTTGGCTTTTAAAGGCACACTATAAGTTAACCCGCGCTCGATACATTCCTGAATATCATATCGTGGCGGATCAATAAAGTAATCAAGAAACTCTAAAACGAAGATGTTTCTTGAATCGGAGATTGGAAAATTTTCGGCAAACACTTTAAACAGCCCTTCTTTATAACGGTTGTCTGAGGTAGTTTCCAATTGAAAAAATTCCTGGAAAGATTGCAACTGAACATCAAGAAAGTCGGGATAATCCAATACCTTCCTGCTGGTTGCAAAATTTACTCTTTGATTAATTTTGTTTGCCAAGGGATTTTAATTTTAGTTTATTAATAAACTGATGTAGATGCGTATTTAGATGTGAGATTTGAGACGTGAGATATGAGATTAATGATTTGATGATTAACGCGTTCTTTAAAACATAACGGGAAAATCTCAAATCTCATATCTCAATACTCATATCTAAAAGATATAAACAGCAATAGACCCCGACCAAAAAGGCCGGAGTCTGATGCTTTATTTGTGTGGGTTAGCTTATTTAACCTCAACTACTGCTCCGGCTTCTTCTAATTGTTTTTTCAGAGATTCAGCTTCTTCTTTAGTAACACCAGTTTTTACTTCTTTAGGTGCACCATCAACTAAGTCTTTAGCTTCTTTCAAACCAAGGCCGGTTAGGTCTTTTACTAATTTAACAACTGCCAATTTAGCGCCGCCTGCTTCTTTCAGGATAACGTCAAATGCAGTTTGAACTGCAGCTTCAGCAGGAGCGTCATCGCCACCACCAGCAGCAGGTGCAGCAACAGCTACAGCTGCAGCAGCAGGCTCAATGCCATACTCATCTTTTAAGATTTTTGCTAATTCGTTTACTTCTTTTACTGTTAAGTTTACCAACTGTTCAGCAAACGCTTTTAAATCCGCCATTTTATTTTAAATTTTACTTTTAATGCTTTTTGTTTTTTAATTCGAACTTTAAGGTGTTCGGTTAACCTCTTTCCTGTAATGTTTTTACAACGCCTGCCAGTATATTTCCGCCTGATTGCAGTGCAGAAACAACATTCTTCGCTGGTGATTGCAATAATCCGATGATCTCTCCGATCAGTTGTTCTTTTGATTTCAAATTGATCAAAGTATCAAGCTGATTGTCGCCAATAAAAATAGATGCATCAATATATGCCGCTTTTAAAATTGGCTTTTCGCCTTTTTTCCTTAACTGTTTGATCAGTTTTGCCGGAGCAGTTGCTGATTTTGAGAAAAGGATAGATGATGAACCTTTAAGCACATCATGTATTGACGAAAAATCGCCGCCGACAGCATCCATAGCTTTTTTGATAAGGCTATTTTTTGCTACCTGCATCGTAATGTCACTTTCGAAACATTGACGACGGATGTGATTTACTTTTGCAACCGTAAGATTAGCAGTATCGGTAATATAAAAATTACCATACTCTTTCATCTGTTCAGCAAGGGCGGCTACTAATTCGTGTTTTTCTTCTTTGTTCATGATTTAGATCCCCGCTACTGTTTTAGTTTCAATTTCAATTCCAGGCGACATTGTTGAAGAGAGATGAATACTCTTAAAATATGTTCCTTTTGCAGCCGAAGGTTTTAATTTTGAAATGGTTTGCAATACTTCCAAAGCATTTTCATAAATTTTCTCCGGCGGGAAAGATACTTTTCCTATTGAGGTATGGATAATACCGGTTTTATCAACCTTGAAGTCAATCTTACCACCTTTTACCTCAGTTACAGCCTTGCCAACTTCGGCAGTTACTGTTCCTGATTTAGGGTTTGGCATAAGGTTACGCGGACCGAGAATACGACCCAAACGACCTACTTTAGCCATAACACTTGGCATAGTTATGATAATATCAACATCAGTCCATCGGCCCTCAATTTTGGCAATGTAATCGTCCAAACCTACAAAATCTGCACCTGCGTCTTTTGCTTCTTGTTCCTTATCAGGAGTGCAAAGCACTAAAACGCGTACAGTTTTACCGGTTCCATGAGGTAAGGTAGCTATACCACGCACCATTTGATTGGCTTTACGCGGATCGACACCTAAACGAACATCAATATCAACAGATGAATCAAATTTGGTAGTAGTAATATCTTTTACCAAAGATGACGCATCCTGTAAGGAATACGCTTTGTTTGCCTCAATTTTGGACTGTGCCACTTTTTGATTTTTTGTTAATCTTGCCACTGTCTTAAACTGATTTAATTTTTGTATTTCGAATTTCGGATCTTCGATTTCGGATTTATTATCCTCGTCTTTTTCTTCATTCGAAACGTTAATGATCGGCTCCCGGTTTCTCAATTAAATTCGAAATTGAAAATCCGAAATCCGAAATTGATTGTTAGTTCCAGGGAGCTGTACCTGTTACGGTTATCCCCATACTGCGGGCAGTTCCTGCCACCATTTTCATGGCTGATTCAACTGTAAATGCGTTCAAATCAGTCATTTTATCTTTAGCTATCGTCTCAACCTGTCCCCAATTTACATTGGCGACTTTTTTGCGGTTTGGCTCGGCCGACCCACTTTTTAATCCTGTAGCTTCCATTAACTGGATAGCAACCGGAGGGGTTTTGATGATAAAATCGAATGACTTGTCGACATAAACAGTAATAACTACCGGTAAAATTTTGCCAGGTTTATCCTGGGTACGAGCGTTAAATTGCTTGCAAAATTCCATTATGTTCACCCCTTTTGCACCCAATGCTGGGCCTATTGGAGGTGATGGATTTGCAGCGCCGCCCTTTACCTGCAGTTTCACCATCGCACCGACTTCTTTTGCCATTTTTTACTTGTTTAAATTATAACTCAATGTTAGTAAGTGGAAGCTAAGTAACATTTAAGATTTTAGTGAGTGGTTGATTAAGTTGATTAGGTGAGTGGTTGCTCACTACACTTAATTCAAACACCCGTTATATTTTTTTGTTGGTATTAATGGTTAACTACTCACTTAATCAACCCAATAAACCAATCAACTATTCTTTCTCTACCTGCATGTAATTCAATTCAAGCGGCGTACGGCGCCCGAAAATCTTTACCATTACTTTTAGTTTTTTCTTTTCTTCGTTCACCTCTTCTATCACACCGCTGAAACCATTGAAAGGGCCGTCCATTACTTTTACGCCCTCGCCTATATAATAAGGCACATTCATGGTTTCGCCTTGTGCGCTCATTTCGTCAACCTTACCTAAAATACGGTTAACTTCCGCCTGGCGTAAAGGGATAGCATTGCCTTGTTTATCGCCTAAAAACCCGATAACGCTGTTTATATTTTTAATGATGTGCTCGATTTCAGCATCCAAAGCCGCTTCAATTAACACATAACCCGGAAAAAAATTGCGCTCTTTTGCAATTTTCTTTCCATCGCGCATCTGGTAATATTTTTCGGTAGGTATCAATACCTGCGGAACAAGATGTGTAATACCCAAACGGTTAATTTCGGCATCAATATATTGCTTTACCTTTTTTTCTTTACCGCTTATAGCACGCACCACATACCATTTTAATTGATCGCTCATCGTTATTCAAATAATTAGGCTAGTGATTTATAAAACTGGCTGAGTAAAAAGTGTATACTTTGATCCATTACCAGTACTATAACTGCAATAATTAATGCTGCTATCAGTACTAATACAGCGCTGCTTTGCAACTCTCTCCAGGTTGGCCAGGTTACTTTCTGGGTTAACTCAACGTACGACTCCTTAATATACTCAGATACTTTAGACATTTTCTATTTTCTGTATGCACGGGAACAAGGATTCGAACCCTGATCAAAGGTTTTGGAGACCTCTATTCTACCATTGAACTATTCCCGTATAAAACCTTAATCCCTAAAGGGACTTTTTAATTAACAAAGTACTTAGCCAAAATGGCTAAGTACTTTGCCTTAAATTAACCTTGCCTTTTCCTCCCCTTCAGGGGGCGGGGGCTGGCCTTATTTCAATATTTCAGTTACCTGACCGGCACCTACTGTCCTGCCACCTTCACGGATAGCGAAACGCAAGCCTTTTTCCATTGCGATAGCGTTGATCAGCTTTACAGTGATGGTAACGTTATCACCAGGCATAACCATTTCTACACCTTCAGCTAAGGTAATTTCACCTGTAACGTCAGTTGTACGGAAATAGAATTGCGGACGATATTTATTGAAGAAAGGAGTGTGACGGCCACCTTCAGCTTTTGATAATACGTAAACTTCTGCTTTGAAATCAGTGTGCGGGGTTACTGAACCTGGTTTGCAAATAACCATACCACGACGGATATCGGTTTTTTCAATACCACGTAACAATAAACCTACGTTATCACCAGCTTCGCCACGGTCAAGGATCTTACGGAACATCTCAACACCTGTTACGGTTGATTTTAAGTTCTCGGCACCCATACCTAATATATCAACCTGCTCGCCAGAGTTGATTACACCACGCTCGATACGACCGGTTGCAACAGTACCACGACCAGTGATCGAGAATACGTCTTCAACAGGCATAAGGAACGGCAATTCAGTTAAACGCGGAGGAATTGGAATGTGTGCATCAACTGCATCCATTAATTCCATAATTTTTTCAACCCATGCAGGATCGCCGTTCAAACCACCAAGGGCCGAACCTTGAATTACAGGGATATCATCACCTGGGTATTCGTAGAATGATAATAATTCGCGGATTTCCATCTCAACTAATTCCAACAATTCCGGATCATCCACCATATCCACTTTATTCATAAACACAACCAATGAAGGCACACCAACCTGGCGGGCTAAAAGGATGTGTTCACGTGTTTGAGGCATAGGGCCATCAGTAGCGGCAACAACTATAATTGCACCATCCATCTGAGCAGCACCTGTAACCATGTTTTTTACATAATCCGCGTGACCTGGACAGTCAACGTGTGCATAGTGACGTGTAGCAGTTGAATACTCAACGTGTGCTGTGTTAATAGTAATACCACGCTCTTTTTCTTCAGGAGCCGAGTCGATAGAATCGAATGAACGAGCTTCTGAGAAACCTTTATCAGCCAATACTTTTGTAATAGCTGCGGTAAGGGTTGTTTTACCGTGGTCAACGTGACCGATAGTACCGATGTTTAAATGCGGCTTACTGCGGTCAAACTTTTCTTTTGCCATGATTTATATTTAATTATTTGTAGGTTAATTTATACTTAAAAATTGTATTCGTATTCTGTTTATAACATTGAGCCAACAATGGGATTTGAACCCATGACCTCTTCCTTACCAAGGAAGTGCTCTACCCCTGAGCTACGTCGGCTAATTTTGCTCAGTTTGCAGTTATCAGTTGCCAGTTTGCAGTCGCTGCCAACTGCTTACCGCCCACTGCCAACTCCTCAACCGAGCGGAAGACGAGGTTCGAACTCGCGACCTATAGCTTGGAAGGCTATCGCTCTACCAACTGAGCTACTTCCGCTTGTTAATTATTGAAGGATTGAATTATTGAGTTATTGATTTTTTCAATTCAATAATTCACTAATTCAATCAATCAACCTCGTGGGGGGAGAAGGATTCGAACCTTCGTAGCCGAAGCAGCAGATTTACAGTCTGCCCCATTTGACCGCTCTGGTATCCCCCCAATTGTTGAATTTCGGATTTACGATTTACGATTTCGGATTTATAAATCGTCAATCGTAATTCTAAAATCGTAATTCAGCAGAGCCTCCTATCGGGATCGAACCAATGACCTACTGATTACAAGTCAGTCGCTCTACCAGCTGAGCTAAGGAGGCATAATTATAACCTTTCTGTCCCCCGCTGACCATTGCTGATCTTCGGAATTTATACCGGCTAATTAATAAGGCTGTATTTTTTATTTTAAAGAACCATCCATTTCTTAAAAAGAACATCGTTAGAGGCCTTTCCGAAAGGGATTGCAAATTTACACATTTTTAACGCTGAACAAAATTTATTTTTCAAAAAAATTCCGGGCGCTTTGCAAGGGGTTTTTCATGGCTTAAATGCCGATTAGTAATATGGCTACAGCGCCTTATCCACGCGCTTTATTCATGGATTATACAGGACCAATTTTCAATAAAAACAGGCTAAAATTATCAGTTATTTCTGATTACCACTTTTTTAAGTTGTCGATTATCTGCTTAAATTCTAACACTTTGATTGCAGAAACTGATGGGAAAGGAATACTGCTCAATTTATTGAAATGCTTATCTTCTGAAACAATATAATCGGCATTTGCTGCAACGGCACAATCAAAAAATTTATTGTCATCGGGATCATTTTCGATTACGTTCCACTCGTAATACCGGATTATTTGAACAGTATTCTGATGCAACATAATTTGGTTTAGCGTATATTCTGCATCAATTACCGAGAAATATCTTTCTATAATCTCTGCATATTCGTTTAAAATATCGGTTGTTATGCACAGTTTATATTTTCCTTGCACAAATGCCCGCCACACCCAATGAAAGGGAGATTGCTGGGATATACTTGCCACTAAAACATTGGTATCTAAAACTATCCGGATCATCTTAATGCGCCTTACGCTGATGTCCGGTCAACATTTTTTCAAAATCGTGTTTGGTATAGCCTTTTTCGGCAACGGTTTTATCCAAATGTTGCTGCATTTTGCGGTCATTAAAATCCAACAGCAACGCACGTAATTCATCTAAATCCTGCTCATTATAATATTGCTCCTTAACTACCTGCAAAACCATAATCTGGGCATGGTTCATTGGATTTGGTTTAACTGCACTTTTCATGATAAAAATAAATCGTTAAACAAATATAATCAGATTAAGGCACAGGCTAAAATTAATGTTAGTTGAGTACCCTATCATCTGCTTACAACAAATTTATTCAAAAAAAATCGGCGGGTTAAAACCCGCCGATCCTATAGAAATTTCTATGATTATTTAGCTTAAAACTCTTCTGTTTCTGCCAGCAATACGGCTTTTTTAGCAGCCTCGGCAGCAATGGTTTTCTTTTGTTTATGTTTTTCAATTTGTTTGCGAAGGCATTCAACCGCCAGGTCTGTCGCCTCTTCAAAGGTTTTACATTGCTCCTTGGCAAATATCTGGTTGCCCGGCAGCATCAGTTTAATCTCCGTTATTTTATTGGCTTCGTCTTCAACATTCTCCAGCTTTAAGTAAACCTCGCCACTAATAATGTGATCGTAAAAGGTTTCCAGCTTATCAACTTTACGCTGAATAAAATCCAATAATTTTTTGTCTGCATTAAAACGAATAGATTGCACTGTAATTTTCATGATTCCTCCTTTTTATGCCTTTGGATGGGCTTGTTTGTAAATAGACTTTAGTCTTTCGACCGAATTGTGGGTATAAATTTGAGTTACGCTAAGGTTAGCATGGCCCAAAAGTTCTTTGATGGCGTTCAGATCAGCGCCACGGTTTAATAAGCTTGTTGCAAAAGTGTGCCGCAGCACGTGCGGGCTTTTTTTATTTTGGGTAGATATGTAGGAAAGATATTTCTGCACAATTAAATAGATCAACTTCGCGTAAGCATTCGCTCCTTTATCTGTAACGATTAAGGTTAAGGAATTGTTACCGGAAAAATCCTGTTTTTTCTTTAACTCCTGGTATTCAGCAATTAATAATTTCAGTTCGCTGTTTACCGGGATGATGCGTTCTTTATTGCGCTTACCCAAAACCTTTACGGTGCCTTCGTAAGTATTTACATCGCTGTCTTTAACGCCGAGCAATTCGGCCAAACGCATCCCTGTGCCGAACAGCATTTCAACCACCAGCTTATCGCGCAGGCCCTTAAAATCAGCACTAAAAACCTCGTTCTCGTCCAGCATTTGGGTAAGCTTAAGGTCTTCAACAATAACGGGTAAATTCTTGGGTATCTTTGGCGTATTGATCTTGGAGGCCGGATTAATTTCAATAACACCCTCCTGCAATAAAAACTTAAAGTATTTACGCAGCGTGGCTATTTTACGGTTGATAGAGCGGGCAATAATATCATGACCCATCATTTCAACCATCCAGCTACGGATATGATAGTGTGTAATTTGCGAGGGATGGGTAATTACAGCTTCTGGCGCGGGTGTTAATTTTTCAGGATTGTTGAGGAAGCTGAAAAACTGATCAAGATCTGACTGATAAGCGGATACGGTATGAGGTGAGTACCTTTTTTCGAATTTAATATACCGGATAAAACGCTCTGAAAACATAAAAACTACTTGTACACCCGAACGCTGAATGTACAAATAGTTTTTTGTATTTTGATTAGAAAAATGAAAGTTTTTTTAAAGAAATTTAAAAAAACTAAACAGTGGTTTCTAAGTTCATATTTTGTTTGTAGATGGCATGTTTTACCACGTGACGACGGGTAACAGATTTCTTTTCAAATGCCTGGCGACTGCGGAGTTCTCTTAAAACACCGGTCTTTTCAAATTTCTTTTTGAAGCGTTTTAATGCT
>Ga0207052_10085_pt1 | contig 31257 bp, 30 predicted proteins | sample Alteio_BWMinCont_62_FD_153294 | JGI IMG/M metagenome (GOLD analysis project Ga0207052, IMG submission 153294) | Enriched cells from forest soil in Barre Woods Harvard Forest LTER site, Petersham, Massachusetts, United States -... | ecosystem: Environmental > Terrestrial > Soil > Temperate forest >...
GAATTTCATTGCACTTACGTCCAATTCTAATTTTGTTTTATTTGGAACTTCAACAACGCCCTCATAAACTATTTTTTGATCTTTGAAAGGTATGTTTAAGCCAACCGTATCTTTTTGGGCAAACAACGTTGTGGATGCAAAAAGCATCGCAACAAATAAAATTCTTTTCATCATTATTGATTATAAAATATGCGCTAAATATAAAGAAATATCTAATAATAACATTTACATAACTCCATTAGGGTGCAAATCAAATTGTCGCGTAGTACTATTGTAAGCAGTTTTTATTTTGTCACCCTGAGCGAAGCGAGGCATCTTCTGCGATATACATGGCGAACTATACATGCGGGCTATTGCAGGATGAAGAAGATTCTTCACTTCGTTTATAATGACAAAGGTGTATTTTGTATTTGTGCGACAATTTGAATTGCACCCCTCCATTAAACCAAGTCAATCGCGTTTAAAATTCGCTAAATTTTGGCTGTTGGGTACCATTACTGCGTTTCACTTATTTAAACGCGATATCGCTGCAGTTTACCCCCCTTAGTTTCCTTAATCAAATCCTGTATTGTTATATTAAGCCATCAAAAAGGATGTGACTGAGATAAACGAGGACTTGCATGAGAGATATCCTATTAGATTGTCAAATGCCGGTTAAAATTCTATGGACTTTACGGATCACTTTATATGATTTGTTGAAAAACGGTTAACTTTCTCGCTTTGTGGTAATCCTTGCCACCATTCCAGCCAAATTTGCCTGGCCTTTTCTTGCCCGATGACTTCGATCGTATGGTCAGTGAAAACATAATCATACGCAGGTTCATAGTCGCAATAGGAAAAAATCTTACTCGACTCAATAATAAAATTGAAACTTAATTTATTGGTCATCGTTCCTTCAGAGGTTGGTGAATTGACGGCTTTCTGCCATTCAGCGGTCTCTGTGATTTCTTTGTCTATGATAAAATAAGGAGCGAGAGCCCTTTGAAAGGAAATTAACGTCTTTGTAGAATGTAAGCCAGTAAAGTTAGCATCGTTTACGAAAACTTCTTTCTTGAAAATGCTGTCCGTTACCTTTTGTTCAAGCGGTTTTCCGTCAAATTCATATCGCTGCAACGCGACTAATATCTTTGAATAGTCGTGATTTTCACCGGATAAATATTGCATTATTTTAGGGATGTCACTAAGCCAAGGATCCCGTTTAATCAACACCACGACTGTTTCATTTAATGCATCGTCATCCAGGTATTTTAGCAGTGCGTTTCTTGCGTTTTGGCTTTCAAAATCTTCTGAAAATCTCCCCACTACCCGAAAGTTTATACCGATCAGATGCAGTGTATATAGCGCCCCCACTCTGGCATGTGGGTTATGCGAAGTGTCAATAAAATCAGTTAGCTTTTCAATGGCTTTATCTTTATATCGGGCTATAGAGTACATATCATCCGTATACCCTATCCAATAAGCCTTGAACGTCTCATTAAAGTCCCAAGGTTTTTCAAGCTTTTTTATTAATTCATATAAAGGCGTAATCGTGTCAACACTTACTACACGCCCGCCACCCATTCTTGCCGCGATGTATTTGTTTCCATAGTATGCATCGGAATCGGTTTGCGCCCTTGCAGAAAACACTAAAAACAATAAGAAAGTGATAAGAAAAAGGGATTTCATGCTTTTAGGTTTAATAATTTCGAAGTCAGTTTAATAACGTAGAAATCGAGAAAAAGTATTGATACCAAAGGCATTTTATGACAGCCTAAACCCCCACAGGCTCCGCCACCTCGCTCAACAACATCACCGCCTGGTCAATACTATTAACCCCTTCAATACTCAATCTTAAGGTGTTTTTCACCTCTTTTAAATTACACCTGCGCGGGTTGGCCTGTACAAAGGAAAGGATGTGCCTGAAAGCTTCCGTTTCAAAATAAGGGGATTGCTGGTTGGTGATGAAGTAGCCGCGCAGCACATTCTTTTTCAGGGATATTTTTTCGAAGCCGACGGACTTGCCAAGCCATTGCAGGCGCATAGTGTTCAGCAGGTCGTTTACTTGCGGCGGGATGGGGCCAAATCGGTCATGCAGTTGCTGCTGGAAGGCTTTTAGTTCAGTTTCGTTTTCCAGTTTTGATAGTTCGGTGTACAGGTTATAGCGCTCGGCAATATTGGTTACATATTCATCCGGGATCAATATTTCCAGGTCGGTATCTATCTGGGTAAAAGAAATATATGGCCGTGGTTTATCATCGGGGAATACACCTTTAAACTCGTCTTCTTTGAGTTCCTGTATGGCCTCATCGAGTATCTTATGGTACATTTCAAAGCCAATTTCGGCAATAAAGCCGCTTTGCTCGGCGCCAAGCAGGTTACCGCTGCCGCGTATGTCAAGATCGCGCATGGCAACGTTAAAGCCGCTGCCGAGGTCGCTGAATTCTTCGATAGCGCTTAGCCGCTTGCGGGCCTCGTTGGTAAGGGTAGATAGCGGCGGACTAAGCAAATAACAGTATGCCTTTTTATTGCTTCGCCCTACGCGGCCACGCATCTGGTGCAAATCGCTGAGGCCAAACATGTGAGCATAGTTGATGATGATGGTATTGGCATTAGGGATATCCAGGCCGGCCTCTATAATAGTTGTGGCTACCAGCACATCATACTCGCCGTTCACAAATTTCAGCATCACGTCTTCCAGTGCATCGCCTTCCAGCTGACCGTGCGCTATACCTACGCGGGCCTTGGGCACCAGGCGGTGTATCATGCCGCCCAATTGCGGCAGGTCGGCAAAACGGTTATGGATAAAAAATACCTGGCCACCGCGGTCAATTTCATGCTCGATGGATTCTTTTATTAGCGTATCATTAAAAACATGCAGTTCGGTAACAACAGGCTGTCGGTTTGGCGGAGGTGTTGATATGATAGACAAGTCCCTTGCGCCCATCAATGAAAAATGCAGCGTACGCGGAATCGGCGTTGCCGTTAAGGTAAGCGTATCCACGTTGGCGCGCATTTGTTTAAGCTTCTCTTTGGTTGATACCCCGAACTTTTGCTCCTCATCGATGATCATTAAACCCAAATCCTTAAACTTTACATCCTTGCTCACCAGGCGGTGTGTGCCGATGATGATATCGACCTTACCTTCTTTTAGCTTCTCTAAAGTCTCCTTTATCTGTTTGCTCGATTTAAAGCGGTTCACATAATCAATGTTACAGGGGAAATCCTTTAAACGGTCAGTAAATGTTTTATAATGCTGGGCTGCCAATATGGTTGTGGGCACCAAAATAGCCACCTGTTTGCTATCGGCAACAGCCTTAAAGGCGGCACGTACGGCAACTTCGGTTTTACCAAAGCCCACATCGCCGCATATCAGCCTGTCCATAGGGTGCGGCGACTCCATATCCTTTTTAAAGTCGGCAGTGGCTTTTTCCTGGTCGGGGGTGTCTTCGTAAATAAACGAAGCTTCCAGTTCCGTTTGCAGGTAGCTATCAGGCGAAAATGCATTGCCCTGCTGCGCTTTACGAACGGCGTAAAGTTTGATCAGGTCGCGGGCAATGTCTTTAACTTTTTTTTTGGTGGTTTTCTTCAGCCTTTCCCAGGTATCTGTGCCAAGCTTATTCATCTTAGGCACAGTGCCCTCCTTGCCACTATATTTCGATATCCGGTTAAGCGAATTGATGTTTACATACAATAGGTCGTTATCTGCATAAACCAGGCGAATCATTTCCTGCATCTTATCATTAACCTGTACTTTTTCCAACCCGGCGTACTTGCCTATACCATGATCGATGTGGGTTACATAGTCGCCGGGTTTTAGTTCCCGCAATTCTTTAAGGGTTATCGCCTGCGAGCGCTGGTAACCTTTTTTGAGTTTATATTTATAATAGCGGTCGAATATCTGGTGATCCGTATAGCAGGCCAGTTTTTGTTCCCTATCCACAAAACCTTCCCGTAAGGAAATACTTATAGGCGTAAATTTTACGGTTTTATCAAGGTCTTCGAGGATGGCATAAAGGCGCTCTACTTGCCGGGCCGAATCGGTAAGGATAAAATTTTCGATATGATCAGCCTCATTGTTTTTGAAATTATGGATCAGCAGGCTAAAATCTTTGTTAAAAGATGGCTGCGGGCGCATATCAAAATTGAAGCTATGGTTGGCCTGGTAAAAAAACTGCTTGCCAAACTCAACGATTGGGAAATCGTGCAATTGGTCAGCAATCAATTTTTCATCGGTAAAACCAAATTTAGGATCAATCCAATCCGGGTTTTGATTTTTGTCTTCAACTGATAGGGCTTTCCATACCTGGGTGGCTTTTTTAAAACCGCTTTGGATAACATCCAGCGTAAACTGTACGTCCTTTATCCAAATCTGCGTACCCGCATCTACATATTCAAGCAGCGAAATATTATTCTCCGTTAAAAACTTCGATTGTACGTTGGGTACGATGGTAATGCTTTTTACTTGCTCTACCGAAAGCTGACTCTCAATTTCAAACGTTCGGATAGATTCGATAAAATCGCCAAAAAACTCAACGCGGTAAGGCAGTTCGTGCGAAAAGGAAAATATATCAACTATCCCGCCGCGGATAGAATACTGACCGGGCTCATAAACAAAGTCAACCCGTTCAAAATCGTAATCAGCCAAAAACTCGTTAATAAAATCGATGCCGAGTTTGTTATTTAACGAAATTTCGAGGGTGTTTTTCTCAAGCGAGGCGCGGTCGATCACTTTTTCGGCCAGCGCTTCCGGATAGGTAACTATCAGCTGGCCAAATTCCGAGGAATGGTTAAGCTCATTCAATACTTCAGCGCGGGCAAGTACATTGCTGCTATCAGGCTGGGTAAATTCAAATGGTTTACGGTAGGATGATGGGAAAAGCAGTACTTCTTTGCCGGTTAAATTCTCAAGGTCGGCCTGGAAATAACCAGCCTCTTCACGTTCGGGCAGCACAAATATCATGTGCTTATGCTGCAAAAAATACAAAGCTACCGCCATGGCCGAATCACTTGATCCAACTAAACCACGTAACTGTATCCTCGGATTTTTTGAAGCGTTAAGGGCTTGCGCCAGCGCTTTTATCCGGTCGTCAGCTTTATATCTGTCTAAAATATCACGGATGTTCAAACTGCTGCAAATATACGCAAAAAAGGGTTTTAAGTGCGAAGAGCACAGATAAGGAAAATTTTTACAAAACAATATGACTCCGCAAATACTTTATTAGGTATATTTATTTATTATTAGGGATGAGCGGTTAGCGATTGGCAGTTAGTTCATAAACGGACGACCTGATCTCTAATCACTAACCTCCGGTCTCTAACCAAAACCAACCTCTAACCACGTTATTGACTATGAAAAATGCAATTGTTTCCGGCCTTATTATTGGCCTTTTAAGCGGATTATGGATGTTTGTTATGCACTGGCTGGGCTTTTCGCCGCAGCGAAGTTATATGGCGCCTATTGAATATGTTTCGGTGTTCATCCCTTTGGTGGTATTATATTTCGGTATTAAGAGCTATCGAAAAAACGACTGTAAAGGCCATTTGGGGTTTTTGCCGGCCCTTATGCAGAGTTTTAAAATATTAATAGTTGGCGGTATAGTAACCGTTTCTGCATCAATAATTTATATAGATGAATTTGCCAAAGAGATAGGCCTGATGGATTTTTCGGGCAGGATATTCGGCGCTTTGCTGGTGGGTATATTGTTTGCACTTGGCGTATCGGTTTTATTTACAACAAAACCCAATAAGGTTGATTAAACAAGTTTTTAATAAGTATTTTGAACTGGCTTTCTGGGTCGCGGCGCTCATTTCGTTAGCGCTTACCGACCCAACAAACCAGGCTCATTTCAGCCTGTGCCCGCTAAAGCTATTGGGCTTTACCTGGTGCCCCGGCTGTGGCTTGGGGCATGCCATTTCATTTTTATTTCATGGTGATTTAAAAAGCTCGTTTCATGCACATTGGCTGGGCATACCGGCGGTGTTGATTATTTTGTACAGAATATACTCGCTTGCGAAGTTGCGATTGTTCCCGGAGGCAGCACCTTTTGGGCGGGAAAGACTGGTAAACCAGGAATAGGCCGGGAATTTATGCTTACTTTGCCTGCACATTTGCACATGGCAGACTTTTATATCTTATACCTTTCTGATGGGTTGCCGATCCGCCCTTGGGCGGACGGCATGACGAGAACACCTTACACAGCATCTAATTTTAAGTTGTGGTAACCTAAATATCACATTGAATTCTCATTGCATTACTGATATTTGCGTACTAAAAATTAAAGAATGAGGATCAAACATCTACTATTTATATTATTCGCTTTTGCCGCTTTCTCTGTATCGGCACAAACAAAAAAGAAAAAACCACACGCAGCTGCTATAGTTACTGCAACTGCCACTACTACTGCAACTTCTTCAAATCTTCCCCGCCCCAAATTGGTAGTAGGTATTGTAGTTGACCAAATGCGTTGGGATTATTTATACCGCTATTACGACCGTTACCAAAGCAATGGTTTTAAGCGTTTATTGAACGAGGGCTTTAGCTGCGAAAATACACAGGTTGATTATATACCAACTTTTACCGGGCCGGGCCATTCGTGTATTTATACTGGTTCTGTACCTGCTTTACATGGCATTGCCGGTAATGATTTTACCATACAGGCTACCGGGAAATCGATGTACTGCACCGAAGATACTACGGTACAAACCGTTGGCAGTGATTCAAAAGCAGGGCAAATGTCGCCGCGAAACTTGCTGGTAACTACCGTTACGGATGAACTTAAACTGGCTACCAATTTCCGTTCGAAAGTAATTGGCATTGCTTTAAAAGACCGCGGGGGCATTTTACCTGCTGGGCATACTGCCAATGCGGCTTATTGGTTTGATGACAAGACCGGTAACTGGATAACCAGCACCTATTACATGAAAGAGCTGCCGCAATGGGTAAAAGATTTTAACGACCAGAAACTGGCGGAAAATTATTTAAAACTTGACTGGAACTCGCTTTATCCAATTAACACCTATGTACAAAGTTCACCGGACAGCAACAAATATGAAGGTAAGTTTAAAGGAATGACCGCCCCAACACTACCTGTAAAAACTTCGGGAATGTACAAAGGGAATTTAGGTTTGATACGCTCAACCCCATATGGCAATACTCTAACGCTGGACCTGGCAATAGCAGCCATCAATGCCGAAGAACTGGGGCACCATGACGTTACCGATTTTTTAGCGATGAGCTTATCCTCACCTGACTATATTGGGCACCAGTTTGGTATAAATGCCGTTGAAATAGAGGATACATACTTGAGGTTAGACAGGGAAATGGCAAATTTCTTAATCTACCTGGATGCGAAAGTTGGCAAGGGAAATTATACGGTTTTTTTAACAGCTGACCATGGTGCAGCGCATAATACTGCTTTTTTGAACGACCACAATATCCCGGCAGGCGTTTGGGATGAGGGTGTAACATTAAAAGACCTTAATAAATACCTGGAAAATAAATATAATGAAAAAAGAGTGGTATTAAACCTGGGCAATTACCAGGTGAACTTAAATTATGCCGCCATTAAGCAGGACAAACTGGATGAAGAAGCGATAAAATTGGATTGCATCGATTTCCTGAAAAAACTACCCTATGTTGCCTTTGCGGTTGATATGAATAAAGCACAAACCGCAAGTATCCCTGCACTTTTACGCGATAGGATTGTGAATGGTTATAATGTTAAAAACAGCGGCGTTATCCAAATTATTTTAGACCCGGCCTGGTTTACAGGGCATGGCTCGGGGGACAGCGGACCAACGGGCACTACACATGGCACCTGGAACCCTTACGATAATCATATCCCGCTGGTATTTATGGGCTGGGGCATACAACATGGCAGCAGTACCCGCGAAACCCATATGACAGATATTGCGCCAACCGTTGCCGCACTTTTACATATACAAGCGCCAAACGGAAGCATAGGGCAACCGATAAGTGAAGTGTTGAAAAAGTGACCGGGATTTTTCGGATTAAAGGATGTTGGGATTATTCGTTTTATTTGCACCAATAGGAGCGTTTCAATCCTAATATCCTGTTATCTTACAAATCATAGTCGACTAATGAAAAAATACATCTCCAAATTCCATTACCTTACCCAGGACCTGCCAAACCGCAGTCACCTGGAGCAGGTAAATATTGCCTGCGAAACTGGCGCCAACTGGATACAATACCGCTGCTTAAGTAAGACTGACGAAGAGTTAGTAAATGAGATAAACGATATAGCCGCCGTTTGCGACGATTGGGGTGCTACGCTTATTCTTACCAATCATTACCATTTGCTTGATAGGGTTGATGCCCAGGGCGTCCACATCGAAGATTTTGATGCTGATTTTGAGGCGATAAGGTTAAGTATCGGCGATGATAAAACGCTTGGGGCATCGGCCACAAATATCGCCGCCCTACAGGCCGTGCAGCAAAGTGGCGTTGTTGATTACTGTGGCTATGGCCCATTTGCCCATACGGATACCAAACCCAACAACAAGCCCTTACTCGGTTTCGAGGGCTATCGCGAATTGCAAAAACAACCCGAAATTGATATACCAGTTATCGCCGTTGGCGGCATTCAATTAAATGATGTTGAACCGCTTTTGGAAACCGGTGTTTATGGTCTTGCGGTATCGGCAGCAGTTAATTTGGCTACCGACTCAGGAGCGGCATTGAAGGCGTTTTACCAGAAAATATACTGACCGACCAGGATTTAACGGATTAAGGGATGACCCGAATTAAGGGTTTTAAGGTTAATTTTTGATTAAAGTTTATTCGTAAACAATTCAAATCAAAAACTAATAATTTAGCCCCTCATCCAAACAACCCTTTAATCCGCTTAATCCCGGTCTTTTTTTGTAATTTAATCCGCTTAATCCCGGTGCCATTCATCCGATAAATCCATTAATCTGTTTAATCCTGGTCCCTATGTCATCTCACCATATCGTACGTGAAAAACAGGAGCCAGCATTGCTTGTGTTGGGACTTGATAATTTCCTTGACGAACTGCTTGGCCAGTTGCTTGAATGGAGCCCCACGGTTATTGCAACCTCCCAAACCGCCGAAAAGTTAGTGAGCTATGGCATTAAGATTGATTGGATAATTACGGATGGCAACGATGATGTCTTGCAATCGGACGTGAAGCTCATGTCGCGCGGGAATGATAACCTTACCGATGCTGCATTAAAATATCTTACCAGTTATGAATATCCTGCCGTTAATATTATTACCGATGAATTAAGGTTGCAGGATTACGAACATTTTGCCGATCATTTAGATGTTGTTATTTTCCATAACGGCAAAAAAATATTTTCGGTTACCCCCGGTTTCAGCAAATGGAAACCAGCAGGCGAAATTATTGAAATATTAAGTATGGTTAAAAAACTTGATGTAACCGGATTGGAGAAAATAAATGATCGGCGCTATAAAACAACTGAGGATGGGTTTTTTAGTTTGCACTTTGATGGGCCGTTTTTGTTTATTGCGGAAGTATTATAACAAATTAAGAAAACCGTGTGGTTGCGAAAGGGGAATGAGATTGCCATGATACCACTTGATTTCTATAAGTAAGTTCATTGTTGCTTTTTTCTAACTGCTCCAAAGGAGTCATTCAGACAAACTCTTACTGCTCCAATAGCTATCGGGACTTTTCTTACTCGCTCTTCAAACTCTTCACCGGGTTCATCAACGCTGCTTTAATACTTTGGTAGCTTACCGTTATCAGCGTTATTAATATTGCGCCAACTGCCGTTACCGCAAATATCCACCACGAAAGCCCTGTACGGTACGTGTAATGCTGGAGCCAGCCAAACATAAAATAGTAAGCCGTTGGAATAGCAATGAACAGCGAAATAACTACCAGCAGCACAAAGTCCTTTGATATTAAGCGCCACAGGCCGAAAACGGTCGCGCCCAGCACTTTGCGTACGCCGATTTCCTTGGTGCGCTGCTCTGCCATAAACGAGGCCATACCAAACAGGCCCAGGCAACTGATAAAAATAGCCAGCAGGGCAAATGAGCTTGCCAATTTACCAACACGCTCTTCAGTAGTGAATTTTTTGGCGTATTCGTTATCAGCAAACTTATACGAAAATGGTACCGAAGGCGAATAGGTTTTACAGGCAGCAGCTATTTTAGTAATAGCATCATGTGCACTTATATTGGGGTTTATTTTTATCAGGATATCATCAAAAGGGGGATGGCCGATACGGAAGAAAGTTTGTTTAACGGGATCGTATGGTGATTCCATCACCATATTTTTTATCACACCAATTACTACCAGGTCTTTTTGCCCAATTCTGACTATTTCGCCGATTGGGTTTTTAAGTCCCATATATTTTACCGCGGCCTCGTTCAGCACAAGGGCCGATGAATCGGAAATTGACGTGCCGGAAAAATCCCGACCATCTGTAAACTGCCAGCCCACGGTTTTTCCGTAGCCGGATGTAACGGTAATATTGCCAAAACTATCTGACATGGCCGGGTCTTTCCCTTTCCAGGAAACATCGCCCCTGTCATTGCTCACCCCTGTTGTAGGACTTGATGATTGGGCTATTTCGGTAATTGCGCCTGATGCCAGCAGGTCTGTTCTTAACGCATTAAAATGTTTACTCAAATCGTCATTAGTGGCCTCGATATTTACGAGGCCATCCCTGCTGTATCCTACCGGCCTGTTCTTAGCAAATTGAATTTGCTGAAAAACAACTATGGTACCAATGATGAGCACTACCGATACCGCGAACTGAACTACTACCAGCACCTTACGTGGCAATGCCGCAAACCTTCCAGCTTTGAATGTGCCTTTCAATACCTTGTCCGGCTGAAAGGACGAAAGGTACAAGGCTGGATAACTTCCGGCAATAAGGCCTGTAAACAAAGTAAAGCTTGCACCCAACACCCAGAACAAGGGGTTGTTCCATAAAATAGTTAGTTGTTTACTTGCTATATCATTGAAATAAGGCAGGATGAGCATGGCCAATACGATCGAAAAAATGAACGCTATTACCGCTATCAGTAATGATTCGCAAAAAAACTGGTAGATCAGCTGCCCACGCAAAGAGCCAATAGCTTTGCGGATGCCTACTTCTTTCGCCCGTTTTTCGCTGCGGGCGGTACTCAGGTTCATAAAATTAATGCAGGCCAGCAACAGCACAAATATGCCGATGATACCGAACAGCCATACGTATTGGATAGCGCCGCCAACATTAATGCCATTTTTAAATTCCGAATACAAATGCCATTTACTCATGGGCTGTAAAAACATTTGGGGATTGTATTTGAGATCAGCCTTGTCCATATTCCGCAGCTTCACATCCTTTATTTTTGCCGAAACTTTTGCCATGTTTGCATTATCGGCAATTTGCACATACAAAAACAAGGAGTTGTTGCCCCAATCAGTTAACGAACGTTCATTTCCCGGCGAAGTGATATAATAATTCCATGGGCCGATAAATGCAACGTCATGCAAAGTGGTGTTATCCGGCAAATCCTCGTAAACGCCCGAAACGTTGAAAACATCCCTATTATCCAGCTTTATAACTTTGCCCATAGGGTCGGCATCGCCAAACAGGGCTTTCGCCACCGATTGCGAGATGAGCATGGATGATGGCCCTTTTAAACCATTACGGCTACCTTTTAACATATTCAAGGTAAACATTTCGGGGCCATCAACCCCCATAAAAGTGCCGGGATAGGCTACTTTCTTATCACCAGCAGCTAAAACATGCGGGTCGTTCCACGATGACAAAACGATATGTTTAAAATCGCTGCCATAACTTTTGCGCAATTCGGCATCAAGCGGCAACGGAATAGCAGCCTGTGTGTTTATCGTACCATTATTGGTTTCACTTTGCATTACAATCGCAATGTGCCCGTAATTTGCATGGTATTTATCGAATGATAATTCGTCAGATATCCATAAGCCGATAATCATTGCTACGGCCATACCTACCGCAAGCCCACCGATGTTAATGATGGAGGCCGCCTTGTTTTTAATAAGGTTTCTCCAGGCAATTTTTAAATAGTTTCTTATCATAGTTTTGATTGATTACACCGATTTGAGTTTATCGATTACACCGATTTGAATTCATCATACATCCCGCCAACTGCCCACTGACTACTCATTACCAACAAGTAATAATAAAACATGTGCCACTTGCATAAACTGTTAATTATCAAAGTATTGTCCGTATTTTATTTTATCATTTTGTGTACGGATATGAACGGTACGTACGGTTTTGGTAATATTTTAGCGCTGTTGACAAGTAAATTTTTTATATCTAACGCTGACACGTTATTTTACAATTGGTCGTTTATACTTTCAATGAAAAAGTTTAAATCGGATACCTTTTTTAAACACCTGGTATTAGTTTTCTCAATAATATTCCTCCTGGGGTTATTTGCAAATATGTTGTACATCCCCCGGTATGCGCCACTTTATGCAGTGGCAGCCCAAACACATAACGTTGATTTCAACAGGTCTGTAAAACTTGAAAATTTTCATACCATCAATTTTTTTCAAATTATTGACAGACCGGCAATCGATAGCGATCAGCATGAAGCACTTCAGTTCACCCCGAAATGCGTCTCGCTTATTTTTGCGGGATTTGGTTTAGCCGATGTAAAATCAACACCAATTTCGCCCCAATCTAATATATATTATAATCTCCGGCGCTCTTACCTCTCTTTTTGCACATTCCGCATTTGATGTAACGACTTAGGCCACACAAGTACAAATTTATATTATGCTTCATTTCAATACCTATGCCTTTGTTATAGGATAACAGGTATAGGCAATACACTTATTTAAATTAAACAAATTTTAAACTATGAAATTTATCAGATCAAATTTCGCACCTATAATTATAGTATGCGCATTAATTGCATTACAATCATGCAAAGCAAAAAAATTAGTGCAAAAACCTGCACCGCCAGCACCCGTTACACAACCCGCAGCCCCTGCACAGCAAACACAACAAGCAACTGCGCCTGCTCAGCAACCTGTTGAACAACCAGCGCCGCCTGCACCAAAACCGGATTATAATTTCAGCAATATCCAATTTGAATTTAACTCAAGCGTATTGAAAACGGATTCATACCCTGTTTTGGATAAGGCTGCTTCCAATATGAAAATAGATCCTTCTGTTAAATTTAATTTAAGCGGTTATGCCTCAATTGAAGGAACAGATGAACATAATATGATGTTATCGGAAGATAGGGCCAATTCTGTTAAGGTATATTTAATTAACTCTGGCGTTAGTTCAACACAGTTAACAGCTACCGGATACGGCACAAGTAGCCCCATTGGTGACAACAGTACCGAGGATGGCCGGGCACTAAACCGTCGGGTAGAGATGCGCAAAGCAAATTAATTTCGGCAAGATGAAACCGGAGGCGATAAAAAGCTTCCCGGTTGTTAGTTAGCCAAAAAATATTTCCTAATTTTAGGATCAAGCTAAAACAATGGAAATCCTTATTAAAATTCTGATTGGCCTCGTGGCCTTTCTACACTTTTACTTTTTATATCTTGAAATGTTTGCGTGGACAACCCGCGGGCCCAAGGTTTTTAAAAGTATACCTGCCACACAGTTTGCCACAACAAAAGCAATGGCAGGCAACCAGGGCTTGTACAACGGGTTTTTAGCTGCCGGTTTAGTATGGGCGTTGCTCATCACCGATCCTGTTTGGCAACGTAATGTGAGCCTGTTTTTTTTAACTTGTGTAGCAATTGCCGGCGTTTATGGCGCGGCAACAGTTAGTAAAAGAATATTTTTTATCCAGGCAATGCCTGCATTAGCTGCAATTGGTTTGTTGGTAGTTTTATAATCGGGTTGAAACAAAAAAGCATCCTTATTTAAGGGATGCTTTTTTGTTTTAGCGGATTTAAATTACCTGCTTTTATATGATCGTCCCGTTTGGTATAACCGCACGCTTTTTAATAATTACGATACCATCCTGAACTACATAGGCGCCATAATCGCCGTTCTCCAGCTTTTCACCGCAGTTTATTTGTACATCATCGCCTATACAGGTGTTTTTATCGATAATGGCGTTCATAATATGGCACCTGTCGCCGATGCCCATCGGTGGGGTCTGGCTTAAATGCGATTCTTCAATTTGTTCCAGGGTTTGATAATTATCACTGCCCATCAGGTAGCAATTTTCAATGATGCTGCCAAAGCCGATGCGGGTACGAATGCCTATTATAGAGCGGGTGATATGGCTGGCATTAATGATACAGCCATCAGCAATAATTACCTTATCAACATGCGTGCCCGACATTTTTGAAGGCGGCAGCATACGCGCCCTGGTGTATATTGGCTTTTTATCGAAAAGGTTAAACTGCGGGATATCATCAGTTAAGCCCAGGTTGGCTTCAAAAAATGAAGGTATGGTACCAATATCAGTCCAGTAACCCTCGTACTGGTAACTAACCACAGTATGCTCGCTTATCGATTGCGGGATTATTTCTTTACCAAAATCGGTTCGCTCATTGCCTTCCAACAAATCGTATAAAAGCTTGCGGTTAAAAAGGTAAATACCCATTGATGCCAGGTAAACCCTACCTTCAGCCTCCATTTGCGGACTAACTTCCGATACCCATGGCTCGAAATTGCTTTTTGGTTTTTCAATAAACGAGGTGATCAACCCATCGGGATTTGTTTTTAATATACCAAAACCAGGCACATCATTTACGTGTACGGGTATTGTAGCTATTGATATATCGGCATGTCTTTCAATATGCTGTTCTATCATATCTTCAAAATCCATCTGGTACAATTGGTCGCCTGATAGGATAAGAACATAGTCAAACTCGTGTACTGCAAGATGATGCAAGCTTTGCCTTACCGCATCTGCCGTACCCTGGAACCAGGCCACGCTTGATGGCGTTTGCTCTGCAGCCAGTATATCAACGAAGGCTTCGCTGAAACTGCTGAAATGGTATGTGTTTTTAATATGCTTATTTAACGATGCCGAATTAAACTGCGTTAACACATATATACGGTGAATACCCGAATGCAGGCAGTTGGAGATAGGAATATCAACCAGGCGGTATTTACCTGCAATAGGTACTGCTGGTTTTGAACGGGTTGCAGTCAACGGCGACAACCGGCTGCCCTGGCCACCGCCAAGTACAATGCAAATTACTTTTGAGGTCATATAGTTGGATTTAAGCTTTTGTAAAGATCAATATATTCTTTGGCCGAACGGTCCCACGAAAAATCGAGCGCCATCATTAATTTTTGTAATTGCTGCAAGTGTTTTGTATTGCCGTAAAGCATTAAAGCGCGTGTTACCGCGCCGCAAATATCTTCAACACTGGCGTGGTTATAACGTATGCCATAACCGCCTTCATCGCCAAAATCTATTACGGTATCTTTTAACCCGCCGGTACTTCTCACCATAGGCATTGTGCCGTAGCGCAATGCATATAACTGGTTTAGCCCGCATGGCTCAACACGAGATGGCATCAATAAAAAGTCGGAACCGGCATATACCAGATGTGCCAGCGCTTCGTCATAACCTATAAAAACAGCACACTGATCGGGATAAAAATCCCGCAGTTGAATTAACTCGCTTTCTACGTCCTTCTCGCCTGCGCCTAATAATAAAAAGTTAAACTGGCCGGGATGTTCGTTAAAGCTTTCTTCCATTGCCACAGGCAAAAGGTCAGCCCCTTTTTCGCCAACCAAACGGCCGATGAATGAGATAAGCGGCTTATCGGGCGATAAACCGAACCGCTTGCACAATGCCTGTTTATTTGCCTGTTTGCCTTTTGTTATTTGCTTAATCGAAAATTTATCAGGGATCATCGGGTCTTTTTGCGGGTCCCAAACATCAGTATCAATCCCATTCAGTATGCCTATGCCTTTCCATCTTTCCATCTGGAATAAAAGCTCAAGCCCGTTTGAACTTACCGAAAGTTCATTCAAATAACTGGGGGATACCGTAGTGTATCGCCAGCAACACCTTACTGCGGCTGCTAAGGGGTTTATACCGGTGCCCCATTCAAGCAGGCCGCCTTTCCAAACATCTATTTCCGGCAAGTAGTACAATTTATCCCAGCCGAACCAGCCATGGTATTGCCCATTATGAATGGTAAGCACGGTTGGCGTATTGGCCAGCCGGGTATATAGTTTTGAGTTTTGCAATAAAAACGGCACCAGCCCCGAGTGATGGTCGTGGCAGTGGATAATATCAGGCGATTGCATCGAATAGCTGATCCAATCTAAAAAAGCGATCTGGAAGGCAATGAACTGGTCGGTCTCATCGGGGTACTGGTAAACCTCTTCGCGGTCTATCAACCCCGGTATCTTCACCAGGTACAATTCAAAACCAAGCTTATCGGTTTTTTCCTTTAATATTTCGAAGTAAAGACGGCGTGTGCCAAGCAGGGTAGCGGCCTTAAAAACCACATCAAATTCATTTTCCTGTACAAACTTGCGGTTATAATAGGGCATTACCACAGCGGCCTGCATGCCCAGCAGGTTTTGATATTTTGGCAGCGCACCAACAACGTCAGCAAGGCCGCCAACCTTGGCAACGGGGTAACATTCGGCGCTCAGGTGAAATATTCTCATAGACAGATGATAATTGGCTCAATTTAAGCAAACAATTACTCAAATAAACAAATACCTTACTATAATATGTTTGAAAAAATAATTTTTATTATTTGTGTAGCGGGCGGGGTGGTTAATTTACAGATTGTGATTTAATGGGTTGGTTTTTTGAAAAATCGTTATAAAATGGCACTTATTGGCAAGTGTTATTATAAAAGTGTTAATTCGGTAATGTGGTTTTGGTTGAGAAATAATATTCAGAATGCTTAATTAATGATTCTTATCAGAAAAGAACTGATCCCCTTTTAACTCTTCTTCACGCAATAAAGACAATACGATCTCCTTAACTCTTGGCTTTGGTACCTCTTGGTCTTCTAATACCATTGTAGAAAAAACAGTATCAGTGAGTATTTTGGTCAAAAACTCTTTTTCTTTAAGCTGAGGATATTTCTCGTAAAATTTCATTGCCGTAACAAAAAGCAAACCTAAAAAGTGATACTACAGTTTAAAATGCCTGATTTTAACAGCCCCGTTTCTTCATAAGTTTGCTCGTAAACCATAGAAGCATTCAATGTAAGTAAGATCGTTTTTTTATTTTCCGGGTCGATCATAAAATATTCCTTTACACCTTCTTTTTGGTACAATGAACGCTTCCGTTTAGTATCGAGTCCGCGTTTTGTCGAGATAATCTCTATCATAATTGAAGGCGCACCGTGCACCCCGTTCTTTTGAATTATCTCCTGGTTTTCTTTTAACACGACAAAAAGGTCTGGTTGCACAAATGAATCATGATTCTCGAAATAAACATCAAAAGGCGCGGTAAAAAGTTCACCTACAGGGTTTTCTTCCAGGAATTGAAACAATAGGGCCGTTAATTTGATAGATACCTTTTGATGGTCTCTTGATGGAGATGGCGACATAATTAATTCGTTAAAAATTACTTCACAGCGCGTGCCTTCAGGCAACATCCTGTAAACTTCAACAGCAGTTGATGGTATCTCGGAAATAAAGTTTTTATATTTATGTTGACCGTTCATATAACAAAACCCTCGTATTACAAATATAACTCATCACATTTAGAAAAGTTATATTCATATCAGTTTATTTCAAAGTTTAACTTATCCAACCTAATCAACCTATTCCAACTCAATCAACCAATCAACCCCTTAATGCGCCTCCAGCCAATTCAAGCCCGTCCCTATCTCCACCATAATTGGCACGGTGGTTTTAATGGCGTTTTTCATGTTCTCCATAATAATGGGTTTTACTATTTCCACTTCATGGTGTGGTACGTCAAACACCAACTCATCATGTACCTGCATGGTCATGCGGGCATCAAGGTTGCGGGCCTTAAACTCGCGGTGGATATTGATCATGGCGATCTTTATCATATCGGCTGCCGAGCCTTGTATCGGCGCATTGATGGCATTCCGTTCGGCAAAGCCGCGTACGGTTGCATTGGCCGAATTGATGTCGCGCAAATACCTGCGACGGCCCATAAGGGTGCATACATAACCATTTTCTCGGGCGAAATTCATGGTATCGCTCATGTATTGTTTAATGCCGGGGTATTGGGCAAAATAGTTATCGATAATGTCCGCAGCCTCTTTACGCGGTATCCCTAAACTTTGCGATAAACCAAAAGCCGACTGCCCGTAAATTATCCCGAAGTTTACTGCCTTTGCATTGCGGCGCTGGGTACTGGTCACTTCTTCCAAACTAATGCCATATACGTTGGCAGCCGTTGCCGTGTGAATGTCGAGGTTTTGTACAAAAGCTTCCATCATATTGGCATCCTTGCTGATCTCGGCTATGATGCGCAATTCTATCTGCGAATAATCCGCCGAAACAATGGTATGGCCGCTGTCGCGCGGGATAAATGCTTTTCTTACTTCTCGTCCTCGTTCGGTACGAATAGGGATATTTTGCAGGTTAGGGTTGTTGGAACTTAAACGCCCCGTGGCTGCAACGGCCTGGTTGTACGAGGTATGTACGCGGCCCGTTTTTTTGTTTACCATTAACGGCAAGGCATCCACATAGGTAGATTTTAGTTTTTGCAGCTGGCGGAAATCCAAAATGTCCCTTACAATATCGCTTTTGGCGGCTAATGCCAGCAAAACATCTTCACCGGTTTGATACTGGCCTGTTTTAGTTTTTTTTGCTTTGGGATCGAGCATCAGTTTTTCAAACAACACCTCGCCCAGCTGTTTTGGCGATGCTATATTAAAGCGAACCCCCGCCTTTTCATAAACCGTTTTTTCGAGTTTGGCAATATCAGTTTCCAGTACTTTTGAAAATTCTTTTAATGTTTCATGGTCTATCAGTACGCCTTCGTACTCCATATCTGCCAGCACATAAATCAAAGGGTTCTCTATTTCGTGGATCAGTTTTTCGCTTTCAACTTCTTTTAGTTTTGGTTCGAATATGGTTTTTAATTGCAAGGTAATGTCGGCATCTTCTGCGGCGTATTCTTTTATTTTTTCAATTTCCACATCGCGCATACTTCCCTGGCCCTTGCCTTTGGCGCCAATAAGTTCGGTAATAGATACAGGTTTATAGCCGAGGTAATTTTCAGAAAGCACATCCATGCCATGGCGGGTGTCGGGGTCGATGACATAGTGCGCCATCATGGTATCAAACAGGTCGCCTTTTACTTGCACGCCGTACCATTTCAGCATTAAGATGTCAAACTTTATATTCTGGCCTATTTTACTGATGGCCGGGTTTTCAAGCACGCCTTTAAATTCATCGACGATCCCCTGTGTAACCATTTGATCCTCGGGTACCGGCACATACCATGCCTCGCCGGCTTTTACAGCGAACGATAAACCTACCAATTCACAAAAATTTGCATCGGTACCGGTTGTTTCGGTATCAAAGCAAATGCTTTTTTGCTGCCCGAGTATGGTTATCAGCTCTTTTCGTTTCTCTGCTGTATCAGCTAAAAAGTATTGGTGAGGGACGGTGTTTATAGTTTTGGATGGGGTGGCAAATTCCGGCTCGGCTATATCCTGAACTTCGACAGTCATCGTCGTCCGACCTGACGCTACGGGTTCACCAAAAAGATCCGTTTGAATACCGGCTGACTTTATTTCGGTAATGCTGAAATCATCCCCAAAAACACGTTTACCCAAAGTTCGGAACTCAAGTTCTGCAAATAAGGGTTCCAGCAAATCGCGATTTGGCGAGGTAATGGCCAAGCCTTCTTCATCCAGTTCAACAGGCACATTTAACAGGATGGTCGCCAGTTTTTTGGATAGCAAGCCCTGTTCGGCAAATTGCTCTACGTTTTCGCGCTGCTTGCCTTTTAGCTCGTGACTATGGCTGATAATTTCCTCAACCGATCCATATTGTTTAATGAGCAATTTGGCGGTTTTTTCTCCGATACCGGGGATGCCGGGGATATTGTCGACCGCGTCGCCCCAAAGGCCCAAAATGTCTATCACCTGCTCAACCCGTTCTACTTCCCACTTTTCCAGTATCTCTTTAACACCTAATATCTCCATATCATTACCCTGGCGGCCGGGTTTATAGATAAAGATGTTGTCGGATACCAATTGGCCAAAGTCCTTATCGGGTGTCATACAATAAACCTGGTAGCCTTTGGCTTCGGCTTTTTTGGCGAGGGTGCCGATAATATCATCGGCCTCATAACCATCCGAAGTAATTACTGGTATATTGAAACCAAGTATCAGTTTAAAAATATAGGGTATGGCTTTAACCAGGTCTTCGGGCATGCTTTCGCGCTGGGCCTTGTAATCTGCAAATTCGAGGTGACGTTCTGTGGGGGCCTCGGTATCAAATACCACGGCCATGTGCGTAGGTTTTTCCTTTTTTAACACATCGAGCAGCGTATTGGTGAAAACCATAACGGCCGATGTATTTAAACCGCCCGAAGTAAAACGCGGCGTTTTACTTAAAGCAAAATGCGCCCTGTAAATAAGGGCCATGCCATCCAGGAGAAATAGTTTCTTCATTTTTTTTTTGATTTCACCGATTATTTTGGAATGATTACACCGATTGTTTTTTGTGATTTCACCGATTGTTTTCTGTGATTTCACAGATTTTTGGGGATGATTTCACAGATAAAGATCGATGGCCACTTAAAAACAGTGTGGTTTCAAAAATACAATTTATGTTGGTTACTAAACCAAACCAATCCATCAAATCGTTTTTTTTAATCGATGGCTGTTCCCATTTCATAAACTAATCATTAATCGGTGAAATCTTTCCGACATCGGTGTAATCACAAAAAAATAATCGGTGAAATCCTCACTTAAAGCTACAATCAGGCAAATGATCGTTCACCATGCCTGTGGCCTGCATGTGGGCATAACAAATGGTGGTACCAAAGAATTTAAAGCCACGTTTTTTCATATCCTTGCTGATGGCATCGGATATGGGCGTACTTGCCGGGATTTGGTTACTGTGGTTAATAATAGGCTTACCATCTGGCATAAAACTGTACAAATATTTGTCAAACGACCCAAACTCTTTTTGTACTTCTATAAACAGTTTTGCATTATTTATCGATGATAAAATTTTAAGGCGGTTGCGGATGATGCCCGGATCATTTAATAGCCGTTCAACATCCTTGTCGTCAAAAGCAGCTACTTTTTTTACGTCAAAATCAGCGTAAGCTTTGCGGTAACCTTCGCGGCGGCGCAATATGGTTATCCAGCTTAAACCGGCCTGCGCCGATTCGAGTACCAGGAATTCAAATAGCTTATGGTCATCATGGGTTACTTTGCCCCATTCTTCGTCGTGATACTTTAGATAAAGTTCATCATTTCCTGGCCATGCGCAGCGTTTTATTTCGGGAGTTGACATAACTTATTGAACCATATTATTAGGAATTATTCTCGTTGCACTATCATGTTCAACAACAGAATATTTTACAACATCAAATAATAATGCGTAAGGTTTAAATCGATTTTTAAACTTTTCATTTATAAGTTGAATATCGCCTTTTTGAGTAGCATCGCAATGTATAACGGTAACAAAATTGAATCTTGTTTGATCGTTAGATTGAAACGGAAAGCATGTATCAAAGTTTAAACCATATGTATATCGATGCTTATTAGATAAAAACATCAACAAACTATCAATAGCTTTTTTTGTAATATCCAGAACTCTTTTGTCAACATATTCTACTGTACTTAATGAAGCTAACGAATAATCTTTAAGTTCGAATAGCCAGTAGGTATTTGTAGCATTGTCATACCAACAGCCATCCATTTCTTTAAAAAAATTTCCTGAAAGAGCAGTGTAACCCGGACAAACACTGAGCCGAAAATAATTAGCATCGGGAAAATTAAGTGTGATATTGCTTTCGGTAAATCCTGGCATGAGTAGCTTGTTTATAATCCCAAATCAATTTTAACTTCTTCTTCAGACATTTTGACCGCTTCATCGGAAATGGCATTTTCAGGAAAATCTTTTTCAAGATGATATAAACTACACTCAATGCTTTTTCCTCTATCTCTGTTAAGAACGTAGCAATTGGTTGTAATGCTATCGCGTTTTGCACTCAAGTGCATTTGTTTTAGTACAAAATAATTATGAGTTGCAATAAAAATTTGCATGCCGGATTTTGCCATTAACATTAACATTTCCACCAATTCTCTCGTGGCTTCAGGATGCAAGGTTGTTTCAGGTTCATCAAGAAACAAAACCGAATTAGAATTTAATTGCCTATTTCTTATTAAGGTTGTTAATATGCCTATTTTTTTTACACCCTCGGCAGTGAGTTGCATCGGAAATTCTGTGTTCCCCTTTTTAAATACAAAATCATCTTCCAAACTTTGCTCAATATGACCTTCAAACAAATCTTCCAATTTTATATTAACTGTTTTAAGCTCCTCGGTTACATTTCCCTTTTGGGTAGGTATGACCAGTGCCCTTATGAGATCTAAATAGGTATCGTCAAAGCCTGGCATATGTAAATTGTCACGGGTCGCCCTTATCGCTTTTAACGATGTCAAAACCTCTTTCGCGGGTATAAAAAGACATCGAAAATTCTCCGAGATTGATTTGATATTTTCTTGACAATCGTTAATTGTATTCGTAGTTGATTCACCAAAACTAAAAGATAATCGATCCTCATAACCGAGGCTTTTATGCCCAAACTCTATATCAACCCTCAGCTTTTCCTTAGTAAATTTATTAACTAGCTCACCTAAGCCCTTTTTACCAGGCTGATAAGTATCTGTCAGTTTTTCTGCAAGTAGCCTTTTGAAACTTATATCTTCGTTTTTGCTTCTTTTACCATAAACGTCAATCGTTTTACAGGAAGAATATAATAATTTAAGCAAGCCAGTTTTGCCGGTATCGTTCTTGCCAATTATAATATTTACCGGCCCAAACTCCTGACTTTTAAATTGGCCGTAACCCATGAAATTTTGAAGTATGACTGATTTTATCATTTTTTTATTTGAATGTACAAATAAAGTGACAAAACCTAAGACTTCAAACAAAGTTCGTCCCAATATTCCACCGCTCTACGATAGTGCGGAATAACAATCGACCCGCCTACCAAATTGGCTATCATAAACACCTCGTTCATCTCATTATGATTAACGCCGGCCTCATGACATTTACCTAAATGATATTTTATGCAATCATCGCAACGCAGCACCATTGATGCCACCAGGCCAAGCATTTCCTTGGTTTTTACATCAAGCGCGCCATCGGCGTAAGTTGTGGTATCCAATGCAAAAAAGCGCTTGATATTGGTATTAGCTGTTTCCATTATCCTGTCGTTCATTTTGGTGCGATAGGATTCAAATTCATTTATAAGTGACATATTTTAATTAGTGATTTATTGTATTAGTGATTTATTGTATTAGTGATTTGGTAAATTTATATTTAATATTGAATGGTCAAAAATAACTTAATCAACCACTCAACTTAGTCTAACTTAAGCAACAAAATCAAAAGTTATGGAAAGTTTATCCCCCAACATTTTTGTTGAAAACATGAATGAAACTATTGATTTTTATAAGTCGATCGGATTTCAATTGGTAATGACGGTGCCCGAAGCGGGTAATGATTTTGTTTGGGCAATGATGGTTAACGGCAATATTACTTTTATGTTTCAAACCTTTGCCAGTCTTGGTGAAGAATTGCCTGCCATCAGCCGGAAAAGCGGCGGTTCCCTTTTGTTTTATATCAAACTGAAAAAGATTCGGGAGTTTTTTGAGCTGATAAAAGAAAAAATAACCGTACTTAAAGGGCTGGAGACAACCTTTTATGGCGCAACTGAGTTTTCGATACTGGATAACAACAACTATGTATTAACCTTTGCCGAAGACGAATAATGATAGAGTTTATCCGCGCCGACCATATCCATATTTGTGTGCCTCCTGAAAGATTGCAAGAGGCAAAAGAATTTTATAACGCCTTCCTGGGTCTGAAATTAATTGAGCGCCCCGACAAAATATTTGCAAATGCCGGTTACTGGTTCAATATCGGCAACATACAATTGCACATTGGCGTTGAACCTGCCATTGCACGCTCCATAAGGCATACTGCCATGGAGGTTGCGGATGTGGCAGCAGCACGGGAATTACTTGAAAAAAACCATATAGAAATAGTAGAAGAACCCATTATCCCCGGCCGTACAAGGTTTGCCTTTATCGACCCATTTGGCAACAGGATGGAGTTATTGCAGATGACAGATTAGTCTAAAATAAAACCTTGATACTTTTGAAAAAATAACTTGTTTTAAATGCATGGTTGAGATTTTTCAACGCAGAGAACACTAAGAAGGCACAGAGGCCACGGAAAAATGAAATTGGCTTTAACAAGGCTTAGTGTACTTTGTGCCTCCTTTGTATCTTTGTGTTAAAATTTAAAATTGTTTAGTTATAATAAAAGCGGGATTATATTTTTTAAAATTAAAAACTTAACTTAGTAGGTAACTTTTTAAACCAAAATGTATGAAATTCATTTCCCCTAAAATTCATGGCATTATTGATTACCTGGTAGTTGTATTTCTTTTGGCCTCACCCTCGTATTTTGGCTTTACCGGTTTGTTGGCCACCTTTACCTACGCACTCGCGGGCGTACATTTACTACTTACTATTTTAACCAATTATGCACCCGGCATTTTTAAAATTATCCCTTTTCCTGTGCATGGTTCTATCGAATTTATTGTTGCCGTAGTGTTGATCGTGCTGGCCTATACACTTTTTAAAAATGAAGCCGAAGGGAAGTTATTCTATGTGATATTTGGAACAGTTGTACTACTCACCTGGGCGGTAACCGACTATAAGGGAGTTACCACAACCGGTAAATAGCCCGCCGAAATTCATTACAAAGCCAACTCGATAGATGGGTCCCAAAACAGGGTTTTAAAATCCTGCACCTGGTCGTCAATAACTTTTACGCCTTCGCTTTCCAATAACTGTTCCATCAAATTGCCGCCAAAATGAAACTTAGCAGTTAGCAGCCCTTGCCTGTTAACTACCCGGTGCGCCGGTACGGGCGGGTTGGCCTTGCCACATGCCTGCATAGCATAACCCACCATCCGCGATGATCCTTTTGTGCCCAGGTAAGCGGCAATTGCGCCGTATGAGGTTACCCTGCCAACAGGTATCAGCCGTGCAACTTCATAAACCCGCTCAAAAAAATTATCATCGGCCATGGTTAATCAAATGAAAATTTAAGGTAGTTGATGTTTTTGTTTTCTTTAAGATATTTTTTCTCGTAATACGTTTTTATAGAAAGCACTTCATCAGCAAATTCGGAGTGGTACAAATCTTCTGTTTTCACATGCAGATTTAACCCTATTTCCGATATTTTTTCGGCAGTATAAGCATGGAAGCCGTCATTATCTGTTTTTAAATTAATAAAGCCGCCCGGTTTCAACAGCAATTTATATTTGTCAAGGAAACGCGAAGAAGTAAGCCTTTTTTTCTCGCGGCTTACCTGCGGCTGCGGGTCGGGGAAGGTGATCCATATTTCATCCACTTCTCCTGGCGCAAAATAGTCCAATAAGGTTTCAATTTGTATCCGCAAAAAGCCTACATTGTTTACGCCATCTTCCAAAGCGGTTTTGGCGCCGCGCCATATTCTGTTGCCTTTATAATCGATGCCTACAAAATTTTTGTCCGGGAAAAGCCTCGCCAAATTAACCGTGTATTCGCCTTTGCCACATGCGAGTTCAAGTACTACCGGGTTGGCGTTTTTAAAAAAACCAGTATTCCAGCAGCCTTTAAAGGGTTTCCCGGCATCTAATTGCAAAACATTGCTGAAGGTGTTCACTTCTGCAAAACGCCTTAATTTATCTTTTCCCACTTAAATTGATTAAAGCGCAAAAATAGTGTTTTGCGGGAAATAGTGGCTACCCCCTCTGTCTTCCTTCGTCGACATCTCCCCCTAAGGTTAGGGGGAGAAAGGCAAATTTCTCCGTCTTATCTCCTCCCCTGGAATCAGGGGGGGCCGGGAGCCCGCGTTCTCTACCCCCTCTGTCTTCCTTCGTCGACATCTCCCCTTAAGTTCAAGAGGAGAAAGGCAAATGCTTGTTTCTTGAAACAAAACTCTTCGCCAAGTCCCTTCCCCTTGGAATCAGGGGAGGCCGGGAGGGGTAAACACGGGGCAATGCAGGCAAACAGATTATCCCTTGTAAAATACCAAATTACAGCTATCTTAGAATCATGAACCGTATCACTGAACTCTGCCGTAAACTGCGCAGCAACCAAACCCCTGCCGAAAAAATATTATGGGAGGAAATAAGGAAGCGTAATATCGGTGGTCAGAAATTTTTACGCCAGTTCCCGATTTTTATTATCCAGGGATTAAATAAGAAAACCTGGTACATTGCCGACTTCTATTGTGCCAAGCATAAACTGGTTATTGAGGTCGACGGCCCTATCCATTTATTAAAAAAAGAATATGACAATAACAGGGATCTGGCAATGAAGGAATGGGGATTTTTCGTACTTCGTTTTACCAATAACGAGGTACTTGATGACCTTCATAGTGTTATCATAAAAATCGATGAGCATCTAACAAATACAGTAGCAAAATAGCTTGATTTTCTTTCATACTTTTGCAACCTGTAACCAGTTATGAATGAGCAAACCTTTTAACCGCCCTATCCGCGTTTTAGTTGCCAAAGTGGGGCTCGATGGGCACGACCGTGGCGCACGCATTATTGCTACTTCCCTGCGCGATGCAGGCATGGAAGTAATTTATACCGGGCTGCGTCAAACGCCCGAGATGGTGGTTAATACTGCCTTGCAGGAAGATGTGGATGCTATTGGCGTATCTATATTGTCAGGTGCGCATATGACGGTGTTCCCTAAGATCGTCAACCTGATAAAAGAAAAAGGCATGGATGATGTGCTGGTTACCGGCGGTGGTATTATCCCCCAGGAGGATATGGACGCCTTAAAAAAGATTGGTGTAGGCGAGCTTTTTCCGCCAGGCACAAATACAAAAGATATTGTTAAATATATAACCGATTGGGTGCAGCAACACCGCAATTTCTAAAAAACTGATAATATGTCATTTCAAAATTTACTAATAGAACATAAAGGGCGCATACAGTATATCATCATCAATCGCGAAAGCAAACTGAATGCCCTTAACAAATCCACTATTGCTGAATTACATACTGCATTTTCCGATGCTTTTAAAAACCCTGAAGTAGGTGGTATTATTATTACCGGCGCCGGGCAAAAGGCGTTTGTTGCCGGGGCTGATATTTCGGAATTTACCGGCGCTGGCATAGAGGGCGGCGGTGAGATAGCGCGCAAGGGACAAAAGCTGGTTTTTGATTTGATAGAGAATGGAAACAAGCCTGTAGTAGCCGCCGTAAATGGTTTTGCATTAGGCGGCGGGTTGGAACTGGCTATGGCCTGCCATATCCGTATTGCAGCTGATAATGCCAAAATGGGACTGCCCGAAGTTACTTTGGGCTTGATGCCCGGTTATGGCGGCACGCAACGTTTACCGCAACTGGTGGGCAAAGGCAAAGCCCTGGAAATGATAATGACTGCCGATATGGTCACTGCCGATGAAGCGCATCAATACGGCCTGGTTAATCACGTAGTAAGCCAGGAAGCCCTACTCGCAAAGGCCGAAGAAATATTAAATAAAATACTGGTGCGCGCACCATTGGCCATAGCTTCGGCTATAAGAGCTGTAAACGCGGGTTTTGCAGCAGGCGTGAACGGCTATGAAGTTGAGATCGAGGAATTTTCGAAATGCTTTGGCACAAAAGACCTACAGGAAGGGGCGTCAGCATTTTTGGAAAAACGAAAACCTGATTTTAAGGGCGAATAGGGCCGTTTACATACAAAAGTTGCCGAAAAACCCCACCGGCTAACTTCATTGTCTGCCAACAAGTTATGGTATCCTTACGGTTTTTAAGGCTAAGCATTTATGTAATTTATAACTTTTAGCTGTTCAAAAACGTATGACAGGATTAAATTTATAAATTAGCGGATTAGTATGTTAATTAGCATGCAAAAAACTTACATTGTAAACAGTAATAGCTGAATATGAAGAAAATACTCATCATTGATGATGAAGTTAATGTTGCGTTATTGCTTTCAAAGTTTTTAACGCGTAATGGCTTTGATGTTACCACCGCCTCAACGGGTACAATTGGTATGGAATACCTCAAAAACGGGGATTTTAACCTTGTATTGTGCGATTTCAGGCTGGAAGATACTGACGGGCGCGAAATGCTTAAAAACATAAAAACACAGTATCCAAAAACTGGCGTAATTATTATTACCGGCTATTCGGATATCAAAATGGCGGTTGAGCTGATAAAAATGGGGGCTTATGATTATATTACCAAGCCTTTATATCCCGATGAAATATTAAATACCATTACCAAAGCTATTGAAACGCATTATGCTTTGGTTGAAGATAAATCAGAGCCGGTTAGTCACGACAAATCCAGTAAAGAAAATAAAAAACAAGCGCTTTCTAATGAATTTGTATTAGGGACCAGCCGGGTATCAAGAGAATTATTACGCCAGATAGAATTGGTAGCCCCAACAAATTATAGTGTGATAATTATGGGCGAAAGTGGTACCGGTAAAGAATCGGTAGCTAAAAGTATCCACATCAATAGTCCGCGTTACAACCAGCCATTTGTGGCCATGGATTGCGGCTCGCTTACTAAAGAACTTGCGGCCAGTGAATTTTTTGGGCACGAAAAAGGCTCGTTTACCGGCGCATTGTATACAAAAATAGGCCACTTTGAAATGGCCAACGGCGGTACCCTTTTTCTTGATGAAGTGGGCAATCTATCATACGAGATACAAGCGGCGTTGCTACGAACTGTGCAGGAGCGGAAAGTAAAACGTATAGGCAGCACCAAAGAAATAAGCCTTGATGTACGCATTATTATAGCCACCAACGAAAACCTACAGGAAGGCATACAAAAAGGAAAATTCAGGGAAGATTTATACCACAGGTTTAACGAATTTAGTATTTACATACCACCCCTGCGCGAACGAGGCAGCGATATTATGCTGCTGGCTGAACATTTTTTACGCCTGGCCAATCACGAACTTGGCCGTAATGTAACCTCTTTTTCAACTGAAGTGATCGAGTGCTTTATGAACTATCGCTGGCAGGGAAATATAAGGGAAATGAAAAACGTGGTGCGCAGGGCTACTTTACTTACTGAGGGCGGCGAGATAACCATGAAAGCCCTACCGCTTGAAATTTCAAATTTCAAAATACCTGTTTACGACTATTTGAACCATGCTGAAAACTTCGAAGTAAAAGAAAATCGCCACGATTTGAAAAACGCCGCACTCGAAGCCGAATATGAAACTATTTTAAAGGTTTTGCGGGAAGTAAATTTCAACAAAACAAAAGCAGCTGAAATATTAAACATCGACCGTAAAACGCTTTATAACAAAATGAAAGCCATAAATATTAAATAACGTGAAAGGTCCTGCAAAAGATAAAACTACTTCTAAAAAAAGGGAAGGCAAAAAAGATCATTTGCAGGAATTAAAGCATGATATTAATAACCAACTTTCAAATATTCTTTTGGCCGTTGAGCAATTGCGCTACGAAATAACCGATGCTTCAGAAGACTGCCTGTTTTACCTGGATTCCATCTCCATGAGTTCGGCAAAAATAAATGCATTAGTCCGCGAGTCCGAAAGTCCGAAAGTCGGAAAGGAAGAGTAAGACAAAAGAATCCAATTTATTGTATTATCCGGGTGCTGACACGTCTAAATATTATAGTATAGGCTTATCAACTCTTGCCAATTCCTATTTCAGTTTCTTTCAGACTTCCGGACTTCCCGACTTTCGGACTAATTAATTCTTCCCCCTATAAAACTTTTTGCTGTTTTTACGTTTATACTAATGTAATTTAAGCCTTAATGTCAATTTTTAACTATAAGCAACGTAACAACATAACACTTGCAGGCATCATCATCCTGGGATGCTTTCTTGTGTATGCTTTAAGCGGCCTTATTACTTCCATACTTGGCGCCATTGTACTTTTTACCATTTTCAGGCCCATTTATTTAAACCTGGTCGAAAAAAAGAAATGGAATAAATCAGCCGTTGCCCTAATGATCATTCTTACTTCGCTGATTGTAATTATAATCCCTTTAATGTCATTAAGCATTATGGTGGTCAGCAAGATTGGCGGGATCAACCGCAATTCTTTCGACCTGCAGGGATGGATCACGAAGATTGATGATTACGCCGGATATAACTTTAACCAGCCACATTTTGCCGAAAACACCATGGCCAAGCTTGGTACCTTTGCCACTGATCTGTTCCCCTCAATTTTAGGCAGTGCAGCAAATATCCTGGTCACTTTACTGGTGATGTATTTTTTGTTGTATTTCATGTTGGTACAAAACCGCGGGTTTGAAGCTGCATTGTTAAAATATGCGCCATTCCGCGAGCAGCATGCTATAAAATTTGCTGTAGCATTGCGTAACTCAACCTACTCCAATGTTTTAGGACAAGGGATAATTGCAGTTACGCAAGGGTTTTTGCTCGCCAATGGTTTTTGGATATTTGGTTTGCCCGACCCGGTTTTTTGGGGTGTGATTGGCGCCTTTATTTCATTTTTGCCTGTTGTTGGTGCTCCAACGTTAAGTATCCCGGCCAGTATTATATTATTTGCAGAAGGGCATACTATAAAAGGTATATTGCTATTAGCGTACGGCCTATTATTTATAGGCAATGTGGATAATTTTTTAAGGATGATCATTAACAAGCGGGTAGCAAATACACATCCGCTCATATCTATCATCGGTGTTTTTATTGGGATACCGCTTTTTGGTATTGTGGGGTTGGTTTTTGGGCCATTATTGCTATCTTACTTCCTGCTATTATTAGAGATATACGAAACCAATAGGTTAGCAGCCGACAGGCTTGAACGAATACGCACCGGCCCTGAAACTTAACCATTAGTTCATTATCTTTGTATAATGATAATAAGTCAGCATTGCTGAAATAATAAAGTAATTAACGACAAATAGTCTGACTGGTAACATTTGGCAGGATATTTAATCATATTAAAAACAATTAATCAACTTAATAAATTATATAGTCTATGAAAGATAACTCAAAAGTAGTTGTCGCCTTGCTGGTAGGGCTGGCGGCAGGAGCAGCATTGGGAATTTTATTTGCACCCGACAAAGGCAATGAAACACGCGACAAGTTAGCAGAATCATTAAAAAATCTAGG
>Ga0207052_10086_pt1 | contig 31236 bp, 25 predicted proteins | sample Alteio_BWMinCont_62_FD_153294 | JGI IMG/M metagenome (GOLD analysis project Ga0207052, IMG submission 153294) | Enriched cells from forest soil in Barre Woods Harvard Forest LTER site, Petersham, Massachusetts, United States -... | ecosystem: Environmental > Terrestrial > Soil > Temperate forest >...
CGCAAGGCTCACCTTATTCTTAGCCTTTTTAATAAATATCAGTACCACCGGCACAAATACCAGGAACAATATCCCCACCCATAAAAAAACATCCATGTATGATAGTAATGTGGCCTGCTTAGTTACTGCGCCGTCAAGCATAGCATAAGCCGTTTGCCGGGATGTTATACTATCGATGCCTGTGTGCCGCACGGTTGCCGCCATTTGTGCTACCCTTTGCTGCACCATAAGATCGTTGGCGCTTAAATGGGTAATTAGTTTGTTGCGGTGTACCTGCATTTGCCTTGATACGAAAGTTGAGATAAGCGCCACACCAAACGAGCCGCCCAGCTGCCGCATCATGCCCGAAAAAGCCGCCCCCTGGCCAATTTCCTGGCCTTTAAGCGTAGAAAGCGACATGGTACTTACCGGTACAGATAATAAACCCAGCCCCAAACCGCGCACGATCAGTATCCAGAAGAAATCGCCGGCACTTGTATAGGGTGTTAATACCCTGTACGAAAGGTAGCTGTAAATAAAAAAGATAACCATACCTATGGCTATCAGGTATTTTTGCGGGATTCCTTTTTGTATAAGGATAGCCACAACGGGCATCATTACGGCTACGAATAAAGTACTTGGCAGCATCAGCAGGCCCGCCTGCAGCGCCGTCCATCCGAGGAGGGATTGGGTGTATATCGGGATGATAAAGGTTGAGCCAAACAAACCGAAGCCCATAATAAACGACAGCATAACGCCGATACGCAGGTTGCCATTTTTTAATACCCGGATATTAACCACAGGGAAACGATATTCCAGCTGCCGCCAGATGAATGTTAAGATGCCGAAAACAGCAACTACAGTTAGGACGATGATAAGTTTGCTGCTAAACCAGTCTTCTTCCTGCCCTTTTTCGAGCACAAATTGCAGGGACGATATCCCGGCGGTTAATAAGGCAATGCCCAGCCAGTCGACTTCGCTGGCTGGGCGTTTCTCTTCATATTTCGGGCTTCTTACATATTGTAAGGTAAGCAGCGTGGCCACAATGCCAACAGGTATATTGATATAAAAAATAAACGGCCACGAATAATGGTCGACAATATAACCGCCGATAGGTGGCCCGAGCGTAGGCCCGACTATAACGCCCAATGTATAAATAGCCTGTGCCATGGCACGTTTTTGAACCGGCCAGCTTTCGGTAATAATGGTTTGCGAGGTTACCAGCAAAGCCCCGCCGCCCAGACCCTGCATAAACCTGAAAACAACCAACTCCCATATATTAGTGGCATTACCGCATAAAAACGAGCAAACTGTAAACAGAATAACCGATGCCGCAAAATAGTTTCGCCGCCCAAACTGCTGCGACAGCCAGCTCGTCATGGGGACGATGATTACATTGGCAAGTGAGTAGGCTGTAATTACCCAGCTGATCTCATTAAGCGTAGCGCCCAGGTTGCCGCGCATATCATTAATGGCCACGTTAACAATGGTGGTGTCAATAATTTCGAGCAGGGCACAAAACACTGCGGTAATAGTAATAATTATAAGCCGGGGGCCATGTTCAACTAATGATTCTGATTGCATACTTTGTGTTTCATCATTAAATGCACAAAGTTATATAATTGATAGTTGAATATAAAACTAATTTTGGGAGAAATTGAATTTTGGAGTGATGGAATTTTTTAAAAGATTTTAAAGATATATTTGGATTGCGGTTATAAAACTCAAAAAATGGATCAAAAAGCAGTCACTTTGTAAGTTAACCGTGTCCCTAACTGTTCATCAATTTGTTACCTGTCAGTGGGCCCGTGGGTAGCCCATTTCGCTACCCACGGGATATCCGCTCTTAAAATGGATGCTATGGTATCCGAAAACTTCGGCACTTATTTGACAACTACCCGATTTTTCAGTAAATTCGTTAAGTGAAACGTCAACACCATACAGGACTTGATTTTTGACAAGGGTTGTGATGGGTTCCTTGCTTTTGATGCTAAATCGGCACTTATAAAACATTACCAGGAATCACTGCATGCGACACATTTTCGCGGACTGCGAATGTTCATTGAAACAAATGCAGCATTAAGACTTATTTCAAAATATTTTAAAGCTTAAGAAAATGGGACTCATTAAAGAACCTAAGGATGTAGATTTATCAACGAAATCTGAACCATGGACAGCACAGGAACTTTCGGACTTCAGAAAAATCATACAGGAAATCAAGATCAAAAATGCCAAACGTAAAGAACGGGCTTTGCGATTAAATAGCAAGAAGCAATCTGTGTAACAAGCCTTTCCCTCTGTAAGTTAACCGGCGTTCCTATCTCATCATCAATAAGCCATGTATAGTTTGTTACTTGCCAGCGGGACACGGGGAAGCCCATTTCGCAGCCCCTCCGGATACCGGCGCCAGAAACAGAAATAGGATATATTTATTAGCTATGTTTTTTCAAGTCAGGAACGCCAAGTTTTTCAAAAGCCTTCCTTGCCTTTTCAACTTTTTCAGGAAAAAGCACAACACCGCTATATTTGTTCAGTGATTTGTCTATACGAACAACCGGAACCTTTTTTTCGTTCAGATCAAGAATGCTTTTCATAATTCAAATTTAAGTTTTTTTCCGCTGAATAGTAGATGCCTATTACTCTTTATCAGCGCGGCACGGGTAGCCCACTGCCCTGCCCGGATACCAGAAATAGGATTAATGGATTACTCCCCCGCCATTTTTACCTCATCCCACCATCTTTTTCAGAAAAAAACTATTTATTTTCGTTTTATCTTTACTTTCAGCTTTTTAACCAATTTTTTAAACATGACTAAGTTATCGTTGTCCGCTTTATTCCTGATCATCGCAAATAGTGTATTCGCACAACCCAATGCACCAACAACTATAAAGCAAATACCTGCCGGAACGGTAAAATATCAAGGCAATACCAATACCTGCTGGTCGTTTTCAACAACCTCGATGATTGAATCGGGAGAGATCAGGAACAGCCAGAAAGACATCGACCTGTCGGAATTATACACCTCGCGTAACCTTTATATCGAAAAAGCGAAGCGATATATTTTATCAAACGGCACTACGCTGTTCGAGGCTGGTGGCCTGTCGCACGATGCTTTATTCGGCATACGAAAATACGGCGCTATACCCAACGAGTTTTACGCCCGCGATAAAGCAGTAAAGTTTTCGGACAGTTCGCCGATACAGCTTGACCAGGTACTCAAAAACTATTTGGATTCGGTACTAAAAACAAAGCCTATCGACCCAAACTGGCTTGCCGGCTTTATAAAAAAACACGATGCCATTGTGGGCACGCCTCCCGAAAAATTTACCTGGGAAGGAAAAGAATATACGCCGTTAAGTTTTGAAAACGACGTATTGAAATTTAACCCTGATGATTATGTTACCATAACCTCGTTTACCCACCATCCTTTTTATAAAAATTTCGCGCTGGAGATACCGGATAACTTTTTAATGTCCGAACCGTATTTGAATGTGCCGCTGGATGAATTCATCGGCATTGCAACCAATACAATTGACAAAGGATATTCGCTGGCGGTTGATGTGGACTTAAGCAACAATGGCTGGAATTGCCACCAAAGCGGCTATGCCCTGTTTGAGGCAAAAAGGTTTAATACTGTAGCCAATCCCGATACCGCCGAAATGGACTTTAGCCAGGGTTTGCGCCAGCAGTTGTTTGAAACCCTGGTAACGCAGGACGACCATTTGATCCACGTGGTGGGCATTGCCAAAAGCAAAAACGGAAAGCTGTTTTTTATTTTGAAAGACTCGCTTGATGGTACACCGTTTAAAGGATATGATTATATCTCGGTAAATTATTTCGGCATCAATGCCTTGAGTATAACCGTCCCTAAAAAAGCTTTGGCCCCAAAGTATTTATCATTAGCCGACAGCAAACCGGGGCGGGATTTGTAAGGGCATTAACAAAAAAACGTCGACAAGGCTGCCCGCACAAGCTGGGCATTGCTTTTAGCAGCGATGCCATTAGGGAGAATAGCAACGTCTTCCAGCCCGGTGCGAATACCATGTCCGCGCTCAATGGCCCGCCGGTTAACCGCCCAACACGCAATGTCATAGCCATGGTGAACCTGCTCTAATGAAATGCCGGCACTGACGACAATTTCTTCCATTTCGGCAGCGTGGCGCAACGCTTCAATCGGATCAATGTCCAAAGGTTCAATGAGTACGCGCCGGCACTTATTGCGAATTGGGGACGAAATGAACTTCCTGGCATCATCTGCGCTAAGCAATCCGGCCTCTATCCCGACCCCTTTTGACATCAGCCATTGACTCAGTTCGATAATGCCTTCTTCACCCTCATTTGCAGTCACCAGATCGGGAAATTCCGTCCAGCTTTGGATGACAGCCAAACGTTTATCCGGATCGGGTACAATTGTAGCAGAAGTAGTTAACGACACTGAAACACCCGGACACATATGCCGGATCGCTTTCAATACACGGGAACAGGCAACAGCATCAAGTGTTTCCTTCCCATTTTCATCAAAGGCGTGTACGTGGACTCCATGCGCACCAGCATCTATCACCGCCTTTACATCTTTGGCAATTTGCCCGGGAGTTTTTGGGACAGCAGAATGTTGACGATCACCATTCAGGGCAGCTTGTAGAAAGACCATACATTGCGTTTTTTCAAATATCTTTTGGCAACAAATATCCGATTATTATAATTTGAAATAAGTTATTAAAAGTTCAGAAAATCTTTTTGGCCGCTGACAAGTAACAAACTATGCGGATATAAATAGTCTAAAAATATATTCTTATCCCTTCATTTAATGCGCCCAAACAATTATGGTGGCTACCTTGTAAGCGGGGCAAGAGAACCCGGCGTTTATGGCCTTTTTGCTGCATTTTCGAGCCTGGTTGGAGTACCTTACGTCTTTCCCTCTGCGGCGGTATAAAGACTTAAACAGCCTGAAGCTGCCTACCGCTTTTTCCGCGGGTGCCTGCTCATATGAAAAACGGAAACAATAATGATCATGTTCTTTTTTTCGGATATTTTATAGATAAGCAAATATGGAAATGCATCTGTCCGGGCTTCGTACAGTCCCTTCTTTATTGCGTAATGTAAGGGGTTATTAATTATAAGGTCTATTTTTCTGAAGATTTCTTTTTCAAACCTTTCGCCCAATCCAGGTTGTTCATCTTCATACCAATTCCAGGCCTCATATAATTCTTTTTCGGCCTTAGGGGACAATTCGAAAGCATAACTCACTCTACCGAACGATTTGACCGTTCGTCTTTCATCCGTGCAAGCGATGCTTTAAGTTCAGCCATTGAAACGCCCTTATCTATTCCTTCTTCACATCTCCTTACCCGTTCGTTCAATTCAGCCACAAATTCCTTGTCTTCTGACCAGTCAACGACAGGGGCCATCTGGTCTTCAAATAGGTCGTAAATGTTTTTTATCTTATCATCATCAGCTTCCCTGATGTAACCATAAAGGCGTTCCCTGATCGCTGTAATCGTCATATCTAAAAATCTATAAGACAAATTTAGTTATAAAAATGCAAATCTTCTTATCCTGATAATTCGCCTGGTTTTCTAATCCAAAATAAAATTTAATTCCCCTCACATTATATCATTTTTTCTGTTTAAATTTATTTCTCCCTAATTATCACCCTTAATAACAGTTAGTTATGAAAAAAAATCGCTTTTATCATTTCGCGCTATTGTTTTGTTTGTGCCAGTTTGCAGCGTTATTTGCTTCGGCACAAACAAATCCACCGGGCATAGCTTATGTGTCCATTGAAGGTGCAAAAACCGGGCAATTTAAAGGCAACAGCATTGCTGAAGGAAACGAAGGCAAGATTGAATGTATTGGCTTCAGGTATTCGGTTTCGGTGCCCCACGATACCGAATCGGGCAAAAGCAGCGGCAAGCGCGTGCAAAACCCATTGGTTATTATAAAAAACATCGACTATTCTACCCCGCAACTATTACAGGCGGCTTATTCCAATGAAAACCTGAAAACTGTTGTGATTGAATTTTATAAAAAACTATCCAACGGCCAGCCAGGAAACATATCCTATAGAATAACACTTACCAATGCTTCAATTTCGCTGATATCACAATATGGGGGTACTGCTTTCGCGGATAATAACGCGGGCAATTTGGCTACCAATGGTAACCTGGTTGAGGAAATTACCCTGACTTTTCAAAAAATAAGTATTGAAAACCTTGTAGGAAATACAACTGCGGCTGATGATTGGAAGTAATGCCGACCGGTGTTAAAATATGCTGATAGCTTTAAACGACGAAGCCTGGCGTGCGGCCGGGCTTTGTCCCTTTTGTAAAAAAAGCGATTAACCGATCCAATTAATTTACCGCAAATGCCATCACAGCATTTTTATTGGCCCGTTTTTGCAATTGCACCTTTATGCTGCTGAAAATCTTTTGCGGCCCTTCGGTAGCAAACATGTTAACCAGCCACGAAGGCAGCGAGCCTCCCGGATCAACATGAATAGTATAAATAACATTTATTTCATCGGGGCCAACCGGGGTAATAACCCACTTGCCTTTTGAATCGTTCACCCTTACAACGCCATCTTTTACAGGCACAAGCCCTGTTACTGCCGGGCCATCAATGGTCACTACTTTGGTATCGGGGTTTTGGGTAACTGTTAAGTGCGCCACAAAATCGCGGTTGGCTGTAGGCCACGGTAAATTTACTTCGGAATAATAATAAAGCTCGGATGGGGACACTTGTTTCACCACTACCGAAGTTTTGGTGTGATACATCCAGTCAGCAGCGGAGTTTACATCCATAATAAGTGAAACCAGCTGAGTTGTTGTCGCGTTGAAGCTGGCAACCACTTTAATAGCTTTAATTTTGGAATCGGGCACTGCGCCGGTATATACCTTTATGCCGTCCTTTTCGCTTTTTAGCTTCCAGTCACATTGGGCTGATGCAGGGGCCAGTTTCAATATTAAAAGCAGCCCTATAAATAATATTTTATACATGGTATTAAGTCTAAAGTCTTTAGTCTAAAGTCGTAAGTCGAATTTCGCCTGCTTTTTAACTTAGGACTTAAGACTTTCGACTTCGGACTTTTAATCGTGCTCATCGGGTTAGTTACGTTTGTAACAACATCCCGGTTTTAATTAAGCAATGACGGATGGGCGTATGGCCGATCCGTCATTACCAGTTTGTAAAAAATTACTTGGTATCAAAAGCATAAGCTACACGCAGTCCAATGAAATTGACCTTGCTGTCGTCGATATTGCTGTTGAATTTGGTTGTGGCTTCGTAGCGTACACCGGCATCGATATAGCTTTTGCCGGTTAACGGGAACTGAACGCCAATTTGCGGAGCGTACAAAAATGCTGCGCTGTTGTTAAAGCCCAGGTCTGATTTGTTTAAAGCAAATGCAGCACCCGCTTCACCCTGGATATAAAAATTACTTACCGGGAAGAATTTTAAACCAGCTTTTACAGGGAGTAACTGGATGTTGGTAGCATCTAAGCCGGAACCTGCGATATTACTTTTGCCGAAGAAGTTGTTATACCCGGCATTAACCGTTACAAATAACTGGTGCTGAACAACTGGTATGTCTGCCTGTACCGAGCCGCCAAGGTTCCAGTCGTATGAATCATTTAATTTTCCGGTCGGGATGCCGGCGTCAACGCCAACGCTTAAGATAACTCCGTTTGACGAAGTTGATTTGGTAGTAGATGAAGTTTGTGCTTTTGCGCCCAATGCAAATCCGGCAAAAGCTACTACCAGAGCTGTGATTTTGAATGTACTTTTCATATTTATATGTGTTAAATTATTCGTGTGTTTTTGAAACACGGAACAAAGTAACATCACAAAAAAGCAGAGCGTTTCATTTGAATGTCACGATTATTCAATCGCTTGATTAACAGTAATTTAATTTTTGACTAATTTAGTATTTTAGTCAGGGCAATGTCAGAAAACGCTGATTTGCAGCGTCGTGATGGCAAATGGTAGGTGTGATGGGGTAATTGGGGGGTATTTGTTTTTGCTTACAAACGGGTTGCCCTGATGGGGGCAGATGTTATTAATGGAAGATGAAATGTTTCCTGCTCTTTTCCTTCTTTATGGCTTGCAATAGAGAAGGTGGCCCAGCAAAGCGCAGGTCGGATGAGTAAATTATACGAGCGGTATTAACGTAAATGCATGGCGCACAGTCTACTCACCCGACCTGCGCTTCGCTGGGTCCCCCTCTCTTCGCCTGCGGCGGAAAGAGGGATCGAAGAATGTCATTTGGAACAAATAAAAAGCGGAAGGGTTTATTAATCCTTCCGCCTCTAAAATGAGTTTCTAAAACCGTTATATGAATGGTTAGCCTTTATAACTTGCTTATCAAAGCGTCCCTTTCGGCAGGTGTTACCGGCATCACAAAGTTGGTATTTCCCTGTATTTCCTCAATAAAATATAAAGCATAATCGCATAGGCGGAATTTATAATGTTGATAAACCATACTTTCTTTGCTGCCGTAAAGTGGTGCCGCGCTGGTTTGTTTCAGCATCCTTGTAAGTGCAGGGATGGCGCTCCTGCCGCAGGCTATCAATGCTTTCGAAGCGTCTTCAGGGTATTGGCCGGGCAAGCCCCACATATTAAATGTTTTTGATCGCTGTAAAGCATCGGTAAGTATAATTACTTTGTTTTCAACGGGCACGCCTGTATAAGCCTTATCATTTAATGTACGAAGTAATAGCAAAGGCAAAATTGCATCCCCATCTTTCAATTGATGGATAAGCGAAACCAATGTATCAGGATTAACATCTTTCCTGCTTGCCATTTCGCGGTAAGCTAAGGAGTTAAAAGGCTCTTTCTGGCGTTTGCTTTGATCGGCCAGCTTTTTCAGCAACGTGGGGTTGTCCATTGCCTTGTAACTTTGCCGGGTTTGTGCAACAATTTTTTGTATTGAATCTACTTCAAGGTGTTTGGCTTGCACCGTCTCAGGCGATGAATCCTGGCTTTTTGCATGACAGCCTGCTAAATATAAGCCTGCACATAATAACGCAGGCACAATAATTTTTAAGTTTTTCATTTCTTTGCTTTTTAAATTGGCCTATAAGTCGGTTAGTGTAGGGAATGGATAACAATGCGGGTCGATGGGTTGCCCGGTAACCTGTTCGTTTTGCGGACCCTGGCTTGGCGCCCAGGTGTTCCAGCCACTTACTGCGCTTTGGAATTCGGTGTCCAGGTCTTTCCAGGCGTTGGCAATAATAAATTTTGAAGGGTTGCCATTGTTATCGATGGTCCAGCTCCAGAAATAATAGCCCAGGATACGGTTATTGCAGGTTTTGGTATCGAAAGATACCGCAGCATCAAGCGAATAAAAATAGCTGTTGTTTGGCCATCCGCTCGGGTCATCATATAAAGTAGTGGGGTTGCCATTACTGCCGGTTGGGTTGTATGTATTGTCGAATGTTTTGCCATCGTTGTTTAACCCGTAATAGCCATAAGCCCAGCCGTCCAGTTGGTCTATCGACCATCCATTGGCCGTAGCCCGTTGCTGCTGACCCGAATTAGGGTACAGATAATCGCGGTCGTCCGAATTGTATATGGCCACCATCTGGATGATGCAATCCGTAGTAATGTTGCAATTGCTGCCGCAGTTTGAAGGATTAAAAGTAAATGCAGAACTCAGCGGGAATGAACTTCCACCATCGCCGCCTCCCTGTACATCGCCATTAAAGACCCATGAGCCGCACTCTAATGTTGGCTGGCAACCGGGAAGTATACAGGCAAACAATAAGGCTGATATAAGCAATAATTTAGATAAATGTTTCCTTTTCATTTTTCATTTGGTTAAGAGCCATAAAGGTAGAGGCTTACTGCCGGGCTGCGATTAGTAGATGTACGCGATTTTGAGAAGTATTTATACGTGATTTTCGTAGGTAGAAAACGACGTAGAACTGTTCAAAGGATTTTAACACAAAGGGCGCGGAGAAGGCACAAGGCGGCACAAAGGCCTTTATAGAGGGGACTGATGAGAAACAGGTTAGGAGTGATCTGGAGTATTTTAAGACGAAATCAGCATGAGATTCTTTTTAACTAATCTCTAATCACCAACCTCTAATCAGTATTCTTCTCTTTCCATTCCTGGCTGAATGATTTTGCGGATACTTTTGGCATTTCCCTGAAATGGCCCCAGGTTTTTTTGAAGAATTTTTTGAGCAAAAAGTTTTTTGTTTTGCCGCTGAGCCAGTCCATGGTTTTGCGTTTTAGCATACCTTTTTTCCATGCCGCCCAGCCCCATTTTTCTTGGGTGGTAACCAGGTTCTCTTTAACGGCATCACGGCGGTTTAGCAGCAGCATTTTATGGATATCGATCTTTACAGGACAAACTTCGGTGCATTTTCCGCACAGGCTTGAGGCATAGCTGAGGTGTTTAAACTCTTCCATGCCATTCATGTGCGGGGTTATGATGGAGCCAATAGGGCCGCTATAGGTGGTTTCGTAAGTGTGGCCGCCAATGTTTTTATAAACCGGGCAAGCGTTTAAACAGGCGCCGCAGCGGATGCAGTATAAAGCCTGGCGCTGATCTTTTTGGGCAAGCAGGTTCGTGCGGCCGTTATCCAGCAGTACTACGTACATTTCTTCGGGGCCATCGGTTTCATCCGGCTGGCGCGGGCCGCTTAATATCGTGTTGTAAACAGTAAGGTTTTGCCCTGTGCCATGCGTGGCCAGCATAGGCCAAAACAGGTCGAGGTCGGCCATGGAGGGGATAAGTTTCTCAATACCCACCACTGCAATATGTATTTTGGGGAACGACGTACTTAACCGTGCGTTGCCTTCATTTTCGCTGATGGCGATGCTGCCGGTATCGGCAATAATAAAGTTAGCGCCGGTGATGCCCACATCAGCCTGTACATATTTTTCGCGGAGCAGTTCGCGGGCTTTTTGGGTAAGCTGTTCGGGTGTAAAATCAAGCGGGGTGCCAAAACGCTCGTTAAATAATTTGGCAATGTCCTCTTTGGAGAGGTGCATGGCCGGGGTAACAATATGATAGGGCTTTTGGCCCAGCAACTGCACAATATACTCGCCGAGGTCGGTCTCTAAGGATTCGATGTGGTGATGCTCCAAAAATTCATTCAGCTCGATCTCTTCGGTAACCATTGATTTTGATTTCACAACGGTTTTTGCCCCAGCTTTTTTTAGGATGTTCAGGATCTCGCGATTTGCCTCCTCTGCATCATTGGCCCATATCACTTTGCCGCCGCGTTTTTGGAAATTGGCCTCGAACTCCGGCAAAAACTTATCAAGGTTTTCCATCACCCGCCATTTAATGGCATGCCCTTTACGTTTGGCATTCTCCAGGTTAATGAACTTTGATAAACCACGGTCGACCGCAGCATCGTACTTACCAATGTTGTAATTGATAATTTGCCGGTGCTTCATATCGAAGGCTTTCTCTTCCGAGGCAACTATAAATTCATCAGCAGTGTGACCCATGTATGCGAAGGTAGGAATTTAAGCCTTAAGTCGAAAGTCTTTAGTCGAAAGTCAGGAAGGGTACATCAAAATAGTTCATCTTAGTTTGGTCTTATAAGTAATTTCATAGGGGACTCCGATGGAGTCTTTTAACGAATTGAATGTTTTTCTATAAACAGATGGCCCTTCCAGGGCCATTTGTTCTTTTGTCGGACGATTTTTAACTCCCATGGGAGTATCCTGTTTATAGAAAACCTTGTAGCCTCTATTTGGGCTCCGGAGGAGCCTCCTTTTAACACGTTGATAGACTTAGGACTAAAGACTTTCGACTTGAGACTTGATCAACACGCAATCTTACCAACCCTCGTCGCATGCCTTCCGCCTTCAAATTCAACGGTAAAAAATATCTCAACGATCTTTTTTGCTTCATCAAGGGAGATATGGCGGGCTGGCAAACATAAAATATTGGCGTTGTTATGGCTGCGGGCGCGATCAGCTAATTCTTCGTTCCAGCAAATGGCAGCACGTATGCCCTGGTGTTTATTGGCGGTGATGGCCACACCATTCCCGCTGCCGCATATCAAAATACCAAAATCAAATTCACCGCTTTCAACACCTGATGCAACCGGGTGCGCAAAATCAGGGTAATCGCATGAGGCTTCTGAATATGGCCCAAAATCTTTAACTTCATTTTCAGCTAAAAATTCAATAATGGCCTGTTTATATTCAAAACCTGCGTGGTCGCCACCTATGGCTATTTTTAATCCCTGTTTCATTGATAAACTTACTTGTTATTAATGTGCGAATGAAAAATATTTAATGTGCGGATGCGGGGATGTGCAGATGTGCGAATGAATGATTAAACTACATCCGCACATCTGCACATTCGAAATCTGCACATCAAATTACTGTGTCATCAATTCATCATCCCTTTTTTTGCGCCTGCGTTCTACTACGGCCGATACTTTTATGCTGAACTCAAACAATAGGTATAGCGGCAGGGCGACAACCAGCATGGTCAGTGCATCCGGCGACGGCGTTATTATGGCTGCTAATATCAGGATCAAAATAACGGCATACCGGCGCTTGTCGCGCATAAATTTAGGGGTAAGTATGCCGAGGCTTGATAGTATATAAACGATAATGGGCAACTGAAAAACTATACCTGCAAGCAGGGTCAGCATTGTTTCCGATGATATAAATGAATCGGTGCTGAACATGTTTGTTATGGCGTCGCTTACCTTGTAGTTGGCAAAAAACCTAATAGATAAAGGCGTTACAATGTAATAGCCAAAAAGGACACCTAATACGAACAAAAAAGATGAATAAAACACAAATCCGCTTGCTGCTTTACGCTCCCTGTCGTGAAGGGCAGGCCTTATAAATTTCCATAGCTCATAAACCAGGTATGGCACGCCAACAATTAGGCCAATCATTATGGATGAATTGAGTTGGAGGTTAAACTGCCCTGCGAGTTCGGTATTTATTAACTTGGGAAAGTTTATACTCTGAACACAAAAGCCTTTGGCATCTAAAGCCGGGATTATGCTATGAAACAGATCGCCCATTTTGCACATCATCTGGTATGTCCAGAAGCTGGCACGCGTGGGAGCCATAATGATACCATTAAAAATATCATCGTAATAAATAAAGGCAAATATAGTAACCAGCAGTATGGCAGCAGCAGACCTTATGAGGTGCCAGCGCAAAGCTTCCAGGTGCTGAAAAAATGACATTTCAGCGCCCATCTCCTCACTTTTTTCCTTTATCTTCCTGATAAAATTGGTAAATATGCCCATTGTTAAATATAAAATCCCGGTAAGTAAACCGGGTAGTATTTACGCTTGATCACCTAAACACAGTTTCATTTATTCACTGTAATCAAAGGTTTCCATAAACTTTGTTGTAAAGTTACCGGCCCGGAAGTTAGGGTCCTGCAATAGCTTTAAATGGAAAGGTATGGTGGTTTTAACGCCTTCTATCACAAATTCGCTCAAAGCACGCTCCATGGTGGCCAATGCTTCATCGCGGGTTTGTGCCATGCAAATAACCTTGGCTATCATCGAGTCATAGTTCGAAGGTATCACATAACCGCTGTAAACATGAGTATCTATACGCACACCATGCCCACCGGGTGAATGGAAGTTGGTGATCTTGCCTGGTGATGGCCGGAAATTGTTAAAAGGATCTTCGGCGTTGATACGGCATTCCACAGCATGCAGCATCGGCTCATAATTTTTACCCGAGATCGGGATACCTGCCGCTACTTTTATCTGTTCCTTTATCAGGTCGAAATTGATCACCTCTTCGGTAACCGGGTGCTCCACCTGTATGCGGGTATTCATCTCCATAAAGTAAAAATTCCGGTCTTTATCAACCAAAAACTCCACCGTTCCGGCACCTTCGTATTTTACAGCTTTTGCGCCTTTTATAGCAGCATCGCCCATTTTTTTACGCAGCTTTTCTGTCATAAACGGAGAAGGCGATTCTTCAACTAATTTTTGATGACGGCGTTGGATAGAGCAATCGCGTTCGGAAAGGTGGCATACTTTGCCGTATTGGTCGCCTACGATCTGTATTTCAATGTGGCGCGGGTCTTCAACATATTTCTCCAGGTACATGCCATCGTTACCAAAGGCTGCTCCCGATTCTGCACGGGCAGAGTCCCAGGCATTTTCAAATTCTTCGTCTTTCCAAACAATACGCATACCCCTGCCGCCACCACCGGCAGTAGCTTTTAATATAATGGGGTAGCCTATTTTCTTTGCGATCTCGATGCCTTGTTTTACGCTTTGCAATAAACCTTCGGAACCAGGAATGGTAGGCACACCGGCTTTTTTCATGGTCTCTTTAGCCGAGGCTTTATCGCCCATGGCATTGATCTGCGCTGCGGTAGCGCCGATAAATTTTATACCGTATTCGGCACAAATAGCCGAAAATTTTGCATTCTCCGACAAAAACCCATAACCCGGATGTATCGCATCGGCATTGGTCAGTTCGGCGGCTGATATAATGTTGGGGATATTTAAATAAGAATCGCGGCTTGCTGGCGGCCCGATACAAACGGCCTCGTCAGCAAAACGTACATGGAGGCTGTCACGGTCGACAGTTGAATATACAGCTACGGTTTTTATACCCATTTCCTTACAGGTGCGAATAATTCGCAGGGCAATTTCACCACGGTTAGCTATTAATATTTTTTTGAACATTTTTTTGTTTTTGGGATTTCACCGATTATTAACTTTGATTTCACCGATTGATTTTGGGGATTTCACCGATTGATTTCGATGATTTAATCCCTTTACTTTCGGCGTAATCTTTCCCAAATCGGTGAAATCATTAAAAAAATCGGTGAAATCATCTTACACTGGTTCTACCAAAAATAATGGCTGGTCGTATTCAACCGGCGATGCATTATCAACCAGTATTTTTACAATACGGCCTGAAATTTCTGCTTCTATCTCGTTGAAAAGCTTCATAGCCTCGATAATGCAAAGCACCGAGCCTGGCTTTATCTCATCGCCCACGTTAACAAAAAGCGGTTTTTCGGGGCTTGCAGAGCGATAAAAAGTGCCTATCATCGGTGATTTTATGATCACATATTTTGAAGTATCGGCAGCAGCCTCAACGGCAGGCGCAGGTGCGGCAGCTATGGCAGCAACAGGCGCAGGGGCAGCGTACTGCACATCGGGTACGGTTGCATGGACGACGGTTGAAGGCTGATTGGTTTTTATTGTGATTTTAAAATTTTCCTGCTCTATCGAAACTTCGTTCACTCCTGATTTGGAAACAAAGCGTATAAGATCCTGAATTTGTTTAATATCCATGCCTGGGTTTAATTGGTTAATATAATGTGCAGATGTGCAAATGATTGATGTGCGGATGTGCAAATTTCAAATGTGCAAATGCTTTATTTAATTATGATTAGTTGTAAGCAAATTAACAAAACATATTTGATAATGTTCGGATGAATAATGTGCGAATTTCAAATGTGCGAATGTGCGGATTTTAAATGTGCGGATGATTTTTTAATCATTTGCACATCTGCACATCCACGCATTCGCACATTAATAAGCCCATCTCAAATAGATTGATCCCCATGTAAAACCACCGCCAAAGGCTGCAAGTATAAGGTTATCGCCTTTTTTAAATTTTTTCTCCCATTCCCACAAACATAAAGGTATGGTGCCATTGGTTGTATTGCCATAACGCTCAATGTTTATGATCACCTTATCGGGACTAACGCCTGTGCGGTTTGCCGTAGCATCAATGATGCGTTTGTTGGCCTGGTGCGGCACAAGCCATGCAATATCTTCTGATTTTAAATCGTTGCGCTCCATTACTTCGGCGGCAACATCGGCCATATTGGTTACGGCAAATTTAAATACGGCTTGTCCTTCCTGGTACGCATAGTGTTCACGGGCGTCGACAGTTTCGTGCGAGGCTGGTTTTACCGAACCTCCTGCCTTTTGGTGCAGGTAGGCTACCCCCGAGCCATCACTTTTCAATATCGAATCCATAATACCATTGCCTTCATCATTAGGTTCCAGCAAAACAGCCCCGGCGCCATCACCAAAAATAATACAGGTGGCGCGGTCCTGGTAGTTGGTTATCGACGACATTTTATCGGCCCCAACAACTAAAACTTTTTTATGCTTGCCGCTTTCAATAAATTGAGAACCAGTTGCAAGCCCGAATAAAAAGCCTGAACATGCGGCAGAAATATCATACCCCCAGCAATTTTTAGCGCCAATTTTATCGGCAAGTATATTTGCTGTGGCCGGGAACACAAAATCAGGAGTGGTTGTACAGAAAATGATAAGGTCGAGTTCATCAGCGCCTATACCACGCTTTTCCAACAAAGCTTTAACCGCAGGAACTGCAAGGTCCGAGGTGCCGAGGCCTTCGCCTTTTAATATCCGGCGCTCTTTTATACCGGTACGACTGGTGATCCACTCGTCATTAGTATCTACCATTGTTTCCAGCTCGTGGTTGGTTAATACATAATCGGGTACGTAACCATGTACAGCGGTAATAGCAGCATGAATTTTACTCATCTTAATATTTTTTATTGAAAAGGGGTTTTAGTGTTGTCAAATAAATTTTATTAGTACCTCTAATGTACGGATAATTGATGTGCGGATGTGCAAATTTCAAATGTGCGGATAAAAAATTATAAATCATTCGCACATCTGCACATCCACGCATCCGCACATTAATAAGCCCATTTTAAATATATCGATCCCCACGTGAAGCCTCCGCCAAAAGCGGCCAATATCAAATTGTCGCCTTTTTTAAATTTATTTTCCCACTCCCACAAACATAATGGTAAAGTTCCGTTTGTGGTATTGCCAAAGCGCTCAATGTTTATAACAACCCTATCTTCACTAACGCCGGTGCGTACGGCCGTAGCATCAATAATGCGTTTATTTGCCTGGTGAGGCACAAGCCATGCAATGTCATCGGGCGCAAGGTTATTCCGTTCCATAATTTCGGCAGCAACATCGGCCATATTGTTCACAGCAAATTTAAATACCGTTTTACCCTCCTGGTAAAGATAGTGCTCATTGGCGTCTATCGTTTCGTGCGTAGCCGGCTTTACTGAACCACCTGCCTGTTGGTTAAGGAACGGTAAGCCAGAGCCATCGCTTTTTAAAATAGAATCGATAACACCATTGCCTTCAGCATTGGGCTCCAGCAAAACAGCGCCGCAGCCGTCCCCAAAAATTATACAGGTAGCGCGGTCTTTATAATTTATCATTGACGACATTTTATCGCCGCCCACAACTAAAACCTTTTTATGCTTGCCGCTCTCAATAAATTGAGAACCCGTAGCCAAACCAAATAAAAATCCTGAACACGTAGCCTGAAGGTCATAGCCCCAGCAATTTTTGGCCCCAATTTTATCGGCCAGTATATTGGCTGTAGCCGGAAATACCCTGTCGGGCGTTGAGGTGCAAAAAATGATCAGCTCAATTTCATCAGCACCAATCCCGCGTTTTTTCAATAAGGCCTGCACCGCCGGAACTGCCATGTCGGATGTGCCAAGGCCTTCTCCTTTTAGAATGCGACGTTCCTTAATGCCTGTGCGTATCGTTATCCACTCGTCGTTAGTATCTACCATCGTTTCCAGCTCGTGATTGGTTAGCACATAATCGGGTACGTAACCATGCACGGCTGTAATAGCAGCATGAATTTTACTCATTATAAATTTCGTTACTCGAAAGCTGATCTTATTTTATCAATAAGGGCGCTTTCGACCATATTTTTTGACAGAACGACCATATTTTTTATGGCCTCCGGGTTTGATATACCATGGCCTACCACAACAGGTGCATTAACGCCCAATATAGGGCTGCCCCCGTATTGCTCATAATTAAACGCGTTGTAAAAACTATCATTGATACCCTTTTCGTGGGCAACATCATAAAATGATTCGGCGAGTTTTAAAATAACATTACCCGTAAACCCATCACACACCAGCACATCGGCAACATCATAAAACATGCTGCGGCCTTCCACATTGCCAACAAAATTAAACAGGGTTGATTCTTTCATCAGCGGATACGCTGCCTGGCATAGTATGTTGCCCTTGCCTTCTTCCTCGCCGATATTAACAAGGCCCACGCGGGGTTCGGCCACATTATAAACGTATTTGGCAAATAAGCTGCCAAGTGCGCCAAACTGAAGTAAATATTCGGGTTTGCAATCTGCATTGGCGCCAACATCAACCAAAACGCCCAGGTTGCCTTTTAGTTGCGGCATAATACTGGTTATGGCAGGACGTAAAACACCGGGAATGGTTTTTACACTTAACACAGCGCCTACAAGCATTGCGCCACTGTTACCAGCCGACGAAAATGCATCGATGCCGCCTTCTTTAAGCAGTTTAAAGCCTATTGAAATGCTTGAATTTGGTTTTTGAACGAAGGCCTTTGCGGGATGTTCGCCCATATCTATCATTTCTGTAGTATGAACGAACTCGAAATTATCGGGATTGAAATTATTTTCCGCAAGGATGCCTATGGCGATTTCTTTATCGCCAATAAGCACCAGTGTTTGACCGGCCGATAGCTCTTTATATGCCGCAATTGCCCCTAAAACCGTTGCTTTGGGAGCGAAATCACCGCCCATAATATCTAAGCCAATCTTCATTTCAGAAAATTAAAAACTTAGGCTACAGCTGCTTTCTCGATCAGTAACTTGCCGTTATAATAAACATTACCATCAACAGTATAAGCCCTGTGTGGCAAATGCACAGCACCGGTAGTTTTGCAGGTGGTTAAAGTAGGCAATGGCGCGTTATCGTGCGTCCTGCGCTTGTCTCTTCTTGATTTGGATATTTTCCGTTTTGGATGTGGCATGATCCTATTTTTTTATTAATTATTTAAATTTTTGATCTTCATTTGCCTCACCTAAATCCTCTCCAAAGGAGAGGACTTTAAAGCAAAATCAGACCCATTCTTTTTTTTTAAGCCCCTCTCCCTCTGGAGAGGGGTTGGGGTGAGGCCTTATTTAAATTTTTTGAGCGCATCCCACCGTGGATCTGGCTGCTCATCTTGTTCTGTATTTGCTGAAAGCTTATTTAAGTTATCCAGCATTTCTTTATCACAATACGGGGTTTTACCCTCGTCGATGCATACCGTTATAAATGGCATTGCAACGTTTATGTATTCATAAATCAGCCCTGCTATATTGATCTCATGATCATTTTTAGTAAGGATAATGATCTCTTCATCTTCACCTATCGCCTCTTCGCTAAACTTGGCCACCTGCTGTTCGTGTATATCCACATGCTGCGGATATTGCGCCAAACAGCGGTCGCAGTTTGCATCAATTGTGCCATTGATCGCGAAATTCAGGATGAGCATTGTCTCCTGCCTATCCAACTCAACCTTGCACAAAAGGTTTGCTTTTTTTACCAGTGAATATTCAAATTCATCAAAAAAAGCATCATTAACAACAAACTCAAACTGGTGCTTTCCCAGTTTGAGGCCGGTAAAAGGAATCGAAAATTCTTTTAGCGATTTCAATGAGCAACAATTAGCCCGCAAATGTAAGGATAAATATTAAAAGTGGAAAGGGTTTTTTTAAATAGGGGTTATGCGGTAAAATGTAGCAATAGCAGGCATAGTTTTAGATAAATAACACCCCCGGTTTGATTTATTTTACTATGCAATATATTTTTAATTACATTTATCACATTATTAAACTATAGATCAATTGTTAACCCACTAAACCTTAAAGCAATGCTTAGATCGCTACGTTATGTTTTTTTTATACTGTTTGCGTCTATAAGTGCAATTAGTTATGCACAAGTACCTATTATCAGTTACAGTGGCCCGCAGGTTTACACGGCAGGCACTGCTATTACGCCGCTTGTACCTGCCAGTAGCGGGGTGGCTGCGCCGGTATACAGCAGTTCACCAACCACCTGGCTCAATGGATCCGTCCAGGTCATGAGCATGGCGTCAGATGGGATCGGCAATATTTATGTTGCCACTGATGATCGGGTGGTAAAAAAATACCCGGCGGGGGGTGGCCAACCGGTTACTTTGGGCGTGGGCTTTCTTGGGCCATATGGCCTGGCTGTTGACGCTGCCGGCAATGTGTACGTTGCAGACGTGGGAAATAACGCGATATGGGAAATCCCGGTTAACGGCAGTTGGCCAATTATTATTGGTTCGGGTTTTAGCAGCCCCACCGGGGTTGCAGTTGACGCCGCCGGCAACGTTTTTGTGGCCGATGCTGGACACAACGCCTTAAAGAAGATACCCGCAGGCGGTGGCCCCGTTGTGACGTTGGTGCAGGAAAGCAACGTTATTCCGGACAATGATTTGTATGATGTAGCTGTGGACGGTGCGGGCAATGTTTATGCAGCACATAGTGGTATAGGTAATGTTTACAAAATCCCGTCCGGCAGTAATACCGCAGTGACCCTGGCATCTAACTTTGATGCCACAACAGGTATAGCAACTGACGCGGCGGGTAATATATTTTTGGCCTGTTATAGCTCCAATGTAATAAAAGAGATCCCTGTTGGAGGCGGTGCTATTGTTACTTTAGGTGCTGCATTTAGCCAGTTGAGTGGCATAACGATTGATAATGCGGGCAATCTCTACGCTATAGATGAAGTAAACACTGTAAAGAAGCTAACGTTTGCCGGCGGCTATGTTGTAAGCCCCGAGTTGCCGCAAGGTTTAAACATAAATAATACCACGGGCGTTATTAGTGGTACGCCAAATTCAGGCAGCCCGGCAACAAATTACACCATTACGGGTTCAAACGCTGCGGGCAATGCAACTGCATCTTTAAATATAACTGTTAATGGCTTTACTAACCTGGCCCTCGGTGCGGGAACATTGCAACCGGCATTTACTCCGGGCGTGTATACCTATTCGGTGAAATTAAGCAGCGCTATAACTTCAATCAATGTAAGTCCAACAGATTCAGACCCCGGCGCAACAATAACCGTCAACGGGGTTGCCGTAGTAAGTGGTGCCTCATCTGCCGTGGCATTAACAACGTCAAAAAACAATATTATCACGGTTTCAGTTACGGCCACAGGCGGGGCAACCTGGACTTATACTATCAATGTGGTACAGTTCCCTGTGATTAGTTATTCCGGGCCACAAACCTATATTGCCGGTACAACCATTACACCGCTAACGCCAACGAGCGTCGGGGTTGACCCGCCCGCTTACAACAACACAACGACTTTTTATTTAGGTGAAGGGTTTTTTAGTTCACTGCGGGGAATAGCAATAGATAACAGTGGCAATATATATGTATGCGACCCCGGTGCTGACCAAATAAAAAAAGTCCCGGTTGCCGGTGGCAACCCGGTTATTCTTGCTTTCGACCTTAGTAACCCGCTTGGTGTTGCAGTAGATGGCAATGGCGCCAATATATATGTAGCTGAATCGGGTAAGGGGCTTGTTAAGCGTATCCCACTGCGGGGCGGCGGTACTACAGCCATTATAGGCACGGGATTTATAAACCCTGTAGGCGTAATGGTTGATAAAGCGGGGGACGTTTATGTTGCTGACAATGGGAATAATGCGGTTTACGAAATAGCCGCCGGAAGCGGCAATACAACGATGATAGCCAATGGTTTTCCAAATATTACAGCCATCGCTGGCGATGTTTTTGGCAACATATATGTCACCGATGCTACGGAAAACGCGGTGTTTAAAATAGCGGAAGGAGAATCATCCGGACAATTAATTGCCGGCGGGTTCAACAATCCTTCGGGGGTTGCGGTAGATCCTTCGGGCAATTTGTTTGTTGTTGATCCGGGAAATGTCGAGTTAAAAGAGATAATAGCAGGGACAACTACGCCGTTAGTAATAGGGACCGGTTTCCAGGGAGCCGGTGTGGTTGTTAACCAGGCGGGGATAGTTTATTTTAGCGATGCCGGGGGTAGTGAGATCAGAGGCATTTCGCCTATTGGCGGATATTATATCAGCAGCACTTTACCCGCAGGATTAAGTTTTAGTAACACTACCGGCATTATTAGCGGCAGCCCCACCGTCGTCAGCCCGGCTACAAATTATGTGATCACCGCCTATAATACGATGGCCCAGGCCGGTTCGGCAACTGTAAATATTGGCGTTAAGCTGCCGTCAACAAATGCAAACCTCGCAAGTTTAAAAATAAGCAACGGCACTTTAAGCCCGGTATTTACGGCGGCCAATACGAGTTATACAGCAGTTGTAGCAAATATCGTAACGGCAATTACACTAACACCCGCCACCGGCGATGCAACAGCTACGCTGAAGGTAAATGGCACAACAGTAGCTTCCGGCACAGCAACGGCAAGCATTCCTTTAAATCTTGGTCCAAATACGATAACAACAATGGTAACAGCCCAGGACGGGATCACAACAAAAACATATACCTTAACGGTAACCCGTTTGGCATCAACAGATGCGTTGTTAACTTCCATAAAGTTAACCCCAGCTTCAGCGCTCACTCTTGTTACCTCCGGCCCAGGGGATGTGAATTATACTACGACGGTCGCACCTACGACCAGCAGGATCACAATAACTCCAACAACGCAAGACGCTACCGCAACCATAAAAGTAAACGGTATATTAGTAGCATCGGGCACAGCATCGCAACTAATTCCGTTATCAGTGGGTAGTAACGTTATTGACATAGTTTCCACAGCGCAGGACGGCGTTACTACAAAAACTTATACCATAACTGCAACAAAAACAGTATCATCAACTGCAAGCCTTGCTAATCTTAAAATAAGCAGCGGAACTTTAACACCTGTATTTGCAACCGGAACAGCAGCCTATACCGCATCTGTGGCAAATTCAATTACATCGATAACGGTTACACCAACTGTTACTGATGCAACGGCCACAGTAAAAGTGAACGGCCTACCGGTAGGTTCAGGTTCGGCTTCGTCAGCAATCCCTCTGGTTGCAGGGACTAATAATATAAGCACGATAGTGACAGCACAGGATGGTGCTGCCACCCAAACCTATACGGTATCAGTAACCCGTGCGCCATCAACCGATGCTCTACTAACCAGCATCAAACTAACCCCTGTATCAACATTGACCGTCATAACTGGCCCAAGCTATGTTAATTATACTACAACGGTAGCGGCAACAACCAGCAGCCTAACAGTAACAGCAGCAGAACAAGACCCTACAGCTACCTTAAAAATAAACGGCGTAACAACAGCACCCGGCACGGCATCGGCGCCAATTACGTTAACTACAGGCACCAATACGATCAACATCGTCTCCACAGCTCAAGATGGTGTAACAACAAAAACGTATACCATAACCGCCACCAAACCGGAATCGGCAAACCTTTCAGCATTAAAACTCAGCAGCGGGATATTGTCGCCAACCTTTGCAACCGCCACAACCAATTACACATCAAGTGTAACCAATGCTACAACCTCGATAACAGTAACACCAACCACTGCCGATGCAACCGCGACGGTAACCATTAATGGCACATCAGTAACATCCGGCACAGCATCGTCGGCGATTCCTTTAACTGTTGGGGCCAATAAAATAACAACTATTGTAACCGCTCAAAATGGTACTACCACGCAAACTTATACCGTAACGGTAACAAGAGCTGCATCAGCCGATGCGCTATTAACCAGCATAAAGCTATCGCCTGCATCAACATTAATCGTTGTAACCGGGCCGGGTTATGTGAATTACACAACATCGGTCCCCAACTCAACCAGCAGTGTTACAGTAACGGCAACAGAACAGGATGCAACAGCAACTATAACGGTGAACGGCATAACAACAGCATCGGGCACAGCATCAGCGCCAATTACCTTAACTACAGGTACGAATGTGATCAATATTGTTTCCACAGCCCAGGATGGCGTTACAACAAAAACCTATACTATTACGGCTACCAAACCTGCATCGGCCAACCTATCGGCGTTAAAACTCAGCAGCGGTACATTGTCACCGGCATTTTCAATGGCCATAACCAATTACACAGCAAGTGTAACCAATGCTACCGCCTTGATAACAGCTACACCAACCACCGCTGATCCAACTGCAACCGTAACAGTGAATGGAACCGCGGTAACATCGGGCACGGCATCGGCGGTAATGCCGTTAACCGTAGGCCAAAATAAAATAACAACCGTAGTAACTAATGGCGCGGCTACTCAAACCTATACCGTGACGGTAACACGTGCTGCATCAACCGATGCCCTGTTAACCAGTATAAAACTAACCCCGGCAGCAACGCTAAAAATTGTAACCGGGCCAAGCTATGTGAATTATACCACGTCAGTACCAAACGCAACCGGCAGCATCACCATAACCGCTACTGAACAGGATTTAACGGCAACCATAAAGGTAAATGGCATAACGACGGCATCGGGCACCGCATCAGCGCAGATCGCTTTGGCCGTTGGCAGTAATACCATTAACATTGTATCTACGGCACAAGACGGCGTTACCGCTAAAACCTATACCGTAGCGGCAACAAGGGCAGCGGCGCCGGGCATGAATAATCCTGACGAAACATTATCGGTTACAAAACCAGTGGATAATATCACCATTGAGAATGATGGCATCACAGTCCACCAGGGCGTGTCACCTAACGGGGATGGCATCAATGATTATCTTACCATAGAAGGTATAACCAGCTATCCTGATAATAAGCTAACGATTGTAGACAAAAACGGGGGGATGATCTATCAAACCAAAGGTTATGATAATAGCTCGAAACTGTTCGACGGGCATTCGAACATCAATGGAAAAATGCAGCTGCCCGGTACCTATTTTTATTCATTGGATTATGCGGTTAAGGGGCAAAGCGTACATAAAACGGGTTTTATAATACTTAAATACTGATATAGGTTAATAGCTTTGATAGTTTTCCCGAAAGGTGTCAAAGCTTCGCACTCAATAATTTATGACCGGGGCCTGCCCTTCGGCCCCTATTTTTGGCGCCTTTGCTAAAAATAAACCACCACTGGCATAGCATTTAACAATAATGTTGCGGAGATTGTATAATTTAACGCATAATTTTTTATGCCATAAATCTGTATTGCACCACTTTTCCAAAAATGCCGGGTAAAAGCGTTAAACAAGTATTTTCAATTGCGCTGATTTTATTATTGCCGGTGCTGGCTGTTGCCCAGTTACCGAAACAGAAAACAATCAACTCATTGCTCTTTTTAATATCAAAAGCACGCACCGATACCGGTAAGATCATGCTGTTAAATAAAATGGCGTTCATTTATCATGATATAGATATTAAAAAAGGGATCGATTTTGCCAACCAGGCATTAAAAATGGCCCGGAAAATTGGATATAAAAAGGGAATTGTAAAAGTCTATTACGGTTTAGGAGCAAATTATTGGGCACAATATGATTTTATCAGGGCCCAGGATAATTACGGGTCGGCTTTAAAAATTGCGGAAGAGCTCGGCGACAAAACACTGATCGCAAAAAGTTTTGCAAATATTGGAATATGCTATGAAGCTGAAAATAATTTACCTAAAGCCATAACATACTATAAAAAGGCTTTGGTTTTTTTTAGCGAAACAGGTGATAAGGATGAGATGGCTGGCTGTTTTTCCAATATTGCCAATATTTATTTAAGACAAATAAAATACGAAAGCGCCCTAAACGCGCTTCAGCAATCATTGCAATTATCAAAAGAAACCGGCAATAAAAGGGCATCAGCCCAATACAACTGGCGAATAGGGCTGATATACTCTTCCATCAGAAGTTTTAATATGTCTTTTAAATATTTTGAAATATCCCTGCGGTTATTTCAAAAGCTTAATGATGATGAAGATATGGCCGACGTGCTGGTTAGTTTAGGCGACCTTTATTTGAAATTTAATAATTACCCGCAGGCTATTTTACAATATGACGATGCCCTGCAATTGTCGAAAGAGAACAAAGGGAATACAGCAAAAGGAACAGCGGCTACCGGAACACAGGCCGATTTTTATTATGCTATAGGGGAAGCATATTTTGAATGGGCTGGTTATAATAATGGTTTACCAGTGGCTGCTAAGGTTAGATATATTCAATTGGCTTCGAAAAACTTTCAAAATGCGCTAAGCCTTGCCAAATCAAAAGGCTATAAGGAGACCATAGCCGCATCTTTAAAAAAGCTCTCCGATATTCAAATGATACAGGGGCATTTTGCCAACGCGCTGAAAACATACAAGGCATATATTATTTATAGGGATAGCGTAAACAATTTGGCAAAGGACGAAGAATACAAACGGCACGAGTTAACATTTGAGTATGCTAAAAGAGCGGATTCACTCAACTACGCCGAAATACTTCAAAAAACGGAGATGCAACAGGTGAAAACACTGTCAGCCAATAAATTGAGACAACGGTCGCTTTATGCAATAGTTATAATCGTGATTTTATCGCTTATTGTATCGTACTTCGTTTTCAGGAACCGGTTGCAAAAATTAAGTTTTAAAAGCCAGCTGGGAAAAGAAAAAGCGGAGGCCGAGTTAAAGCAAGCGTTATTCGAAAACAAACTGAATGACCTTACGCTGGCTTCGTTAAAATCGCAAATGAACCCTCATTTTATTTTCAACTGTTTAAATTCTATTAAGTTTTACGTTGAAAAAAATGATACCGATGCCGCTTCATTGTATATCACAAAGTTTTCGAAACTGATCAGGAATATACTGGACAGTGCGCGTTCTGAAAAAGTTACCCTTGCCGAGGAGGTGGAATTGATAAAACTATACCTCGAAATGGAGTATATGAGGCTGAAAGAAAAATTACATTATACGTTTGAGGTTGCACAGAATATCGACATTGAATTTATTGAAGTACCTCCGTTGCTGATACAACCCTATATTGAAAATGCAATATGGCATGGGTTAATGAATAAAGAAAGCGGCGGCGCCATTAACCTCTCAATAAAAACGACCCCTGACGAAAAATATTTAATAATTGGTATAACCGATGATGGCATTGGCCGGAAAAAAGCTGCCGAACTGAAAAAGAAAAGTATTTTTCAGCATATATCACATGGTATGAAACTGAATAATGAAAGAATTGAAATAATTAATGCCAAATATAAAACGAATACCGAAGTGGTGATAACAGATTTAAGCGACGCAGATAACAACCCTTGCGGAACATCAGTAACCATAAAACTCCTTATCCAATGAAGACCCTAAAAGCCGTAATTATTGATGATGAAGCAGATGCGGTAAGCCTTTTGCAGTTGCAATTGTTTAAACACTGCCCGCAGATCACCAACATTTCCACTTATACCAACCCGGTTGCGGCACTGGGGGATATCAAATTATTAAACCCCGACCTGCTTTTCCTGGATATTGAAATGCCCTTAATGAACGGCTTTGAAGTTTTACAAAACCTGGCCCCATTTAATTTTGCGGTAATATTTGTTACAGCTTATAATCAATACGCTATAAAAGCCTTTAAGTTTAATGCGATAGATTACTTAGTTAAACCAATTGACACCAATGACCTGGTTGAAGTTGTAAAGCGTGTGCAGGAAAAACAAACCATTACCAATAACCAGGTAAGCGCGTTACAAAAACAAATGCAGGGCGAACCTATTAACAAAATTGCCATCTCATCGCACACGGGAGTCTCATTTGTTGATTTGAATGATATTATTTATGCAGAGGCCGACAGCAATTATTGCACTTTGATATTAACTGATGGAAAACGTTTTGTTATCTCTAAAACGCTCAAGGACTTGCAGGAACTGCTGGAAGAAAGCCATTTTTTACGCATACACCGGCAGTATATCATCAACCTAAACCACGTTCAGCACCTCGACCGCACAAAATCTATCCTCACCATGGTAAACAAAGCCGAACTAATAGTGGCAAGGAACCAGAAAGACAAACTGGTTGAAATGTACAAGTGGCTTTAGGGTGGTCATTAGTCATTGTGTCATTGGTCATTAGCAAATCAGGTTATCCACAAACCATTGACCAGCGACTAAATAACCTTCGCTAAATATTTTTACCGTTTACATGCCAATAGCCGTCCCCTGCTCATTCAACGGCTTTTTCGCAATATTTTTTAATATTTTTAGATAACCATGAAAATACCGTGTTTTTACGGTATTGATAGTTATAATAAAAATTCAACTTTATTGCAATTAATAATCCGGGCCGCATCCCGGTACATTTTCAATTAATCCTAAAACAAATTACATGAAAAAAGTTTACTACACCCACAGTTTCAAACTACTATTCTTTTTTTTAATAGCAGGTATGTTTACCCAAAGCGCATATGCGCGCACGCCTGTCAATAGCAGCGTTTCAAATAATAGCATAGCACCGCCGACAATTACCTCATTGAGCCCGGCATCGGGACCTGTTGGTACTTTAATAACAATAACAGGCACCAATTTTGGCAACTTAACCGGCTTTGATATTGGGGGCAAACTTGCGGTGGTGATATCAAATTCAGGTACACAATTGGTTGGCCTTGTTATGCCCGGGGCAGCAACCGGGGCAGTGATAATTACTACTTCATTAGGCGAAGTTTTTAGCAGTAGCAATTTTACCGTTACAGCCACGTCTTATCCTTCAATGCAGCAGGGTAGCAAGCTGGTGGGTACCGGGGCAACAGGGGCTTCGGAACAGGCGGCTTCGGTTGCTGTTAGCGCCGATGGCAATACAGCGGCTGTTTATGGACCAACCGATGGAGCCGATGATGGCGATATAGGCGCTGTTTGGATATTTGTACGCAGCGGCGGGACATGGGTGCAACAAGGTGCAAAATTGGTTGGTACAGGACATGTAGGACCTGCGGGGGACGGTGTAAATTTAGGTTCCATGGCACTAAGCGCGGATGGCAATACAGTATTGGTAAGTAACGGTTATGATAATGGGGGCACGGGGGCAGCGTGGGTATTTACAAGGAGCGGGGGTACCTGGAGCCAGCAGGGGGATAAATTAGTGGCAATCGGCAATTCGGGCGGAGCCGGGCCGATGCAGGTAGCTTTAAGCGCCAGTGGCAACACTGCGGTAGTCAGTCACGAGGACGACAACTCCGAATTCGGCGCAGTTTGGGTTTTTACGCGTAGCGGCAGTATCTGGACACAGCAAGGGAATAAACTGCTTCCTTCAGACAATACAGGGGCGCCGCTGATAGGATATTCGGTTGCTATAAGCGCCGATGGCACGACCATTATGGCCGGCGGAAGAAACGATAACAACTTCAAGGGGGCAGCATGGATATTTACCTTAAGCGGCGGGGCCTGGACCCAACAGGGAAGCAAATTGGTGAGCACGGGATTGTATGATCAGGGATGGTCGGTGGCTTTAAGCGCCGATGGAAATACAGCCGTTGAGGGGGCTGGGGCAGTGGGTGCCAACACGAATGGCGCGGTTTCGGTATACACCCGTGGCGGGGGCGCCTGGACGCTGCAGGGGGCTAATTTGGTTGGAACGGGGTTTGTCGGGAATTATCCCTACCAGGGTACTTCTGTAGCAGTTAGCGCTGATGGGAATACTTTAATTGAAGGTGTCTCTAATGATAATGGGGACCAGGGCGCAATATGGGTTTTTACCCGTAGCGCAGGTGTATGGGCCCAACAGGGTGCAAAGTTTGCAGGAACAGGCGTTGTGTCGCCCCCCGTGGCACAGGGTGTTTCAGTAGCATTAAGCGGCGATGGCACGACAATGGTCGAGGGCGGCTTTCTTGATAATGGCGATATAGGGGCTGCCTGGGTATTTACCGCCGCCTCAAATAACGCGGCACTTGCCAGCCTTTCTATAAGCAGTGGTACACTAAGCCCTGCATTTGCAACCGGTACAATAAATTATACGGCATCTGTAGGTAATACAATAACATCGATAACTATAAAATCGACTACCAGCGACCCTACAGCTACCGTAACGGTTAACGGCGTAACAGTTACTTCCGGGTTAGCCTCAGCGGCAATCCCCTTAAACGTAGGGGCAAACGTAATTACAACCATAGTAACGGCACAGGATGGCACTACCACCAATACCTATACAATAGTAGTAACGCGTGCATTACCGGCGGCGCCAAATATCAGTTATGGCGGCCCGCAAACGTACACTGCCGGAATTGCAATTACCGCTTTATCGCCTGTGAACGCAGGTGGTGCGGTACCTGTTGCGGCTTATGGAAAAACCAGCACTTTTTACCAGGGCAACGGCGGCACTCTGAATGGCCCCCAGGGGATCGCGGTGGATGCGCAGGGCAATGTATATAGTTCGGCACATCACACCATATACAAAATTACACCGGCCGGGGTGATATCTGTACTGGCCGGGAGCGGGGTGGCCGGCAATAACAACGCGCAGGGCGCCCTGGCCAGTTTTAACGCGCCCATAGGCATTGCTGTGGACGGGCAGGGAAATGTTTATGTGGCGGACAGCGGCAATAATTTGATAAGGGAAATCTCGCCGGCCGGCTTGGTAACTACACTGGCTGGCAATGGCGTTGCGGCTATCAAAAACGGCCCTAACCTCACTGCAAGTTTTAATGACCCGGCGGGGGTAGCTGTAGATAATGTAGGAAATGTTTACGTGGCTGATTTAGAACCAGATGCAAGCGGCAACTATGGCCTTCGGAAAATTAGTCCCGCAGGCATGGTAAGTACTATAGCCAACCCCACTTCGCAATTTGGCGGCACATGGGGTACGGGCAATGGGGCTGTAAACCCTTTAAACTTTTTTGCATTAACGGTTGATGCTGCAGGCAACGTATATGTAACAGGCGGCAACAGTGGAGTGATAGATAAAATTACGCCGACTGGTGTTGTGAGCACCTTTGCCGGCAATTTCGGCGTGCAAAGTGAATTGGACGGTACACCCGACAAGGCTACTTTCAGCAACCCGGTAGGTTTAGCGGCTGATGCTGCGGGTAACCTGTATGTTAGTAATAACTCTGCTGTAAGAAAAGTAACCCCACAAGGCATTGTAAGTACGCTTGCCGGGTTATATCCAAACCAGGGGAGTACCGATGGCACGGGTGCTTCGGCAACATTCAGCCTTAACCCCGGGGGCGTTGCTGTTGACGGCCAGGGCAATGTTTATTTAGCCGATAACGGCAATCTTTCTATCAGGAAAATATCAGCAGTGGGCTACGCTTTAAATACAAGTTTGCCGCAAGGCCTGGCATTTGATGCGACTAAAGGCGCGATAAGCGGTACACCTGGCGCAGCCAGCCCGGCAACAAACTATAGCATAAGCGCTTATAATCTTGGCGGCAGCAGTTCCGCAGCCCTGAATATTACAGTTGGGACAAGCGCTAACCTTGCTAAATTAGTTTTAAGTGCGGGCACATTGAGCCCGGTTTTTGCAAC
>Ga0207052_10089_pt1 | contig 30880 bp, 28 predicted proteins | sample Alteio_BWMinCont_62_FD_153294 | JGI IMG/M metagenome (GOLD analysis project Ga0207052, IMG submission 153294) | Enriched cells from forest soil in Barre Woods Harvard Forest LTER site, Petersham, Massachusetts, United States -... | ecosystem: Environmental > Terrestrial > Soil > Temperate forest >...
CCGGCAGCAACTCGTCAGGCCTCTCGTCCTTCACATGGAACTGGAGGGTCTGGAATATGGAAACCAGGTCATTCTCTTTCTCGACGCGGCTATACCAATTGTCGATGGTTTCGCCCGTTTCACGTTCCAGGACGTTGGCGACATTGTCATGAATGGGCATGTCTTGAACTCCAATAATCGAACTTAGTCGAATCCCGCCATAATTAGTGTTCCCCAGAGTTGAGCGCAAATCTGCTCAATGTAGCTCACAGGCGCGCTGGTTCGACCCGGAGGCGGACTCAGACGATCTTCGGTATCGGATCGTCATTGACCTGAAAGTTTCGAGGCGAGAACATTAAATGCTGTCCCCTGATCTCGTAGCTTTGGCGAGGCCCGAAAGAGACGTACGATGGCAAGAAGCGACATCCGCTCGGATGAATTCTCCGTTGGAGTGGCAGACATGTTTATTCTCACGATCAGAAAGTTCGTCTTCGCTGTTTGAAGATGCAATGGTTCGGAAGCACTTGGTACAGATTGAATCGATTGAGGAGTCGCGATTCCACCTTCGGGTGAATGAGATTATATAAGTCATTGTCTGACGCTCCGTGCGGCCCCCAATATTCGATAAGTAGTGGAATCGTTCTAATTTTTGGGCCGCCTCGATGAGAATAAGCGGAAGCTTGCTTCTAAGGATGGCCAATATTGCTCATGCTTGAAAAGGTGGGAGGCCCGGTGGGAACTGACTTCGATGCTCGACGATTTTGAGTGTGAGGACAGTAAATGCCGTCCTCTGGTCTCATGAGACATTCGCCGAAGATTGTTTATGTAACGCCTACACATGTGGATCGCGTTACCGAGAGACGGTGGACCTTGCACGTAACTCAAGTTGAGGGTGCTCGTAGCGAAAATGGGCGTGCCATAATCAAGCTTCGCTCTATTCAGCGCAGCGACAAGGGCACGCCCGTTTTGGTGCGAATCAAGAGTGCTTCCCGGACCATCGATCGACTCGCCTCCCTGGGAGGGAGTTTGGCGAAGTATGAACCCTTCCTGAAATGCTGACTGTTCAAAATGGCTCATGAAGCAATCAATTGCCTCGATGTGGCGAAAGCGGCGGTTCCGATGACTGCCGGCAATTGGAGCGGAATCCACGACAATTTGCGTACGCCTCGTGCCGGAAACGTTCCCGGAGCCGAATACATGGTGGCACGTTCGAGCGACAACTGCAGCTTTTCGCCTCCCGTAAAGATATGTGAGCAAAATTGAACAGATACCCCCGCCACATTTGTGCGATTCTCCGCTAACTCGTTCGCCCACGTAGTGGAAGGGGAGTCATATAGGTTCTGAGGTTGCTTTCTTCCCCTTTTTGAAGCAAGGTGAAGAATGAAGGCGAATGACTCCCCACCCGGCGACGGCGGAGGTTCGCGGCAAAAGTCACGGCTGAAGGAGCAGATCATCCCCGCTTTACCCCAGCACGAACGATTCGGCCGTAACATTCGACGCACAACGAAATAGCCGTAAATTGCCTAATGCAACATTCAAGGGCAAGTGCAATGAACTTGTTGCCGGCATTGGAGCAACTGTTCGGGCAAGATGAGGCCGTAAGCGCCCTTTAAATGCCGGTGCGATATAGCGGTCGTGGCTTGAGGAAATGATCTTCGAATGTCGAAGGGAGATGGAATGCGGACCCTGCCAGTGATCGGTGGACAGGCCGGCGGGGCCTCCCAGACCGGTTGGTACGACTACGGTTCCTTCGATGAAAATACCCAAAATCGCGAGGAATGCAGGGCCTATGAATTTCCCTCGAGAATCGCCCCGAAAGCTCAGGGGGACGGCAGCGGACCACATCGCGGACGGGGTGAATTCTTCAGAAACCTGTCAACCGAAGCAATAAGTGAATTTGAATCCATTTCAGAACCCCACTGCTATCCGGGCATGGCAGTCTTGATCAGCGAAAAAGAAGAACCATCGAAAGTCCTGTTCCTTCTTGAGGGAAGGGTCAAACTCTCGATGAATTCAATCGATGGCAAGCGCCTCATCCTGGCTATTGCGTGGCCAGGAGAAATCCTGGGGCTTACTTCTGCCATTTCCGGCTTCCCTCACGTGATAACGGCAGAGACTCAGTTCCCTTGCATGATCACTTCGCTCCAGCGGCAGGCCTTTCTCGGCTTCCTGATGCGTTATCCGATGGCAAGTCAGAATGTTATGCGCGAGTTGAGCCTGGACTACGATCGCACCGCCCAACAATTGTGGACGCTCGGTCTTGCATCGACCGCGCCGGCGAAGTTCGCGAGACTTTTGCTGGAGTGGTGCAAGGATGGCGAGGAAACAAAACGGGTGTCCGGATCCAGTGCCCGCTCACCCACGGGGAGATCGGTGAGCACATTGGCGCTTCCCGTGAAACGATCTCCCGCGTCATGAAGGATTTCAAGAGCCAAGGGCTGGTTGAACAGTGCGGATCGATTTTGATTGTCCCCAATCTTGAGGCTTTGGAAGCGTGCGACTATGCGATCTGAACTCGTATTCGCCGCCACAGCGCACGTTACAAACCGCTATCTGCTCACAAGTATTGCCTCGAAGGCGACGCGCATGTTGCATAGGCCCAATAGTCGTCTGGAGGACACTTCGAACGATGTATTCAGACTCTTCGGCCATGACGACCTGACATTCATTTCTCCCGCGAGCCGCCTTAGGGGACCTGTTTCCCTGCTGTCCAAAACACATGAACGTCACCTGTCTGGCCTAAGATAGTCCCGCCCCGGTCTCTTCGGCCATGTAATCGACTACGGCTTTCAGGTCGCCATTGGTGGCTTCAAAGACCTTAAGCTGGCGGTCTGCGCCAGTTCCGGTGGCCATGATCTTCCGGACGCCTTCGATGGCTTCTCGGCTTCCTAACTCGTTTACGACCGGATCGATCAGCGCAAGATACTCTTCGAGCAGGTCGCGCAGAGGGAGTTCCTCCTGCTTGCCGAAGTCGATGAGCATGCCGTCGAGTCCGTAGCGGACGGCGCGGAATTTGTTTTCCATCAGCAACGTGCGTGCGTATTGACGGTAATCCTGATTCGCGGCGTGCAGGTTGTATAGGTAAACCGCGGTGGCCTGGATAAGCGCCGCGATGGCCACCGTCTCCTCGGCGCGCAGCGGAATGTCGCAGGCGCGCACCTCAATGGTCTTGAAGAAGGGATGAGGCCGGATGTCCCACCAGATCTTCTTCGCGTTGTCGATGCAGTTGGTGCGCACCAGCAGGCTGACATAGTTTTCAAACTCTGAGTAACTTGAAAAGGTGTCGGGAATGCCGGTACGGGGAAACCTCTCGAAGACCTTTGCGCGGTAGCCCTTGTAGCCGGTGTTCAGACCCAACCAGAAGGGAGAGTTGGTGGCCAGCGCCATGATGTGGGGCAGAAAGTAGCGCATCGAGTTCATGATGCGGATGCCCGCCTCGTGGTCTTCAACGCCGACGTGGACGTGTAGGCCGAATATAACGTTGGCGCGGGCAACCAGTTGCAGGTCCTTGACCACCTTCAGGTAGCGCGCATCGGGATAAATAGTCTGCTTACGCCAGTCGGCAAATGGATGGGTTGCGCCGGCTACCAGAGTCAGGCCATTTTCACGGGCCAGCCTAATCATCTCTCGCCGCAATTCGTAGATATCCTGGCGTGCCTCGTCGATGTTGCGGCAGACGCGGGTACCGACCTCGATAACCGACGTATGCATCTCTGCTTTGACCCGCTCCTGCAGTCGCAGCTTACCCTGCGCAAGTAATGAGGTTGGGGTGTGAGAACGCAGGTCGCGCGTGACCGGGTCGATGGTCTGGTATTCCTCTTCAATGCCGAGCGAGAAAGATGGCCGCATGGGGACTCCGAGCTAACTCCACTTGGGATTTTCACCAGCTTGTCGCTTAACTGTCCGTGAATATGGCCTTCTTTGCATGTCCTTTAGCCAGCGGAGCAGGAGCATCTGAGTCTCTAAAGTCGGCCGTCCAATGCCAGTTCCTGATCTCGGGCATATCCTCAAGGTACTGACGAATGTAGTCGTAGTGTTCGTTCAGCTTTCTGTTGAATAGCCGGGTTGCGTCGCCTGCCTGCACGCGAAGCCGCGGGATGTGCTTCAATGCGTCGATGGCAAGGTGGAACCGGCTCATCTGGTTCAACACAACCATGTCAAACGGTGTGGTGGTCGTACCCTCGTCAATATAGCCATGGACATGGAAGCGAGCCTCGTTCGATCGCCCATGAACTAAGGTATGAATGAGCCAGCGATTGTTGTGAAAGGCGAAGATCACGGGAGCACTTTCAGTGAAGAGCGCATTGAAAGACATTTCGTCCATCCCGTGCGGATGCTTATCCGGATACATCAGAGTCATCAGGTCCACAACGTTGACGACGCGCACCTTGATGCCGGGCACGTGTTTCTGGAGCAGCCAGGATGTTGCACAGATCTCAATGGTCGGAACGTCACCCGCGCAGGCAAGTACTACATCCGGATCTTTGCCTTCATCGTTAGTTGCAAACTTCCACGTCGATGCCCCGCGTGAGCAATGCTCAAGAGCCTCGTCCATGTTCAGCCACTGGAGTTGAGGCTGCTTTCCGCAGGTGACGATGTTGACGTAATTTCGGCTTCGAAGGCAATGATCGAAAACGCTAAGCAGGCAGTTGGTGTCCGGAGGATAGTACGCTCGAACAGTATCGCTCCTGCGTGCCAGTGCATTATCTACGAAACCGGTCGCCTGGTGACTGAAACCATTGTGATCGTTGCGCCATGCATGACTCGTGAGCAGAATATTCAGAGAAGCGATGGGCTTGCGCCATTCATAGTCGTGGCATTGCTCGAGCCACTTGGCATGCTGCGTCACCATTGAATCGACGACCTGTGCGAATGCCTCGTAGGAAGACCACATCCCATGGCGGCCCGTAAGCAGGTAGCCCTCCAGCCACCCTTCGCAAAGATGTTCGCTCAATACCTCCAACACGCGGCCATCTGGGCCGAGGTGGTCATCGATCGAGACGAGTTCGGCCATGGAGCAGCGCTTGGTGGCCTCGAAGACGGAGTTGAGACGATTGGAATCCGCTTCATCGGGGCAGAACATGCGAAAATTCGTGAGGTTCATTTTGAAAATGTCGCGGAAGAACTCGCCGAGCTTACGCGGCGCCTCCGCCAAAACCTGGCCCGGCCCCGGGATATCGAGTGCATAATTGGTGAAATCGGGTAGAGCGAGTGTGATCAGCTTTCGTCCGCCATTCACATGGGGGTTCCCGCCCATCCGCCGGTTACCGACTGGCGCCAGCGCCGCCAGTTCGATGATAAATGAGCCGTTATTATCGAAGAGTTCTTCTGGTTTGTAACTCTTCATCCACGCTTGCAGAATTCTGAGATGTTCGGGGTTTTCGCGAACGGTCGCGAGCGGAACCTGATGTGCACGGAAAGTACCTTCGATGGGGATGCCATCCACTTCCTTTGGGCAGGTCCAACCCTTAGGTGTGCGCAGGATCATCATGGGCCAAACAGGCTGCTTCTTGAAGCCATTCGTGCGGGCGTCCACTTGAATAGAGCGAATCTCTGCGTAGCAGTCGTCCAGCGCGCCTGCCAAGAGCTGATGCACGACTTCCGGATCATCTCCCTCAACAAAATGGGGCTTGTAGCCACGTCCTATATAGAGAGCCTTCAAATCTGCATCGCTGGTGCGCGCCTGCGCAGTCGGTCCAGAGATCTTATAGCCGTTCAAGTGAAGGATTGGCAGGACCGCTCCATCTCGCACAGGGTTGAGGAAGTTGACCGACTTCCAGCTTCCTTCAAGCGGGCACGTCTCGGACTCGCCATCCCCAATAACGCAGGCAACAATCAGATCCGGATTGTCGAATGCTGCACCGAAAGCATGAACCAGCGAATAGCCCAGCTCTCCGCCCTCATGCATTGAGTTCGGAACATGCGGTCCGCAATGGCTGGGCACGCCACCCGGCGTCGAGAATTTCCGAAACATGAGACGCAGCCCGTCTTCATCGGTAGTGATCTCTGGGTGAACCTCCGTGTACGAGCCTTCAAGATAAGAACAGGCATTGAGTGAGGGGCCTCCATGGCCAGGCCCGGAGATATAGATGATCTCGGCATCATGTTCTTTGATGAGGCGGTTCAGATGGATGTAGACGAGGTTTTGTCCCGGCGACGTGCCCCAGTGTCCGAGGAGACGCGGTTTGATCTGTTCTGCCTTGAGTGGCTCGCGAAGCAGTGGGTTTTCGAACAAATAGATCTGGCCGATGCATAGGTAGTTCGGCGCACGCCAGTAGCGATTCATCTTGTCGAGCGTATCCGGTGAAAGCGGTCCGTTGGGTAACGAAGCTTGTACCTCAAGTCTTCCCTCTGCGGCAATAGCTGACGACAGACTCACGTCGAAGATGAATCCGGAAGAATTTCCAGCTTGATCGAGGTCCGTGCTCAATGGCTGAACTGAGCCATTCCGATCGACGCTGACGGGGAGTTCCTTAGTAGCCATCTTGACGGTTCCTTCCTATCTCTCCATGAATCGTTGAAGTTGGGCGATCGAAGCAGTGGTTCGTTCGAATCTGCCACGCAAGGAGGCATAAAGCCTCCAACACAGTATGAGCCTGGAGCTGAGCTCTGCGCTGTGCAGTAGTGCTCAAGAGAAGATGACGTGAAAGCGGGTGCATTGACAATAATTGGGGGTCGGGACGCGTTAAGCCGGCTATCGGCATCGGTCAGAGACTCGTATCAAGAGATCGGTGGACCGAAACAAGCAGTTGTTTCGTCAGCTGATGTGAAGGCGAGCGAAGATCGGAATCTTGACCATGATTAGCAGCAGGCCGAAAACGATTGCCGCGGCGAACACACCCAGTATTACTGCGATGGGCAATGACGTCAGTACGATCCCAACTGCCGCCAGCGTCGAGATAATCAGTACGTCGGCGACAGAAGAAAGTACGAGCCAAATGCTCGGCCTCAATCCCCACAGGTGTTGGCGATCGCGAATGACATAGGTTGTGGCCTGGCTCCCAAACACAATGCCTACCACGGAGAGAGTTTGGAGCGCTTCGATGCCGAGATGCAACTGGAATTTGCCGACAGCGAGAATTGTCGTGGAGAAAGCGAGGAAGAATATCCCGAATATCACTTCTGCAAGAGTAATCCTGCCGATCTGCCAGGAATTGGGCACCTTCGAAGGCCTCACCCGATCAGTGGTTAGTGACAATGCAAGGAAGTCGCCGGTGATCATCACGATGACCATCAGCATGGGCGTCAGGACCACATGTCCCGTCAGGATAAGCCCCACAGCCAGGAGAAGTACCTGCAGGATCCTCTTCATTACCGAATTCAGCGTATAGGTAAGAATGCGCTGAAACGTTGTGCGGCCCTCTTTTACCGCAGATACAATCCCGCACAGGCCAGATTCGGTCAGTACGACGCCTGCAGCAGACTTCGCCACGTCGGTTGCAGAGGACACGGCGACGCCGATTTGAGCCTGCCGGAGAGCCGGAGCATCGTTTGCGCCATCCCCACACATCCCTACTGTGAACCCACTCTTCTGGAAGGCCTTGACGAGGTCAAACTTGCCCTCCGGAAGAATCCCTGCGAAGACTGAGAAATCCTTTGGCCTGATGGCACTGGAAAGCTTTCCCGGCGGGCAGACAGCGCCATTCAGGCCTACCTCCTGCGCTACAATTTCGGCAGTTATCAGAGCATCCCCTGTGACCATAACTACGCGTACACCGAGGCCGCGCAATTCGGAGATCAGAGAGCTGGAGTCGGTCCGCGGCGGGTCGCTAAGGGCGATCAATCCAATGATTCGCATTGCCGCAGCCCTACCCGCGGCAACTGCCAGAACTCTGAATCCTTGCTTCTCCAGTTCATCAACGATAGCCGCAGAGGCCGGAGATGGGTCCGAAAGAGCCACGACCGCCGTGAACGCTCCCTTGATGATGCGCAGTGAACCATTCTTCGGATCTGTTGCGGTTGCTTCGGCGGTTTTCCTGACCGGGTCGAAAGGAACAAACGTCACCAACTTAGGTCTGTCAGAAGCCGGCTTCCGCAGGGCGGCAAGTCGGATTGCGGCATCGACTGGGTCCTGACCACCTTCAGAACTTGCCAGCGCTGCCATCCCAAGAACGTGCGCTTCGTCCAAGCCGGGCAAGGGGCGAACGCTTGTTACAGAAAGCTCATTGCGGGTAAGAGTTCCCGTTTTATCCGAGCACAAGACGTCGATCGATGCAGCTTCGTCCACGGCAGAGAGTCTTGTCGGGAGCACCCCATTCTTCGCCAGCGTGCGAGCTCCAATCGCCGCCGCCAGCGTGAAGGTCGCGGGTAATGCCACTGGGATCGCGGCAAGGATTGCAGTGAGCAATAAGGGAACAACCTCACTCCACGGGATGGCTTGGCGGTAGGCATAGACCCCCATGGCGAGGATTACCAGGCAATTGAAGATCGCCAGGTTGCGCACTATGCTGAGCACGGCTTTTTGCTGCGTGCTCACCACATGTGCAGTCCGGACGAGTTCAGCCGTGCGACCGAATTTTGTGCGGGAACCTGTTGCCGTCACGATGGCAATTGCTTCGCCATGGTGGACGAGCGCCCCGGCATACGTGTCGGCCCCTGGACCCGCTTCAACGGGAAGAGACTCACCGGTGAGCATCGACTGATCAAGTTCGACCGACCCGCTGGTCACATGTACATCGGCAGCCACCACTCCGCCAAGCGACACTTTTACCAGATCATCGCATACCAATTCTGCTGCCGGTACCGTCCTCCATGTGCCATCGCGCTCGACAGATGCGCTGAGAGCAAGGCGCGACTTCAGAGCCGCCAGTGTTGCCCGTGCCCGGCTCTCCTGGAAGTAAGCGAGCGCAGCGTTGAAGACCAGCAGGCTCGCAATGACCCCGGCCTCGTAGTACTTATGCAGAACAATTTCAAGCACGACTGAAGCTTCAAGCAGCCACGGAACAGGCGCCCAGAATTTGGCTAATGCATTGCGCATCGGATGATCAGTGGTATCCGGTGTCGCATTCGGGCCATCTCTTTCAAGACGGGCTCGCGCCACATCGCTCGTAAGCCCTCTCGTGGTTTTGTTCCCGTTCGAGTCTACGACCGAACTAAATGATCGGGCCGGGATAGACGTTGCGCTCACAATCGGTCTCCCGTACCGGCTTCCTAGCTACCACCATTCCATGGAGCGCCCGGATCCCGTCTTCACGCTGGTTTCGGGCTTGGCCGAGCGGAGAAGCAAAAGTGGGCATTGCGCGAGCTTCACAACCTTTTCGGCAATCGAGCCAAACACCAGCGGGTGCCATCCAGAAATGCCGTGGGTAGAGATCACGATCATGTCGATCTTTTCGCGGTCCAAAACGTCCATGATGGTTCCAGCCACGTCATTACCGGCCTCGACACTGAAGCTTGCCTTGACCCTCCGAACCTTCAGTACCGCAATGCACTTGGCCAGGTCCTTCTCAGCGCGACTCCGTGCCTCCTTCAGGAACGCCTCTTCCGGAACAAAGTCGGGAAAGGTTGTCGAGGCAAAAAACGGGATGACGTTCACAAGATGGAGTTCGGCATGGAAGTGCAGAGCAAGGTCGGCAGCCATTTCTAGTGCGGCCTGCGAAGAAGGACTGAAGTCGATGGGCAACAGGATCTTTGTGGGAATCGAAGGAAGAGCGTGGTGTTCGGCCATTGCGGTCTCCTCGGCGAATCTGGGTAACGTTTACACTCTCATTCTCCTTTGCCATGAATGCGATGGCTGAGCAATATTGCGCATCTGATCCCGGCTATGTGCTCCTTTCAAGTTGAAATTGCCCTGGCTGGCCGCGCGCCGGCCGCGTTTCCTCCATCGTGTGCTCAATTGCTCAGCGTGCGCCGCCCCAGAGTGAAAAGCTGAGGCTGCAAGCGATTCGACTGTACGGCGCCCGATCATCGCGTTTGAACCCAACTCTCTGTCGCTTGCAGGTACGTACCTTGCTTTGTACAGCCGTGTTCAATGTGCGGCATTCCGAGGGAGACTTTCGCTCAAATTCAGGAACAGGGAGAGAGCAATGATCACGACAAATTCTGTAGTGGCCATCTATGACATGCACGAACAGGCCGAACGGGCCATCAAAGAGTTGCAAAAGGCCGGGATTGATATGAGGACTCTCTCGATTGCAGCGAAAGACACGCATACAGATGAGCATGTCGTTGGCTACTATGACATCGGTGACCGGATGAAGTACTGGGGCAAGGCGGGTGCATTCTGGGGCGGATTCTGGGGACTTCTGTTTGGTTCGGCGCTCTTTGCAATACCGGGTATCGGACCGATTCTCGTGGCCGGACCACTGGTGGCATTGATCATAGCCGGACTCGAAGGGGCGGCAGTAGTCGGAGGCGTTAGTGCGGTGGGAGCGGCCCTGGTGAGTATTGGTGTTCCGAAGGACAGCGTTCTCAAGTACGAAATTGCCTTAAAAACCAACAAATTCCTGCTCGTTGTCCATGGGACACCGGGCGCTGTAAGCAAAGCAAGAGATATCCTCAAGGGGACTGACCATAACTCTTACACCGTGCATGGCGAGACTGTATTCGCCTGATAGATCTTCAAACCCGTCCGGGGGGACTTCCAGCTTGTGACGCAGACTAAGAGGCCGTTCATATGAAGCAGACCGTTCTTTTCAAGCACTGACCTTCGTAGTGATTCTAGCTATCGGTGCCACCGTCGCCTTTGCACTGTATCGGTTGTCATCTGATGTCGCGGCGATTTCGATCGTTGTTGTGTCGACCATTCTCGCCTACATTATTGCTTCAGCAATCAAGGTTGCAGATCAGTGGAATAAGGCGTGGAGCAACAGCTATCTCCGCGAGCATGGCCACGGCGTGGTCTTGAATAGCCATCACATGGAGGCCAAAGCGATCGACATTCGAATTCCGGGAATATCGACCGCAAAAGTTCGCGATGCGGCATTGTCACTGCAAAAAGGCGACCTGGGCTATTATGCCCAATCCGATTTTGTGCATGTCGACGTTGGCCCAGTGCGGCGCTGGTAGCACGGCCTTCAATCACTGATAGGGTTGACCTTTCGCAAGCGCAGCCTTGAGCGCGCTGTCGTGACCATAAATGTCATTGAAGAAGTAAACTTGGCCATCTTCCTCAACGATCGCGGTCAGATACACTATAACGACTGGCAGCGGCATGGAAAGGTTCACCTGCTGATTGTCCGGACCGGATTGCATAGCTGCTCTTACCTTCTCCAAGGTCCACTCTGGCTGGTCCCGTAGAAGCCAGTCCGCAAGTTCCGCAGGCTTTTCCACGCGAATACATCCGTGGCTGAAATCGCGGCGTGATTGATTGAACAACTGCGGCGACGGAGTGCTGTGGAGGTAGACGTCGAATTCATTGGGGAAAATGAACTTCACTAACCCTAGCGCATTGGACTGTCCGGGCTTCTGGCGTACCAGAAGCTTTCCGGATTGTATCTCTGCCAGCGTATTGGCGTTCACTGCTCCACTGACCGCAATCTGTCCACTGTGATCTGTAGCCTCGAACCCCTTGCGCGTAAGATAATGAGGGTCCCTCCGGAGTCTGGGAACGGTCTCCGCGCGAGTAATATCCAAGGGAAGATTCCAATACGGACGAAAAACGATGTACTTCATTTCCTTGGCAAACATGGGAGTCTGGTGCCGGACCGCTTGTCCCACTACGACATTCATACGCATCGCAACGTGGTGATCATCCGAGAATACCCGCAACCTGAAGCCTGGAACGTTTACCATAACCGGAAATCGTGGATAATCCGGTGGCAGCCATCTCCACCTCTCAAGGGAATCATCCAACTGGACCACACGGACGCCCAATGGCGTGTTCAACTGGCGTATCGTGCCTCGGTCCAGATTGCCGTCGGCTTTCATCCCATGCCGGGCCTGAAAGTGCTTGCCGCTTCCACCAGGGGCCCTTCGTAGATGGCTGGACCTGCCGCGACGACTGCGGTTTGGGGCAAATCGCCGAGCAGACGCAGGCGCTTGTCCAACTGCTCAACGCCGCTGTAGGCCTCGCCCGCAGTCACGGTTTGACGTGGATCCGGCAGCTGAACGCCCTGATCCTGAGCTGCAAGAGTCAAGTAGGTCTGTAACGCCGTCTCGGTGCGTTTGTATCCCAGGTACTGAGGTTCCACCCTGTTCAATGTGTCCGGCAAATTGCTCGCGGTCAAAATCTGTTGGGCCAGATAGTGTGGGAGATCGTGGTGTATCTGGTCGAGATCAATCCCGAACTCGACGGGTTTTGGATTGACCCTTCCGATGCGCAGGTTAGAGAGATACCGCATGGCATTGATTGTAAGAGCCGCATCAAATTGTGCCACGGTATCTGCGCTTCCGGGTGCAGCTTTCAGTGCAATCAGTCGCGAAGGCCAGCGCGATGCATCGTAGTCTTCGGGATTAAGCCCTTTTGTCTGGCTGTTTACCAGCGCCGAAATCACGGCCAAAGCCTGCGGGGTTGCCTGGCCCTCCCGCACCCATGCAGGCGCATAGTTGATTGCCTCATACATCGCCTGAACATTCTGGCGGCCATCGCTAAAATTCGCCCACCGAAGCCAAGGGAGAACTCCTTCAGCAGCTATTGTGTGTGGTTGCCCGCCAACCTGCTCTGGGGTCTCTCCATTTCCCGCATGTCTCGACTGAGGTACTGGCTGCGTGCTGCAGGCACATGCAAAAAAGCAGAGGAGCAGCAACAATGCTGGTGAGTGACTCCCTTTTGCGACGCAGCTCTGCCAGACGACCTCAGTGCGGGACGCGCATATAGTCTTATCCCAATTCATAACGTAATCCGTACGGCCGAGCTGATGGTGCGAGCGATGAAAGCGAGAGGTCTGCAAAACTGATCAACTGGCGTGCCTGTTGTGAGTCCACTTGACGAGGCGCACCCATGAGTGCGGACAGTTGAGCAATCATGGCTGCGTGCTCGCGGTGAGTCTTGTCCCACCAGACGCCGAAGCCACCTATGGCCGCCGGCAGTGGGAGGTCAATCCTGTTGTGCTTCAGTTTTCTGTCCACACTGATTTCGCATCCTTTTCGTTGAACACTTTTGTGTGCCAGCTTTTTTGTCTCCCAATTCCCTCGGGGATAAATCACTCTCATGTCTTTGTGTTGAGCGGGCCTCGTGAACCGCATAATTTGAGCAGTCACAGTCGCGGCGCAGCATACCGGATGAAGTGTCCGGCCAATCGCGAAGGATCGTGAGGTTTCGGAGGCCCTGCACGCCCCTCGTCATGATCCTCCCATCAGAAGCAGCTCGCGATCTGTGCAATTGGATACAACCCTTCCCCGCTCGGAGCCCGACAATCACAGTGTCGGCTTTTGCCGCAGTGCCAAGATCCGGAGGCACAGCAACGTGCATTCAAGAATATGAGAGTGAAGGGATGACGGTGTTCGCAGCTGAGTATTCCATTCGCTCAGCGCAAGAGGCGGGCTCGATCGGAAGGTTCGAGCGATTCTGCTCAGAACTCATGAGAAATCGCGGCCAGGATGCATCTAATCTGATGTTCGCCGATCGGAAGCAATTTCCGAAGAAAGTACTTGGTCCCCCCCAATATGCTGAAAACTGTTGTCGCGTCCCTTTCCCTGTCGGCCGCCCTGTGTACCCAGGCCATGTGCGCCCAAACCCCCGTCGCCGATGTCTATGTTCAGACTTCCAAAGGTGTCACCCTCTACAACGCCGCATCCAACGGACGACTGACGCTGGTCGCCGGCTCCCCGTTCCCAATCACCGGCCAGATGATCGGCGTCAGCGGAAACCACTTCGTCAGCCTAGGCGAAGACAACGTACATGTCTACGCACTGGCTTCCAATGGCGCGATCGGGGGACAGGTCGCACAGATCAGCACCCAGGACTACAACGGAAAACAATGCGGAACCGCGCAGTTCGGCGTTCTTGACCGCACCGGCCAGGACCTCTATGTCGATGTCTCGGGCACTGAGAACCAGAACCAGGCAATCCTGTGCGTCGCCTTTCAGTCATTCAAAATCGCGAGTTCCGGCGTGATTTCATATCTCGCAAGCATCATTCCGTACAACGACCCGTCCGGCACAATGAATGTGTATTACTATCCGCCGGTCCTTTCAGGCAGCAACACCTATGCTTACGGTACGGTGGCCGGACTCTCCGGGACCTGCGACGAACCGGAAATCGTCAGCTACCAGCGCGAGAGCTCTGGTGCGCTGGAATTGGCCGGAACGCAGAGCGTTACGCTTCCGCAGCCTGAGCCGGGCGGGTGGAAGTATTTTCCGTACTACATTTCCGCCGATTCCAGCAATCACCTGGCCATCGCCGTCCAGCCGGAACTGAACTCCCCCTGCGGAACACGCGGCTCCCTGCAACTGGCCAGCTTCACCATCAACAACAATGGCGGCATCGTGTCAACCAATACGTATGAGAACATAACCACCGCGGTTCCCAGCAGTGGCGCCGGCACCGATCTCGGTCCGATCTCTCCATCGGGCACCGTTCTCCCCGTTGGACTCGGAAACGATCTCCAGCTCTTCCATTTCAACGGAGGCAGCCCCATCACCAGCACGACCGGCCAGATTCCCGTGAAAGGGCTGATGACAACCCTGAAGTGGGACAGCAGCGGGCATCTCTATGGGCTCGACAGTTACACGGGCATGCTGCGCGTCTACACCGTCGGTTCGAACGGCATGACTGAAGATCCAGGTTCTCCCGTCCCCATCAGCGGGGCGAGCGGTCTCTTCGTAGTCTCCAAATAGGCCGAACAGAGCTGCGCGAACCATTTGCAACTATCTCTCCGCTGTGCGTCTGGTTGGGCTCGCGGAATTGGGTGTGCTAGACACGCCTAATGAACTTATCCGTTAATTTCGATGATTTAATCGGTAGGAAGCACTGTCACACAATAGTTCCAAGCAGCCTCCCATCATGAGCGTAAGGGGGAAAATGGAAATGAGCGAAGGGGGCGATAATCGCCCGATGCAGCACGATCCCGTGTGCGGAATGACAGTTGACCCATCGAAGGCTGCGGCAACTGCTCAATATCAGGGAGTCACTGTCTATTTCTGCAGTCAAGATTGTGCCGCACAGTTCCGTGCCGCGCCGGAGAAATACGCGCAGACCGGACCGTTGACCGCTGACTCGCCCAGAGTCGTGACGGTCAGACCGCAAGGGCAGTACACATGCCCCATGCATCCTGAGATCAACAAATCTGGGCCGGGAAACTGCCCAAAGTGCGGCATGGCGCTCGAACCCATAACCATATCCGCGCCGGCCAGACTTACCGAATACACCTGCCCGATGCATCCGCAAATTGTGCGTGCCGCGCCGGGCGCCTGTCCTATCTGCGGCATGGCGCTCGAACCTCGGGATGTTACCGCCCATGAGACCAACCCGGAGCTTTCCGACATGACCAGGCGTCTGTGGTTAAGTGCCGGACTCGCACTGCCAATGCTAGCGGTGATGGCGTCGGAATTCCTGCCCGCTAACCAGATGCAACATTTATTCTCGGCAAGAGAGTGGGCCTGGATTGAGTTTTTCCTCGCCACCCCGGTGGTCCTGTGGTGCGGGTGGCCGTTCTTCGTCAGGGGCTGGCTATCCATCGTTCATCGCAGCCTTAATATGTTTACGCTGATCGCGCTTGGTACTGGATCGGCCTATCTCTATAGCGCATTCGCTACCATGATTCCCCAGATCTTTCCCTCTTCGTTTCGCGGAAGCGGTGGACAGTTGGACGTCTATTTCGAGCCGGCTGCGGTGATCGTCGCACTCGTTCTCCTGGGTCAGGTGATGGAGTTGCGTGCGCGTAGCCAGACCAGCAGTGCGATTCGTGCGCTGCTTGGCCTTGTTCCAAAGACGGCGAAAAGGCTTGACGACCACGGCGGCGAGGCTGACGTGCCGCTCGACCAGGTCCAGGTCGGCGACCGGCTCCGCGTCCGCCCCGGTGAAAAAATTCCTGTTGACGGGACTGTCGCTGAAGGTCACAGCTCCGTCGATGAATCCATGATCAGCGGGGAGCCCATACCTGTTGAGAAAGACACCGGCGCGAAAGTCACAGCCGGGACCGTCAACGGTACCGGTGGATTTGTGATGCATGCGGAGCGCGTTGGGGCTGACACACTCTTGTCGCAAATTGTGAAAATGGTCAGCGAGGCGCAGCGATCCCGCGCGCCGATTCAACGGCTGGCAGATCAAGCGTCATCGTATTTTGTCCCGGCCGTTATTGTTGCGGCCGTCGTCACCTTCGCCGTTTGGCTCTTCATTGGCCCTCAACCGCGCTTCGCCCATGCACTCGTAAATGCAGTGGCCGTCGTGATCGTCGCCTGCCCTTGCGCTCTGGGGCTTGCGACTCCCATGGCCATCATGGTGGGCACCGGCCGCGGGGCTCGCGCAGGCGTGCTCATTCGCAATGCGGAGGCGCTCGAAATATTTGGCAAGGTTGACACACTCATCATCGACAAGACGGGAACCCTCACTGAGGGAAAGCCGACATTGAGCGCCGTGATTCCTCAATCGGGCATCGACGAATCTGCACTCTTGCAGCTCGTCGCCAGCCTCGAGCGTTCGAGCGAGCATCCTCTAGCCGCAGCGATCGTCAAGGGCGCGGAAGCAAAGAGGCTCTCCCTGGCCGATGTGACTGGATTCAACTCCGTAACCGGCAAGGGCGTAAAGGGAACCGTCTCGGGCAAGCTGGTCGCGGTCGGAAACGCGGAACTGTTCCGCGACCTGTCCGTCGATCCAGCCTCGTTGCTCGACCGGGCCGAAGCCTTGCGAAGAGAAGGCCAGACGGTGATGCTGGTTGCCGTGGATGGCCAGGCGGCGGGCCTGGTGGGGGTCTCCGATCCCATCAAGGAGTCCACTCCCGACGCGATCCGTGAACTGAAAGCAGCGGGCTTGAACATCGTCATGGTCACCGGCGACAACGCGACGACGGCGAAAGCAGTGGCGGAAAAACTCAGCATCGAGTTCTACGCTGATGTGTTGCCTCAAAAGAAAGCAGAGGTTGTCAAACAGCGCCAGCAGAAGGGCTCCGTAGTTGCTATGGCTGGAGATGGAGTGAACGATGCGCCTGCGCTCGCGCAGGCTGACGTCGGTATTGCCATGGGGACCGGCACCGACGTAGCGATGGAAGCCGGCGGCATCACGCTGTTGAAGGGTGATCTGCGTGGAATTCTCCGCGCCCGTCATCTCAGCAAATCAACGATGCGAAACATTCGCGAGAACCTGTTTTTCGCTTTCGTTTATAACGCCATCGGCGTACCGCTTGCTGCGGGAGTGTTGTTTCCTCGCTTCGGGCTGCTTATGGACCCCATGATTGCCGCTGCCGCGATGAGCTTCAGCTCCGTCTCGGTAATCGCCAATGCGCTGAGGCTTCGGACCACGAAGCTATGAGATCCTCGTTGCCCGTGGGTTTTCCTCATTCGAAACCTTACACGCCGCGATTTCATCGAGAACCTTGACTGCAATAGAGTCAAAGCAAAATGTCAGGAGGCAATTGAATGGCCGGATGCTGCATTAATTTGGCCGCACTTAGCTTGAAGATTGCATTCGTTTACTTGGCTCTTCAGCCAGCCTTATGGTTTTCTCGCCGCGGCTCGGCGGGAGACCAAAGTGGCGGCGACAGCGCGCCGGGAGTAGCTAAATGAGGGGGATGGAGTTTGAGGGATCGACGCTCGAATTCTTGGTGCCGAGATGTCAGCTAGCGTCCGCCGATCTGTCGGGGCGCGATCTCGGTTGACGCCCACATGCCAACCTGTAGTTCCACCGCCGGCTACCATGAAATGTGCGGCCAGGCGATTTTGCATGAATCCACCAGACTGAGGATGCTCGCCGTGTATCAGACAGCTCAGCTTTCACCGTGTCTGTTGGAAGAGGATTGGATCGTAGGCAGGTCAAAGGAAATCATGATGTCACTGGCACCAGAGTCTCCTCACTGCCGAGTTGCCAAATGTCTTCTTTCCTCCTCGGAGCACATCGCCGTTCGGTCGCCTTCCGAGAACTGCGCGCGAATCAAAAAGCTCGGCTACATCGTTGGGAAACGCATGAATCTGTACGGCGAATTGGTTTCCGATCCATTTGACGAGGGTGACTGCGTAGCTGTCCATGCCATCAGTACTAGTAATCCGGCCGTGCGGACAATCGAGCTCCCAGTCTCTATTCTCGCCGGTTGGGAGGACCTGTTTGAGGACCTTGCAAATTCAACTGGTTCGAAATTCGCCGCAAAGGCTCCACTTCCTGATTCCTGATGAGGCTCTAAATCGCGAGTTCGATCGCCGGTTCCGTGAAGCTCATAATGGCCTGCTTCAGTTGGGAATCGACTTCATCCGCTATTGCCATGACATCAATAAGGAGCAGACTAAAGTCCACGACGCTCAGGTTGTTCTGCAGCGTGTGGAAGATGCTCACCTGCAACATCCGCGATTCCTCAATAATCATCGGAATCGAATAGCCCTGAGAGCGTCGAATGTGGCCGTGTTCGACCGCACCTTCCGAGACCTGTTTCGTCCCGAGGCTTCGCGGTACACGCAATCGATGAACAAGTTCTTGAAGTAGCTTTTGAAGGTGTCCGCTGCGCTCGTCATCACTGAGCACAATACTAGTCAACTCGTCGTCGCGTCCGACTCGCCTGAGCCAATCGGCGATGGTGGTCGACGCCTCACGCTCTAATATGGACGCCACCCGCTCGATATTCGACGCGCGCCGATTGCCACGCTTATCCAGTCTCTCGCGAATCAGTTGAACCAACTCCGGGATTGGCATCGGCTTCACCAGGATCTCGTCTGCTTGCAAAAGTATGGCATCCATCGCCTCTTTCAATGCGGGATACCCAGTAAACCGCAAGGTGACTGCGTCAGGGTGCTTATGGCGCATTGCACTAACAACGGTGAACCCGTCGCCTGGTCCGGGCATGTGCAAATCGGAAAGGAGCACATCAAACGGCTCCGTATCTATCAGATGAAGGGCCTCGGCAACGTTTGCGGCAGGCGTGACGAGAAAGCCGTGATGCTCCAGCACCATTTTTAGGGATTTTCGAACTGATTCACTATCGTCAACCAACAAGATCTTTGGCGGCGTGGTATTATCCGGATTTTGTGCCATATATTCATCTCAGTCAGCGAGGTTGTATTCACACTCACCACGAGTCTATACGAGTTCGCCGCCGGAGGCTGATCAGGATTGATCACGGCGCCAATGTTCAGCGAACGCCTCACACGGTCTCACTTGATGCATTCAGGCCATGCCTCTATTTCTACCGCTGGCAGCCCTGGAAAAGCGCTCAGCCGCCGAGCTTCGGGATCACTGCTCAAACACCGCCCGATACGAACCAGCCCTCAGTGTTGAGGTAAACCCTAAACGCGCGAAAGTCCCTCGGTTGTCGAGAGGCTTTGGTGAATAAGTGGAAGGGGTAGTGGCTGTTGTGAAACTACGCCATTGCGTCCGTACTTTCAAACTGGCTTCGAGGTTACTGGTAGATTCAACCTATATCGGCATAGCGCCAGAATCTGGGCAAGTCAGCAGCATTTACGGAACTAACGCCACCAGATACACAATGGCCCGCCAAGTATCCTCCAGAGCACTGCGTTCCATCTGCATCTTTCATCTCCACACGGGTATTTTCTTTCGGATAAGTTCTTGGATCTCTAGGAATATATTTGAACCATAAATTGGGCATACCTTCATCGTAACAGTCTATACATTTGTATCTTTGCCGAGTTTTGCGAGTCGGGCCGGCTGGGCAAGCCTAATTAAGCCGGGCAGCAGCGATAAATTACGTCGCAATCATTGCAATACCTCTCTTGTGATGCGGGTCACATCTAGTCGTGCAAAAGCGGTAGCAGACTTACCCAGAAAGTGATCCAGATCACACGGAGGTGTAATTAGTGTCGACAGCAGCAGTAGAGATTCACAATGCCATCTTTGAGGAGGCATTTGCCACCATTCGTAAGGAGGGCGTGCGTTCCCGGTATGACAACTTTATTGGCGGCAAATGGGTGGCTCCGATTCTGGGCAAGTACTTCGCCAGCCACAGCCCGATCAATGGTGCGAAGCTCGCCGAGTTCGCGCGTTCCTCGGCAGCAGACGTGGAAACCGCTCTTGACGCCGCACATGCAATCAAGGAAGAGTGGGGCAGCACATCGCCTGCCGCCCGCGCTGCTGTTCTAAACCGGATTGCTGATCGGATGGAGGAGAATCTCGAACTTCTGGCGCTGGCCGAAACGCTGGACAACGGCAAGCCTATTCGTGAGACGCGCAACGCCGACGTGCCTCTGTCGATCGACCACTTCCGCTACTTCGCAAGCTGCATCCGCGCAGAAGAGGGCTCAGCAGGCGAGTTGGACAAGGATACCGTCGCCTACCATTTCAAGGAACCAATGGGTGTGGTTGGGCAAATCATTCCGTGGAATTTTCCATTGTTGATGGCTGCCTGGAAGATAGCGCCGGCAATCGCGGCTGGAAATTGCACGGTGATCAAGCCGGCTTCGAATACACCGCTCAGCCTGCTTACCCTGATGGGACTAATCGGCGATATCGTACCTCCGGGCGTTATCAATGTCGTGACTGGTCCGGGAGGCGAGATCGGCAAGTCGCTGGCCGCGAATCCGCGCATCAGCAAGATCTCATTCACTGGAGAGACGACGACCGGCCGCCTGATCATGCAATACGCGTCCGAGCCAATCATTCCGCAGACGCTGGAACTGGGTGGCAAGTCGCCGAACATTTTCATGGCCGACGTGATGGATGCAGACGATGACTTCCTCGACAAAGCGCTGGAGGGATTTGCGCTGTTCGCTTTCAATAAAGGCGAAGTTTGCACCTGCCCGTCGCGCGCGCTCATTCATGAATCGATTTTCGATCAGTTCATGGAACGCGCTGTTGCCCGTGTGGCAAAGATCAAGGTCGGGAACCCACTCGATCCTGAGACACAGATGGGACCACAGGTGTCGCGTGACCAATTGGAGAAGATTCTCTCCTATATCAAGATCGGGAAAGAGGAAGGCGCACGCTGCATGACTGGCGGCGAGCAGGCGCATCTGGGCGGCGATCTGGAGAATGGCTACTATGTGCAACCAACCGTCTTCGTGGGTCACAACAGCATGCGTATCTTCCAGGAAGAAATCTTTGGCCCGGTCCTTTCCGTAACCAAGTTCAAGACGATCGAAGAAGCGCTTGAAATTGCCAACGATACGCCCTACGGTCTTGGCTCAGGCGTCTGGTCACGCAACGGTACAGATGCCTATCGCCTGGGACGTGGAATCAAGGCGGGCCGCGTATGGACCAACTGCTATCACCTTTATCCTGCCGGCGCGGCATTCGGCGGCTATAAGGAATCGGGCTTCGGTCGCGAGACGCACAAGATGATTCTCGATCACTATCGGCAGACCAAGAATCTGCTTGTAAGCTATAGCCCGAAGGCCTTGGGTCTCTTCTAGGAACCTCTGCAGAGTGGCTCGTTTTGACGATTGAGTCAGATGAGTCGCGAAGCGGTGGCACATTTGCAGAAGGTATTGGGAACGAGCGGCTGTTGTTCACTTGTAGCAATTCCTGCGGAAGCTGATTTCCAGCCTCCGCAGGCACAGTTGGCACTGCAGAAATCCTCGCCATCCCTGGCAATAATGCATTTAACGCGGCGGAAAGGAAAAACAAAATGGCGAAGTATATGAAGGCGGCTGTAGTTCGTGAATTTGGTAAGCCCCTGGTCATCGAAGAGGTGGCAATCCCAGAACCCGGTCCCGATGAAATTCAGATCAAGATGGAGGCATGCGGCGTATGTCATACCGATCTGCACGCCGCGGAAGGTGATTGGCCCATTAAGCCGACGCCGCCTTTCATCCCTGGACACGAGGGTGTCGGGTTCGTCTCCGGCGTTGGCAGGAACGTCAAGACGGCAAAGGAAGGCGACCGCGCCGGCATCGTCTGGCTGTACTCCGCCTGCGGACAATGCGTAGATTGCCTCGCGGGACAAGAGTCCTGCTGCACAAAAGCGCAGTTTGGGGGCTACACCAAGAACGGCGGCTATGCGGAATATGCAGTGGCTGATCCGAATCATGTCGCTCATCTACCCTCCAACGTGGGATTCATTGAGATCGCACCGATCATCTGCGCCGGCGTCACGGTGTACAAGGGTCTAAAGTCCACCGAGGCCAAGCCGGGCGAGTGGGTTGTCATCTCCGGTGTTGGCGGTCTTGGTCACTTGGCTGTTCAATATGCCAAGGCGATGGGCTTCCGTGTTGCGGCTGTGGATGTGTCCGAAGAGAAGCTGGCGCTAGCTCGTAAGCTCGGCGCAAAGCTCACCGTCAACGCCAAAGAGCAGGACCCCGCAGCCTTCTTCCAAAAGGAGATCGGCGGAGCCAAGGCGGTGCTCGTAACGGCTCCCTCCACCGGGGCATTTGCACAAGCCATCGGCATGACGCGCGCTCGCGGGACTATCGTTCTTAACGGCCTGCCTCCTGGATCGTTCCCTCTGCCCATCTTTGAAGTGGTGCTGAAGGCCTTGACCATTCGCGGCTCCATCGTGGGCACACGTCTGGATCTGGCCGAGGCACTCGCTTTCGCCGGAGAGGGTATGGTCAGCGCCACCACGAAGGCTGAGAAACTCGAAGACATCAACGATATCTTCAAGCGGATGCACGCCGGTACGATCGATGGCCGGATTGTGTTGGACATCACTGGAACACATTCCGCCGAGGCAGTTACGGACGAAAACGTCGCCGTCCTGGTATAGGTTTCCTGCACCAGGTGAACCACCTAGAAGAGCCCGGGCATCAAGTCCGGGCCCTTCTGGATTGTTCAAGCCGCAACCTATCAAAGAGCTATCGTCAAGACCAACCGCCTGTCATGGACAGGATTCTGCGTCTAAACGTCTCAGCTCTCGGCGTAAAGAGCGAGTCGGCCCTCCGGGGTACAGCAATCGTGGAACCGCTATAAAGAGGAAAATTTGAAAAGCGTATTCGTAGTGGGGGCCGGTCCCGCCGGTCTGTTCGCCGCACAGAAGATAGCCTTGGCGGGGCATGAGGTTTTCGTCTTTAATCGGGATATCAAACCGGGCGGACTTGCCGAGTATGGAATTTACCCGGTGAAGACGACCATGAAGGCGGGATTGCGCAAGCAGTTTTCCCGAGTGCTTTCGCTCCCCAATGTTCACTACTTCGGCAACGTGAAGATCGGCTCTGCATACGACGTCACGCTGGACAATCTCAAGTCGCTGGCGCCATCGGCGCTGGTGGTTACATGCGGAGCGCAGGGCTATAACAAGCTCAATCTTTCCGGCGAGAACGCCAAGGGGGTTTACTCCGCCAAAGACTTCGTCTACCACTACAATCAACTGCCTCCTTACGCGTCGGAGGACTTCTCCACCGGCAAACGCATCGCGGTGGTGGGAATGGGAAACGTGGCGGCCGACATCATGCGATGGCTGCTCGAGGATAGCCCGGCACGGCGAACTGAAGAAGTCATCGTGGTGGCCCGCCGCGACCGTATGAAGCCAAGTTCGACCAAAAGGAACTTGGCCACGTTGACGCTCACCTAGATAGCGACGAATTTGTCCAGGAACTGGAACGTGTGAAAGCGCGTTGCGGGGCCTGCGATCAGGATGTGTCGGTGGAGAAGATCGGCAACGCGACGTTCCCTGGCTTGCGGAACGAGAATCTCGTCCAGGCCTCGCCGAAGCTGACCTTCCGCTTTCTCTGCTCGCCCAAAGAGATCGTCGTGGGCCCGGATGGCAGAATCAGGCAGTTAGTGGTGACGGAAAACGATCTGGTGCTGCGCGGCGACGGCATGACCGGAGCGAAGGCTACAGAAAAGACGGCTATTCTCGATGTGGATACCTTGATCTTCGCAATCGGAGACAAACACGATCCGGGACTGGGATTGCCGATGGGGCTGGATGGCTATGCCACCAAGCCGAATATCGAATCGCCATCGGAGCCGGTGTACGAGATGTGGGATCCGCGCACTGACAAAGCGCTCGATGGAATTTATGTTGCGGGCTGGGCTAGGCGCGCCAGCACAGGTTTGGTCGGCATCGCGCGTCATGATGGCGAAAATGCCGCGGGCAAGGTCATTGAGTATCTCAAGACCCTTCCCGAGAAGGACTCGTTGCATGCCTTCGAGATAGAAGCGTTGCTTGAGAGCAAGGGCCTACAGCCGGTGAACAAGAGCGATCTCCTCGCACTCGCACGCGTTGAAGAGCGCGAAGCGAGAGCGCGGGACCTGGTTGGCTTCAAGTACTCCGATAACCGTGCAATGCTGAACGCCATCAAGCAGGAAAAGGCGGCAACGGCGACTAATGTGCTTCTGGCCGCAAGACAGCCGTCGGAAGTACCGGCAACGGAGTCTCTCGGAACGCTTTTGACAACGCGTTGAAGCGTCTCCGGCAGATTGGTCCGATGCGGCTGACTTTGAAACTGATCCACCTGGCGTTGCAGGTGCACGATTCACTCGGGAATCGGCGATGTACTTTTGGGGTTCAATATCAGCCCGTTTTCGAAACACGAATTTGCCCATTTAATCCGGTGAGAACGGTGTAATTGGATTATTGGCGGAAGCGTTGGAAAGGGAGGGGTCTCGGAATGGCGCGATTAGCACTTGTGACCGGTGGCACGCGCGGCATCGGAGCTGAAATCAGCCGGGCGTTGAAGGAAGCCGGCCGGAATGTAGTTGCTACCTATTTAGGCAATGATAAAGCTGCGAGTGAATTTTCAAACGAGACCGGAATCAGGGTCTACAAGTTTGATGTGTGCAGTTTTGACGATTGCAAAGAGGGTGTGCAAAGGATTGTGTCGGACGTGGGGCGCATCGAGATACTGGTGAACAATGCCGGGATTACTCGCGATGGAACTCTGCAGAAGATGGACCGCGACATGTGGGATGCGGTCATCGATACCAACCTAGGTTCGTGCTACAACCTCTGCAAGGTCACATTTCAAGACATGCGCGAGAGGAAGTTTGGCCGAATCGTGAATATAGGCAGCGTGAATGGGCAGGCAGGTCAATACGGCCAAGTGAACTATGCCGCCGCGAAGTCTGGGATTCACGGCTTCACCAAGGCTTTGGCGCAGGAAGGCGCGAGGTTTGGCATCACTGTCAACGCAATCGCGCCGGGCTATGTTGACACGGAAATGGTGCGCGCGGTGCCCCCCGACGTGCTGCAAAAGATCATCGCGCGAATACCTGTGGGCCGGCTCGGTACGCCCGGGGACATTGCCAGGGGGGTCGTATTTCTGACTAGCGACGAGAGCGATTTCGTCACCGGCTCCACACTTTCGATAAACGGTGGCCAGCACATGTACTGAGTGAGTATCTTGTGGACGTTTCCGGCCTAGAGCCTGCCCTGGATCGTCGGACCAGTCTCACATTGCGTCGAGGTCGTCTTAGGTCCCTATCACCACGCCACCGTCGACGGACAGGACCGGTCCGTGCACGAAGCTGGCCTGGTCTGAGGCCAGCCAGAAATATGCGTTGGCAATGTCCTCGGGTGTTCCGATCCGACCTACCGGTGTATGAGACACCATGCTGTCAAGGATGTCGGGAGGCATGGACTTAAGCATATCCGTAGCAATGAAGCCAGGAGCGACGGCGTTGACGCGAATGTTGTGTTTGCCCAGTTCGCGGGCCCAGGTGCGCGTCATCCCGATGACACCCGCTTTCGATGCCACGTAATTTGTCTGCCCGAAGTTTCCATTGAGCGCCACCACCGAGGAGGCATTGAGGATCACACCCCCGCCCTGACGAATCATGAGCGGGACAACGGCCCGCGTCACCAGAAAAACGCCCTTGAGGTTGACGTCGATTACAGCATCCCACGACTCCTCAAGCATTGCCTTCATAGACCCGGTGCCGTTCTTCTTCACGAGTTGCGCGTCACGTACAATGCCGGCGTTGTTGATGAGAACCTGGATGGCTCCCCACTTCTCGACCACTCTAATTACCGCGGCATCTACAGCAGCTGGATCGGTAACATTGACTACCTGAAACGATGCCTGACCGCCCGCGTCCCAAAATGTCGGCCTCGAATACCGCAGCTGCATTTTCCGAAACGTCCCATCCGGCAATCGTGGCTCCGCCGCGCGCAAAGCGAAGGGCTGTTGCGCGCCCGATGCCGGCTGCTGCACCCGTGATGAGGATCATCTTGCCCGAGAAACTCTGACCTTCCATGATCTATTTACTCCTTTGGCGGCCGGCAAACACACTTCCACGCTTTTGCGAAGGGATCCTTCGCGTGAATTTGCTTCTTACAGGGCTGCTGAACGTCCATATAAGCCTAAACCATTTGCTGCACCGCGTCATTATTTGCAGCAAGAATAGCCCAATCTGTTTGCGTGCCACCAAAGCCCGATCGATCCAAAAACAGCCACCGCGCAGCCCGGCCGAGCGACAGCGAGGGCTCGAAGTAGGGACTTCAAGAATTGGATGGGGGCACTCCGTGGTCGCCTACAGGAGCTGATTGGCTGTGATCAATCTTGCTCGGTATGGAGCAACGCGTTCCTATAGAGTTGCAGGGCGTCACGCTTCAGAAGTGATCAGTGCCCAACTGGAGCGCCCGAACCACGAAGGAATTCGAACATGGCAGAAATCGTAATCACTGCGGCGAAGCGTACCGCAATCGGGGCCTTCATGGGAGGCCTCAAAGACGTATCCGCCGTGGATTTGGGCGTTGCCGCAGTCACCCCTATTCTCGCAGGTTTGGTTTTAGACGATATCGCAGATGTAATCGTCGGCAATGTTTTGCAAGCCGCTCAAGGCATGAACCCTGCACGCCAGGTCGCATTAAAGGCCGGCTTGCCTTTGAAGACACTGGGACAGACGATAAATCGCGTTTGCGGTAGCGGTTTGCAAGCGGTCGTCAGTGCGGTTCAGGGACTGAAGTCTGGCGATGGCAATCTTTACCTGGCCGGCGGGATTGAGAACATGTCTCGCTCACCGTTTCTTCTCCCGCATGCGCGGGCGGGCAGTCGGTTCGGCCACTCCGACATGCTAGATAGCATCCTGAGTGAGGGGCTTACGGATCCGCAACTTAACTATGCCATGGGCATCACGGCCGAAAATGTCGCGGCACACTGGAAGATTACACGTGAAGAGCAGGATGCTTTCTCTTTAGAGAGTCAGCGGCGGGCTGTTTCCGCCAAGGCGGATGGCGCCTTCACAGAGGAGCTGATTCCGGTGAGTGTGCCCGGGCGCAAAGGCGTGACTGTGTTTTCCGAAGATGAGCATGTGAGGGCAGACACAACCCTGGAGAGGCTTGCCAAACTCCCGCCCGCATTCAAGACCGAAGGCGGAACCGTTACTGCCGGAAATTCAAGCGGTCTCAATGACGGGGCAGCCATGCTTGCGATCACAACCGAAGACTATGCCCGGGAGCATGGTCTTCCGATTCTTGCCACGATTCTGAGTTACGCCACAGTAGGCGTCGAGCCACAGTTCATGGGTATTGGTCCCGCCTCAGCAGTTCCAATCGCACTGAAACGCGCGGGGCTGGGTCTGTCTGATATCGATCTTTTCGAGTTGAATGAGGCTTTCTCTGCGCAATCGATAGCTGTCATTCGTGACTTGGGTCTCGACGCAGCGAAGGTAAATATAACCGGCGGGGCGATTGCGCTGGGGCATCCGATCGGCGCCTCCGGGGCACGAGTTTTGGTCACTTTGGTCCATGCACTGCGGCGAAAAGGAAAAGAGCACGGCGTTGCAAGTCTCTGTATCGGAGGGGGAATGGGGATCGCCATGGTAATTTCGGCGAACGCATGACTCGGATTGAGTTTGTGGTGCTACTTTTTCTTGCGTGTTGCCTTCTTTGGCGCAAGCTTGGAGACGAGTGTTTCCAGTTCCGCCAATCTTTGTTTCAATTCGTCCACTTCTACAGCCTCAGGCTTCTTTGCCTGATCCGGACTGCGCTCGCCGGCACTCGCAACGGATGGGCTCTCCGAGCCATCGGCTGGTTGGGCACCTTTTCGCTGTGCGAATTCGAAGGGACTAAATGGAGGAGCCATCGCCCGGTAGGCGTTCTGGGAAATCTCCAGCATGGCCTTCATATATTGGAGAGCGCTTTCCTGGCTTGCCTTCCCCGAAGCAATCACCATTTGCCGCAGCACATCGAGAGGAAAGCTGGAATCTGGCGCCTTGGCGTCCTCAACGATGATCTGCGTCAGGATAGGGCGGGTAATGTCTTTGCCTGTTGTCGCGTCGACAACTCGGACACTGTCGCCGTTCTGCATCATCTTGGCCACTTCGTCGAGGTTCACGTAGCGGCTGTTGCTGGCGTCGTAAAGGCGGCGGTTTTCGTACTTCTTGATGAGGATCGACTTTGGCTTCATACCGGTCTTCATAATGCTGCTTGACAAGCTTGGGAGAAGGCGTAGCATTAGATCATGCTGCAGTGCAGCATATAACGCAGCATAACATGAGTCCATTGGAGGATCATATGACCACAACCAAGAAGACGACCACTGAAACGGTGTCGGCTGCCGCAGCTGAAAAGACCGAAGTTGTTGAAACCATTGCCACGCTTTACACCAACGGCGTTGAACGCCTCGCTGAAGTGCAGAAAATGGGCTTCGACTTGGCAGTGAAGCACAATGCCGAACTGCTCGACGCCTGGAAGAAGATCGCTCAAGCGTTTCCGGCGGCGCCTGGCATGGCCATGCTCGATCTCGCGTCGAACGCTTTCGATCGCTACGCAGCCACGCAAAAGGGCGCGATTGACCTGGTTCTCGAACAGAGCCATGCCCTTGCCAACCTGGTCAAGGAGCGCGCCGCCTCGACAGCAAGCGCGACGGCTGGCGCAAGCGCAATCGTGAGACAGACGGTGGAAAAAGCAGTCACTGCCCAAAAGAGCGCATTGGACCACTCCGTCGCGCAAACTAAGATAGCCTTCGAAACGGCCAAGCAACAGTTCGGAATGAGCGGAACCCCTGCCGAAGCAGCTGCGGAGTCATTCCAGCGCGGCGTCGATGGCTTGATCGAAGCCCAGAAAGAATTGCTGGATATTGCCGCCAAGCCGTTCGCATCGGTGCAGTAACAGCCCAGATGGTTCTCTCATGGAAAACCCAGGCGAGCCGGGTAACACCCGGCTCTATTGGGCTCTCTGTGATTCTCAGGAATGGAGCCAATGATGAGTGAAGATCAAGCTGGAAGTTCAAAGCCGCCCGATCCTTTCGAGCAGTTTCGCAGCATGCGAGATGCCTACCTCGACGGCATGGCCAAAGTGATGGTCGAGGCCGTGAACACTGAAGCCTATGCCCAGGCAAGCGGGGCCATGCTCGAAAACTCCCTCAAAGTTTCAGCCCCCATCCGGGAAGCCATGGAGAAGTCCATGCTGCAAGTCTTGCAGCAGCTTTCACTGCCGTCTCGGCAAGACTTCGCCGGTTTGGCTGAGCGATTTACCAATCTGGAAATGCGCCTCGATGACATGGACGCCAAGTTGGACCGCATCGAGAAGCAGTCCTCTGCCGGGCGGCCGGTGACCAAAGAGGAACCAGTCAAGGCAAAAGCTCCGAAGTCAGTGACGGCCAAGGCGCCTGCGGCCACGGAACGGGCGGCCAAACAGGCACAACCTCGCAAGCGGGCCTCCAGAAAAGCGACGCGGTAACCACAATGCTAGTGTAGGCCGCCATAAATAGGATCAGTTATACAGTGCCGGTCATCTCATACAGTAGAGGTGACCAGTATGCGTGTAGCGCCAGCGATCGAGTTAAGTTCAGCAGCGCGGGCAGAGTTGGAGAAGCTCATGCGGCGGCGCACCACGTCGCTGCGTGTGGCCGAGCGTTGCCGGATCGTGTTGCTGGCCTCAGAAGGGCTGCAGGATAAGCAGATCGGGGAACTGATACATGTGGCGCCGCGCATGGCGGCTCTCTGGCGCAGCCGGTTTATCGAACTTGGCGTGGACGGTTTGTTGAAGGATGCGCCGCGCTCTGGCCGCAAGCCGACCATTAGCGCTGAGAAGATCGCGCAAGTGATTGCCACGACCACGCAAAGCAAACCCGTGACCGCCACGCACTGGTCGCGTAGCACGATGGCGCGCGAGGCGGGCATTTCTGATTCCAGCGTGGGCCGGATCTGGCGTGCCCATGGACTGAAGCCGCATCGCGTCGAGAGCTTCAAGATAAGCAACGATCCGGAGTTCGCCGAGAAGTTAGAGGACATCGTTGGGCTCTATCTGAACCCGCCCGAGCACGCGCTGGTCTTGTCGGTCGATGAAAAGAGCCAGATACAAGCTTTGGACCGCACCCAGCCCGGCCTGCCGATGAAGAAAGGCCGCGGCCAGACCATGACGCACGACTACAAACGCAACGGCACCACCACGCTGTTTGCCGCTCTCAACACCGCTACCGGCGAAGTCTATGGTCTGTGCCAACAGCGGCATCGTCATCTCGAATGGCTGAAATTTCTGCGCCTGATCGATGAAACCGTGCCTGCCGAAAAGCAGATCCACATCATCTGCGACAACTACGCCACGCACAAGCATCCGCGGGTTCAGCGCTGGCTGGACAGGCATAAACGCTTCCATGTGCACTTCACGCCGACCTCAGCATCATGGTTGAACATGATCGAGCGCTTCTTCCGCGATCTGACCGAAAGCCGCATCCGCCGCGGCGTATTCCGCGACCTGGAACAACTCATCATCGCCATCGGTGAATACATCGACCGCCACAACGAAAGCCCAAAGCCCTTCATCTGGACTGCCAAGGCGAGCGACATCCTGGAGAAGGTCACCCGTGCCCGCATCGCACTCTATAAATGATGAGATTAACGGCGGACTACACTAGCTCCAGTGATGACAGATCACTTTACACTTCTTGAAGAACGGCTACGCACCATCAACAAGGTGATGACGACGAAGGCCGCAATCGGGCAAACGCCCAAAGAGCTCGTTTGGACGCTTAACAAAGCAAAGTTGTACCGCTACATCCGGGTTGTTCCGCCTGAACAGCGGCATCCGGTTCCGTTGCTGCT
>Ga0207052_10088_pt2 | contig 30728 bp, 24 predicted proteins | sample Alteio_BWMinCont_62_FD_153294 | JGI IMG/M metagenome (GOLD analysis project Ga0207052, IMG submission 153294) | Enriched cells from forest soil in Barre Woods Harvard Forest LTER site, Petersham, Massachusetts, United States -... | ecosystem: Environmental > Terrestrial > Soil > Temperate forest >...
GGCTGGTGGGCGCGGGGAGGACGGAATTGCTCAAATTGATTTACGGCGCGGTGAAGAATCGCGGGGGCAAGATCGCGGTGCATGGGGAAGGCGTGCGATTGCGGAGCGAGCGGGATGCGATCGCGGCGGGGATTGTGCTCTGTCCGGAGGATCGCAAGAAGGAAGGGATCATTCCGATCCGATCGGTGATGGACAACATCAACCTCGGGGTGCGACGGCATTTTTCGCCGATGGGAATTATCAACTCCCGGCGGGAGCGGAGTAATGCAAAACTTTTTGTCGAGAAGCTGGGCGTGAAGACGCCTTCGCTGGGGCAGGCGATGGTGAATCTATCCGGCGGGAATCAGCAGAAGGCGATTCTGGGGCGGTGGCTGGGGGAGAAGGTGCGCGTGATGCTGCTGGATGAGCCGACGCGCGGGATCGATGTGGGGGCCAAGAGCGAGATTTATTCGATCATTTACGATCAGGCATCGCGCGGGATCGGGGTGGTGGTGGTATCGAGCGAGTTGCCGGAACTGCTGGGGATTTGCGATCGGGTGCTGGTGATGCGACAGGGGAGAATCGTGGCGGAGATGCCGCGGGAGAAGGCGACGGCACAATCGGTTTTGCAGGCGGCGCTGCCGGTGAATACGGGCGTGAAAGAGGAAGCGAGGGTTGGATGAGCGATGATCGTTTGGATTCTGTGCCGGGAGAAGAATCGGATGCGTCGGCGCGATTCGCGCGGGCGAATCTTTTCCGGCAGATCTGGGATAGCGCGGGGATGCTGGTGATGTTCGTTGTCTTGTTCGCCACATGCTCCGTCTCCATCGATCATTTTTTCACCGCCCGCAATCAAGAGAATACCCTTCTGGCGATCACGACGGTGGGAATCATCGGTTGCACGATGCTCTTCTGCATGGCGGCAGGAGACTTTGATCTGTCGGTGGGGTCGGTGGTCGCCCTTTCCGGCGTGGTGGCTGCGCTGGTTCTGCGCGAAACGCACAGCCCGATCCTGGGCGTCTTGGCTGGAGTGGCGGCGGGAGGGGTAATCGGACTTATCAATGGAATCATCATCGCGCAGATCGGCATCAACGCTCTGATCGCCACCCTTGCAACCATGCAAATCGCCCGCGGGCTGGCGCTGATTTGCTGCGATGGGAAATCCGTCGGCATCTCCGATCAGCGATTCACCGCGCTGGGCACGGCATCGCTGGGCGGAATTGAATTCCCGATCTGGATCATGCTCGGCGGTTTTGTTTTCTTCGGACTCCTGCTGCACAAGACCGTTTTCGGCCGTAATACGCTGGCGATTGGTGGGAATCGGGAGGCGGCGAAACTCGCGGGTATTTCGGTGACCGGCACCAAGATCATTATTTTCATGGTTCAGGGGCTGGTGGCCGGATTTGCCGGCGTCATCCTAACGGCGCAACTCAGCGTGGGCGATCCGAATGCGGGTTTAGGGCTTGAACTGAAAGTTATATCCGCGTGTGTTCTTGGAGGTGTTTCGCTGACCGGTGGTGTCGGCACGATCATGGCGGTCATCGTCGGCACCCTGATCATGGGCACTGTACAGGACGCAATGGACTTGAAGAACATTCCGTCATTTTACCAGTACGTGATCAGCGGCAGCATTCTGCTTGCTGCGGTGCTCTTGGATCGGCTCAAGCAGGCGCGCGCGAGATAGATGATCGGCGTTTGCGTCGGGCAAGCACCAGCGCGGCAACGCCGAGCATGCCCAGCGACGCGGGCTCTGGGACGACGGTGAATCCATTTCCATCCGGGTTGGCGATCAGCGTGTGGCCGGTGGTTTCGGCAAACTGGTTCATCGCATTGAACTCGGCGCTGTCCAAAGTGGTCGAATCATTAAAATTGGCGGCGAGTAATTGGAAATCGGTGAAATTCGTCTTTCCCGCGTAATTAAAATCGCCTTGGTCCCAGGATGTATTGACGCCATTGAAGCTGGCAGCGAGCAACTGGAAGTCGGTGAAATTGACAACGCCATCCAGATTGGCGTCGCCGACGATCGCGGGTTTGATCACGAATGTTCCGGAGGCGAAATGATCGGCCGCCACAGCTGGGTCGGATGCATCGGCGTATCCGATGGCGTAGAGATGAGTGTTACTCTTGGCCGCATTTACAGAGGCGACTTTGGAGCTGATGATTCCCGGACCGGTAAAGGTTGCGCCGTTGTAGCCATTGGAAATGTAACCGCCATACGTTGCTGTAGCGGCCGCGGGATTTCCGCCGTCGCTCAAGACCAGCATATTGTCGTTGATATCGAGAACCGCGCTGCCATTGAGCGTGACGCTGTTTTGCGTGGCGACGTTTGCGCCGCCCTGGGCGAGCGTCAGGCGCGAACCGGACATGAGGGTCGTGCTGCCCGTGCCGGTGACATTGGCGGCGGTCACGTGATCGAAAATGGTCAGCCTGCCGTTGTTAGAGACGGTGTTGCCGGCGGGCAGAGAGCTTCCGGTGCTTCCGGCAAGCGTGATGGAAGCGCCGTTGCTGATGGATGTCGGGCCGGAATAGAAGTTTGAACCGCTGAGAATCAGAGAGCCGGTGGTGGCGGAGAGCCCGCCAGCGCCGCCGATATTGCCGGCCAGGGTCAATGAATCGGTTGGGGAGGAAACGGTGACGTTGGTATTGGAATTCAGAACGATCGACGCGGAGATCGTGTGGCTGCCTGTCGTGGTGGTGATAGTCGCCGGCGTGGAGAGTGAACCGGTATCCAAAATGAGAGCACCGCCGGTTCCCTGAGTGATGTTGTAGGCGCTGGTGGAATTGAAGGTGATCGCGCTGACGGTGTGGCTGCCGTCGAGGGTAACGGTGGATGGATTGATCGCCGCGGCGAAGAGAACGCTGGAGGCGGTAGTATTGGGGATTGTGGTATTGGACCAGTCGTTGCCATCGTTCCAGGTTCCGCCGGTGTTGAGTTGCCAGATGCCGTTGCCAAGTGCATTGAAGGAATTGGTCGCGGCCAGGCCGACCGTGTCGATTCGACTAACGGTCCCGCTGCCATCGATGAAATTGTAATCATTCCAGCCAGTTACCGAGGGATTGGCGCCGGCGTTGTCGATTTCCATGCGCAGAGCGTCGTACATCACGCCGTCGTTCTGACTGACGCCGAATGTCAGGACATTGTCGTTTGCGGTGGTCGTCCCCGCGGCGACGAGATCGGTGGTTGGGAATTGGAAGACGAGCCATTCATAAAATCCCGCGTCGCCGCTGCGATACATCGGTCCGCTGACATCGTTGACTGAATTGTAGGACCAGGTGAGGGCATGTCCGTTGAGAGTGGCAGTCAAGCTTGCCTCAACTGCTGCCAGGCCAACCGATATGTCGACATATTGGCCCTGGGCCTGTTGCGCCGTGGTGGTGACGAAATGGACCTGCCAGGCGGAACCGGCGTACGTGCCCGGCCCCGGACCGGTGCCGCCGTGCGCTGCGTCACGGACGTACGCCGGAGCGGTGGTTTGATAAAAGTTGCTCGTATTCGTCGTGGGATCGTAGAGGTTGGGATTAAAAATCTTCCATTGGTTGCCGATCCAATTGGTGGCGGGATTGCTTTGGGTTTGAAGAACCTGGCTGGGGTTGGCGGGATTGTTCTCAGGTGTTGCGTAATAGCTGAGATATCCCGGCGTGCCCAGCGCCTGTTCCTGTGCCCACATGTCGTATGCACCGTAATATTGACGGTTGCCCGAGGCGGTGTCTCCGTCAAGAAATTCGTGGCTGGAACGATCGGGAGTGCCGACGGTCCAGATGGGCGCGGAAGTGCTGAAATTCTCAGGCGTAAATGTCGTGTTCTGCGGAACGGTGATCTTGCCGTTCTGTACGGTCACGCCGTCGACCCGCGTTTCGCCCCACTGTCCCAGTTGGTAGATGGACATGCGGTAGGTGCCGGGGACGACGTTGTTGATGTCGAAGGAGCCGTTGTTGTTGACCTGCGTCCAGTATTGGTAGCCGGTGCCGGATTCCTGGAAATTGGTTTGATTGTCGGAGAGGACGACCGTGTTCGTTGTAATGGTTCCGGTGTTGCCCCAACTGCCGGATGCAGTGTTGCCTAGTGTTCCGATGACTGCACCGCGCTGTGAATAGGTGATGTATCCGCCCTGGCCTACGGCGGCGCCGGTCAACTGCGGATCCGTCGCATACAGTGCCGGCAGATCATTTAGAGAACTCGTCCCCTGCTGAAAGAGTTGGGCGCCGGATTCGCCGTTTGTGGGCGTAATCTGGAAAACGTAGGGTCCGTAGAGCTTGTTGGCAACCTGGCCCGCGGCGACGTTGTAGCCATACGCCGGGGAGTTAAGCAGACCGTAATGGTCGGACATAAACTCGCCGGTGACGATCGTGGGGTCGGTGAAATTCAGATTCTGCTTGGTGGGCCCTCCGGTGAGCGTATCCTGGTTTGGGAGCAGCCAGGAGACGGCGTACTGGGACCCATACATTTCCTGGCCCTGATGAAACTGCTCGTAGGAGGACCAGTCATATTTCGTGAAGAATGAGGTGCCAAAATCTCCGGTCAAAGCCGATCCGTTGACAGCAGTTGCAGCGTTTTGGATCTGTCGCACCGTGTTGGTGGAAACCGAAACCCAGGTTGGTTGGGCCGCGGCGTAGGTATTCGAAGTTGCCTGAACACCTTGAAAGAACGGACCATCGGTATTGACCTGATACGTGTTTTGGAAAAAGTTGGAATTTCCACGGAAGAGGAATTGGCCTTGGCCGACGCTAGCCGACGGATCGGTCGAGGAATGATTCAAAACCTGGTAAACGCTGATGTCGGGAGAGTTGTTATACATCACGTAATGGAACGAATACGTGATTGGGTTTATCGTCGTGCCAGTGACGACTCCCGATGGCTGGGTTGTCCAGAAGTCAACGAAATTGCCACCGGGGTCCTGATAAACACTGGCGGTCTGGGTGTTGGAATTGTAATGAAAAGGCGTTCCCGCAAACTCGGGATCGAGTTCTGATGTCGTGCCGAGCAGGTTTGGGGAGGAGTCACTATTGATCTTGACGCTGGTAATATCCTGACCCGAGGGGTGGAAATTAACCGTCAGATCGCCGTTGTTGATTGTGAAGTCGCTGCCATTGGGAGTGACGGTGATGGTTGCCCAGCTTGCCGCATTGGCGGTAAACAAGGCGACCCCAGCGGCCAGATACATTTTGGCACGGGCGGTGCGTCGCCTGTTGATCCGACTCATCTATACCCTCCTCGCTGAAAGTTCAGCGTTCCCGCCTGCGCTGAATTAATCATCTTGAACCGATACCGCAGGCTGGTCAAGACAAATTCCCGAAACAGGCGAGTATCAGGTCGTGATTGAACCCGAATGGGGTCAAAATGGACTAACTGGACCATCTGCCATGCCCTTTGCGGTCCTATTGAATTCTGAAGCGGATAAGCCGGTGCCCCACAAAACAATCACCCCCGCCATGGAGAGCGGGGGCGACTGCGAACTATCGGGACGTTCAGGAAAGTTGCACGATTCTTAAGCCTGTCGACGACGGCGACGGCGGGCGAGCAGGCCGACGGTCGCCATTCCGAGCATGCCCAGTGAGGCCGGTTCGGGGACAACGGTGAATCCATCGCCGTTAGCATTGGCGACCAGTGAGTCGCCAAAGGCTTTGGCAAAGTTGTTCATCGAGTTGAATTCGGCGCTGTCCAACGCCGTGGAATCGTTAAAGTTCGCCGCCAGCAACTGGAAGTCGGTGAAGTTGGTCGTCCCGTCGTAGTTGAAGTTGCCCTGATCCCAAGTTGTGTTAACACCATTAAAGCTGGCGGCGAGCAACTGGAAGTCAGTGTAGTTTACGGTGCCGTCCATATTGGCATCGCCGATGATGGCGGGCTTGATCACAACGGTCCCGGCAACAAATCCTGGATGTCCCGCTACGGCGGCATCCGAAGAATTGGCATAGCCGATGCCGTACAGGTGAGTATTGGTGTGGGCAGCATTGACAGAAGCGACCTTGGCGCTGTTGATGCCAGCGCCGTTCCAGAGTCCGCTGTTGTACCCACTAGCCACGTATCCCGCGACAGCCGCCGTCTGCGCAGCGGCATTGGCACCAGCTGCGATCACGACAGTATTGTCGTTGACGTTCAGGACAGCGGGGTCGATGATCAGAGACGAGACCGTGATCGATCCCCGACCCTGCATGACGTTGACAGTTGCACCGTTGGAGACTTCCAGACCGGCATGATTGCCAACCGTTGATCCGCTGACGTTATTGTCGCTGAAGGGATCGACGGTTCCGCCGATATTGAGCACACCGCCGGTCACCGCCACGCCAGCGCCGGCGAAGACGGTGTTGGTGCCACCGGTGCGTGCCCAGTTGATGGTGCTGGGGCCATCCTTAGTGATCGTATATCCGTACAGGTTGGAATTGCCGGTTCCGGTCAGGCCGTTGTTGATTTCAGCAACGTCAGCAGCGCCGATTGTTGCGGCACCGTCGATTTGCTGAACGGCAACCAGATTGATCGGAATTGTGGCGCCCGTGACAGGCGCTGCAATGACCGCATTCAATTGATTGGAAACATTTGAATAACTATTGGAATTGAAATGGTCGACGATTGAAGCGTCGTTCAGGTCGACGACACCGTCGCGATTGACGTCGTGCTTGTCGTAGGCGTAGGTGCCGGCCGAGTCGAAGGTGTACTGGGCCTGGCCTGTGTAGGCGTTGGTGCCCAGAGAAACCGCAGTGGGAACGGTGGGAACCGAGGTACCGCTCAGAACCGCCTTGGCTTCGCCGCGCATTTGCACGGTGGCGAAGCTGTTGAGGTAATCCAGGGCGGTGTTTTTGAAGAGCTGGGAACGGCGGACGGCATCGCCGTAGGTTTCAGTGCTCACCGCAACCTCGTTGCCATTGGCGTCGAGAGTGGTGAGGGTCTGGGCCTTGAGGGTGATGTGATCCGTGCCACCGGCGTTGAGCGAGCTGGAGCTTGGAGTCTGGCCCACGCCGCCGTCGGCCAGAGATGCGCCGATGGCCATTTCGTAGAGGCTGTATCCGTCGAAGGCGCCGCGGCCTTCGTAGTCGCCCATGGCGATCAGGTCGCCCTTGGTGGCGCCAGTCGTCGAGTCACTGCCGGTCATGCTGGCCAGCGCGGCGGGCATTTGATATGTGTTGGTCGTGCCCGCGTTGATCACCGCCTGGTAGGAGTTGGTGGTGACTTTGGAGCTATTTGCAGCTCCGGAGAATACGCTGGTGCCGGCTCCGCCGGTGGCTTCCAGAGCACCCAAAGCCTGCAGGCCCTGAACGATGGTGGAATCAAAATCGCGGATTCCGGTTTGATTGTAGTTTCCGAACATCCAGTTTCCGCCGCTGCCGCTATTCGTGATCGGAATGCTGGAGGTGAAGCCAGCGGTGCTTCCCTTTCCGCCGTAGACGTCGCCGACAGTGGAAGTAATGGCATCCGGATTTCCGGGGGTTGTGAAGGCGGTAAAGGTCGGGACGCTCAGGAAGTTCGCCGAGAGGGTCGCGTTGTAGGAATTGGAATTGAGATTTGATGTATCGCCGTCGGTAGCATGTTCATACTTCATGAATTCAGGCAGGATCATGCCCTTGCTGATAAGGCTGAATCCGGAATTGAGGGTATTGAGCGTGGGATCGTTGCCGTAATGGGCGACCGTATTAATGACGTTATCGCGAATCTGGGCGACGTCGTTGGTGGCGTTATCGCCCTGGACCGCCACAAACCCATTGGTATTGGAAGTCACCTCACCGGCCACCGCTGCGTTCCAGCCGTTGGTGTCGCTGGCATAATTCACATTTGGGGCCTTAAGGGTGGCGAATTGTTCGTTCTGATAAACGGGATAGTAGGCATTGATGATATTCGACGCGCTGGAGGGCACATAGACATTGGTATGAGCGCCGTCCGGAGTGGCAGCAACTCCGATTTCCAGCGCCCGCACCGGATACGCCTTGCCCGAGGTGAAGATGCCGTTGGCATCGCCGGCGGAGAGGGTACCGATCGCCATGCGCGCGTTTTCGACTGTCGGGCGGAGCTGGGCGCCACCTGAAGTCTTGTTGGAGAACCGGAGGGAGGGCCCGATGCTGATCTGGCCGGTTGTGCCGGTTGAGTCATTGCCGTTGCCGTTGTCATCTACGCCGACGGCCCAGGACGGGTCAACGCCGACGTCGAGAGCGGCTACGTTATGAGTTCCTGAGTTGACGTCACGGGTGGTCATCTCGAATGCCGCTCCATTGCTTAGACGCCCAGTCAATTCCAGCCATTGGGCATCCGTCTGACTCAGGCGATCCAAACCGGTTCCCGGATTGGCGACGTACAACGTCGCCGTGGCTGCGATATTCGTGCTCGTCAGATTGTTCAATCCAGCGGTGTTCCAGGGACCGGCAGTGAAATTGGATCCGGTTCGCGGATTCACGGTATTCGTGGTCATGTTGAGAGCCGTTGAGCTCTGCAACGCATACCTGCCACCGCCAACGCCCAGCCTGTTGCTGGGGTTAACGAGCGCCGGATTACCGGTTCCATAGCCGAAATTATTCGGACGGGCCTGCCAGGGAGTAGCCGCCGCAGTGCCGGGACTGCTGTAATCATTCTGAAACGCCTGCACGGGGACGACGTCAGAGACTGCCATCTGAATGGCGTTCTGGCCGGCTTGGGTAAAGGTGCTGCCAGCGACGCTGCTGGTATTAACACCCGCGGTGTTGAAAGTAGCCGTGGGATGATTGGTGGCGCTGAAAAGGATTGCGCCACTGCCATTGGCGCCGTAGTACGGCCCGTAGTAATAGCCGTTGGGCGAGGTACCGGTGAGAATTGGGTTGCCGCCGCCGGACGGCACCTCATTGATCCACTGCGCATTGCCCGAGTTGGCATTGCGGTCGATGTTGTTGGTCACGAAGTTGACCGGAGCGATCTGATCGTTGGCCAGTTCAAGGATTCCTTCGACCGAACCGGATTCATGGTATTCAATCTGAAGGGCGACACTGGACTGATTGGCGCCCGTTGCGACATTGCCGGTGGAAAGGACTTTGGGGGCAAGGTTGTAAGAGGTCACACCCGTCCAGGTGTCTGTGCCGGTCCCCGTCCAGGTAGCGCCGCCGTCGGTGGTACCGTGGGGTGAAAAGGTGGTCGCACCCAAACCTGGGATAGTGAGGGTGATGGAGTTCACGTCCGGATCGAGATAGGTCATACCGGGGCTGGTGACGAAATTCTTCAGCGCGGTCGAGCCGCTGATGGCAATCGTTTCAGTGCCTGCGGTCGTACCGGCCTTGGCCAGAAGCGATGGGATTCCTACCGCCGCCGCCGCTGCCAGCATCTTCAAAGACGCGATCTTCACATGGCGACGATTGCGCCTGGAAATTTTGGTTCCTGTGTTCACGATTTTCTCCTTCCAAAGAGGTTAATTTCTGACGATTAAGACGGTTACGAAAAAGTGACTCGATGTTTAGTATCCACTCACACTTGTTCCACCTTGCACGCTGTAGACAAAGTCGCCCCATTCCCAGCTCGGGCCGGAGCCAATGGTGGTCCTGACATGCTTGGTCTCTACATGGCCATCGACATAGAGAAAGTTACTGTTGTTGATATTCCAACCAGTGCTATCAACGCCCATGTTTCCATGATTGCGGCCGACCCAGTCCAATGTCGTGTTGGGGCTTGGATCGGAGGTGAAAGTCGGATTTGGGGCCAAATCGTTTTCAGTCACGCGCCGGAACATCTTCAGCCTGCTTCCGGGAAACGGCGGCGTGGGCTGGGAGAGATCCCACTGCTGGGCGCTGTTAGCCGGGCTTTGATCGATGAAGCCAGAGATCGGACGATGGCTTTTGCACACCAGGATGCTGGGATCGTTCTCGCCCGCCGCCTGAACCATGTGCCAGTCGTTGTTGAATTCCGTTGCGAGAATCACCTGCGCTGAGTGCTTGACTGAAGCGGCTCTCACGTAGTGGTAAGTGACGGTGCAGTTCTGAAACCCGAGCACAAATTTGTTTCGGGGGCACAGCGCCTCATTGACGGTGTAGGAAAGCCGGGGCGCCTGATAGTCATTGCCGAGCCATGGCTTATCGCTGTTGGGCGGCGGTGTAGTGGGTTTGTTATCGACTGATTGTCCGGCATCCAGATTCCCCGCGAACGTATTGCAAGGGGGAAGGCCTCCGTTATCCAGCACCGGGCAGCGAAAGATATCCCACCCCCTGGTCGCGCCAAAAACTGCCTGATTTGAATTGGCCAGACCGGTGGAATAGAGATAGCTGGACCAGTGAACATATCCCCAGATCGCGCTGGGAGGCGATTCAACGCCTCCCTGAATGTGCATATAGTTGTACGTATATGCCGCCGGGAAGGTGCCCTTGTTGTCAGCCAGATACATGTCCATGCCATGCCCAATATTGCGTAAATTCGATGCACACTTGGTCGTGTTCGCGGAATCCCTGGCCCTCGAGAGCGCGGGTAACAGAATCCCTATCAATACTGCGATAATTCCAATAACAACAAGCAGTTCGACGAGGGTAAACCCTCTGCGCTGACGCGCCATCTCGGCTCCTTTTCAAATATCTGCAGACTTCAAGCGAATCGCTGTATCCCGCTCCTGACAACTGTCCGAACGACCGAAATCTACTTCACAGTTCCATCAGGTGCATTACGATTTGCATATGTTTGCGTGAAAGTTCCAATTCAATTTCGTTAAGATGGATCATGCGAACGCCGGGAGGTAAGTTCGATTACAATGCAAAGCTGGAGCACCGCAATGAAGATCACGGACATTCGCGCTACGACCGTCACCATTCCACTTGAAGCGCCCCTTCGCCATGCCAATGGGTGTCACTGGGGGCGATTCGTGCGAACTATTATCGAAATCGAAACAGATGACGGCCTCATCGGCCTGGGCGAAATGGGCGGCGGAGGGGAATCGGCACAGCAGGCTTTCGCCGGCCTGCGGCCTTATGTGCTCGGCCACGATCCGGCGAATCTCGAAGAGCTTCGTTTTAAAATCGCCAACCCGACCGCTTCGCTTTACAACAATCGGACACAACTGCTGGCCGCCATTGAGTTTGCCTGCCTGGATATCCTGGGCAAGAAATTCAACCGGCCTGTGCATGATCTGCTGGGCGGAAAACTGCGCGACCGTATTCCGTTTGCCTCCTACCTCTTTTTCCGATACCCCAATTCCAATGGATCGGGCGAAGTTCGCACCATCGAACAGCTTGTCAATCACGCCAAGGACCTCAAGCGGCGATTTGGCTTTACCTCACACAAATTGAAAGCGGGCGTCTTTGCTCCGGAGGTCGAACTGGAATATTTCCGCGCGATGGCGGAAGCCGTCGGACCGGATCGGGTTCGCATCGATCCCAATGGCGTCTGGTCGGTCGAGCAGGCCATCCGCTTCGGGCAAAAAATCGAAGATCTTAACAATGACTATTTTGAAGACCCCGCATATGGCATGGATGCCCTGCGGCGAATCCGCGAATTTGTGCGCATCCCGACGGCTACTAACACGGTGGTGGTGAATTTCGAGCAACTGGCCGCCAACGCGAAAGATGTGGCTGCCGATGTTGTGCTGCTGGATACGACATTCTGGGGCGGCATTCGTGCGTGCATCAAAGCGGCGGCGGTGTGCGAGACCTTCCAGCTTGGCGTGGCCGTCCATTCATCAGGCGAATTGGGAATCCAACTGGCGACGATGCTCCACCTTGGCGCGGCCATCCCAAACCTTAGCTTTGCCGCCGATGCCCACTACCACCATCTGACAGACGACATCATCGCCGGCGGGCTGATGCGATATGAAGCGGGCTGCATTAAAGTCCCCACCGGCCCGGGGCTGGGCGTGACGCTGGATCGCGAAAAAATGGCGAAGTACGCGGAACTTTATCGCCAGCTTGGGAATTATCCGTACGATCAGGATCCCGCGCGGCCAGGGTGGAATCCGATTATTCCCAACGATCGCTGGGCCAATCCAAATCCGTGAAGCAACCGATGATCTCTGGAAGATTCCTCTACGTGACTCCCGACAATCCGCTCCCCGCGGGAGGAGTCCGCGTCATGTACCGGCATGTTCAGCATCTTCTGCGCAACGGCGTTCAAGCATCCATCGTTCATAACGATCCTTCTTTCAAACCGGCGTGGTTCGGCGCGGACGTTCCGACGCAGTATCTCAAGAACCAGCCGACAATTTCATCTGGCGATGTTCTGGTGGTTCCGGAAGTGCATGTGTCGTGGCTCAAGACGATCAAGCAAATCCCCGCGCGAAAGATTGTGCTATGTCAGAACCATTTTCTAATATATGAAGGCCTGAAGGACGCGCGATCCTGGCAGGAGTTGGGCGTTTCCCACGCGGTGGCGACATCTGAGATCATTGCCAATTTCATTAACACGGTGATGGCATTTCCCGATGCGTCGCTTGTGCATCTGGGGATCGATCACAACCTTTTCCGGCCGGCGCCGATCAAGAAGCGGCAGATCGCGTGCATGCCGCGGAAGATGCCCGGTGCGTTTCAGTTTATTCGCAAGACGTATGAGCGGCTGGCTGGCGCGGATGCCCTGCCGTTTGCGATCATCGAGAACATGAGCGAGCAGGATGCCGCTCGCGTTCTGTCCGAATCGTCGATCTTTCTATCATTGAGCTGGCTTGAGGGGTTTGGCCTTCCGCCCGTCGAGGCGATGGCCAGCGGATGCACGGTCGTCGGCTTCCATGGCAATGGGGGGAGGGAATACGCCACCGAGCAAAATGGATTCTGGTGCGAAGGGGACGACTGGGAGGCGGTGGCCAGGGCTCTGCATCGCGTGACGGGTCTTGTGATGAGCGGCGATTCGCAGATCGCCAGAATGACCGAGGCCGGAATTCGTACGGCGGCGCGGTATTCCTTTGCCAATGAAGAAAAGGATCTCTTGGATTTTGCCCGAAAGATTTCCGGACGGCCATAGAGCTACGCAAATCTCGCGTTGTTTGCACACGATTAGAATTTTGCATTCCGCATACTTCCGGGACAAAATATCGCGCATGAAATCAACCCTAACTATCGCGCTCACGCTCTTCATCGCTTCGGTCACTTTTGCGCAAACTCAGCCGTCTGTTGCCATTCCCGCGTCGGGGGAAGGCGACAACGCGGCCAATGCGCTGAAGAATTCCACGCGTCACGGCGAATGGGTCGATATCGCGCTTCCCAACTCCGAAACCAAAATCAAAACGTGGGTTGTCTATCCGGAACGGAAGGATAAGGCCCCGGTCGTCATCGTCATTCATGAAATCTTCGGCATGACCGACTGGGTACGCGGCGTCACCGACCAACTCGCGGCTGAGGGATTCATCGCAGCCGCGCCCGATCTTCTTTCGGGCATGGGACCAAACGGCGGCGGAACTGAATCGCTGGGGAGCAACGTGGGGCAGACGATCATGAAGATCAACGCCGAGGAACAGGCTAAGCGACTGGATGCCGTGCGCGATTACGCATTGGCCTTGCCGTCGGCCACGACCAAGAGCGCGTGCATTGGATTCTGCTGGGGCGGGGGCGCGAGTTTTAATTATGCGGTTCACCAGAGCGGTTTGAACGCGGCGGTGGTTTACTACGGCACGCCGCCGAGCAAAGAGAACATCGCTAAAATTCAATGCCCAATCCTGGGCTGCTATGGCGGCAACGACAACCGCATGACATCCACCGTTGAGCCGACGAAGGCGATAATGGCTGATTTGAAAAAGGTTTACCTGCCGAATGTGTATGATGGCGCGGGCCACGGATTCCTGCGACAGCATACCGGGCCCAATGGCGACGCGAATCTCAAAGCCAGCCAGCAGGCCTGGCCGACGACGATTGAGTTTTTGAAGAAGAATCTGGAACAGAATTAAGATTCGAGAGCGGCTCGCAGATATCCTTTCGCATCGTTCAACATTGTCTCCGCGGAAGCGGCATCGACCTTTCGACGGTGCATCACCACCGCAACCTTCACCTTGCCCGCGGCAGATTCCAGCAATTTCGTCGCGTCGGCCGAGTTCAAACCGGTGAGGATCTTTACGATGCGAAGCGATCGGTCGCGCAGCTTGGCGTTCGTCGCGCGCAGGTCGACCATCAAATTCTCATAGGCCTTGCCCAATCGCACCATCGACAGCGTCGTGATCTGATTCAAAATCAATTTCGTCGCTGTGCCGGCTTTTAGGCGCGTTGAGCCGGTCAGGACTTCCGGGCCGGTCAGCGGACGAATCACCAGATCGACGGTGGGTTCACCAGCGGTGATTTCGACGCAGCAGAGAAAGATCGTGGCGGCATGTCTCTCACGAGCGCGATTGAGCGCCCCGCGCACAAAGGGTGTCGTCCCGCTGGCGGCGATTCCGAGAACAACATCGCGCTCGCTCACATTTCTTTCATCAACCGCCAGTGCGCCGTTTTCTTCGCGATCTTCCGCGCCTTCGGCGGAGCGGAACATCGCGGACTCGCCGCCGGCGATGATTCCCTGGACCATTTGCGCCTCGGTGCCAAAGGTCGGCGGGCATTCGGCGGCGTCGAGCACGCCGAGCCTCCCGCTGGTGCCGGCGCCGACATAGATCAATCGCCCGTTTTTCTGGAGAGCCGCGCAAACGATTTCAACCGCCCGCGCGACCTGCTCGCGCTGCTCGGCCACGGCGGCGACCGCGCGGGCGTCCTGATCGTTCATGATCTTGATCGCGGCCTCGATCGGCAGTCGATCAAGATCCATCGACTCCGCCAGCCGTTGTTCCGTCAGCTTATCAGTCACTTTGAATCTCTCCGTGGCGTGATCGAGCCCAGCACGACGCCGCGCCGCGCGCCGGTTGCGCTGGGAACGTTTCCGGGAACGCCATCCAGTGTCGCCGCTCCGAGAATCGCAAAGGCGATCGCTTCCTTGGCGCTGGAGGGAATTCCCAGCTCATCGATCGTCCGCACGGGAACATCTCCCAGCGGCTGGCGCAACAGGGACATCAGCGTGTGATTGCTTGTCCCCCCGCCGCTGACGATGATCTCATCGGGGAATGGATCGAGGAATTGCCGCATCGCGGCCAGAATCGTGTCGGCGGAGATCAGGCAGGCGCTGCGGACGAGATTCTCCAGGGGAAATTTACGGCCCATTTCTTCCAGGATCTTGGTGAAGATTTCAATCATCGCGGGCCCATCGGTGGATTTGGGCGGCGGGCGCGAGAAATAAGCATCGGCCAACACCTGCTGCACCATCGGAAAGATCGGCACGCCGCGCGCGGCCAAGTGGCCATCCACATCAATCCCCGGCCCGCGCGGATTGCTCTGGCGGATCAGATAATCGCTGATGCAATTGCCGGGGCCGGTGTCGAAGGCGATGAGATTCTCAATCGTCGCGCCCGCCGGTAGGAATGTGAGATTGGCGATCCCGCCGATGTTGAGCAGGACACGATTTTTTTTCGCGTCGCGGAACAGAAGATAATCCGCTAGCGGCACAAGAGGCGCACCCTGCCCCCCGGCGGCGCAATCGGCCCGGCGGAAATCGCTGATCACCGCCGCGCCAACTTCCGCGGCCACGAGAGCCGGATCAAGCCATTGAATCGTGTCGGGGGGATCGTGATAGAGCGTCTGGCCGTGGGCGGCGACCGCCGCTATTTTGTCGGCGGAAATCTGTGCTGCCACCAGGCACTCGTTTATCGCCGTCGCGTAACAGAGAGAGATCTCCCGCCCGACCTGTGCAAGGATCGCGATCGGCGCCGGCGTGCCGGAACGAATCTCAAAAATCCCCTGCCGCAATCCGCCGGGATAGGCGCGGTGGTGCGACTTTACCAGCTCGGCGGACATCTCTAGCCCGTGCCCATGAATGCGAACGATGGCGACATCCACTCCATCGGCACTGGTGCCGCTCATGGCTCCGGCGATGAGTCGGGAAGTTTCTGGCATGTCTCTAATTTAACGCCTCTCGCGAATAAGGCGAAGCAATTGTGAAGGGACCGGAATATTTTCGCCGCGGCGGACCACTATTGGTGTGAATGCTGACTTTCGCTAAATCTCGAATCCGAGCGGAAGTCATCCGGATGGTGCTGGAGGTGCTGTGTATTTTGGTTTGTGCGGGGATTTTGATTGGATCGATTTTGCCGAAATCAGTACCTATCGGGGGCCGACCGGGAAGCTACGCGGCGGATCTGTCGACCATTAAGACTCAATTATCGGTTTTCGAAATCGACAACGGCTGCTACCCAACGACTTCCGAGGGCTTGAAAATTCTGGTGGAGAATCCGGGGAATATGCCAAATTGGACCCACGCGTATCTGGACAAAATACCAATGGACCAGTGGGGCCATCTCTATATCTATCGCTGTCCCGGAACCAACGGCGCACCCTTCGACATTTATTCCATGGGCCCCGACGGCATCGACGGAACCGCGGACGATATCGGCGACACGAACAGGCGATGAGGATTGGATTCAATGCAGATCCAATGCCGCGAAAAAGTTCACTTGAGCTGGATTCAGCATCGCCGAACGCGGCAGGGTCGATGCATGTATTGCGGGTACGACCTTTCGTTCAGTCCGTCGCGGTGCCCGGAGTGCGGAAAGAGACGGGTGAAGCCGTATGACATTGACGTTTACGACTGGGAAGTGTTTTGGCGTCGCGCAGGTTCATTTTGCAGGCTAATCCTGTGGGGCGAATTGATACTGTGCGCAATCGGTGTAACGATTTTTGTCGTGACGGCGATGCCGATTTTGAATCCGCCAACGAGGCACAACCCACATGCAGCGGATATTTCGAATTTTATGACTCAGCTATCGGTTTTTGAAATCGACAATGGCCGCTACCCCACAACTAGCGAAGGTCTGAAAGCGTTGGTTTCCAATCCGGGGAATCTGCCGACTTGGACACATCCGTATATGACCCAGATTCCGCTCGATCCGTGGGGTCGCTCATACGTCTACCGTTGCCCCGGTAGCAATGGGCACGACTTCGACATCTATTCGGTGGGTCCGGATGGAATTGATGGAACTGCTGATGACATCGGCGACACCAACAGAAATTGGTGACAAAACAGGATGAACACGCCAACCAAACTACGATTGAATCGCGAGCAGAAACGCCGGGTCGTTACCGGGCTGTGTGCGTTTTGCGGCTACGACCTTCGCGCGAGCCCAACACGATGCCCGGAGTGCGGGAATGTGAAGCTTCATCCATCAGAAATTGGACACGGCGAACCATGGAGATTGCGCGATTTTCTACTGGTAATCGCCAACATCGCCGTCTTCTTGTTTATTGTTGATATCTTGAGATCGATAGACGGCGGTCCCTCTCAGGATGCGAAGCAGAAGGCGGCGATGGCCGATATTTCGATGGTCAAGGAACAGTTGCAAATGTTTAAGCTCGATAACGGCCGCTATCCAACGACTACAGAAGATATTCAGGCTCTTGTGACAAATCCCGGAAACCTTCCCCGCTGGAACCACCCTTATCTGGACAAACTCCCCATCGACCCCTGGCAACACCCCTACATCTACCGCCAACCCGGCCCAAAGGGCCATCTATTTGAAGTCTTTTCCACCGGCCCGGACGGGATCGCGGGAAATGCGGATGATATTCATTATTTAGCCGCCTATGAATCCGCGAAATAGAAAATTCCGCGCGTCGCAGGCGACGCGGCTAAAACGGTGGAGCGTTGTCGCCGAATCGATGGTTGCTATTTAGAATGTTGAGGCATGTTTCGCATGGCACTTATCCTACTCCTCGCGGGAACATTGGCTTATCTGGCCAGCGTTCTGTTGCGGGCCGGGCCGTTTGAGACGGGAGCGCTGGAGGGCATCTTCTGGGTTTGCTGGGTCGGGTTCCTGGTCTTCATCCTCATCGACTGGTGGGATCGGCGGAATTGGGACCGCTCCCGCGCGGCGGGATGCTGCGAAGTCTGCGGCTATGACCTGCGGGCGACTCCTTTGCGGTGCCCCGAATGCGGATCGACGCCGTCGCTGAGGCCACTTGTCCGCCATACCCGGTTGTGGGAGGTGCCCAGGGAGAGAGGTTGGTTACTTTACGCAAGCATAGGGGCGGCGGTGATTCTGGCGATGACCCTGTTTTGGGTGAAATTTCGTTGAGAGAATTTGCCGATTTAATATGGGGATAAGTGAATATGCCGTTTTCATCCGGAGGGGAACGTGTATAATATTTTTAGAGTCCAGGAGCGGACGAATTTGCTGGAGTGAAGATCATGGCTGATCAGGAAGAATCGAAATCGGCAACCGCGACGGCCAAGCCCAAACAGTTGCCGGGGACCAAGCCGGGGAAAAAGCCGCCGCAAATGCTGCCGCCTTGGAAGGTTTTGCTGCACAACGATGACAAGAACGATCAGGTTTTTGTGATCGTCACGATCATGGAACTCACGCCGCTCAAGGAACAGGACGCCAAGCTGCGGATGCTCGAGGCCCACGAAACCGGGGCGGCATTGCTGCTGGTCACCCACAAAGAACGGGCGGAGCTTTATCAGGATCAATTTCAAACCAAGGGTTTGACGGTGACAATCGAACCGGCGGAGTAGGGTGCATCTCGCGCACGTTTCCGTGAGGTAGGCCTACGCTTTTCTAAAGATTCAATTTTGCCTGCGATCTGGCGCGCCTCGTCGGCCCGCGGACTGTTGGCAACCTCAAAAAATGCAAATGCGAATGCAATGCAGGAGGGGCGGGAAGAACCAGATCAGGCCCCAACGGTTTCTTCCCGCCCCTCCCGCACCCACCCCACCTATCTCCTTTTCCCCTCAACCGCCAAGCTATGAAGAAACGCGCGAACCCATCGCGATCCTCCCGAACGCTTTATTGATCTTGGACGGTTAGGGGAAGTGGAAGAGAGTGGAGGGGGTGCGGGGGAGGCGAGAGAAACCGCTTGGGGCCTTATGCGGTGTCTCTCGCCTCCACTGCATTGCATTTCGCATTTGGATTTAGAAAGGCATAGCCAGAAATCATGCGACTTCAAAGCGGGCTTGGTATCTCGCTTTACGTAAACGTGCAATTCTTTCGCAAGGCTGATTTCAGCTTTTTCAAATAATCCTCCGCGGGGATTTCGATGCAGCCGAATCGGCCCAGGTGGGCCGTGGTGGCCTGGGTGTCGAGCAGGTCGTAGCCTTGTTTCCGAAGACGCTGGACCAGGTGAACTAGCGCGACTTTGCTGGCGTCGCGGACACGGTGGAACATGCTTTCGCCGAAGAATGCGCCGCCGAGGCTGACGCCGTAGAGTCCGCCGGCGAGTTTGCCGTCTTTCCAGGATTCAACCGAGTGCGCGAATCCCATCTGGTGCAGGCGGACATAGGCGGCAACGATCGGCTCGCTGATCCATGTTCCTTCCGCGCGTTTCTCGCGGCAGCCGCGCATCGTCGCTTCAAAATCGTGATTGAAGCGAATTTCAAATCCGCCCTCGTGCGGCGATTTTTTCACGAGTGCCCGCAGCGTGTGCGGAATATGAAATTCGTCCAGCGGAATAACCCCGCGCGGATCGGCGGTGTACCAGAGAATGTTCCCATTCCGATCATCCATCGGAAAAAGCCCCTGGGCGTAGGCGGCCAGGAGAGTCTGAGGATCGAGCGGAACGGATTGGCCCATGGGATTGGGATTGTAACCGGCGATTCAATTTGATAACGGTTGGCTCGCGCGGCGAACGTGGAGCGCGAAACGAACGAGAAGTACCGGGAAATAGATCCAGAGTGGAAGCAGCACAAAAGCGGCACACCAGGTTAAATCGCTAACTATTTGCCCCATCAATCCAGGGATGATTTGGTTGCTGAACCGCGAGGGATGGAAAAAGAAAACCTGATACAGCCTCGTAAAAGTCGCCAAAAGCCAATCGATTGTCAAAACGGTTAAAAATATTTCCCCGAACCATTTTATCTCCTGCCGCATGGGGTATCTGGGAATCCGGAGAGTTGCCGCCGCGAAGACTCGTAGCAGTAACCAGATTTCGACGAGCCAGAACAAGGATGTAAATCGATACGCGAGCGTGGTGATCGCCGCGGTCCAATTTAAATCGACATGGCGAATGGCGGGGATGAGCATGTCAAGGGAAAGATGTGCGACCACCACCCAAAACAAGAACCGGGCCGGGCCGGGATATTCTTTGATCGGTCTAGTCGAATAGCGAAAGAGCACGCCCGCCGCCAGCCAGGGAATGATCCAAGCCAAATTCCAAATATCCGTGGAGCCCAAGAAACCGACTCTATACAGCAGGATTCTGTGCAACCCAAATAAAGATCCGGCGTATTGTGCTGTCGCAAGGCCACAGCAAAGAATCCCGAAGAATAAATTCCGCGACCAGATGGGATCGTCGAGCGAAAGCGGCTTTCCCTCAAGAGATCGCGCGATCGGCTCGCCGCACTCGGGACATAAACCGCCACTTGGCAATCCGCGAAGGTTGTACCCGCACGCCATGCATGGCCAATCCTTATCGAGTGTGTCGGCCGCGGAGGTTGCTTCGCCTGGTTCGGTCATTTGGATCTTTGTTTAATATTCATCAAATCATTTCAGTCCGCCAGCGGCAATTTCGGAATCGGGCTACAATTCGGTGAGCGGGCATTGAGGTCCATTGAAACAACAAGATGGAGACCCTCACCCCGGCCCACTTCCGCCGCGGCGGACGAGGGGGTAAGAGAAGATTATGAATTCACTCGTCAAAATCCCCCTTCCCATTCATGGCCGCGGAGCGGAATCCAATCCACTCAATCGGTTCGAGCGGCTGGATATCGCGCCGGAGATGGATGAATTTGATCCGGATTCGCCGGGGCCAAAGACCCAATTCTTTCATGATTCGACGCGCCAGATCATTGCCACCAATGACAGCCCGGATGTGGGGTTTGAGGCGAGCATCAATCCCTACCGCGGCTGTGAGCATGGATGCGTTTACTGTTACGCGCGGCCGACGCACGAGTATCTGGGATTCTCATCGGGGCTGGATTTTGAATCGCGGATCATGGTGAAAATGGAGGCCGCGAACCTTTTGCGGGGGGAATTGAGCAAGCCGAAATGGAAACCTAAGGTGCTGTCGATGTCGGGGGTCACGGATTGCTATCAGCCTGTGGAGCGGCAATTGAAAATCACGCGGGGATGCCTGGAAGTGCTGGCGGAGTTTGGGAATCCGGTGACGATCATCACCAAAAGCCATCTGGTGACGCGGGATATCGACGTGCTGAAAAGATTGGCGGCGGAGAATCTGACTGCGGTGATGATTTCGATCACTACATTGGACAAAGAGATCGCCGGCGTCATGGAGCCGCGGGCGCCCAGCCCGGCACGAAGGCTGGCGGCAGTCACCGAACTTACGGCGGCGGGGATTCCGGTTGGCGTGATGGCCGCGCCGATTATTCCGGGGCTGACCGATCATGAGATGCCCGAATTATTAAAGGCAGCGGCGGCGGCCGGGGCGAAATTCTGCGGGTATACCTCGGTGCGATTGCCGTTTGCGGTGAAGGATCTGTTCGCGGACTGGCTGGCCGCTCATTTTCCGGATCGAAAGGAGAAGGTGCTCAACCGCATCCGCGAGTTGCACAACGGCAAGCTGAACGAATCGACGTTCGGATCGCGAATGCGAGGCCATGGTCCGTGGGCCGATCAGATCAAGCAGATTTTCGACCTGGCCCGGCGGCAGAATGGGCTGGATCAGCCGTTTCCGAGATTGTCGGTCGATGCGTTCCGCCCGGCAAAAAGCGCGCAATTGACGCTGTGGTAATTGGCCAGAGCAGCTATTTGACGCCCCGAGATTCAGGCTGATAATCTGCCGGAATCCTCAATGAGCCAACGGCACGATTCCCCCATTCACAATCAGCGGATTAATTCGAGAGTTGGCGCACAGCTTTTTGGGCTGTCGTTTGCCGCGCTGTTTCTGGAATTGATGGTGATCCGCTGGGCTCCGGCTGTCGTTCATTACGTTGCTTATTACAGTAACCTGATGCTTATCAGTTCGTTCCTGGGACTTGGCATCGGCGCAATGATGGCCCGGCGGCGGATGCAATTGTTCTGGCTCTTTCCGACTCTTCTGGCGCTGGACATCGGGGTGATGATCCAGACGCATCGCGCGATCGTGGTGATGCCGATGTCGCAATCAGAGGCGAGATTCAACTTCGACGTGATGCCGCTGATGAGTTACGTGGTGCTGATCGGGGTTTTTGTTTTGAACACGATTGTCTTCGTGCCGCTGGGACAGAGAATCGGGGCGCTGTTTCTGCAGCTTGCGCCGCTTCAGGCGTATGCATGCGATCTGGGTGGCAGTTTGTGCGGGACGCTGGCGTTTGGATTGTTTTCTTTTTATCGATTTTCGCCCGCGGTGGGGATGGGAGTGATCGCGGCGCTTTTTCTCATCCTCGCGGGCGCGCGGCAAAAGATCTGGAACCTACCGATCCTGGTTGCGATCGTGCTGAGCGTGCCCCTCTCGACCGATCCCGCGGCCATCTGGTCGCCCTACCACTATCTGACGATCAATCCGTATAACAGCTTTGAAAGCGCCCCGCCGCCGCCGGCGGATTTGCGCACGATGATTGATCCGCCGATCTATCACGTGCGGGTAAACACCGACCTCTATCAGCAGGATGGGACGATCGACATTCACCGCTATTCGCCGGGCGGGCCGTTCACGGACTACGTAGGCCAGGTTCTCGATCCGCAGTATTTTTTCCCGTATCAGCTCAAGCATTCGCCGCAGAAAGTATGCGTGCTGGGTTCGGGCGGCGGACTGGATGTGGAGGCCGCCCTGCTCTCTGGCGCGGCCAGCGTGGATGCGGTGGATATTGATCCGATCCTGGTGCAGCTCTCGCGCCAATATAATGCGGCCGACCCGTACGACGATCCGCGCGTCAATGTGCGTGTTACAGATGCCCGCGCGTTTATTCAGGCCACAACATCGCAGTATGACCTGATCGTTTTTGGCCTGATCGACTCGCATGCGCTTTTCAGCTCCTCCAACAACGTGAGGCTGGATGGTTTCATCTACACAGTGGAAAGCATTCGCCGGGCGTATCAGTTGCTCAAGCCCGATGGGATGCTGTGCATTTCATTCCTCGTGCCGGAGCCCGCGCCGTGGTTGGGAAATAAACTCAAGGCGATGATTCAGGAAGCGACGGGGACTGTGCCTTTGGCGTATAAAAAGGACGTCGTCAATATTTTTTGCGCGCCGCGAAACGCAAGTTCCTTAAGCATCGCCCCGCCTGCCGAGCAAGGCGGATTTGTGCGAGATGCTTCGCCCGCCCAGCCGGTGGACCTTCCGACGGATGATTGGCCTTTCCTGTATTTGTCGCACCGTGTGATCCCCAATGATTATCTGATTGTCATCGGATCGCTGCTGATCCTGTCGATCGGAACGGTGCTGGCGTTGCGATTCACCGAAAAAGCCGGCATCGCCAGGATCGGCGCGGCTGAAGGACACTTTTTCTTCATGGGGCTGGGGTTTCTGCTGCTTGAAACCAAAAGCATCGGCGACTGCTCGCTCTATTTTGGAACGACCTGGCTGGTGACCATGATCGTCGTTACCGGAGTTTTGATCATGGTGTTGGCGGCGAATCTTGTCGCCATGCGAATTGCGCGGGCATCTCTATCGCAATACGGCCCGCTGCTGGCAATGCTGATCCTCCTCTATTTTGTTCCACGCGATGTGGTGCTTGGGCTTCCGCTGGCGGTGAGATTGCTGTTTGCGATCTTCATCGTTCCGCTGCCGATCTTTTTCGCGGGGCTGATTTTTTCAACGACGTTTCGCGACGGGGCCGATCCCGCAACGCTTTTGGGAGCAAATTTGATCGGTGCAACCATCGGCGGATTTCTGGAATACCTGGCGATGGCCGTGGGAATGCATGCGCTGACGATCCTGGTGATCGGTGCATACGTTGCCAGCTTGCTTTGTCAGCGGAAGGCGATGAGACAAACGTTTAGAGCTTGAAGAGCAGACCGATGTAAGCTTCGCCGCCGTTGATGGAGGGGTTGCGCACCGGGCCATGAACATCCGCGTTGGACAGGTGCAGATATCGCACTCCTGAGATGAGATTGACGTTATCCCAAAGGTGCGCGGTGGCGCCTACTCCCAGGTGAACGGTGAAATTGAAATCGGTGCCGTTGGGCGGGATTTGGTGATTGGATTCGAGCATTCCCAGTTCACAATCGCCGAAAAGGGTCCAGGTGCGTTCATCGAGAAAGTGGGCGAGCATCTGGAGATTGCCTCCACCGGCTCCGATATAGTGATTCGGGCCGGGCTGGGTGGTATAGGAGCCGGTGATCTCCCAGCCGAAGGAAACGTCCGGCATGAAATAATATGCAACGCCGGTGGTGAGCTGGGTCATATCCTCGCGGGTTTTGTTGCCGTTGGTGCCGATGTATTGTGCGCCCTGGGCTCCATAAAGGGCGTAGGTAAAGGTGCCCTTAGGGAAGGCGAATGTCTCCTGGGCATTATTCGCGGGCAGCGAAGCCGGCGCATTTTGAGCGCCGACATGACGGGCAAGGCATAGAATCAGGGCCGCAGCAAATGCGCTTCTTGTGTTCAGGTTTTTCAATTAGATCTCCGGGCTCCCGAATCAAATGTCGAAATACATGCAGAATTCATACGGATGCGGACGCTGGCGGATTGCGTCGACTTCGTTCTCGCGTTTGTATTTCACCCAGTAATGAATCACGTCGGCGGTGAAGACGTCGCCCTCGAGCAGGAAATCGTGATCGTTTTCCAGGGCCACCAGCGCCTCTTCCAGTGAAGATGGGGCTGATGAGATTCCTTCATATTCCTCGGCCGTAAGGTGATAGATGTTCTTATCCATCGGATCGCCGGGATCGATCTTCTTCTGGATTCCGTCGATGGCGGCCATGGCCATGGCGCTGAAAGCGAGATACGGGTTGCAGGAACTATCGGGGCTGCGGAATTCGATGCGCTTGGTCTTGGGGTTCTCGCTGTACATCGGAATGCGGATGGCCGCCGAGCGGTTGCGGCTGCTGTAGACCAGATTCACCGGCGCTTCATATCCGGGGACCAGGCGCTTGTAACTGTTGGTTGTCGGGTTGCACAGCGCGCATAGCGCGGGTGCATGTTTGAGGATTCCGCCGATGGCGTGCAGGCCCATTTCGCTCAAGCCCGCGTACTTGTTGCCAGCAAACAGCGGCTTGTCCCCCTTCCACAAACTGAAATGCACATGCATCCCGGAGCCATTGTCCTGAAACAGCGGCTTGGGCATGAAGGTCACAACCTTCCCATGCCGGGCGGCGACGTTCTTGCACACGTATTTGTAGGTCATCACATTGTCGGCCATCGTCACCAGATCCTGGTAACGCATGTCGATTTCGCATTGACCGCCGGTGGCTACTTCGTGGTGATGCGCTTCAACAGGAATGCCCAGCTCGATGAGGGTGGCGACCATCTCGCTGCGGATGTTCTGCATCGTGTCCATCGGCGGCGTGGGAAAATAGCCTTCCTTCAATCGCACCTTGTATCCAAGATTGCTGGGATCCTCATCGCCGCGACCCCAGATGCCTTCGCGGCTGCCGACATAATATTTGGCGTAGTTGATCCCCTGGTCATAAAAGGCCTGATCGAAGATGAAGAATTCCAGCTCCGGCCCGAAATAGGCCGTGTCGGCGATTTTGGTTTTCTTGAGATAAGCGGCGGTCTTGCGCGCGATGGAACGGGGATCGCGGGAATATTCCTTCTTGGTGATCGGATCGCGCACATCACAAATCATCGAGAGCGTCGTGTGCAGCATGAACGGATCGATCTTGGCGGTGTCGCAGACGGGAACCAGGAGCATGTCCGACTCATTGATTGCCTGCCAGCCGCGAATGCTGCTGCCGTCGAATCCAAAGCCGTGGTTGAAACTGGCGAGGGTCAGTTCGGAGATCGGGCAGGTGGTATGCTGCCAGAGACCCGGAAAATCCATGAATCGCAGGTCGATAAATTGGACTTTGTTTTCCTTGCAGAGTTTCAGAACATCTTGCGGCGTCATCAGGGGCCTCCAAAATCAAAAGCGGTTGGTGGATCGGGGAATCTAACGGCAAGAAGGGAAGGCGTCAAAAAGAAGGGCGAATTTGAAATCGGATTAGGTCGCCATCCCGTTTAGCGGCCGCACTTGTGCGGCGTTGACCGCAAGCGTATCGTTTTCATGCGGGTATGGAGCAAACTGCCGGGCAATCTCGCCAAAGGACATTTTACTTCCACGCCCAGCCCGCCGCCGCGAGTTTGATCTTCCTGGCCGGCGGAATCGCGCTTTGCGACCGCATGCCGCGCCTTCCGTGGCTCTGGCTGATTATCAGCGCGGCCATGATTTCGATCACCCTATGGCGGCGGGGATTGATTTCCGACGTTGCGATATCGATTGCCTTAATCGGCCTTGGGCTGGCGGCCGCGCAAATTGAGCGATTTGGATTCGCGCCCAATCATATTTGGAATTACACCTCAGAAAACGAGCGGCTGGCGCAAGTTGAGCTTTCCATCGACGAGTCGCCGCGGATCATCGTGCCATCGGCGAAGGAACTTCGCGCCCTGCCGCCCAAGCAAACCGTCACGGCGACCGTTCGGCAGGTCGCGACGATCGGCGGTTGGAAGCCGGCGGATGGGCGAGTGCTCCTCACCGTCGAGCAACCCAATCCGCGGCTGGCGGCGGGCCAAATCGTCCGCGCAACCGGGCGACTGGGCCGCCCGACGTCCCCGACCAACCCCGGAGAATTTGATTTCGCCTCCTATTGCCGAGACCAGCGAATCCTTGCGACCCTGCGCATCGGTCATGCCGACGGCGTGACGATCCTGAAGGACAATGGCCCCGGCCCCATCAACTGGCTGCGCGAAAAAACCCGCCATCTGCTTGCGATGGGATTCCCGGCTAGTCGGTCGTTCGATCATGCCTTTCTCCGCGCGCTGGTGCTGGGCGATCCCGACCCACAACTCCGCGATATCGACAACGAATTCGTCAACATCGGCGTCATATATCAGTTGAGCATCAGCGGCCTGCATATCGCGATCATCGGCGGATTTGTGCTGCTGATCTGCCGGATCATGCGTTGCTCGCCGAGAGTCTCGCTCATCGCGGCGTTGGTGGTCGTGATTCTTTACAGCGCGGTGGCACTTCCCTCCTGGCCCGGTTGGCGGGCAGTCATCATGTGCGTGGCGGCAACCATCGGGGTTCTCAGCCGCCGCCGGCCGCGGGGATTGCAGATGCTCGCGTTGGCGGGTTGCGCGGTGCTGCTGATTCATCCGGCCGATCTGCGCGCCCCCGGATTTCAGATCGCGTTTGCCGCGGTTTTGGGAATGATCCTCCTGGCCGGGCCGCTACAGCAGGCATTTTGGAAATGGCGGCATGGGCCCGACGCCGCGGTCGCGGATCGGCCGCACCCGATCACGCAATGGGTCGTTTCGGCCACCGTCGCCTCACTCACGGCGTGGCTCTGCATCACGCCATTGGTGGCATTTTATTTTCAACGGCTGAATTCCTATTCCGTCCCGGCGAGTTTGCTGCTTTTGCCGCTGACTGTACTGGCCCTTCTCGGCGGCGTGATGAAGATCATTTTCTCTCTCGCGTGGCCCAGCGCTTCCTCCGTATGGGCAACAGCGGCGGAAATTCCCATCGGCTGGATGCACCGCGCGATCGACGCCGCCAACAGAGTTCCCGGCGCGAATATTACCACTCCAACGCTGTCCCTTTGGATGGTGATTGCGTTCTACGCACTGCTCGCAGCCGTTTTGATCCGCGGCAATCGGAAATGGATGAAATGGTTCACGCGCCTCGGTCCCGCGCTGGCGATTGTCGGCTTGGCGCTCTGGCCCGCCGCCTGCCGGCCGACGCCAAACGCATCCGCCCCCGTCCATCAGCAGATTCAGATCACGCTATTGGATATCGGCGCGGGCCAATGCGGAATTATCCAGACCGCTTCCAATCACGCCGTGCTTGTCGATGCGGGATCATTAACAGTTTCAGATGTTTCCGATCGCGTGCTGCAGCCTTATCTGCACGCCGTCAATTGCACGTCGATCGACCGAATCCTTCTCAGCCATGGCGATTTTGATCACATCAGCGCGGCGGCGGAAATCTTTGCCGCTTACGATCACCCGCAAATCTTCATGAGCCCCCATTTCGAGAGATTGGCCGTCGGGAACGTCCCCGCCGAATCACTCCTGGATACCATCCGCGGCGCGGGATATTCGCCAAACATCATTCATCGCGGTGATCATCTGGATCTGGATGACGGAGCCAGCGTCGACGTGCTATGGCCGCCGGTTGATTGCAAAATGAATTCCAATAACTGCGGGTTAGTACTCAAACTTCACTACGCTTCAAAGACCGTTCTTTTCCCCGCCGACATTCAGGATCCAGCGGAACTCGCCCTCCTTCAGCATCCCGAGGAATTGAGAGCCGATGTCTTAGTGGCTCCGCACCATGGCAGCGCGGAAGTGACCACGGCCGCTTTTATCCGGGCGGTCGGTCCCTCGATTATCCTGGCCTCCAACGGCGCGCCTTTGACCAAGAAACAGAAGAATTTTGATGAGATCGCGGCCCACTTTCCCTTCTATCGCACCAATCAAAATGGGGCGATCACCCTCAGCATCGATTCCACCGGCCAAATCGGGCTGAAAACATACGAACCCACCCATCCCGAATCCGCCTCGCGCCTGCTGAGCATTCCGGGGGGAAATAATTGAACCGCCAAGCCGCCAAAACCGCCAAGGTGAATTCCGCCAAGGTTAGGACCGGACTACTCTTTTGATTCCCTCTTTCATTGTCGCAGTGTTAAAATTCAGCAGTAATGCGAGCCGCAGACCGGTGGCGTTAAGATAGGAAATCGCTTGAGCGGTGTGGATCTTTCCCAGCGCCTCCACGGTTTTGATCTCAACAATGAGCCTTCCCCCAACAAGCAGATCGAGCCGCCCATTCCCGACGTTCGCGCCCTTGTAACTGATCGGCAGCGGCACCTGCCTTTCGAACGGAAGTTTCCTGAGTCCAAGTTCAACGCACAATGCCTCTTCGTATACCAATTCGAGAAATCCGGGCCCCAAGATGCGATGAACTTCGATCGCAGCCCCGATTACCTCGTGCGCAAGCCGATCCAGTTCATTATCAGGCTCTTCATTCATCCTATAAATCATACCGAATCGAACTGCCTCTTGGCGAATCTGCCCTTGGCGTCTTTGGCGGCTTGGCGGTTCAATTTTCCCGCTCCCGAATTTCTAGCAAATTTGCGGTTACACCAGCCGCAGATTGACGCGGATTTGGTCAATCGTATATAGTCCAAAACCAGATCGGAGACACATGACGAAAGCAGTTTCTTCCCCAGCCAAACCCGGTGGCGGACTCGAAGGAGTCGTCGCTGCCCCCAGCGAGATTTGTTTCATCGACGGCACCGCCGGCCGACTCGTTTATCGCGGATATGAAATCGCGGACTTAGTCGAGAACGCCACGTTTGAAGAGACTGCATTTCTCCTCTGGGACGGCAAACTGCCCAACCGTGCCGAGCTTGCTGATCTCAAGGCCCAGCTTGCTGCCGAAGCGAAACTGCCACCGCATACCCGCGCATTGCTCAAGGCTCTCCCCGCCGCGACTGAACCGATGGATGCCCTGCGCACCGCGGCCAGCTCGCTGAGCAGCATCGATCCCGATCTCTCTTCAAATGACCCGGCCCCCAATCATCGCAAAGCAGTCCGCCTGACAGCTCAGTTCCCCACCATCGTTGCTTCCTTTCATCGGCTGCGGCAGGGACAGGAACCCATCGACCCCGATCCGAAGTTGTCGATCGCGGCGAATTTCCTCTATCAACTCACCGGAAAAGCGCCGCACGATACGCTCACCCGCGTGATGGATGCGGCCCTGGTGCTGCATGCCGAACACGGATTTAATGCCAGCACATTCGCAGCGCGTGTCACAGCCGCGACCCTGGCGGACATGCACGCGGGCGTCACCGCCGCCATCGCGGCCCTCAAAGGCCCGCTGCACGGCGGAGCCAATCAGGAAGTCATGGAGTTGCTGTTAGAATGCGGCACCGCAGATGTCGCGGAAAAACGCGTGCGCGACATGCTGAATTCCGGCCAGAAGATCCCCGGCTTCGGCCATCGCGTCTATCACACTTTCGACCCTCGCGCCACATTCCTCCGCAAGATGAGCAAACAGCTTGGCGAAGCCGCTGGAAATACCAAGTGGTATGAGATGTCCGAGCGGCTGATCCCGATCGTCAAGGAGATGAAAGGGAAGGATCCCAACGTCGATTTCTTCAGCGCCAGCGCATATTACACGATGGGAATTCCGATCGAGCTTTACACGCCGATCTTCGCCATCGCCCGCATCGCGGGATGGACGGCGCATATCATGGAGCAACATCGCAACAACCGCATCATCCGGCCTCAGGATGATTACCGCGGTCCGTTTGGCCGGAAGGTCGTCCCAATCGACCAGCGATAAATCCGCCGCACGGGATAAATCCCAAAAGGCTGGAAATTCCACCTTTTGCCGCGCTAGAATGCGGCTCATTGGAGACTTTGATTATGTGGAAGGAGCTTCTTTGCGCAGCAGCGGCGACGGGTCTGGCCCTCGGGGCGGTCGCAGGCTGCGACCGCGCGCCCGCGGCAGCGGGCGGATATCCCCCGGCCATGGTCACCACCGCGCCGGTGATAACCGCCGACGTTCCCAGCTATCTCGATGAGATCGGCAAAACAACGGCATCGGAAATGGTCACGATCCGGCCGGAAGTTTCCGGCAAGATCATCGACCGGAGTTTTGTCGATGGTTCTGATCTGACCAAGGGGCAGAAACTTTTTTCGATCGATCCCGCGCCATTTAAGGCGTCACTCGATGCGGCCGAGGCAACGCTCGAGCAGGGCAAAGCGCAACTCACCGAGGCCCAAACAAATTTTGACCGCATGTCCAGCCTGCTGGC
>Ga0207052_10091_pt1 | contig 30539 bp, 18 predicted proteins | sample Alteio_BWMinCont_62_FD_153294 | JGI IMG/M metagenome (GOLD analysis project Ga0207052, IMG submission 153294) | Enriched cells from forest soil in Barre Woods Harvard Forest LTER site, Petersham, Massachusetts, United States -... | ecosystem: Environmental > Terrestrial > Soil > Temperate forest >...
TCAACGAGATGTTGTTGTTGTGGACGTTGACGGCCAAGTTTTCGCAATACGGCTGTTCCTGATTGGTGGCAACGCCGCTGGTCACGCACGAGCCCGGCGGTGAGTTTGTGGTGCTGCCGGCAATGTTCGACGGAGCAAATTCACCCTGGCCAAGGTTGATGCCGCCAGAGAGTGTTCCGGCGTTGCTGTAGATCCGGTTGTTGGCGATTTGCACGTTGTGGTTCCAACCGTGCAGGAAGATGCCACCACCGCCCTGGGAACTGTCGGTGATGCCCAACCCGTCGATGCTCGAGGGGTTGCACATATAGTTGCTGGGGAACGGATTCGTCGTATTGCTGCTGCTCGTGTGGCACAGCGCATTGGCATCGCCTGTGGTGAAGGCGCCGGAGACGGAAACCGGTCCAGTCAGGAGGGTCGTGCCGGTCGGGAACGCTCCCAATTCACCGGCAGCATTGGCGAGGTTTGGTGGGACGGGGAAGTTGACTCCCTTACCCAAAAGAGTGATTCCAGCTCCCTCGAGCGCCCCCATCAGGGTTGGCTCTTGCAGCAACTGGGCCAGGTTTCCATTTTGCGAGGCGTCCCACCCGATGATGGCTTCGAGCGGTAGCGGATCGACCTGGGCATTCTGGATCGTCGAAATCCCACCGGAAGAGGCGGAGGTCTCAACGAAATACTTCCAGCCTGTCCCCGGGCAGCTAACCTGGCTGCTCGGATCATACGGATTGCCGGTGGAGATGGCCGTCCCATCGAGGTTCAGGCCAAACAGGCAATTGACATGCTGGCGCCAGGCATCGAGTTTGCCCGCGGGCTGAGTATTCGCGTTGATGATGCTGGAGGCCGCACCGACGCCTTGCAGCCGGACGGGCTTCCACATCAGCACCAACTCATTGTGGGCAGCGGTGGTTTTGGCGGTTACACCGGTGGTCGAACATGCTGCCGGTCCAGTAGCCGTCGTTGAACAAGTCGGGTCCACGATGATCAAATCGCCCGGCGCGGCCTGGTCAATGGCAGTCTGGATCGAACCCGAGGCGAGCACGTGGGTCGGAGCTTTGCCCCCAATCGTGACGGTAACGGTATCGATCGACTGTTTCCCATTGCCTGCCGTGATGAGCAGTTCGCCGCACTGCGCGGTCGCGCCGCCGTATTGTGCTTGCTGCTGTACAGCGCAGTTCGGCACGCTCGGGGGCACCGTCACCGTAATCGATGTATCGCTCCAGCCTGTCACTGGGGCGGGGACACCGCCGATGGTCACACTTCCGGTTCCCTGTGTTGCGCCAAAGCCATAGTGGCGGGTGATGGTCTTTTGATTGAACGGAGCGGTGGTAGCCGCGGGTCCGGAGTAGGCATAGTTCGGCACTGTCTGGTCGCCTAGAGCGGTGATCGTAAGTGTGTGCCCTACGGCGCTAACCCACGGTCCAACCTGATCGCCGTCGACTTCTGCGATCGCCGGCGTCAGAGCCGGGTAGGCGCAGTCGACGTTGTTGTAGCCCGCGCCGGCAAAGGCAGAGGTCGGCACGACGGGCGTATCGAGATACTGCGTTGTCCCGGGCATGAAGGGCAGTTCATAGCAGAACTGGCTGTAGCCGGGGGTATACAGTGGGTCGTTAATCATCGTTCCACCGGGGCCGGGGATCGGTCCGGGGTCGTTCATGCAGAAGACCATCATGGTGGGTGAATAGCCGGTCGGGTTCGGCGGGTTCACTTCCCATGTCGAGTAGGTCATGCCGTCGTAGCTTCCCCAATGGTCGGCATACACGCGCGAGATTTCGTTCCCTGCCCAATCCCTAACCGCGACGGGGAGGTTTGGCGGAGCGAATTTCTCGCCGAATTGCGGAGAGAAGGGATCGAATTCCGAAGTGTAGTCGTCGGTGATGCCGCCGGTGAACTTGGAGGCGATGTGGGTCGAGGTGTAGATGTAGAACTTGGCGATCGCGCCGGCCTGGTCGTCCAGCGTCACTTCCTTGCGGTCGCACAGGTTGCGGGTAGCTCCGGCAAACGGTGCTACCTCATGCGAGCCTGGGTAAAGGCTGATGTAGTCGGGAACAATGCGCGCTTCGCCGACGCACGGCCATATGGGCTCAGGGATAAACCCGGGCACGATGTCATTTACGGGCGTGGTCCCCAGGCTGGTTGTGGGATTCTGGGGGTTGTTGGCGTTGTAACCGGGACCTGGGTATTGCTGAGAAGAAGCTACCGAGGCCTGGTCGGGAATGATGAAGATGTTGCCGAGCCCGCCAAACTCCTGAGTGACTGGAGCAATGAAATTGTCGCCGATGAGGATGTTCTTATCCTCTTCCTTGACCAACTCATAGCCTGGAGGCACAACCACTTCGACCACGTACTTGCCGTCGGGCAGTTGCGGGATGCCGTAGTACAAATCGGTCGTTGGTACATGCGTATTCGCGGTGCAAATCTTGCAGTTCGTGCCCGTAAGGGTGGGCTTGCCGTTTGCATCCGTGGCCGTCACGCTGGGGAACTTGTACATGCCGTCGTAGGGCACCGGCTGGATCTGGTTCCAGTTGTGCATGCCGTCATAGCACTTGAACTGGGAATTGTTTGGCAGCGCGGTTATGGCGGGCCCGCCGTGCTGCGAGTTGTAGAAGTTCAGGTAGTTCGGCTGATTAAACAGCGAGAAGTAGAACAGGTCCGGAATCACCCCGGAGCTCGCACCCTGGCCGGGGCAGTTCATGTTGGGCGTGACGCCATCGGCCCGGAAGCCCTGCGCATAATCATCCCAACTGCTGGTCTGGGTGGTGTCCACCATCGTGAGGGTGGGGGTTACTCCGTCCGAGGCCAGGCCTTCCTGGTAGAGGTTGATGGTGACGTGCGGAACCAGAGACTCCCATTGCGTCTGAACGAGCATCATCGGGTCGTCAAACGGTCGGGTCGATGCATAGATGACATGGCCCTTGATGCCGCCGTTTTCGCCGGGGGCATAGGGTTCCTTGCCAAATTCGAGGAAGTTGTTCTGGCCGGGGAATCCCTGCCAGCCCTCAACTCCTCCACTCCACGGTCCATCGATGCGGCCCGAGGAAAGTTGGGTTGAGCAGGTCGTCGCTGGAGGTGTTGCGGTGGAGGTGGTGCACACGCTGGGCGGGTCGCTGCTGGCCGAGCCGCCTAAAATGCCGGTCGGGTGAGTGCTGCAGTCGGCATCCTTGCAATAGAGCGAGCCCGGTATGCGCAGGTTGGTAGGCACAGACACGATTTCCGCCGTGTTGGCCAGGTTCTTCCCAATGACCGACGTGCCGCACGGAGGATAACCGGTCGTACCGCAGGACGCCGAGCCATCGGCGGGGCCGCCAACGTCATACACAACGTGGGTGCCGGTGTTCTTGTAACGGGTCACGTCGGTTTCCACCGTGTACCAGCTGAACAAGGGGAACGTCTCGTTGAAGTTGGCGGTGCCGGTGAAGTCCGTGACCAGGAGGTTTTCCAGGCTGCCGTCGCGCAACCGTACGGCGACGTTGGCGAATGGAATCCCAGCCTCGCTTGACTGCGAGATGCCATCCTTGTTGTCGTCAATGAAGGTCCGGGTGTAGAGGTTGGCTTGCCACTGGGTCGACGCGACGTCTCCCATGTTGACGGTTTGCCCGCCACCAGCGATTCCCACCGGTGTCGAAAGGCCGTCCACGAGCAGATCGTTCCACTGGTCGAAAACGGTGACTCTCCAATCGCCCTGGGGAAGGCCTGTCAGCGTGAACGTGCCGTCGCCGTTGCACTTGGTGAATGCGAAGTCTTCACCATCGGGGTCACCGAAGCTCACATAGCACTGGGACCAGTAGTAGGTATCGTGTGAACCGCTGCTGTAAAGTCTCTCGTCAGGCGTGCGGCTCAGGCGTTCACCGGTGACCTTGCCTGTGATCGTGTTATTGCAGACGAACCCACCCGTTGGAGGGGGTAGGTTGGAGTCTGTGCCGTTGCAAACGTAGGCATGGCGCGCATTGATAATCGCCGGATTGGCAAAACCAATGCTGACGTGGTACGACGCCGGTCCGAACTCCTGGAAGTAGCTGGGCTCGCCGATCCGGGTGAAGACGTCGTGAGCCTTCTGGCCGTCCAGTGTGTTGGTCTGGAGCCATTCTTCGCCACGGGCAATGCGGTCAGCGCCAGGGGTGGCAATTGTGCCCCACCTTCCTGGCATCAGGTTTTCGACGATCGCCTGACCCGCGAGGGGGGACAAAGTCTTGCCGTCGGACTCGTATTTCGGGCAGGTCACGATCATGCCGGTAAGGCCGGTCGCGGTTGGATCGGTGGTACCATTTCCGCCATTCAGCGGGTTCGCTGTGAGCGGGCACGCGTCGAGGCCGTTGTTCGGGTCTTTCGTTCCCGCCAGGCCGTTGGTCAGCGGCTGGTTGAACATGTCATAGGTCATTTGTCCTGTGAAATCGCCATTCCCGCCCATGGCGTCCCAGAGGTGAATCTGGAAGCCGCCCAGTCCGGGCTCATTGGGCGACAGCACGTCGATTCCGCCACCGCCATCCTGCTCGCCGTTGAGTGGGAAGTCATCTTCAAAGACAAACACTGAGAGTTTGCCCGGTGGATAGGGCGATGGTTGCGTGATCACCGTGACTGCGGTCTGTGCAGGGGCAATCGGAGCGCCGCCCATGCCGTGGCCGCAAGAGGCGGTGGAAGGAGAATTCGCGGCTCCACTCTGGCAACCTCCACCTGAGTATCCGTAGGTAAACGGATTGGCGGCGTCGCCCGGCAAGATGGAAATGTAGTAGCGCTTGGTCGGATCCAGTTGGACCTGACCGGGCATTACAGCCGTCATGCCGGTTCCAGCCGTGTCAGGCCGGCAAATCCCATTGCTAATATCGCAAACTACCGGACTGTGAACTCCGGTGGTTGGATCGACTGCCATCTGGCCGGCTTCGCAGGACAAAGGCCCTGTGCAGCCCTGCGCGATATATGGCATGTAGCTGGTGTGGAAATTGGTCCCCAGCGTGGGAACGATTCCGAGAGTTGTAGTCGGGCACCCCGCCGGCGGAGGATTCGCCGTGCAGTTCGGGTTGATGTAGAAGGTTCGGTCTTCCTCAATAACCCACCGATAGTCCGAGATGGTGGTTGTCTTATCCTGTCCGTCCAGTACGTTCACCGACAGACCGCTCCCTGCGGGGAACACGACCGTTGCGTTCGTGGCCGCGCTGAGCGCTCCGTGGGAGTTCTTTGCCTGGAAGGAGAAGGTGTAGGTACAACCGGCCGCGGCGGTGCATGGCGCGAATTCGCTCGCCGTGAACCCACCGTTCACGTCCGCCAGAACATTGAATGTTGTGGTTGTGACGGGCGTCGCAAGGGTGAGAGGCAGGTTCGCCCCGTCCTTGCAACCCGCCAGGACGCCGGGGGTTTTGATGGCCAGGTACCCGGCTATGGTCCCTCGGAACGTGGGCGCAGTACAGGTGACGCCGGCGGTATCCACGATGTTCGATGCCGCCAGTGTGACAGTGGCGGTGACACCGGATGAGCAGGTCGTCCCACTCACAGTACCGTTGGCGCAATAGGTGAACGAATCCGACGTGGCTGTTCCGGTCGGAACATACGTGAATGTCCCGTTCTCATTCAGCGTTACCGTTCCGTTGGTCGCCGGTGCAAGGAGTTGAACGCCATAGACGTTCGTGTCGTTGGCGATCAAGCCCTTCGAGGGATCCGTCACGTTAAGCGTCATCCCCGCAACCAGGGCGTTGTAGGTATCCGGGCGAGCCACCGCGGCTCCCAGTCCCGGATCGGCCGGAATCCAGTTGTTATTGATATTGAGGTAGGCCAGCATCCCGGCATCGCGCTCAGTCGCATTCCCCGACAGGCTCAACTCGCGGTCGAAAATGGCGAGTGCGTAGGGATAAGGGTTGTAGGCTAGGTTGGGAGCCACGCCGCTGGTGTACAAACCATTGATCATGACGTCAAAGGTCTTGCCGGCGGCCATAAACACGTCGCTCTTGACCCGGGGAGTACCGGGAAGAGGATTGCCGTCTTCGGCAATGATCTTGAAACCGGTGACGATGGGGTTTGTGCCTCCCGTTATGCCCGCCACTTGGGATCCAACGATCGCAGGAACGTGCATCCGCAAGCCGGCGTTGACAAGGCGAACCAATACCGAGCCGGTTCCCGAAGCCGGGGCAATCGTACCCGGTGTAGCCACAAAGCGCGAACCTGATGCATTCGTCTTAGTGAACGCCACGCCATTGAACATGTAATAGAGGGGCGTGTAGTTGACCGCGGGCGGATAACAGGTTTGGTAGACACCCAGACCCGAGCTGGGATTGCCACAACCTCCGGGCTGGCCAGACCACACCATGGTCTCGCTGAATCCTGCGGTGTTCACCGCGGCGGAAACAGCGTTGTTCTGGACCGGGTCGATTTCGCTCATCTCCAGCGGAATTTCTCCGTCATAGGTCACGGCGGGAACAGCGGCCGTGGTCGCCGTAGCGGCTACAGCCGGATACGCGGTACCGGGTGCCGTCTCGACCCCAGCCGTCGATGTCGTGGGAGGCGCAGTGACGACCAGGATTCCGTGCAGGCCCATGGGAACCTGTATCGACGGATGCGTGCCGGACTCCAGCAGATACGTGCCTGGCTTGAGGTGACTCCAAGTCAGCGCGGTTGTCGCGCCGGTTGCCACCTCCGTCGCGAACGACTGCACGCGCGGCCCCTGGGGCGGAGGCACGTTTGTCGCACCGGTGCTTGCCACGGGCCACGTGACCTGCTGCGGAGTGGAGTGATCCGGGCTTGGCGTGCAGGTCGAGCCGGTGGTCGAACTCGAGGTACTGACGCAACTTGACGTGACCGAACCCAGGCCGCCGCCTACTTGTCCCACGATCATAACCGAGGTGGGAATCGTGGTGCCGGAGGTCGGAAACGAGAGCAGGTTCGTGAGGTTGATGGTCAGGCTTGTGCTTGTTCCCGTGTAGGGCACGGTAATCAGGACAGGCGACCATTTCCCTGAAGTGGCAGAGGCTGGGTTCAAGGCAGTGCAAGTCGCACCGAGCGCGCTGACGCAAGAGTATCCCCACATCGGCACGACGGAGCCGTCCGGCAGAGTCACGGTAGTCGGCGCCGCGACCAGACTGACCTGCGCGCGGGCCATACCTAGTCCAAGAAGGAGAACAGTCGCTCCGAGTACAGTTGCCTTCACTATCGCTTTGAGATCGGTCATTCGCATTTCTGCTCTCCTTGCTACTTGGATTCGTCGATAACGAATTCGCGGGTATCAACCAGCATCATCATCAGCATTCCGCCGGGGAATACGTTGTTGGTGGTAATCTCACGTTCGTTGTGCGAGTGCCACATGTAGGCCCATCCGCGCTCTGTGGAAGGGTTGGCCTGGATATTGGATGGTTGCAAGGTGCTGCAAGTGGAAGCTCCATTGGCCGCCGTGCTGCCCGTGGGACTGGCGCAAGCCTGGGTTCCACCGGCGCGCAGGGTCGCATCCGGTCCCAGATATGGAGTGCCGCCGTACCATGGTCCGTTGGTGAAAATGTTGGGATTCGGCAGAGTCGCGGGGCCGCCGGCGGCAACATCGCCGATGGGAGAAACTTCGAGAGGCTTGTTATGGTCCTGGCACCACTCGTAGTAGTTGACCGCATTCACTGGCGCGGGGGGAGTGCTATTCACGGTGTAGTAGCCGTTTGCATCCGGATAACATGGCAGAGAGGCAAGGGGGTCGGCCGTATCACCGGGATGGTGACCGTACGGATCCCAGTTCAACCCTCTGCCGGTAAAGTAGAAAATCCCGTCGAACGCCTCGCCCGGGGTGGTGTCGGTGTTGAACATCAACGATCCCGCCAGATCGCCGGTGTTAGACGAGCTCAGAATCATGTTTCCGTCCCGGGCCAGAATGCGCACGTGGTTCGCGTGCTCGTGGAAGGGGTGTTGCCACCGCCCCTGGCCGATCGACCGAATCAGGGTCAGTTCGCCGGGATGCATATGCGGATTCCCGTTATAGGGCTGGTGGGGATACTCGGGTTCATAGTTGCCGTCCATGAGGTCGGGCATGGAGCGGCCGTTAATGAGAAAGTAGGACGGATGGTACGGCTCAGTCGGTACATCGAGGCTGCATCCCGGAGCTCCGGCAGTGCAAGTGGCCAGAGCCGTGACCTGCGCCAGTGCCGCATTATGAATCCTGGGATCCATCTCCCCCCACTGGAACAGGTATTCGCGGTCGTAGCAGGACTTGGGATGATCGTAGGCAGCTTGCGAGAGACGGTAGTCATGCTCGCCCCAGGCCGCTTTCACGAGTAGATTGGCGGCCGCCAGCCCCGTGGTGCAGGCGGCAGGTACAGCGTTGGGAAGAACAACCACAGCGCCATAGAGCCCCATCTCGACCTGCAGGTCGCTCTGGGTTCCACTGTAGTAGGAGTGAGTGCCTGGCGATGAAGCTATGAAGGTGTACGTGACACTGCAACCGTTGGCGGCTTCAGTCGTCAGCAGTCCTATCGGCGCCTTCGCTGTCGCGGTACAACTGGCCGGTTGCAGGGCAGTGGCCGCGGCCCTTACCGAGAAGCCCGGAAACAGAATCGAGGTGTTGCCTGCCGCCGCAGGAAGACCATTGAGCAGGTTGACCGTGACTGCCTGTCCTTCGGTGACAATCAGCGTGGGCCCCGGAACCTGCATCGATGGGCAACTGGCGCCCACGATGGCTGCTGGTAGAAAGCCGGTTGGCGTTCCATTGCACCCGTAGCCCCAGGAGTAAACTGCATTTCCGTCCGGCTGGTTGAGGAAGGCAGTCTGTGCTGTCAGGTTGAAGGTCGGGCCGGTGATTCCGGGAACGGCAGCGTGAGCCGCGGCCGCGAGGAACAAAGCCAGCGCCGGCGCCAGAAGCGATCGTACGATCGAGATCGATTTTGTCATGTTCGTTGCCCTCATTGCCGCTCTCCTAATTGCAGGTGTTGCCGTACGTGTTGCCGCCGGTCACGCTGTTGCAGATGTGAACCTCGGTCATGAGTCCACCGAAATTCTCCTGATCGTTGGAAAGATGGTCGAGATTCGGGGTGTAGAGGTAGAAAGTGCTGCCTGCCGGATACATGGTTGCCGCGCAGCCGGCAAACCCGCAGCCTGCGTCACTGGCATCCAGCAGAACATCCAGAGACTCGCCACCGCCGAGGGTGATGGAGTTGGTGTAAAACTCAAGATTGTTTCCCGATTGATCTCGCAGCAACTTGGCCATGAAGCCAACTTCCTTCATGGGAATTCCCAGCGAGGCCAAGGTCTGATATTCCGAGACATCCAGGTCCGCGATGCGCAGAAGAGCTTTTCCGCCGACGGGAATGTTGATGATCGAAGGCAGCGGCTGCGAATAATGAACCCGGCCGTCCGAAGACTGCGTGGCCATGGGGCCAGGCGTTGTCGTATCGGGGTAACTGCGGCCGTTCAGCAGGAAGAATTTGTCCTTCATGTCAGCAAATGCTTCCGGGTTGAAGGTCATGCCGACAAAGTGGAAGTTAGGGTCGAAACCATGGATCTGGAGGGGATACTCGACGTCATAAGCCGTTGTGGCGTCGCCGTCGTTATAGGTGTACTTTTGTGGGTTGCCGAGCTTGTCGGTACCTTGCAGGGCCCCTGAATTGATGGCGGGCATGGTAGCGCTGCACAGGATGTCAGCGGAGGGTTTGCAGGCCGTACGCAGATCGACGGTCGTCCCCAGTCCGTTTTGCTGCTGCAAAGCGGTAAAGAGGCTGGTGCCGGACGGAACCCGATTCTGCCGCGGCCGGACATACAACTGCCCGACCATGCCCATCTGCAGGTGCTCGGGTGGCGTAATGTGGCAGTGCCAGAAGTAAGTGCCGGCGTCCGGGGCGAGATAGTAATAAGTAAAGCTCCCGCCGATGTTGATGGCTACCGAAGCGTCCGGTACGCCGTCATAGACGGCGGAAGCATTCGGATACCCGTGGAAGTGGATGGTGTGCTGCTCGAACAGATCCGGGCGCATGATCATGCCCACGTTGGTGAGAGTGAGGAACATCTCGTCGTCCTCATCGAATGCAACCAACGGCGCCGGGATGTTGCCGTTCATCACGCCGACATCCATGATCTGGCGGGGATCCACGTGACCGTCGAGCACCGGGGCGGTCGACACCGCCGCAGTAGCCGACTCGTTCACGTCGGCCAGCCCTGTGGCCGAGGCGTTGAAGGTGAAATTGTAATTGGCAGGAAAACCGTAGTTGACCACTGTGCTCGGGAGGGGGGTCGGAAGGCCAAGGCCGGTAACCGTCCATGTGCCGTCATAACCGGTCCCGGTCCCCGAGATGGTCACCGTCTGTCCGACAGTCAGGCCGACTGGAGCGTTTGCCTGAACCACGACCTGGGTCGATGGCGCGGGCGCCTCAGCGATATCGTAGATGCTGACCAGGTTGGCTATGTCGTACGCCAGTCCCACCGCGCCGTTATATGTAAAACCGGCGGTTGAGTTCGGCGTTGGCCAGGCCGGCCAGGTGTTGGCCACGATTCCATCGGTCGTCGCAGGATCACCAGGCGCGAAGGTCCCCGGATACGTCGTATTGAAGACGGCGGGATACTCTGTGCCAGGTAGACCATTGGCGATATCCGCCAGTCCGGACAGCGGCCCAAAGGAAAACATGAACGTTTGCACGCCGTTTGCCATGGTGGAATAACCATCGCCGCCTGAAACCTGCTGGCACTTGATGGCTCCATTCACGTGCGCGGTTGGCGTAACGTACCCTTGCGCGTTCGTTGTAAATACGGTAGGACCGGTGTACGCCGGCTCAGCGTTGACATTTGTCAGTGCGGATGGGTGAGTGATGGTGCTGGTGGGACATTGAACCCTGAAAGATTGTGCTATCGCAGGTACCGCCGAAACACTGATGAACAACGCCAGAGACAACGTTGTGCCCACGCCTCTGCTCGACATTCGTTTCCTCCCTCGCCAGTGACGAATCGGCAACGGTTGTGAACCGTCGCGTCACTTCCGCTCGAATAGGGCCAACAATCAATCGAGCTGCGCGTTCTAAATTTGCGCTATCGCAAGTACATCACGCCTGTAGAGATGAATTTCGAGCGAATGGATTTCATTTGATAGCATGCAGTGACATCCAGCCAACGGAATGACAGTATGCGGACTCCCTGTCGCATCTCGTTGAGGTCGCTATTAGTCTTCGTACGAATCACCCTTTGACACAGCTATGATTAAGCGAGATTCTTCTCGACGTTGCCACGTCAGGTTGACATATAGGTCAAGCGCAGTTGTGATTTAGATCACAATCCTAACGTATACGTGGGAAACGCAATTGTGAGTTAGATCACAATTCAAGAGACTACGATCGAGATTGGGATCCACGCCGAAGCGCGGAAGTATAAGTGGAGCGCAGTTGTGATTTAGATCACACTATCAAGGTGGAATACACTTTTCATAATGTCGGCATGCTATCACAATTGTAAAAACTCTTGTGCGCCAGCGTCTTTCGCATTACAATTTGCTCCACAGCAAAGAACAACGGCATGCTCGCGAATAATAGTCGTCCCTAGTCATTGAACGCAGTTGTGTAACGAGAAATAACGTCGTGCACACGGCAAAGTAACGACAGGTGGTCGGTGATTGACAATGAGCGATGGACTAGTCTCATCAGCCTTCCGCTTGTTAGTTATCCAATGAGATCCTTGGATGCACCACCAATGGGTAACGCAACCTTCCAGTTATGTGCGTAGGATGACCTGGTTCACAAAGCATCCTAATTGCCGGGAAGTTGTTGCACCGCTGCCCTCATTGAGTGAGTGAGATCACCGATGAATAGGCTTTAAATCACCGCAGCCCCCAAGGGGATCAGGCCTTGCAGGTTTGGCAGCGGAACCGCGCCTGTCCAGAGGAAACCACGAAGGTCTGTTACGTGAACGAGTTATAGGCTGAGCACTTATTCGCCTGGAACCCGGACCGTTAAAACACAGCGAGCGTCCCCTAACAGTGCCTGGAGATTCAATGGAACGGGAAAGAACATTTGGAAATAGACCAAACATTTATGAACGCGATGCTTCGGATCGCTCACCGAGGGAGATTGTGGCCGAATTCGAACCGGCTCGAAATTCAGAGTGGCCCCAACCACCCCGGATGCAGAGGACGAGCCCGATTTGCTTGCCAAACCTTGAAGCGCCGTTCACGTTAGACATAAACACCTTACATACGGAGGAAAAACACAATCCGCCGAGTTCCTCGCCATTTCTCGCAGACTTTGTGGAGCAGAGGTTCATCCCGGAACACGTGGCAATTAAGAGTTCGACGGGACGTTCCTACTTCCGGACAATTCTTAACCATGTTCTAGCTCCGGAACGAGTGGGTCGCGCGTTCGCGGTAGTTTCTGGAAAACCCAATAACAAACTAGAATCCATTCCGGGCTGGCCGTATATAGACTCCCGACGACTCTGCGATATTGATGCTGAGATGATCCAGAATCTGACTACGACGGCCTTGGCGCACGGTTATTCAACCCAAACCGCGACTCACATCCGTAACGTCATCCGCGCCATCTTCGCGCATGCAAAACTGACCGGATGCTACGCGGGCACAAATCCTGCCACTCTCGTGACGGTACCTGCAGTAACGCGCAGGGAACCGCACACACTTAGTCTTGCACAGTTGAAACCGGTGATCGAGGCGATGCGGTATCCGGAGGAAGAAATTGCTCTCTTCGAGTTACTGACCGAAATGAACCTTGCACAGATTTGTGGACTTCAGTGGAAATACCTGAACCTATCTAATGTTGGAAAGTTGTTGGAGGGCGAGTTTGTGCCTCCGAAAACGATCGCGGTCAGGAAACAAAGTTGTCGAGGCGAGTTTGGGGATGTGATGGCAGTTCGCAGGAGACTTGTCCGCGTTCCAGATCTACTTTGTTCAATTCTGCGGGATCTGAGAACTCGTAAGAAGTTTGTGGCACCCGACGATTTCGTACTGGTGTCGCGAAATGGTACTCCGATCAATGCTGAAAATATCGTGGCACGCCGTCTCAAGTCCATCGGAGGATCCCTCGAGATGCCGTGGCTGTCCTGGTGGGTGTTTCATCGAACAGGTATCAATCTGAGATCAGAATTTGGACGGCGCCTGCCGGAGGAACTTGAAAAGATTCTTCCCCAACGGAAACCCGCGATTCACCACTAACGAAATTGCCATACGGAGATCCGTTGTCGACAACCGGAGTTCGGAGACTATTGGCGAAATGAGATGAGGCGAACATATGCAAAATGAGATGTACGCTGTTCCCCAATTCAAAGAGGGAATAAATGCCGCGGTATTCTCGCCGCAGGGGGCCATCATCGAAGATTCGACAGTGCCATTGGTTACGTTTGTCGAAAAGAGGTTTATCCCCGACCATGTCGAGCTCAAGACCCCTGCAGGCCGTGTGCACTATCATGCGATGTTGAAGCATATCCTGAGTCCCGACGTAGTTGATCGACTGTTCGCTCCCTATGCTGGAATTGCGAAGACGCGGTTAAAAGCTGTAACCGATTGGCCATATCTAGATAACATCAGACTTTGCGACCTGAACTCCGACCATGTGCGGAGGCTAACCTCGTCAGCCTTCACACATGGCTATTCTCCCCAAACTGTTAAGCATATTAGGAACGTGATCAGTGCGATCATCTCGCACGCCAGAAGAGAAGGGTTGTTCGGAGGCGCAAGTCCAATAACCGCTGTAAAATTGCCGCCCCTCGTCCACAAGAAGCCGCACGATCTCACTATTATTCAGGCCAAGACGATTCTAAGAGTGTTGAAGTACCCTGAACGTGAAATAGCTCTAGTTTCTATGACGACGGGCATGAGTATTTCGGAGATTTGTGGTTTGAGATGGAAACACATTAATCTGACCGGGGCTTCCATCCGCGTCGATGGCGACTTAATTCCACCTGGGAACATTATTGTCGAAAAACAGTCGAGGAGTGCAGGAGTGATGGATGTAAACATTGGGCGAGTCAGGATGGTTGTGGTTCCCGATCCCTTGATTCGTACACTGGTGAGATTAAAGCGAAGTCGAAGAATCGCTGATCCGGATTGCCTTGTGATGACCACGGAAGAAGGGGATCCAATTGAGCCCGCCAACGCCCTAATGCTGCGATTGAAGCGCGTCGGTCGAGAATTGAAGATGCCTTGGCTTTCGTGGCAGGTCCTCAAACGGGCTCATGACACTTTGTTATTGGAACTTAGACTTCAGCTCGACGACGACTTAGTCCTAAGCGCACGCTAGCCTCTTTTGGGTGGAGCAGCAGGCGCGGCGCCGCGACTCGCCTAGGAGGAGTATCAACCGGAGTTCCGAGGGTCCTTTCACGGGCGGACTGCTCCGAGGCAGCGAGGTAGCTTCCTGTTCCATTGGTAGGGATGAATGCAATCGCCAACCCCCAGATAAGGTGACCTCGATGTGGACCAAAGCAACCAAGGACGGGATCGATCCGCCCGCACAAAACACAAACATGCCGACTTTCACGCCCCAGCGCGTGCAAGCGCCATCCTCGGTGCCTCTCTGGTGTCCAATTCGAGGGTGTCCCTTGCTGTAATCCCACCAACCGGGGCTGTGGCGCACAGACGAATGAGGCGCCGTCTAGTTACGCTAACATGCCGAGTGGTTCGGATGGCGGAGACGTTCAATTCTGCAGACCCCATGATTTCTATCTAGCCTGGATGCTGGTGACCGACGCGGTCTTGGTCCAATTCGGGCGATTCTTCACCGTCCATCCTCCGAGACCGTCCCCTAGTTTCCTACAACTTCCTATGATTGGCCTGAGTTTTGCATAGTTTTCTTCGGGAAAAGTGACCCCAAGTGTAAATTTCTTCCTTCGAATTTTGAATATATAGTTGTGCAGTCATGGACCACTACGCCGCCGATGTCTATGCCTTCCTCATTAAGCCAAAGGCAGGCGCCTGTTCTACATCGCCGACATTCGCTGGCACGGCCGCGTAAGTTGGGCGGAAATGCATCGTCTCCCGGCGCAAAACCTTCAGTTGTTCCCGTTTTCAGGGGAGATCAAGTGCTAATACAATCGGGAGGAGCCCAAGTGAACCAGACGGTGCCTGAAATCGTTAGGATTGGCGTAGCTAATGCACGCATCAAATGCGTGACTCCACAGCGAGTGGAATATCGTGACGAGGCGGGACGAGAGTGCTTTGTTGAACTCGATAAGTGTGTCAGAATTCCGGTCCAATACTACTACGAGAAAGAAGGCGAGTTTGTCCTGCGGACGTTAGAAGGTAGCGACTCACATTGCGTCGGGCGGCGCGGTTACCACGACGATCCCCCAGAATGGGTCGAGTTTACGAACAAGAGGCGCACCCGATTTGAGTTTAGGTCTTACAAAAAAGCCTACACCACATTGCTACAACCGCTCAGGAAGGCTGGATGGATAACCCAAATGACACGAGTTATGAATCCTTGAACTCGGCAGATAAGGCTCGATCGCGGCTGTTGGCTTACTGTTTCCCACTTACGCACCCTCGCCGAGAGCTCAGCCTTTTGCTATTCGATCTCGCCGGCCTCGGCGACTGATTGAACTTAGCAATCTGACTCAGACGGCGTCGCGCACCCTTGCCTAAAGCACACTATGCAGTGCCGGTGAGATCGCTTTTCTCGGGAATAGCGCTGCACGGGCCCCCGAAGGGTGCTGCACGTCACGGACAATACGCCTGCAGTTGGAGCATGGTAGGGAATATATGGAAAACTCTTCCGCCGGAACCGGCTGTCTGACGCCAGATGAGTCCTCGACATCATGTACAGACTGTGGCAAATCATTGGAGGCCAAGAAAGCACCCGTCTTTCAACAGATCGCGACGGGCCATTACGCGAAGTTCGGACGTCGCTTGACCGGCTGGAGCCCCTTCGAAAACAGCGCCTTCGAGAACGCAGCGACAAGCGCCGAGCCGCATTGGTTTAAGGACCTTCTCTCCCTTTGGCGTCCGAGCGGCCATTGCAGCGGTGAGACGGGGCTTAGGATCGCAATCCGCAACGGCTACCTCAATTTCTATCGGCTCGGCCAATCCATCGCTCGCGTCGCATGCGTGTCAGGCGAGCTCATCGCTGAGGTGCATTACAAATACGTATTGCGTGAGCTGCCTGCATATTCTGGGCCGCTGTATTTACGGCTGACCACACAGGGCGTCTTTTCCCGAGATAAGTGGGTCGCGGCCTATGAAGGCCTCTCCACCCTCCTCCAATGGATTGCTGTTGCCGAGGAAGAATACGTCGGCGACGAGAAGCGGATCGTCGATGAACTCGTCGCGAAGAACAATCACGTCGTTGATCTGGAGATGGCGCTCCCCGCCTGGGCTCACAGCAAGGTGGCCGTTCGGATGGACCTAGTGGCCATTGAAAACGGGAAAGTTGTCTTCTGGGAAGTCAAGACAGTCAACGACAGTCGTATCCGTTGCAGGGCCGAGTTCGAGGAAGACAAATCCCCTCACGTGCTCAAGCAGCTATCCAATTATCGTGTCTTCCTTGAGGAGGAATCGCACATTAAGCAAGTAGAGAGTGCATACCTAAATACGGCTAAACTTCTTGTAGCGTTGAGAGCACTAGCTGACGAGATTGGACCCAAGCTGGAGTTGGGGCCCAGCATTGTAGACGCAAGCCAGGCCGACAGGCTCGCCGTGGCCCCCCGGGCGGCTCTAGTGGTGGTTGACCTGCCCGCAGACAACAAGCGGGCTTGGACGAGCTGGAAAGCCAGCCATGAGGGCAAGCTGTTAGGCAAAATCCCGATGCGTGTTTTGGAAAGCCCAGAGCTTCTGGTGTTTGCTGGCGCTCAGTGAGCGAGGTTCGGCTCACCGTCCATAGGTCGACTAATCAGATCGGCGGTAATTGCATCGAGATCGCCGCTGGCGACAATCGCATTCTCTTGGATGCCGGTCGGCCTCTGGACGCACCGAACGATGCTACCGGATTGTTGCCGACAACGTTGGATCTCAAGGCTCCAATGGACGGCATACTCATATCGCATCCACATCAGGATCATTATGGCCTGTTGGAGGAAACACCCCGCGGATGGCCGATCTTCTGCGGGGAGGCAACCAAGCGGTTGATTCAGCTTACCTCGGAAATTTTCGGCAAACCGATCGATCGAGACTTCAGGCCCTGGAAGAGCGGGTCGCCGTTCGAGGCGGGGCCGTTTCGGATTACGCCGTACCTGACCGATCACAGTGCCTTTGACGCCCATATGTTGCTGATCGAGGCGGAGGGGAAACGCCTCCTCTACTCGGGTGACTTCCGGACGCACGGGCGCAAGTCCGTTTTGGTGGACCGCTTCATGGCTGCGCCGCCTTCTGACATCGATGTGCTTCTAATGGAGGGCACCAACCTAGGCAGCGATAAATCGTGCGTCACAGAGAGCGACCTGGAAGCCGATTTCGAGACTTTGTTTCGCCAAATCAAGGGCCGCGTGTTCGTGACATGGTCGGCCCAGAACGTAGACCGCACCGTCACGCTCTACCGGGCTTGTCTCAAAGCCGGGCGAACCCTCGTGGTCGATCTCTACACGGCCGAAGTCCTGGAGATGCTGAGTGAGTTCGGCAGGCTGCCCCGGCCGGATCTGGCAGGCATCAAGATCGTAGTCACCAGAGCGATGGCGCGGATGTATCGCAGGAAAGGCAATGAAGCATTCGTGGAGCGCATGGTTCCCTTCGGCATCTCGGCGAAGAAGCTAAGTGCAACCCACGAAAAATGGGTGGTGATGGTGCGCCCGTCGCTGATGCGGGACTATGCGAGGAGCGGTGTCGAACCGAACGCCGCCGACGCTTGGAGCTGGTCCATGTGGCGTGGCTACGTCAAGAATGATGACGGCAGATTGGTTCATAAATGGTTCGATGATGGCGGATCTCAAGCCGTCCACCTTCACACCAGTGGCCATGCTTCGCCCGTCGATCTGAGGGCCTTCGCCAAAAGTATGCAACCGCAGTGGCTGGTGCCGATTCACGGGGTTGCCTGGGACACTGAAGCCGAAGGGTTTCCTCGTATTCGCCGCTTGGCAGACGGCGAATCGATGGCGCTCTAGCTGATGAGTGATGGGACGTTCAACGAACCTCGCCCTGGGCGGATGAGACTTGCCAAGTGTTACTTCAACGGAATAGCGCCTTCAGCGGATGGAGTTGAAGCAGACTTCGGGGACGAGCATTCGATCCTTTCGTTCCGTTCCGAACCTTTGTGACTGTCGGGCAGCGTGTGAACCGTAACTGCGTTCGAGCAACGCGTCCCCAAAAAGCAGGATTCCTTAGTTCACCAATAGAGTTCATTTTTGCGCTCCATCTTCCCGAGACGACAGCGCAAACAGCACCACGCCCACCCCAATCACCGGCTTCCAGTGCGCCCGCGCCGTGGCCCGGTTCCATTGCAGCCCGGCCAGCGGCGACTTCTTCCACAGCATCGGAAACGCCGCCGCCGCCGGCCCAAACGTCAGCCCATAGAGTGCCAGCACGAAGCCCAGGTTACAGACCATGCTCTTGCCCATCTCTTCGGTAGTGGCAATGCCGCCCCAGCTTGAAATGCAGTGCCGCGACCATGCCAATCCCCGACACGATCAGCGTCAGCGCGCCCAGCAGCATCAGATGGCCAAAGTGAGGAATGCGCACCACCCGCGACCGCACCTCAGCATCAACCGCCGCCGGCAGGTTAACTGCATCGTCAACACGGCTAACGAGTTCGATTCAATGATGAACCGAAATATCCGCAGAGTCTGGAAATTCTTGAGGAGGTCAAGATTCCAAATCGCCTCCCCCGTCCAGCGTCGGGGCACCCGTAGGCTTCATCGGCTCAGGTTGGAACCGACCGAAGCCTCAAGGACCACGGGAGCTGCGGTATGTCCGCGAAAAGGAAGCAGCCGCGTTCCTCCCCGTCAGCGTTTCAGCACCCAGAATCTGGAGGGGTAGAGGGTGCCATCTGCTCCTTCTGAAACCATTTCTTCCCGATGCGATCAACGAGGTCCTGGTTCGTGCCATCGCTGGACATTGAAGTCGCTGACGGCTCTCGCGACGCAAACTGTAAACGGGCTGCTTCGAATTTGGGTACATCGTTTTCGAGGAGACTGGCCGGTGTTTTCTCCACGACATCTGAGTCGAGGCGAAAAGAGTCTGAAGCGTGACACCTTTTTCTACGAAACTGCGCATTCATTGTTGAGGACCTGAACTCCGGCATTTTGGCCGTCGGTTCTCCGAATCGTCGTGCTAAATTTCTAACGTCCACATTCGGGGGCCGCTGGCAGGCCGCAGCCTCAAGCTAGGTGAGGAGGTTTCATGAGACGGCAGACCTTTCTGGCTTCATTTCTGTTCCTCGTGCTCTCTTCCACCACTTGGAGCCAGCAACTCTCCACGAGAATCACCAACCCGGATGTCATCGACATGGTGGGCCTCGGCCTCTCGGACGACGTCATCATCGCCAAAATCCGCGCCGCCAGCGCAGGAGGAACTCTGCAGTTCGACACCAGCGTCAACGGCCTCAAGGAACTCAAGGCGGCCAAGGTCTCCGATGAAGTCATCAAGGTGATGATCAATCCTGCCCCGCCTGCCGGCCCCGTCGTCGTAGCGGCCGCGCCGGTATCCAACGACCCAAACCTCCCGCCACCTGAGGTCGGCGTCTACTGGAAGAACGGCTTTGCCTTCACCCGCATCGAGGGACAGATCATCAGTCAGGCCAAGGTCGGCGGCAAGGCGGGCAGCATGTTCACCTACGGCCTGCGAAACGAACACTGGGACGCGTATCTAGACGGCCCGCAATCCAAAAATGTCGTCAGCGACCGTCAGCCCGTCTTCTACATTTACGTCCCTGACGGCGGCAGCCCCTCCGACTACACACTGATCAGCCTCGAAAAGAAAGGCAACCGGAGGGAGTTCCAGATAGGAAGCTTCGGTGGCATCACCGGCGGCAAATCGGGCGTCAAGCGCGACAAGGAGATCGCCTTCACCGCCGAGCACGCTGGAATCAGGATGTACAAGGTCAAACTCGCGGCCGAAATGAAGCCGGGAGAATACGCCTTCTTCATGGGTACCGGCCAGCAGTCAACCATGGCCGGCGGCTCCACAGGAGGAGCCAGATCAGGAGGCGCCGCTTCGGGAAGAGTCTACGACTTCAGGATCCCGGAGTGAGTGGCCCACCCTTCAATTGACCCACAAACGAGGGTGCCCTACCAATTTCATGCGCATATCCCTCCCCGGTAATCTCCCGGTCAATCGCCGACCATGCACGTGAGCTTCCCGAACGATGAAGCGGTATCGTGCGACAATTCCCAGACCATCAATAAATTGAGGCCGGAACGGAAAGCCAAGGTCGTCCAGGCGAAGTTCGTAATACTCCTGCTCGTGCAGCGGAAGTACGGGCATTGCCACAGGGTCATGAAGATTGTTCACCGAACAATCCTCGTTTCCGGTAGAGCTTCAACTGATGGTGCGGGCCGCCAGGTTGATGGTCACGACATCGTCGGGTGTTTTCGTCGTGCCGCCGTCGGATTGCGGATGGAACTCGATGGTCATTGTGGATGCGTTCACAATAACGCGCAAATATCCGTAGTCTGTATCGTCGTAGCTTTCGAGCGTGAGCGTGCTGTCGATCTTGTAGGGTGTACGGACTGTCGATCGCATGGAGCTGAGAGGCGAATGGCCGCCGCAGCCCGCGACCATAAAGGGAATCTGAAAGGTGTTCACGAGGCGGGTGTAGCGCTGATAGTTATGCGCATGGCCGGAGAACACGGCATGTGGCCAGACGCCCGCGGCCGTGCAGGCACTATCGATATCCGCGAGCATCAACGGGCTGGCACCGTGATTGGTGCCTCCGGTAAATGGGGGATGGTGCACGGCGATGATGAGGGCGCCGGCGTAACTCTCGCTCTTGACGCGCTTGAGGGCGGTGGTGAGAAACGTGATCTGCCGCTGGTCGAGGGTGGGATAGGTGCCGCCCTGATCGGAGATGACGCCCGGATCTTCGAGCACATTGCTATAGACGCCCAGAATGCGCACAAACGGGGCGTCGAAGGTGTAGTACACGCCGGGCTGAATCATCGTGGTCCGGCTGAGGCCGCCCGCATCCGGGGAAGGGGCTGGCGCGGAGGCGCAGAAGTTCCGCATATAGGCTTGCGGGGTCGTTGCCGGATCCGTGGGGTAGACGATTCCATCATGGTTGCCGGGGATCCCGAGGATGGGCGCGGGATAATTACGGAACGGTTCAAAAAACTGGTCGTAGTAGTATTCGCCTTCGCCGAAGTAATAGACGGCGTCGCCGAGGTGGTAGCAGAACGAAGGCACGTCCGCCGAATTGGTTTCGGTGAAGTCAGTGACCATCTTGTCGGCCACCAGCGATTGCGTTTTTGGCCCAGTGACGCTGCCAGTGTCTCCCAGGCTGTGAAAGACGATTCGCCCGGCGGTTTGGATAGTCTGCGTGATGGTTGCGCCCCGGCTTCCATAAATCTGAGCCAGTGTCAGAATCGGTTCCGTTGCCGCGACCGCCGGATGTGGCACGGGCTGCACGCCCGCAACATCCGGTTGGCTTGCGTCGGTTACCGGATCCTTGAACGTGGTGGGATCGGGGGAAGGTTGAGGCTGCCCGAAAACAGGGTCTCCGCTGGCTCGCGTGGGCGAAGTTGGGGTGACGGGGTGTTTCTTGGTTGGTTGGTGGGACGAAGGCTTATGGGGTTTGGCCATCGGTCAGGACCTCCTGCCGGGGAAGTATACCGACTGTCGATGGGACAAGGATGAACGCGGGCTGAAAGAAGGGGTTGGGGGCTTTGCTTCAATCGCCAGAGACTACCTCGCTAAGTAGGTTTCGGGGTTGTTGGCGAATCAGCGGCGATACTTCCGTGGCTGGCCCTCAGTCTGCGGCACCGCCGCTGGCTCGAATGGTCCGTTCTCGGATTTAGTCTGCCCGGCCTCATAACCGCAACTTCGAGGCTCGTAAGATTCGCTATTCCGGCGGCCCTACGCGGTCCTATAGAACACCGTTTCTGTTGAGCATTGCTGGTGCTCATCGGGCAAATCGGCCCTCACGTGAAATAGGGCCTACGTCAAATAACTTTTTTGTAGGCGTCGGCGACCTTTTGAGCCGCCAATTTTGCCACAGAGGTTGCCGTGTCTCCTGCATCGAGCACGTGCCTCAGCGCCGATCTCCTTCGCGCCCCGCTGTGTTCTATGGGGAAGGTGTCAATGCCACCACCAAAAATCGTGTGCGTTTCTTCGAGCCGGTCAATCGCCGAATTCAACTCCGCGACGACCGCGTCGCTTTCCTCGGAAAAGACGACTAATTCGAGATCGATTTTTCGATACTTCATAGATTTCGCCCCTTCTACGATTCTATGGCCCCCGGCCCGTTACAGCACTCCGGCAAGGTGCAATCACGCCCGCAAACGTTGCTAGCCTCCCTCTTGGAGGGAGCAGGAGAGAGCTTGTCTCTTGACATCCCCTCTAATAGAATGCCCCCATTGTCCATTACACACCCAGAACCAAAAAATGGAGTCGTGCTTGGTTCGACGAGTGCATCGGGCTTTTGGGCTTTGGCACCGGTTGAGAGCAGAAGACGCCAACATACAGGAGTCGGCCTGCGTATGATGCTCGCAGAGTCGGTGCATGCAGACGAATGAATCAACAGGTCGCAGATCCGGCTTGTCAAGCCGCCGATTCGGAGGAGATCCATGAATCGTGAATTGGCATTGAAGATCGCGCTGGCGGTGGTGGGATTGCTCTTTATCGCTCTGGTCTACCCCATGATGGTTTTCATCCGACAAGAGCCTGCACTTTCCATGCAGTTCAGCCTGTACGTCACACTCGGCGTTTTTCTGCTCTTAGCCATCCGCAATCCATCGGCGAGTCGCAGCGTGATTGCCTTCACTGCATGGTCGAGTTTCGCTCACGCCGCACTCATGGGCACCCAGGCTTGTCGCAACATGGTCGCACGTGGGGAGCTGATCGGGGTGGCTGTTCTTGTGATCATCGGTGGCGTCCTAATCGCACTCGCGCCCTCGAAGCAGCTTCTGGAGTCGGCGTCACACCCGAGCAAACTCCATTCACTTTGACGGGTAATCGCCGAGGATCAATGCGCTATGGGAACTGGGCCAGCCGCAATCATTGAATTGAGAGCGTCTCAGCCGACAAGTACGTCTGAGCGGCCAAAGAAACGGGATCACGCGCAAAGTGGCGCTGCATTGCCCGATCATTAAGGGCATTGTCGAGCGCCGCCATGATCATGGACTGGGACCAGGTAGCGATGTTCAATCGACCCCGTAGTAGGATTGACCGCGTTGAAAAAGCCCATACGGACCGTAGATCCCGGGGTATCGCCATGTAAGCGACTGGATATTGTCGAATGCCTGCTGCGGAAGCACATCCAGCGCCAGGAATGATGCATGTGGTGTGACCACATCCTCAGTTGGCGCAAGCATAACACTGCGACAATCCGTCGTTGGGAGTGGTGGTATCAGCACCGAGCCCGTAGTAGGGAAACAGCAATCCTTCCACGCCATAGCCCGCATAGTTGCAAAGAAACCTTTCCTTCAACGTGGCGCCGATCAAGATGAGGCACCGACATTGGAGGCGATCCAGTCGAGGCCTTGCCGTAAACCCTTCGCATCGTGGCGACCGTTCACTGCAGGATTGTCGCAACGAAGCCAGATACCACTTACCGGAAACCCGGCGTAGCCACGCCCCTCGGGAATCGCGGATTTTTGGAGCAGTGGCAGCGACCCGCCGCCCGCGCCGATGAAGACAAACCTGGCCTGGACATCCCACTGCTCACCGCTTTTTTCGTCCCTGATTCGCACGTTCCATGGGTTCCCCTCACGGCGCAGATCCTGCACTCGACTGAAAAAGTGAATGCAGAATCCATCCTGATCTCGTAAGGAATCGAGGAAATCTTTTGTAAGCGCGCCATAATCCATGTCAGTGCCGGTCCGCATTCGCGTCGCCGCAACTTGCTCAGCTGGATCGCGCCCTTTCATGACCAGCGGGAACCATTCCTCGAGCTGTTTCTTGTCATCGGAGTGTTCCATCCCGTGATAAAGGGGATGAGCAGTAAGCGCCTCGAAGCGTTTTTTGAGAAACGCAACATTCTCCGATCCACGAACAAAACTGCAGTGAGGTACGGTATGAATAAAGGACTGAGGGTCTTTGATCGCTCCCTTTTTCACCAAATAGGCCCAGAGTTGACGAGACAGATCGAACTCGGTGTTAACCTTCAGAGCATTGGAGATGTTGATGCTGCCGTCACTTTTCTGTGGAGTGTAGTTCAGCTCACAGAGTGCTGCATGGCCGGTGCCAGCATTGTTCCATGCATTCGAGCTTTCCTGCGCCTCGCTGCCCAGGACTTCGTAAATCTCGATCTTCAGGCTGGGATCAAGTTCTTTCAGGACCACTGCCAGCGTTGTGCTCATGATGCCTGCACCGATAAGAACGACATCAGGATGGCTTGTGGATGGAATGGGTGTTGCCATGCTATCTCTCCTGCTGGTCATTTAGCTGCTGCGACGTGGGGCTTAACGATCTTCGCCGGATCGACCACACGGTCGAACTCAGCCTCCGTCATAAAGCCCAGTTGCAACGCGGCGGCCTTCAGCGTGAGATCGTTGTCCAGCGCGTAATGCGCAATCTTCGATGCCTTGTCATAGCCAATGACGGGCGAGAGTGCAGTCGCCAGCATCAGGGAGCGGTCCACATATTCCTTGATTCTTTTCAGATTTGGCTTCGTCCCCTCGATCAGGAATTTCCGGAAGTTGGTGCATCCGTCAGTCATGATCGTGAGGGAGTGCGTCACGTTGAAGATGATGAGAGGCTTGTAGACGTTCATCTCCAGGTAGCCGCCCGCGCCGCCGAAGCCTACGGCAACGTCGTTGGCCATCACCTGGACGGCGATCATGGTCAGCGCCTCAGCCTGAGTTGGATTAATTTTGCCCGGCATGATCGACGATCCCGGCTCGTTTGCCGGGATGATCAACTCGGCGAAGCCGGCACGCGGGCCGCAGGACATCAGCCGAATATCATTGGCGATTTTGTAGAGCGAGACCGCGAGAGTGCGAAGTGTGCCTGAGAGCTGTACCAGCGCATCATGGGCGCCCTGCACCGCGAATTTGTTCGACGCGCTGACAAACGGCAGGCTGGTAAGCTTCGCAATTTCGGCAGCGGCGGCCTCGCCGAATCCCGAAGCTGCATTGATACCAGTTCCTACCGCCGTGCCGCCAAGCGCGAGGCTGTACACGCCTTTCAAGGCATCCTCGATGCGCTCGATATTGTCACTAAGCATGCCTGAGTAACCCGACCATTCCTCGCCGAGCGTGAGCGGTGTGGCGTCCTGCATGTGGGTGCGGCCGATCTTCACGATGTCCTTCCACTCGTCGGCCTTCGCTGCGATCGCATCGCGCAGGGCTTTCACTGCCGGTATCAGTCGCTCTTTCACGTTCACTGCTGCCGCTATGTTCATCGCGGTGGGGAAAGAATCGTTGGAGGACTGGGACATGTTGACGTGATCGTTAGGATGAACTGGCGTTTTACTCCCGAGCGGCGTGCCTGCGAGCTGGCAACAGCGGTTCGAAATCACCTCATTCACGTTCATGTTGAATTGGGTGCCGCTGCCGGTCATCCAGACATGCAGAGGAAACATCTCCTCATGTCGGCCTGCGAGAATCTCGTCGCAGGCCTGAACAATGAGTCTGTGCCGCTCGTCATCAAGCTGGCCACCAGCATGATTGGCATTCACGGCGGCTTTCTTCAGAATCGAATACGATGCGATCATTTCGCGCGGGATCAGATCCTGTCCGATGCTGAAATGTTCAAGCGACCGTTGCGTTTGTGCCCCCCACAGCCTGGTGCCTGGCACATCGACTTCACCGAGGCTGTCGGTCTCTTTCCGTACGCCCATTGCGGTCGCGTTGCTGGCTGCACTCGATGCGCTCACTGTCTTCACCTCCTTGAAACTTTTTCGGCATCATTACCCGCTCGGTGAGCACATTCGGTAATGTCCAAAATGTCAGAAGGGGACACGTCACGAGATACGGTTTTTTGCTACCAGCTGAAGGCTGGGCGTGAAGTGCCTCGTTTGTGGTAACCGAAATTCTTTAGCGAACGGTGGCTTGCACACAACGCCGCTATCGTAAGCCGCGGGCCAGCGTCGCCAGCATACTTTCATGGTCTCCGGGTGACGGTCAACTCAGAAGTGAAGTCTTAATTGGCGAAGGAATCCGGGCGAACTACTTCTACTCTATCCTCACGGCCTGCACGGGATCGACAGAGGCCGCATGCTGCGCGGGAAGGACCGCGCCAGCGTTGCCACCGCGAAGATTGCCAGCATCTCAACATTTGTGAACAGGCCAGCCTGTATTCCATCTCCGGCCGCACGGGCAATACCCGAGGCGATGTCGCACTGAATGACTCACCAGCCGAAATCATTCGAGCACCTTCGGCCACCGCACCAATGCCAATTCGCGCAAAGCGCGAACTCTCTTCCCGCATCTCTCCTTGAACTCTACTACTTAATTCAGGAATACGCCCTGATTCGGACGATCCAGCGAGAACGTCGGTATCTCAACATTGAACTGCTCACCGCTCTCACGCTCCATTTGGTAAGTCCCGCCCATCATCCCCGACGGCGTGTCGAGGGGCGCACCACTCGTATACTCATAGCTCTCGCCCGGCTTCAGGACCGGTTGGTCCCCAACAACACCCAGTCCCTTGACCTCGGTCAATTCACCACGCGCATTCATGATCATCCAGTGCCGGCTCACCAGACGCACTGTTTCCCGTCCCTGATTCTCGATCATCACTCGATAAACCCAAAAGTACTGCGAGCTGCTTGGAGATGATTTTTCCTCAAGGTAAGCCGGCTCAACGCTTACCACTATTCCTCGTGTGTTTGCCATATATGGTGTCCAATCCGCCATAGAGAGAGCTTAGTGCAAACTCCTGAGCAAAGCCAGAATTGGTGGAACTCCGGTACCCGCATCTGATGAGGGCGACGCTCTTCCGTCTGAAACCTATGGTGACTCGGCGATCGTGCATCAACTGACCGACACCCAAGAAGGATCTTCGATCTCCTGCGAGTCTCAGGGCGTTGAATGATGACACTTCCAAGGCTACCGTGCGGGCCAATTCCATTTTGACGAGTCCTCGACCGTGAGGCGGCTGATTCTGAGGTTGCCGATGGAGAGGTCCTCGATACGGCCTTTTCGGACGGCGAGACTCCCGATGGCGAAGAAGCGGACAGCGGCTGCGCCGACGAGGGCCGCTCCGCTTCGAGCGGGTGGCAAACAGCTTCATCCAAGAGCTAGAATGTACAGATTTCCAGTTCGCCGCGCGCTAACGCTCATAGAGAACGATTTTCCCATGCTGTTTGTGGAGACCAATGATGACGTGTTTCTCGGTGAAAAGTCATTCGCGACGTGGCATGAGGCTCTCGACCGTTATGAGACCCTTCCCGTGCACGAGAATTCTCCCCGGACATGGCGCGCCGGGCACAAAGAGTTGTTTGCCCAGATACGGGAGTACCTGACGGCCGCGAAGAAAGAGTATCCAGCGAATGACACTGCGGAAGGTCTGGTTCAGCCAATGCGTGGAGCATTTCCGAGCTTCGACGGAGACATTCTCCTTCATCACCCGCTCCGCTTCTTGTTCCCGAAGTCGTGGAACATCTGGCGGGAATCAACCGTCGCCTAAAGACCCGGAGGTATTGATGAAAGCATTGATCTTTCGCGAGACCGGTGAACCGAAGAGCGTGTTGAAGGTGGAAGAGATTCCGACTCCGCCTTTGGCCTCTGGCGAAGCGCTCGTCCGAGTGCTGCTGAGCCCGATCAACGCATCCGATCTGCACATGGTGCGCGGGCGCTATGGCTATCAACCGGAGTTGCCGGCCAGCCCGGGCATTGAAGGGGTGGGGATTGTGGAGGCCGTAGGTCCGGGCGTGCAAGGTCCGACTGTTGGAACTCGCGTAGTATTCGTTGACACGTGGAACACCTGGCGGGAGCAGATCGTGTGCCCAGCGGACAAACTCGTGCCCGTTCCTGACGGCCTGGACGATTCGGCCGCCGCCACCTCTTACATCAACCCTTTGACGGCCTGGGCATTGACGAGATCAACTCACAATCTCAAGGAGGGCGACTGGCTTCTGCAGACGGCGGCTGCATCCAGCGTCGGGAAGTTCGTGCTTCAGTTGGCGCAGCAGTATGGATTCAAGACGATCAACGTCATTCGGCGGCGCGAGCAGGAGTCAATCATACGGAACCTCGAAGGCCATGAGGTAATCTGCACATCCGACGAGGATCTCAGGGCACGCCTGCAGGAATTGACCGCGGGTAAGGGCGTTGAACGAGCGATTGACTGCGTTGCCGGCGAACTTGGCGCTGAGGTTGCCCGCAACCTCGCTCCCGGTGGAACGATGCTTGTGTATGGAGCCCTTTCCAGTCATCGGCAGACGGACCCCACGAAATTCATCATGCCGCTCTTTGCTCCGCGTTTGATTTATTCGACGGCGACGGTTCGTGGGTGGTGGCTTCCACGTTGGGTGCCTTCCCAGCCGCTCGCCGCAGTGAGGGCAGCGACGAGCGATCTTCTCACCATGTTGTCGAACGGATTACTCACGCCGCCAGTGATTGTGCGGTATCCACTTAACGACTTCCAAGAGGCAGTACGCCTAGCCGATGGTGAGGCAGGACAAGAAAAGGTCTTGCTGGACTTCTCCGAAAGGGCACCATAACCGGTGGAGCCTCATGGCGGTTACGACAGACAGTGGATTGCCGCGGTTTCAGGGGCTGAACCTTTGAGAAATCTTGCCGACCAACGTCACCATAGGGGACGGAGGCACCGTCACGATTCAGCTCGACCGAAAAAGACAGCGATCGCACGTCTGCCTTGAAATCAGAATTCTTCTTTGGGTCCGCGTTGCCAAACCGAACAATCGCAGGATATGCGCCTGGCTTCGCAAAGATCCCTTTTGCGAGCCGAACAGAGCGGGCATCAACGGTGAAAGGTTCTCCGGCAGCGCCTTTGCGTCGGCTGCCGACTTCAACGGAAAGCTAATAGTAAAGTGACTCTGGCTCGTGGAGTAGTCTCGTTTGCCAAGCGCTGCCAGCCTGAAGTTGACACGCGCGGGTTTGCGTCTCCCAACTCAACCACGGCGATTAGTCGCGGTTCGGCTCGCCAGGCACCTTAGTCATCCACTGCTTTTCCTGATCGACTGCGATCTGGTAACCGACGTAGAGATCGGCCTTTTCATCATCGGTCTTCGTGAGGCCCTTGGTAGTCAGCTGCCCATCGACCGCCTGCTTGATTTCTGCGTCCATGATCTGGTCAGGGTGTGCACCACCCTCGATGCTGATCCACTTATAGGTGTGGTATTTCGAAAAATCCGCGCCGGGCATGGAGTTATACTTCACGTCTTGTGCTACAGCGACTGCCAAGGGAAGTGGCAACGATCAGTATTTTGCCGAAAACGCCATTTGCGGTGCCCAGGTGGCTTTCGCACTGTAAATGGACATCACAACATGCGGAGGGTAGCAGCCACTCGAAATAGGGGATACTGGTAAAACTTATAGGGCTGGTTCTGGGTCATACCGGAACGGTCCGAGATAGTCGTCAATGGCAAACCCGCGTCGCTGTGCTTACAGACCTGCCTCGAAGCGCATTGGAAAGCAACACCGGGTTTACCTCTCGATTTCCGAGAAGCCTATTGAGAAGATGGACTTTAGCATCTGGGTCGAGAGCGATAACATGCATATACCAGCGCCCGAAATTTGAGCCAGCGTGTGCAGCAAAGCTCTACGAACGATTTCGAACCAAGATATGGGAAGGTCTTTCGAAATCTGCCTCGACGAAAAACGCGTCGGCAAATTGGGCTGTGTGCCCGGCTAGGTACCGCCATTGCATCCTATACGGCGGTTGAGGCTGGCCAAAATCGAATCGAGGCCGGAATGGGAGTGATCTGGAATGTGACCCGTTTTCCTGCCGAATTGCGCTTGGTAGGTTGAGGGGGAAAGCACGCCAAAAGCACAGGTTCAACCATCTGCGTCCTCAGAATTAGCAAATCAAGTCCGTTCGTCAGGTCCGATCTTCAAAGGAAGTGTTGTTGACCGCGGCAAGTCAAGTGTTTCCACCGTACCCGCAAGAGGTGGGACCAACGGACGGTGTGGCATCAGTAGCCTCTGATTCTCTCGAGCACCGACTCAAGTATCTGTCTCATTGTCGATACGGAACAGCTGCGGAAAAACATGCCAAAGGCTCTAAAGAATCCAGAGACTCCGAAAACTTCAAAGACTCCAGCGCCTCAAATCGATGCCAGTAACTCCTAGCGAAATCGCTGAGTTTTCTGTTAACCAAGCATACACTTTTTGCCGTTTTTTTACCTTTTTCTACTCCCCTCTTGTTTCGCTCATCAAGCCGGCACGGTTCCGGAAGAAAGGGCGATCTTGATCTGAGGGGGGAGTGTCTAGTTTACGGCCGCCGGGATGATCTGGCATGGGGTGCCGGCCGCTCCGGCTTATTCGCGAACGGGACGATCTCGAAAGCGGTGAACATTACCCAGCCGGGCAGTACACTAAGAGTTGACTTGACCCCATGAGGCGAAAATAATGACGGCACCTGGGATTGATTTGACCTTAATCTGATTTGCCTTCGACTC
>Ga0207052_10083_pt2 | contig 30083 bp, 35 predicted proteins | sample Alteio_BWMinCont_62_FD_153294 | JGI IMG/M metagenome (GOLD analysis project Ga0207052, IMG submission 153294) | Enriched cells from forest soil in Barre Woods Harvard Forest LTER site, Petersham, Massachusetts, United States -... | ecosystem: Environmental > Terrestrial > Soil > Temperate forest >...
CCGATAATGCCATGGTTGAAGAATTTTCTTCCATAGGTACCTATATGGCCGAATGGAATAAGCCCCGTGGAAAAAAGAATGAAGAGGATTAAAACTTTCTTGAAAACTGGCTGGGATAAGTTTTTTTTTGTTCGCATTGGAATTTATTTTACCTCACTTTGGCGGATTTTGCATAAAGAGCGATAAATTGGCTTACTTAATTGGACCACTAATGAATGTTTTTTATCCCTTGCAGGGGCTTGGTAAGGAATCAAAAGTCTAGGTTTTGAGAGATAAAAATCTAATTCTCACTCAATGGCAATGGTGGTCCCAACGTAAAGATTTAGACCATTTCCTGCCAGGGATCCAATATTCGAGGGGTTATTATCAAAATACAACTGGGTTAACGGTATCTTTGAGACACCATTGATTTGGTCAAAACTGGTCCAGGTTTCATAGGCCCCTCCAATCAGTGAAAAACCATCGCCTAGGTAAATTTCCAGCCCCGTTCCTACGTTGAAACCAATACCCGATATGGTTTCGTCATTACTCCCTAATTGTGTAGTTACGGAAGGATCAAAAAGATAGGAGCCCTGGCGCACCCAAAGCCAAGGAAAAGAAAATCCAAAGCTGATAAAGGGTTGGGTAGGCAGTAGGGTGAAAAAATAACGCTTGAAGTCGAGATTAATGGTTTCTAGTCTGGCGGGAGTCGTAAAGGTTGCAGGACCACTGAAATAAAAAGTCGCCGTATGGTCGCTGCGCCAATAACTTACCTCCACCGCCCAAGGGCCTTCCCGGTGGCCGACCAATGCGCCAAAACCGAAATTCCGCTGGATGGTTGGGATCAAGTCCACCTCGGTATCGGACACGTATGAAACCCCTCCACTTACAGTCGTGGCGGAGGCACTTGTGAATCGATTCACACCGTTGAAATCGCCCCATTGGTCAATCGTAGAGGAAATTCCTATGCCCCCGATATAAGTCCGGCTTTTGATAAAATCACTTTGCTTGGCGCCCGCTGTTTCTACAGCTTCAGTATCATTCTCATCATCAGCCCAAGCCACCCTTACCAATCCCGTTAAAAGAATCAAAGCCACCGCGAGCAGTCCGGCATTATTAAATTTCATTCGTTGCGCCATCCCCCGATCTTGAGTTTCACGCAAACAGGCCAAATCCCCATCAAGCCTCGTAATTAGGTAACTATCTTAACCCAAGGGAAAGGAGAATAAAAAGAAAACTTTGAGTGGGGAGAATGGTAGACAACGCTATATAGTTTTTGAACTTTTTCAGGCCTATTTTGCCGGATTTTTCAAAAAGGACTCCCGCGAAGCTGGAAATCGGGAGGACTAAGACAAGATTAACCACAGAAAAGTTTCCCCAGAAAAACCCATAGACTTCCAGGAAATTTACCCTAGGAGAACAATCGTAATCCGTCTAAAAATATTATTAATTAGGGCGTAAATTGATAAACGGCGTTATTGCTAAAGTCGGAAACCAAGATGTTACTTCCCGAAATCGCAATCCCATCCGGACTCGTGTTATTGAGGGCGGTTGTGCCTGACCCAGCCGTTAGTAAGATACCGTTTAAGTTGTAAATCTCAATTTGGCTATTACCCGAGTCCGCAGCGTAAAGATTGTTATCATTACTATTGTAGGTTATTCCAAAAATGTCCGATCCTGAAACCGTTTGCCATTGGTTGGAATATACGCCCGGCCCCGTAAAAACATCCATCAAAGTGGTTCCAGCGTCCGCAACATAAATCTTACCAGATCCATCAAAAGCGATGGCAGTGGGAATTGAAAAATTATTGCTGGTAGATCCACCGGTCCAACTATTCCATTCGGCCATATAGGTACCTATGGAAGAAAATTCTTCAACCATGGCATTATCGGTGTCAGCCACATAAACATTTCCGCTGGAATCCAATGCGATCCCCTCTGGACTCGAGAAAGCCGTTACCGCTCCACCGGTCCAAGAATTCCAAGATCTAACCGGTGAACCAGTTGAGGTAAGCACATAAACCGAGTCATTAACTTGGTCCAAGACATAAAGATTCCCGCTCGCATCGACAGCTACCCCGTTTGGCTGGCCAAAGGAAGTACCGTTATAATTCGTAATCGTTGTCGGTTGGGCAGTCCCAGTTTGATTAAACACCTGGACCACTCCAGGACCTGGAAAATCACCTTCCGCAACATAAAAAGTCGTACCAGCGGAATTGGAGGCCAAACCATTCGGTGGATAAGCCGTGACCCAGGGTGCCCCTGATAACGAGGGAGTGGATGTTGAGAAAGGCGTGGAAGTGTTGGTAATCGTAGCCGTATTCGTGTCCGTATTCGTTGCGGTTGAGGTAAAGGTTGAAGTTGGAGTATTCGTGATTGTCGGTGTAGGGCTATTGGTTGCAGTTGCAGTAGGGGTGGAAGTAATCCCGCCTAAATTCGTGGCGGTAATGGTTGGGGTTGCCGTAATGGTGGCAGTCACAGTCGGGGTGCTCGTGTTCGTCGCGGTATAACCAGCCCAGAGGGTTGCGGTTGGAGCCGGCGTCGGGGTCGCTGCGGGGCTTGTGGGACTGTTCGAGCAGGCCATAGGAATGGTCAAACCCGTTAAAACTATTAACACCCCAAAAAACTTTTTCATCTCAATTTTCCTTTTCCTGGACCAGCTTCACTGTGTCTAATTTCAAACCGTGGTTTAAGGCGCGAATACAAAAACACCCGTGCCACCGGCGTCGGTTACGTATAGCGTCCCGGCTTGAATACCGGTATTAACAACCGCTATTCCTTTGGGACTGATCAATTGGCCCCCGTCATTAAAAACATTGACCGGCGTTTGGACCCAGCCCGAGCCAACCGAACCATATGAGAATTCCTCAATTTGACGGTTACCCGTGTCCGCCACGTAAAGATTATTCCCGGAGTCAAACGCGACATCACCGGGATTAACAAAGCCGGGAATCGTAATCCCTGCCGAGCCGGTTGTCGAATTAAAGAAGCGGACCTGATTATCACCACAGGCTACAGCCAGGTCGAAATTGGAATCTATCGCCAAACCATAGAAAGTCACAGGTTGTGGGACAACCCCGCCGGTTCCAAAAGTGGGATCGGGAGTACCGCTCGAATTCATTTTGACAATGCGGTTATTACCTGTGTCGCTGACGTAAACATTGTTGCCGCTGTCAACCGCAACTCCTTGGGGCCCGGCAAATGCCGTCGCGGCGGCGCTGGTGAATTGGATCAGGAAATTTCCAAAGGCGTCATATTTATTAACCCCGTTGGTTCCGCTTCCCACGACATAAAGGATGCCCGTACTATCCACCGCCACTGCTTTGGGGGTGGTAAAGGAGATTTTTCCTTTTCCTTTTCCGCCATCGCCCCAGGAAGTCACCAGGACACCACCGGAAGTATATTTTTTCACGGCGTTATTTCCGGTATCGGCGACATAGACATTGCCGGTCGAATCAACGGCAACCCCTGAAGGACCATTGAACCCCCCAAAAGTGGTGGTCGCGAAGGGGGTTGGGGTGATGACGGGAGTGGGGGTAAAAGTAAGGGTCGGCGTGAAAGTAAAAGTCGGGGTAATCGTAGGATTAATCGCCACAATGGTTTGCAAGGGGCTTTGGAAGTTGGGAGCGGACGGGGATTTGGCGGTACAAGCCATGTTGAGATACATGGCGCAAACCCCAATAAACCCGAACAACAAAATTGTGAATAACTTTTTCATGAAAAAACCCTTTTCGTTGTTGAAAAAATCATTGGAACCCTAGTGTCGTACCGACCATAAAAATAAGCCCGCTGCCGTCGTCACTGCCGGCGGGCCCACGAATGGCCAACGGGTTATATTGCGAAGTGGTACTGATAGAACCTTTCGACTGGTCAAAGCTGGCCCAGCGCTCATAGCCCCCGCCCACGACGGAAATATTCGGCGTGATGTAATATTCCACCCCGATGCCCAAGTTCAATCCCAAGCCCGCCAATGTGGCGGTCCCAATATTACCGCTGCCGTCTTCCGCCGCGTTGGAAACCGTAATCCAGGGAAAACAGACGCCCAAGTTGATAAAAGGTTGAAATTGCAATTCGGTGAGGAAATACCTTTTGAAATCAAGGTTCACGGAGTTATAAACCGCCGTGTCTTGGGCCGCGGCGACACTCGTGGGGGTCGTTACGGAAGAGGAAGTGACGGAAGCGGGCCCAAAGGACGCGGTATGGTTTGATCGCCAATAACTCACTTCCAAGGCGTAAGCCTCTTCCCGGTGCCCGACGAGCAGCCCAAACCCGAAATTCTGTGCGATGGAGGGGATCAAGTCGACCTCATAGGCCGGCGTATTGACCCGCGAGTAATTCTGTCCGCTGAAAAGGCCGCTGTTGCTCACGCTGACGGAGGTTCCAACAACCCCAATATAAGTTCTCATGTGAAGGTAATCGCTGGGATTTCCCCCGTCGGCATGGGCGAGGGAAACAAATTCCAGTGTAAAACCCAAGATGACAGCCATGATGAAAAATTTATTTTGAATGTTTCTCATTTTACTTTCGAGGCTTGTTTTAAGGTCCCGCTGGCTAGCTATTAGACGCACAGGGCCGTCATTTTAGCTCATTTATTTACTTGTCCTAATAAAAAATAAGGCTTTTATCGGAAAACTTTCAACCGGAAGAAATTTTTCTCGATTTGAACCACCCGGCCAGCAGGCAAATCCCGCTTATAGCTAAAAAAGGCCATAAAGGAAAGGTACGGCTTCCCAGGGACCACTTCACGTAGAGGTATGGCACCCAGGCCGCCATGGCGACAAAATAAAAATTGGCCGTGGGATTCGGCTTCACTTTTGCCGGTAAGGTATCTTCTTTTAGGGGGAGTGTCCGGAAAGCCGGAAACTTCTCATCCTTTTTCAAAATCCTAATTTCTTCATTCATCCGATGAATCGCATCCACATTCTCGACCAAGGTTTGATAGGAAATCCAGAGGGATCGTATATTTAAAACCAAAGCCAGCCAAACAAAAAGCTGGTGGACCCAAATGGGCACAGCCCCCACCGATGCGCCGCCTCCCAGTACCGCCGCCGCCACCGAAAATAAAATCGCCAGCATCAGGGCGGGATAAGAACGGTTTTTGTAATCCTTGGTTTTTTGGATCCAATCCGGGTTGAGCCCAAACTCCTGGACTTTCTGCTTGATGGATTTTCCGCTCCCGATGAAGAAACCGAAAATGAGGCATTGCAGCAAAATGATGAGGGTGGCCGTAAAAAGGCCCCACATCATGTGGAATCCCGTCGAGATAAAATGAGCGTAAGCCAAGCCCAAGGTGACAAGGTAAAAAAGGACCAGGGTGACGCTGACGCTGGCGAAAACGGTAGGCATTTTAATTCCTCAGGCTTCGATTATTTTTTGAAAGCGGCCTTGACAGCCGGATGGACCAACGCGCCATGGTCGATATTGAGGCCATGCTGGATGGCGGGATTCTTTTTCACCGCTTCCTTGTATCCATGCTTGGCGATTTCAAGGACGAAAGGCAGGGTGGAATTAGTCAAAGCGTAAGTGGAGGTCATCCCCACCGCCCCGGGGATATTGGTGACGCAGTAATGCACCACCCCATGCTTGGTGTAGACGGGATTGCTGTGGGTCGTGGGTTTGGCGGTTTCAACACACCCACCCTGGTCGATGGCCACGTCCACAATGACGGAACCCGGTTTCATTTGTTTCACCATGGCTTCGGTAACTAGGCGTGGGGCCTTCGCTCCCTCGATATAAATGGCACCGATCAAAAGGTCCGTGTCCCGCACTTCCTCTCGGATGACTCTCCGGTTGGAAACCAGCGTAATGACGTTTTTAGGCAGGAACTCTTCCAAGTGCCTCAGGCGGCCGGGGTTCACGTCCAATACGGTCACCCTCGCGCCTAATCCCGCGGCGGTTTTGGCGGCATTGGAGCCCACCACTCCCCCGCCGAGAATAACGACTTTAGCCGGCCTCACCCCAGCCACCCCACCGAGCAAAATGCCTTTACCACCCATGGACCTTTCCAGGTACTTGGCGCCTTCCTGGATGGCCATCTTGCCGGCCACCTCGCTCATGGGGGTTAAAAGGGGATGCTCCCCCGAGGCCAACCGGATGGTTTCATAAGCGATGGCCACCGCCTTGGTTTTAAGGATGGCGTTGGTCAGTTCCTTGGACGCCGCGAAATGGAAATAGCAGAAAAGAATTTGTCCCTTGTGGATGAGGGAATATTCGCTTGGCTGGGGTTCCTTGACCTTTAAGATCATTTCAGCGCGGCGAAAGAGCTCTTCTTTGCGGGATATTATCTCGGCGCCCGCTTCCTTAAGCTCGGCGTCCGAGATGCCGCTTCCCTGCCCCGCGCCCTTTTCAACAAGAGCCAAATGCCCGGCCGCGGTTAGTTCCTCAACACCGCCGGGAACAATTCCCACCCGGTATTCGTTGTCTTTGATTTCCTTCGGCACGCCGATAATCAATTAAACCTCCGAAATCGCCGCCTAAACAAATGAAGGAAAGACGGCACGCCTTCCCGTCTTTCCTTCCATAATTCAACTTTCGAAATTTGAAACTCAAAATTAATTTATTCTTTAATCCACTCGACCTTGCCGCTGTCCAGGTGATAAATCCCCCCGACGACCTTGATCAAATCCTTTTGTTCCAGGTCCCAAAGGACGGGGCTTTGTTCACGAATGGCGCGCATGGTGCTAAGAATGTTGACGCGGACCACCGCGTCCAGAAAGCCTTCTCCCACCAATTCTTTTCCGGTCCGGGCTTTGGACAGCCTCTGGTCTTCCTCCACCTCCGACACCGCGGGCTCCAGTTTTTCGTACAAAGCTTCTTGGTTGAGTGAGCGCCATTCGGTTCGGGGATGGTTATGTTCCTCAATGGCGTCTTTCAGGGCGCTGCAATTGGTATGGCCCAGTACCACCAGGACCTTGCAATTCAAATGCTCGGCGCCATACTCCAGGGTCGCCAAAATTTCCTTATCCACGATATTGCCGAAAGCTCTCGTGATGAAAAGCTCGCCCGGCTGCATATGAAATACCACCTCGGGGGGGATGCGGGAATCGGCGCAACTCACCACCATGATTTTGGGCCCCCCGCTCTTGCGAACCAGGTTATGCATGTGATGTTTATTGCCGGCTTCCAAAGCCTTCATGATCGCGTCGGTTTCTTTTTTGACATCGGGCTCCAAAACTCCGGTTCTCTCCCCCGCCCAAAGCGGCGTGGCCAATAGGACGACCGCCAGAAGAATCCATTTCGGACTTGTGTGTCGCATTGCGTCCTCCCTCTCGGTGATTATGAAACGACTCAAAGTATATTCCTTTTGGCCCCAACTGGCAGCTTCTAAAATCGGCTTTCGAAACCGAAAACCTTTGAAACTTTTCACCGCCAAGACGCCAAGATCGCCAAGGAAATCTTAAAGAATTTTAACCTTTTAACCCTTTGTTATCCCTTTGGGATTCTTGGATATTGTGAATATAATCGTGCCTCTAAATTTTCTGCCGATCTTGGCGTCTTGGCGTCTTGGCGGTAAATCCTGAGGTTTTGAATGCTTGATCCCAAATATGTCCGCGAACACGAACCTGAAGTGCGCAAGGCCTTGGAAAACTGCAAATCCAAAGTGGATCTTTCCCTCTATTTGGACCTGGAACGCCGCCGCCGGGATCTGATGGTCTCCGCCGACAAACGCAAAGCCCGCCTGAACCAGGCCTCCGAAGAAATGAGCAGGATGAAAAAAGAAGGCAAAGACATCACGGAATATCGCGCCAAGCTTTCGGAGCTTTCCAGTGAGATCAAGGAAATGGACGCCGAAATCGCCTCCGTCGAAAAGGATTTTCATGACATCGAACTCCAGGTTTGCAACCTTCCCCATGAATCCGTTCCTGTCGGGGGTGAGGAAGCGAACAAGGAAGTACGCCGCGTAGGCGAGCCCAAGAAATTCGACTTCAAACCCAAGCCGCATGAGGAGTTGGGAGTTTCGCTCGGCATCCTGGATTTTGAAAAAGCCGCCAAGGTCGCGGGCGCCCGTTTTTTCAGCCTCTCGGGGTTAGGCGCCAAGCTGGAACGGGCCTTGGTGAATTTCATGCTGGACCAAAACTCGCAAAAGGGCTACCTGGAAATGGTCGTGCCGCACCTGGTGAATTACGAATCCATGGAAACATCCGGGCAATTCCCCAAATTCATCGACCAGGCTTTCGCCATTGAGAAAGACAAGTTATACCTCATTCCAACTTCGGAGGTATCCCTGGCCAACCTGCACCGCGGGGAGACTTTCCCTCTTGGGTCCCTCCCCAAAAAGTACGCCGCTTTCTCCCCTTGTTACCGCCGGGAAGCCGGAAGTTACGGCAAAGACACTAAGGGCCTGATCCGCCTGCACCAATTCAACAAAGTGGAAATGTTCCAGTTCGTTGAGCCGGAAAAGAGCATGGAAGCCCTGGAACAATTGACGGCCGACGCGGAAGACTTGTTGAGGAAACTGGGTTTGCCTTACCGCGTGGTGGTTTTGGCGACCGGTGATAAGAGTTTCAGCTCGGTGAAAACATATGACCTGGAGGTCTGGATCCCCAGCCAGGACACCTATAGGGAAATCTCCAGCTGCAGCAATTGCACCGATTTCCAGGCCCGCCGGGGGGGGATTAAATTCAAGCGGGAGGGTGTTTCCAAGGCCGAACTGGTTCATACCTTGAACGGCTCCGGTTTGGCCGTGGGCCGAACCTGGCTGGCGATCCTGGAAAACTATCAACAGGCCGACGGGTCCGTGACGGTCCCCCCGGCCTTAAAACCTTATATGGATGGCATCGAAGTATTAAAACCCGCCTAATCGATCAACCAACAACTTTCGTTTTCCCCAAAAACCTTTATTTTTAGAACGCATCCCCCATTTCTCCCCAGGTAGTTTTAAAATTTCAAGAAGGCTCTGGTACAATACCTCCGATTAACCAACAGACGGAGGAACCCTTCATGGTGGACAAGACAGCCAGAGTCCAAACCGTTGAACCGAAGATGAGCAAGGAAGGCAAGATCACCCTGGGCGCCGGAGTGGGCGTCCTGGTGGCGGGATACATGTTCTTGGCAGTCGGGTCCATGACCCTCGCGCCCATCCTCATCATCGGGGGCCTCATTACCGTCGGCGTTGGGATTTACAACCTTTAGCGGACTGCAAAAAATAATAAGCGACAAAGCAGTCTGTTATCCCTAAAATTCCGGGGGAATTTGGGGATTACATTGGAAATGAAATTCTGGAAGGTAGAAGGATCCCATGCGGCCCCAGTTGCCCCAATTAATACCCAGCGAAATCTGTTTGGAATGCCCTGTTTGCTGCCGCTTTCCCGAAAAGCAGGCCCCTCTTTCTCCTTTCTTCTTCACCGAAGAAAGAAACCAGGCAGAGTCAATCAAATCGAAAGGTTCTTATAGGGAGGCTGCCGCTGGCCATGCCTCCAAGGCTCAACTCGTGGCGTGCGGGCACGGGTTTGCCTGTTCGTTTTTCAATCCTGAGGATCACACGTGCCAGATTTATGAGGCGCGTCCCCTGGATTGTTCGATGTACCCCGCGGTGGTCATGGAAAGCAAGGATCACCGGAAAGTGCTGTTGGGCGCGGACACCAAATGTCCGGCGCTCTCGCGGCCGAACGTGGCCGCGAAGTTGCAACAATATTTGGATTGGATTCAGCGATACTTGGAAAGCACAACCCTGTCGTCCCTCATTCGAAAATATCCTCAATTTATTAGCGAATTCCAGGAAGAGGTTGTGGAGGTGCGCGAGCTGTCGCTGGGAAAGGCGTAAAATATGGTCGCCACGTTACAAAAGCTGCAGCCCCCCAGGGCGATGCGGTGGGTGACTCGTTGGAAATGGATTTTTATTTCATTACTGGCGTTGGGCGTTGGTATAGCGATTCGTTTTGAGCATTGGTCTTTACGATTCGTCTTGGCGCCGATTATTCTTGGGTTTTGTTATTGGGCTTTCACGATCTATCGCCACAGGGGCCGTATTGTGGGCCAGGGTTCGGAAGGCGAGGCCCTGGTTGCCAAGGTGTTGGACAACCTGCCGATGGACGCCCGGGTGATTCACTCGGTCCAGTTTGAATCCGGGGACAGGGCCCGGGAACTGGATCACCTGTTGATCACCCATAACACGATGTTCGTCATCGAGACCAAGTACCTCCGGGGCCGGATCGCCGGGGAACCGTTGGACAGGGAATGGACCCTTCACAAGCGGGCCCGTCAAACCCGTTCTCGTTACAAGCGGGCCTTTTACAACCCCTTGAAACAGGTAGCCACGCAGATTTACCACTTGCGGAGCCACTTAGAATCCCACTTGGCCCCCCGCTGGGCGCAGGAATGCTCCCAGATTTGGATCCAGGGCGTGGTGGTGTTTGCCCACCCCCAGGGCGACGCTTCAGCTGTCGTTAGCCATGAGCACGGCGTCGTGGATATCAACAACCTGCCCCAGTACCTGGCCAATTACCGGCCTCCTTCCCGGGCCCACCGGTTGAGCTATGGACTGCGCCGGGAGATTTCACGGGTTCTGACGGGACAATAAAGGCCAAACAACATGGATAAACGTGGATGAACGCAGATAAATCGGAAATCTTTGGAAATCTGTCTTTATCTACGTTCATCACTGTTCCATGGATGTTTAACCTTTGCGGGTAATTAAACTTCCACAAGCCGAATTTTTCGACTGGGTTGAGCCCCTCGACTCTTGCTGGGAAAGGGCTAACGGACTTTTTTCCCCGGCAGCGGCCCTGTCGACTTCCATCCCTTCCTTGCTAATGTGGCAGGATGAGTTCGCTTATGCCCTCGTCACGAAAGGTCCCGCTTTTTTCCTTGTAGCCCATTACGATAAATACGTTTATTTGCCCCTGCCCCCCAAACCCTTCAACGCGGAAACCCTTCAAACCGCTTTTGAATATATGAGAAAAGTGAACGGGCCTGGCCCGGGCATATCACGTATTGAGGGAATGACTGGGGTCGAAAACAAAAAGACGGAAGCCTGGGGATTTCCGATCCGGCCTACTTTAACCGAATATCTTTATGACCGGTCCCGAGTCGCGGGCTTACATGGCGACTCCTACCGGGCTAAAAGGGCTGAAATCAATTATCTGGTGAAGGAACATTCGGTCGTCCTGCGGCCCTATAGGGAAAAAGACTTGAAAGCTTGCGGCGATTTATTCGAACTTTGGAAGAACCAGCGCCTTCCGGCCTTCAAGGGAGCGATGGGTGAAAAAATGCTCTTGGCCTCACAAAAGGCCCATTTCCGGGCGCTGCACGAGGGAGCGGATTGGGGCATGGACGCCTGGGTCTTGGTCCTCGAAAATCGCTTGGCCGCTTATTCGGTGGGGGCCCCCTTGAGTCCCGGGGTTTATGGGGTTTATCTGGAAGTTACGGACTTGACGGTCAAAGGATTGTCCGCTTATATATTCGCCAGTATCTGCCGCCAGATGGAATCCTTCGCTTTTGTCAATGCCGGGGACGCGGAAGGTTTGCCTCGTTTGGCGGAGTCCAAGGAACATTGGCACCCCGCCCGGCGGCAACAATTGTTCGCAATCGATCCACGAGAGTAGGAATCCCACGGCTCACAAAATGAAAATCAAGTTCAAGAAACAGCGCTTTCAAAACTTAAACCGCCGCAGGTCACCTAAAAGTTCCGTATCGAAGGTTCAAAACCATAAGCCATCCCACCGTATCCGGGTGGATTGGCACCAGTACTTCATGAATATCGCGGCCGAAGTGGCTACCCGCTCGACTTGCGACCGAAAGCACGTGGGCGCGGTCATCGTGAGGGACAAAACGATCCTTTCAACGGGTTACAACGGGAGCGTCCGGGGCCTTCCCCATTGCGACGACGCGGGCCATATGATGGAAGACAACCATTGCGTGGCGACCATTCACGCGGAGGCCAACGCCATTATCCAAGCCGCCAAGAACGGCGTGAGGGTGGACGGCGCCGACATCTACATCACCGCCTCTCCTTGTTGGAATTGCTTTAAGATCGTGGCCAACGCCGGCATCAAGAATATTTATTACGGGGAATTTTATCGGGACGACCGTATTTTCGATGCCGCCAAGAGATTGGGCATGTTTGTCAGTCAGATCAAGGTTCATAAGCTAAAATAGGTTCCGTCTTGGAAAACGCCTTAAACCTTCAAATCCGCCCATTGACCCATTCCGACCAGGCTTTTTTGTGGGAATGCTTATACTTCGCGATTCATGTTCCATTAGGGACTCCCCTTCCCGGCTTGGATATTTTAAAAAGTCCCGACCTCTCTAAATACGTGGCGGATTGGGGCAGGGATACCGACTTTGGTTTCCTGGCTTTTGATTCGGTCGCTTCCAAAAATTTGGGCGCCCTCTGGCTGCGTCAATTCACGACCTATAACGCCGGATATGGCTATGTGGATGACCAAATTCCCGAGCTAAACATGGCGGTTGTTCCCGACTCCAGGGGCTGGGGAATCGGATCCAGGCTATTGGAACATCTTTTCGCGCAAGGAAAATATCCCGCTATTTCCTTAAGCGTGTCACCCCAAAATCCCGCCATTAAACTTTACAAACGGGTTGGATTTAAGAAAGTCGTTGAAAAGGGCGGCTCTTGGACCATGCTTTGGAAGAAACCCGGATGACTTATCTTATTTTTTGAAGGGCTTGCCTGGCGTAAAATTTGAGGGGCTTCGATAAGCCCCATAGGATATCTTCAATATCCTTTTCGCCCAGCCATTGGATGTCCTTGTGCTCTTCCACGTTCAGCTTCACTTCGCCCGATTTCACCCTGGCGAAATAAACCATCCCGATATGCCAGTGGGGTTCCTTAATGCGGTGGATATCAAGGTAACCTGGATTTAAAAGAGGGATAAACCCGTCTTCCTTGTCTAAAGGCGGCCGGTTTCCCACCAATTCGACTTCCAGACCGCTTTCCTCTTTGGCTTCCCTTATCGCCGCTTCTTCGGGATTTTCATCCAGCTCAATATGACCGCCAATCGGCAGCCAGCGGTTTAATTGTTTATGAAAAATGAAAAGAACCTTGTTTGCCTTCACAATAAAAATGGAAACGGTGAAATCAATTTTTTCGTGGAGATGGGGCATGGTTATCCCTTTTGTGTTTTTATATAGGACCGCCAATGCTTCCAGTAATGGTCTTTCCATCCTTGGTTCAGATGTGCCGCGTGGCGGTCCGGTACGTTCGCGTGAACCATGGTGACTTCTGCCCCTCCCTTGGACGGATCAAAAGTTAATATAAAAATCGAATCCGGGTCTTTTTTCGTCCAATCCGCCGCTCTCCAGGTTTGAACAATCATTTTATTTGGAACGAGCATTAAATTCCTGCCCCAGCAGTAGCCGCCGTGAGCCGAGAATGGTCCACCGGCTTTTCCGCTTAATACGGCTTTAGTGCCGGTAAGTTTGCTGTGTTTTTTTGAATCCATGTACATTTCGTATAGAATTTTAGGGGCGGCCCTAAATTTTATTTTCTGAATGATCGTTTTCATTTCTTTTCCCTCGGAACTTTTGGGTATTTTAATTCGACTTGTCAAAAACAGCATGTAAAAGCTTTGAAAAAGAACACTTGGATTGGGGTTGTTCCTCCAATGAATTTGGGTACAATATGGCCCCCTGACTTGGCTGGCGAAAAACGGGTACAATTGGGCCGGTTGGAGGGTTAGTCCTAATTGGTAAGGCAGTGGACTTGAAATTTTTCCAGGGCTTTCCCGACATTTCTTAAAAAATTTCGTTGCTCTCAGCGCATTCCAAAAGCCTTTGCCCGTAATGACCTTACGGCAAAGGCTTTTTTGTTGGTGACGGCTGAGTTCTCCAAGTGACGGTCAAGAACCCCAAATCATGGTCGTGAATGACACCGTTATGACACGAAGATTTCCTTAGATGGTGTAGCACACCGAACTTTTTACAGTCAGGACTTTTTCGAAATTTCCTAAAATCGTCCCCAGAAAAATTAAAGGCCTTTGCCTGTAAGGGTCTTCATAACCCGAATCGACAGAAACCTTTAGAGGTGACAAATTTCGACGGATCAAGAGGGCAAAACTGGAAAGAAAATAGGTTCCGAGGCCTCCTAAGGACATCACTTCGATCTCATTTAAAAAACAGTTTAAAAAGGCAAATAACAAGTTCTGATAAGCCTTTTATTGACTAAAAGATTTCAAATTAAATGCTTTAAATATAAATAATTAGACAATATAATACTGCTCATGTTTTCATTAAAAAGAGCCAAATAATCATTTTTCAATTGACACAACCCGCGAAAACATAAAAAATCACACCTTCAATTTTCGGACTGTTATACTGACTACGTTGGATACTTATTCAACATCAAGGAAAATCATGGACGCTAATACGTTTTCAGAAGTAATGAACCATGAATACCCTAATGTCTTCCCGATAACGCAAAAAACAATATCAGTTACTCTTCAAGAATCTCAGCGTTACCGTGGCAGTGTTAGGCTTGCGCTTGGTTATATTTGGACCGATGAAGAATATAATAAGTTTCGGCAAGAAGTAGAAAGCAAGCCCCTTCCTTAAAGCTTATTCCCGTTTCAATCGCTTAAATTAGATTAAGTAATCTATACAAGGAACAGTTTTGCATGGATCAAAATGAAATTTGGAAAAAAATTTGTGACCTTTACGCGAAAACAAAAAGGCTCACCATTCAAGCTGAAGAACTCAGTCTTGATTTCAAAGCGTTCCTTCAGCCATTAAAAGAATTAAGAGATGCTTACGATCATATCATTCGAGCTAAAAGTGCCGAATTAGACATTCTTAAAAAAGACGAAAAATATATAATCACAAATTATGACAAAGCTTTAGGTCATCAATACCGGGCTTTTTTCGATTCAGCAGATTATATTTCAATAAGAATTAGAGAAAAAATTCAAGCAATATTAGAAAAATACTCTTCTGCTAACATCCAAGCCGTAATACCCACCTATTACCCGACAATTCGACCAGAGCTTGAAAAGATTAAACTTCGAATTGCTCAGTACCGGATAGATAAAGACATTGAGGACGAGAGTACCCAAGATCTAAATGGGCTTTTACAAATTTCTGAACAATACGATAAAGACGTCCTTGAGTTATTAAATTTTTTGAAAGATATCCAATTACGCATTCCCGCATTAGAAGAATTCAAGATAAAAGAAAAGAAACATTTTCGTTTAAAAATGGTTCCTTGGGATCTTTTTAAAATTGCTCTCGGGGGCGCGATAGCATTATTGATTACCTGGTTATTCAAAAGTCGATAAACTTAATCTCTAATAACTTTAGGATTTTCTTCGAGGGAAAAACCGCTCCCCCCCTGTCCTCGACTACCTTCGATGATCCACGGCACACCCATACCCCTGTGGCTTTGCTCCAAACCCCTTAAAGCCCAATGGAAGCGATGGCTGAAAATTTGGCCTTCATAATTCATAATTGGATCAAATATTGACAGTAATTCATTCGATAAGCAGGTAAAGATTTTGGAAAAGTATCTTCGGGATGAGCAACATTACATTGATCTCTATGATCTTCATACTATTGAGCAATGCTTGGATTGGTTAAGCAGGATAAGGAGCAGGCTGGAAGAAAAAGGGCGCTCAAAAGAGTTTGAAAAATATTCAAAGGAAGAATTCGAAAAAGAAACCAATAAAACATTAGGGCTCTTTATTCACTCCATCAAATTGAACCGCTTTAAGTTGCGATCTGGAATAATTCAAAAATGGAAAAGCCAAGATGGAAAGAGACAAGAGCTATACGATAACACCGCTCCCCCTCGCGGAATTGTTTGTGTTAACTGTTCTTCTCCGACAAAGATGATTTTCAAAGACCTAACGGACATTCATCCTGAGAAACACAAAGTGTTTTTTATGTTTGAGTGTTTAAAATGCAAAAAGCGCCAAGGGCTATATGAAGATGGGTCAAAATGGCACAGCGACCCTGAAAAATGTCTGGAATGTCGTTCTCTGATAAAAACGAAATTCAAAAGCTCAAAGAACTTTTTAACGATCGATTCTTTTTGTACCCAGTGTTCTTATAAAAATAAGGAGGTTTCCGATTTTAAAAAAATGGAGAAGGAAAGAAAGGAAAGGGAGGCCCGGAATAGAAAGTTACTTGCCGATCACCGGGAGGCATTTTGTTTTACTGATACTGACGGAATTAATTATCTCGCAAGGCATGAACAACTTATTGCAATATTAAATGGATATGAGGAAAGAAAGAAAAAAGAAGCCGATCCACTTTTCCAAAAAGCCAAAACATTAAAAAAGCTAACCCTGGCACAGGTCGGCGCTTCCCTTGAAGACCCTTTAATAAAAGGAGGTTATAAAGACCTTCGTTTTGGTAAACCCGAAATGGATAAGTATGTAATCGTTGATTTTTCGGTGACCGATGGAAAAGAAGGTCGAAGTGAATACCAAAGCCAAGGTGGCCTCAAGAAATTGATTAAAATGGTTTTTGAAGAAACAAACTGGCGGCTTATGAGTGAAGGTGTCAATTATAGATTGGGAATATTAACGGGGAGGATCAAGGCATATGAGCGGGAGGATGATTTAATAGAATTAGTCAAAAGTATTGATTAATCTAAATTCGAGTTTAAATGAGTTCTAACAAAGGCCGAAAGTTGGTCTTTATAATTCATAATTGGATCGGATATCGGAGAAGGTCAGAAAAAACCAGAAAGATGATGAATTTGAGCGTTCTATGAATAAACCTTTCGCTTACTACAAAGACTATCTCGGTTTCATTGAAGATTCTGTTCGCCAAATCCTTATTCATGATCATATTTATTTGGATACAGCCTTAATTGTTAAAAAACAATCCCAAATTAAATAAAGCTAATCCATTTTTAAATTGGATGATGCGAGCTTACATTTCTGACATAACAATTCGTATACGACGCTTAATGGATAAAAGAAAAGATGTTCAATCATTGATAAAATTTCTTGAAGAAATTAAAAGGGATACGATTGTTCGAACCAGAAAATATCATGTTGATTTATACCGCTCACCCCCATTTTCTTTAGAAGATGAAGGCGAAAAGACTTTTGATTATTTAGCCGGAAAGGGCTCTCAAGAATATTCCAGAGATAAGGTGCAGAAAGATATTGAACGGGCACAAGATGCCTGCGAAACAATTCTTTATTACACCAATTCTTTTGTCGCGCATTCCAGCGCAAATGTGAAATTAGATAAAAGCAGAAAACTTGCAACATTCGAAGATATTCGCAAAGCAATAAAAACTTTAGACCAAATTGTCATAAAATATTTTTTACTCATTAAAGCCGCCAATCGCGGTAAATCTTTACAAACAGATTTAGGAAATGATTGGAAAAATATTTTTAATACGCCTTGGTTGGAATAATCACCAATCCTTTTTCAATTGAGGATATTTCGTTTCAACCTATACTGCTTGCAGGATTGAATGTATTTTTCTTTTTTTTCAAACCATTCCCTCCACTGATCGTTCAGTTCTTTTTGAACGAACAAATTTGTTTCTGTAGATATGCTCTTTAGCAAATATTTCTTAAAACTGAAAGCAATGGCTTCGTCGATTAAGCATTTCAGATCTTCATCAGTTATCTCTTTAAAATTTCTAATTTCCAATTCGCTTTTTATATACTCAAAAGCCAACTGCGAGAAGTCCGTGAGGATTATGTCTTTTTCACTGGAATTCGCAAATTTCATCCAAGGTTCAGGGTTTCTTTCAACACTTTTATCAATCAAACTTTTAATAAGTATTAGTAATGTTGCATCAGGAATTTGATTCATTTAGAACTCCTCGGCCAAAAAAATAGAACGCTTTATTAAAACTAGCTTTTAACGAAATCTAAGAGTTCCTTAAAATCCCCTTTGTCCGCCGCTTTGAGGGCCGCCAAATATCCGCCTCTGGTTTCACCAGCCGAACCGATTAGATCAGCCTCCGATTCCCCTCCCCATGTAAAAGGCTCCTGCCCATTGTTTCGCATCAGAATGTCCGTTGCCAAACGGGCATGGCGCCCATTCCCATTTGGAAAAGGATGAATGCTTACGAGGCGGTGGTGAAACCGGACTCCTATCTCATCCCAAGGATAGGTGTGATTCTGAATCCAAAATTGAGTGTCCTCGCAAAGCTTTTTAACCTCGACAGGAATTTGATCCGCAGACACCCCTATGTTTTTGAGACTCTTACGGTACTTCCCCGCCCATTTCCAAACATCCTTAAACATTCTCTTGTGAAGTTCCCGGAGGAACGAATCCGTCAGAACGTCCAAGTTGGAACGGCCAACGAGCCAGGTTCTAGCTTCTAAGATGTTGGCTTGTTCCACATGGTTGAGTTCCCCTTGAGTGGTGACGTGACGAGGTATTAAGCCTTCCATTTCATCCGGGTCTAAAGGTGTATTGCCCGGAGCTAAATTTTCAATCATTGGATTCCCCTTCAATTGGTTCCCATATTCTGGAATCGCCGTTACGGGTCAGTTCCATTGCCAATTCCTTAGCTTGTTTTCTAGAGGCCTCAGAGGATATTCCTTGGGCTTCGAGCTTCATTGTTTTGTCCACTTCTTTGACCAATTTGATTGCCAGATTCATAGCCCGTTTTTCCACTATTTCTGATAGGGAGTCATAAGGCTTTTCTGGAACAATTGACCAGACCAATCGACAACTCAGGGCTTTAGCGGCGCGGTCAAGCGAGGCTAAAGTCACAGATTTAGAGACTTCTCTTTCCTCTAAGTGCAGAACGTCAGAAGTTTGAAGTTTCATTCTTTTGGCTAGTTGGAAAGCAGTTAGGCCCAACGCACCCCGGATAGCTTTTAACCAACCATCTAGAGGCATGGTTATATTTCGTAGCTCCAACAGAGGGGCAAGCTTTGCATCAATCAATTGACGTTGATTTAAGGTCTTTTTTCGGTTTAGTTTCATGTTATTATTATGCAATATATTACATAATTAAACAATAATATATGTAATATAATACATATTAATTTAATTTATAATGTAGTTTAGTACATATTAAATTTAATATTTGTTGTTATTTTGACTTGAAAACTTGATTAATAAGACATTCGGATGTAATGTTCCCTTCATGGGAACATTTGCTTTGAAAGTGAGCGGCGCTTCTAATGGACTTACTGGGGAAAAAACACTTGGAGGATCTCAAAAAAAAACATGCAGACACCAGAAGTCCTATCAACGCCTGGATTGCTGAGGTGGAAGAGGCAAATTGGAAAACTTTCAAAGATGTAAAAGATCGATATTCAACGGTGGACCACATCGGAAACGGTCTTCACATTTTCAATATTAAAGGGACAAAATACCGAATTGCGGCAAAAATTTTCATAGGCCAATCTGAAAATACCGTTTTGGTTAAAAAGACAGGAACCCATGCGGAATACATGGGCTGGGATTTGGAGGAACTCAAAAAGTGATTAAAGTAATTAAAAGCGAAAGCGACTATATGGAAGCCTTAAAAAATATTGAGCTCCTACTCGATCAACATCCTGCCGAAGGGACGCCTGAACGCGACCAAATAGAAGTATTAAAAATTCTCATTAAGAACTATGAGACAACTAATTTTCCCGAGGAAATACCTGATCCAATAGAAGCGATTCTTTTCAGGCTGGAGCAAAGCGGGAAAACGCAAAAGAACTTAGAACCGTATATCGGCAACAGAAGTAAAGTCCATGAGGTTTTAACCCGGAAACGTCCTTTGACTTTATCTATGATTCGAGCCCTTCAACAAGGTTTGGGTATACCCGCCAAAGCATTACTAGGGGAGAGCAAAGTGGCCCCCCCTACTGATGAAGAGTTCAATATGGACAATTACCCAGTAAAGGAAATCTTTTCAAAAAAGTGGCTTGAAGACATTTCCACAAATGCCGGCAATGACCTGAAAGCCGCTTTTGATATTTTCATTTCTCCACTTAAAGAGAAACCCGGGATGGTTCCCCTTTTCAAAAAGACACATCTCCGTTCAGCGAACAGAAGTCTCGATAAGTATGCCCTCAAAGCCTGGACGGCTCGAATCATTCACAAAGCCATGAAAAACGAATTTTCCTACGAATTTGATCCAGAGAAATTAGATTCTGAGTTCTTCAAGGATTTGGCTCAGTTAAGCTCAAAAGAAAAAGGTCCATTGTTAGCCCTCGATTATTTGAAGAGTTACGGAATATCGCTTGTTATCGAACCACACTTGGAACACACATATCTTGACGGGGCGTCCATTGTTTATCAAAAGGAACACCCAATTATTGCATTGTCAATTCGTCATGATCGAATCGACAATTTTTGGTTTACGCTTTTTCATGAGATTGGACATTTGAAGCTTCACTTGCTCAACAATGATAATCTTTTATTCTTTGATGATTTAGATATCGATCCGACGGATGACAAAGAAAAAGAAGCAGATGAATTTGCGCGCGAAACATTAGTCCCCGAAACGGAGTGGGCAAAGAGCCCGGCAAGTAAATCAAGAATGCCGGAAGCCGTAAAGCACTTAGCGAATAAGTTAAATATAAGTCCAGCGATTGTTGCCGGAAAAATACAACATAAATACAAAGATTTTAGAGTTTTAAAACAATTGGTCGGTCTTAAAGAAGTGCGTGTATTATTTAACGATATTGATTGGAAGAGTTGACATGTATCAGCCAGATAATTATTTTCCAATTTTACGGTGGAAAGACGCGGAAAAGGGCGCCTTGGAAGACTTATTGCCAAGTGCCAAAGAAAAAATAACGCCTTTAATTGAAATCGTCCATGAAAGTTTAAAAATCAGAAAATCAAAATCAGACAACGTCATCGATTTATTTGAATCAGATCCGACAGAAAAAAAGAAATTGTCTCTTCAGAAAACAATTAATCGAATCTCATCGAGTTACTGGCCCCATAAAATATTCATCGATTTGAAATATTTAAGATCGTACGAAATTTTGAAATTCAACGTTCCGAACAACGTTATTCTTACCATTGGATTTGGTAATCCACACGAAGACTTGATTAAAGAAGCCTTCCAAAAATCACGAAATGGCATTTGTTTTCGGCTTTCTAAAGACGATATCCAGAGCATTTTTTTCCAAAACAGATTTGAACGTTTAGTGCGATCCTTTGGCCTTCCTAAAAATTCCATAGATTTATTGGTTGATTTAGGGGTAACACCTAGAAGCGATTCATTGTTGGAGCTAATAAATAAAATCCCAGAATTAGATAAGTGGCGCACTTTAATTGTCTCGAGCGGCGCCTTTCCTGTTGATCTAAGGGGAATACCTGTCGGTATAAAACTTCTTCCAAGAAATGATTGGATGTACTGGAAATCTCAAACCAATGCATTCCCTTACGGAATCCGGCGACCTTTATATAGCGACTACACGATAATTCATCCAAATTATGACCCGCCCAAAGGTGGACTGCCAAGTTGTAGCATTCGTTACACGGCTAAAGTTAAAGATATTTGGGTTGTAGTGCGCGGGGAACAAGTTAAAGCAGGCGGCCCAGGTTACGAGCAATATAACGGTAATGCTCAACTCTTATCTGAACATGAAGAATTTTGTAGCCCAGACTATAGTGAAGGCGATTCCTATATATCCTCAATGGGGCAACAAGAAAGCCCAACCGGAAATGCAGGAACATGGCTTAGAGCAGGCATAAATCATCATCTGACACATGTAGCTCATCAACTTTCCAATATTTACGGGACCGAAGCACCTCAACTACTCCCTGTTTTAAGGAATCCAAATTCACTCCTTTAATCAATTCCCGATAAATATCTTTCCTGTTTTTGCCGCTTAAATCTCTAGCAAGCCCATATTGTTCCATCATTTCTATTGCTTCGCTTTTCCAAAGAAGCGTGGCCAATGAAAAGGCGTCAATGTTCGGATTTTTGGTCGGTTCCCTAAATTCATAAATTTCTACCGACTCTTCACTGGTTGAACACGCTAGTTGAACTCCCCACCATTCTGGAATTATTTTCATTGCTGTCTCGTAATGCCGCCAGCCAATGACCAAAGTCACCTTATCAAAAATAGAATTGTAAACCCTCATTTGATCGAACAACCGCTCTAAAGAATCTTTATCGCTTTTGATTTCAAAACCATGCAGGTCTTCATTGAGAACAATCAAATCAATTCTATTCAATCCATGTCGTAAACTGAACTCATTGAAAACTCTAGCGCGACTATCATCTTTATACTTTTCGGTTAGCTCAGTCAAAAGCGCTTCCCGGATATCAAAGTCGTTCATTTCATAACCTTAACATTAATTTATTCTCTAAAACCGTAAAAATATTTCAAAGCCCAATCAAATGCACGAGGCTCAATTTTTTCATCCTCGAACATAGCGGCTAGTATTGCTTTAGTTGCCAAAAGAAAAGATTTTTGTGCTTCCCAAACCATTTTTTGCCACTTCATGCCGTCTTTAAATCCCTCAGAGCCCCAAAACAAGTAATCGGCGTAAATGCTTCTTTCGTAGTCAAAACCGAGTCCAAAATCAAAAGTTTCAAGATTGACCGAATTGTATGGTGGCTTTTTTTGCCTTTCCATATCTTTCCTTTTTTTAATCCAATCAACAACTTTATTTTGTGTCTCGCCCGTCTGGTAATGAAACATCAAATCACGAATAGGAGCTAACGATTCAAAAATGAACCCCTTTTTACTTTTGAACTCATTATTCAATTCAATGAGTTTAGAGACTTCCGCTCCTCCCCCTTTTAAAAGTTTTCCTTTTATTCTTTCAAAGTATCTCGTCTCTGAAAACTTCCAAATTATTTTAAGCGCTTCTCGAAGCTGAGCCGCGGACATGTTCAATATCATCGTCTGCAACGATTCCATTTCGGCTTGATGAAAAAGTTCTTCATCCTCATCCAAATTATCCGGGGATATCATAGCCATTAACTTATGAATGTCTTTTATATGTTGAGAAGCACGCATCAGTTCAATGGTTAACGCTATGGTAGGCTCATCAATATTTTTTAGTTCCGAGAGAAAGAAACGATGAACCTCTTTGATCTTTCCGGACCGTTTCTTGGGTTTCATATCGAAGACATTATAAAATCCAAGGTCTCTTTTGGGGGAAATGCCTTCCCCCTGACCTCGGCTGTCTTTGATGATCCTCACCATACCCCTTCTCCTGGGGCTTAAGTCCCAAATAAAACTTAAAGAAATGGTGTCTAAATGCTGTCATTGACGAGCAAGGCGTCATTTTTTTATTACGGAGTAAGTGACATCATTTATTTGACATAGAACTGTTTCTTCACATAAAACCTTTTCCTCAAAAAATAACAGAATATTAAAACCTGATCCCAAAGAACTTTTGTATAAAACTCCGTCATGCCCATTTGTCTTTATTAATTCGCACAAATATTGAGTAGGCAGATATTCCATGTTGACGTGTTTCGTTTGTGGTTCTATTGGCTTAGAAAGTTCATTTCCCAATATGAAAAGCAGAGACCGAGCATACAAAGCGAATTTTAAATTTTTTCCATACCTAAATGGTGAGTCAAGATTATCTTTTCTCAAATCGACCAAACTTAAGTTATTTTTAACTTTAAAAACTCCAACCGTAACATATTGTTGAATGTACGGTTTTATTTCAGAAATTGCAGTTAGATCATCCGAGGCTAAATACAAATAAGATATTCCTTCAGGATTTCCTCTTCCAGCAGATGCTTTTTCTTTTGGTGGAAGGCCCATTTCGGCGGAAGGTAATAATTTTTCTGATTTTCGTGCCCGATAAAAATTAAAACCAGGTACAAAATTGGTAATAATTAAGGGCAGAACCGACGTTACATTTTTCAATTCTGGGTTAAAGAACCTATTTTTATGTCTTAAGTTGTCTCTAAATTCATTCCAGAGTTTTTCCGATTCCGAGGAAGATTCAAGATATTCACCGGCGTATTCCTCTTCGTTTTCCATCCATGTTTCACAATCATATGATGGACCGAGAATTAATTTTGTAATGGCTTCCGCATTATTTTGATTTTCAAATATCTCCCAGGTCTCCGCAAGAATTTCTGCGATATTTTTACCTTCGGTTTCTTTCAATTCTTCCATTGGCATAAAGTCAATTATTGGAGAATATAACTCAACAAGTGGAAGGAATACTTCTCTTAAGTCGGCGGGGTTCAAACAATAACTATTTTGAATGCTGCAAAAAGAGCATTCTCCCGGCTTTCCCTTCAACCATAAGAAATCTTTTAAATATTTATCGGAAAAACAATTTTCACAGCACAATTGGTTTGTCATATAAACCTAAAGTTTATGCAGTTGTAGGGTTGGGTCAATGTTTTAATTTTAACTCAACTTATTATATTGATCAGTCCTGACCAATCTTTCTCCATAACTCTAATATTAATAAAAGAACCCTTTTCTCCCTACAACTAACACCCAAATTCCCTTCTAGTTTATTTCCTCATTTTCCGAACGACCTTTGGACTCATGTCCATGCCCTCGTCCACAAATACTGTGGACGGGTCACCAGGCCTCGGATGCTGTCGCTTCGCTTTCGCACTCCGTCGGCAAACTCGAAAACATTTTTTGGGCCGATTGTCCGCTTGTGCTACCTATCGTCCTATTTCTCCGGGCCGCCCCTCATCCGGTTGGTGAAGGGGCGGCCCGGAGCGCGCTCCATCACAAAGGAGCCGGAGATGAAGAAGAACCAACCGCAAGAAGAGCTGAAATTCGACGTGAGAGTGTTGCCACCGCCTACTATTCCGCTGGTTTCATGGGCCGAAGCGAGGGCGAATTACCAAAGGGGGCCGGGCCTGGGAAGCCCGGCAGAGGCCGCCAATTACTTTAAGCAATACATCGGGGGCAAGAAGACCGAGGCTTTCCTAACCATGTACCTAGATCACCGAAATCATGTTTTGGACGTGGTTTTGAACCAGGAAGGAACTGTGGACCATACCGCCGTTTATCCCCGTGAAGTCCTTAAGAAGGCACTGGAATTGGAAGCCACAGGTATCATCTTTAGCCATAATCACCCAGCCGGGAGCTTGGAACCCTCCGAAGGCGATAAGGCCTTGACCCGCCAGATTTGTACCGCCGCCAGGGCCTTAGGCATCACTGTTCACGACCATTTGATCGTAGCCCACGAAGGCCATTTCTCATTTCGCCAAGCAGGGCTCTTATCCTAGGCCAGAAAAGAGAGCATTCTTTGCCTGCATTTCCGCCCTTTTTTTCCCAAAATGAATAGAATATTGACCAAGATAAAAATTAGAGAAATTAATGGTTTTGCATCCAAAGCCTAAAGTATACTTGTGTATACCTATCGGAGGCCTACATTCAAGTGGAAAAAGTTCAAGTCTCTACTAAGTTCCCTTTGCCTAATAATCTTTCTAACTACTTCATCTGGAATGGTGACTCCGAAAGTTTCCTCGATAATCTGCCTTCTGAACCGCTCTTCGATCTAGTAGTTACTTCACCACCTTATAACATTGGGAAAAATTACGAAAAGAAGAAAACTTTAGATATCTACTTAAACTGGCAAGAGCGGATCATTAAGAAGATATATCCGCGTTTGAAAGATAGCGGGAGTCTTTGCTGGCAAGTCGGTAATTATATTGAAAATGGAATTATTCAACCTTTAGACATTGAATTGGCACCGATTTTTAAAAATTTAAATATGCAATTGAGAAATCGGATCATTTGGAAATTTGGTCATGGATTACATTGTAAAAAAAGATTTAGTGGCAGGTACGAAGTTGTTATGTGGTACACAAAAACAGATGAGTATAAGTTTAATCTCGATTCAGTTCGTGTTCCCGCAAAGTATCCGGGCAAAAAACATTTTAAAGGTCCTAAGGCGGGTCAGTATTCCGGCAATCCATTGGGTAAAAATCCTGAAGATGTTTGGGAAATCCCAAATGTAAAAAGTAATCATGTAGAAAAAACCATCCATCCTTGTCAGTTCCCGGTTGGCCTAATCGAACGGCTAATCTTGGCTACAACAAAAAAAGACGATCTTGTATTTGACCCTTTTGCCGGGGTGGCATCTGCTGGGGTAGCATCGGCAATTCACAAACGTAAATTTTGGGGCTGTGAATTAGTACCACAATATTCAAGAATCGGAGCCAGAAGAATTAACAAGGCTTTGAAAGGAAAAGCCATCTACCGTCCTCATGACAAGCCTCTTTACGATCACACTTTGTCCAACCTTTCAAAAGCTCCATCGTCTTTCACTTTCAGCCCATCATTAAATAAATAAGGGCTGAAACTCCATGGATACAAGCTTTCACTCTCATAACAAAGGTATCGAGGTCTTACCCAAAGACATTGTTTCTGGCGTGGACAATGTACTTAAAGAAATCAATTTTATTTTTTCAGAAAAATGTGCTCGTCGTTTACGAAAAATCGTTGGAGAAAACCTTCATGCCAAAGGTTGGTCCAATAGCACAAAAATAAATCAAGAATCAAACATATCAATTACTTCGATGAATAAGGGTGTGGCTTTATGTATGCAAACAGGAAATATGAGCCGATTTTATGCCGACTTATTAAAGCTACAATTGTTGTACACAAAAGGCAAAGCTATTGGCGCAATTTATATTATTCCAACTAAATCAGCCGCCCAAAAAATGGGAAGCAATGTAGCAAATTATTTAAGGTTTGTTGCCGAGATAGAAATTTTTAAAGAAATCATTTCAATCCCTGTGGTGGTTATTGGGATCAAAGAGGACAAGACCAAATGAGTTACGGATGGCCCTTACCAAAAAGAATGGATTTGATAAAAAAATTATTAAAGGGCCAAAGTATTGAGGGTCAATATCCAATTCGTTTTCAAGGATCATTGAAACAATTAAATGTATTCAACGTCCCTTTAGAAATGCCCAAATACCGCCTGGCTAACGGACGCACTCAGGCCGCGCAAGAAGAATACCTAGCGAGTCACTCGGAACTTCAAGCTGATTTCTTTAGAAAGGACTTGGAGTTCGATCAGGCGCAAAAAGTTCAAAATGAGCTGCTAACAAAAATGGTTTCTGAAAAAGGTTTGTTGGATTACTTTAAAAAGAACGAGCTAGAGGTGCCAATCGTATTAACTGATTTAGGATTTGTTGTTAATGGGAACCGAAGATTATGCGCGCTGCGTCTTTTGCATGAAAAGGATCCAAAAAAGTATTCCCGTTTTTCTAACATAAAGGTCGTTTTTTTACCGGCATGTACTGAAAAGGACATTGATGAATTAGAAGCTTACGAGCAAATTCGAGAGGACATTAAGGCCGACTATACTTGGATTACCTGGGCCTGCATGTTAAGAAAAAAAAGAGAATCTTATTCGGATGAAGATTTAGCACGATTGTACGACACGAAAAAGCCAGATATACAACAAGCAATAAATTTGCTGGAGCTAGCCGATGTTTATTTAAGCAATCGAAATAAACCACAACAATATCACTTGGTTGAAAAAGCAGAGTTTGCATTTAAAAAATTGTTGGCCGGTAGGAAAACTTTTAGGAATGAAGTTGAAAGAGATATTTTTGAAAAAGTTTGTTACTGCTTGCTGGACGACTCAAGTGATCAAGGCCGAAGGCTTTACGAAGCAATACCACAAGTCCAACAGTATCTCCCCAAAGTAATCAGTAAATTACAAACGGAAGTTTATTCTCCCAAAGTTATGGAAGACGCAATAAAGCAAACTGATATTTTAGGTGCCGGTGAAAAAGATGACTTGTTGGAAATTGCAAAAGTTGTAAATGATCAAAGCAACTATAAAAAAATCTCCGACATCGTTCGAGATGTAATTGAGGGCGAAAGAGCGATAGAACGAGAAAAGCAAAATGCAAATTACGTTTTGAAGTTGGTCACAGAAGCTAGCACTCGATTGTCCGAAGCGGTTCTAGGAATTGCACCCGGTACAACAAAATCAGGAGTTGATGAACAACTCAGTTCGATCGAACATTCCATTAAGAAGCTTAAAGAGTGGCTAGCCAAAAAATGAGCGCAATATCTGTTAAATATCTTGGCGATCAACAAGCCGCTGAAATCTCAACAAATTCTCCTACAACTGCATGGTTAGAAGTTCGTCGGGCTTTTGAAGAAAGGACCGGCGAATTAGTAAATGTATCACCCGCTATTTTTACTGTTCCATGGTGGGTTTTTTTATCATGCCGAAAGGCCTTCAAGTACCTAATCGAAAAACATGATTTAAGTTTAAATTTACAACCACAAGTAACAGAGCTTCTGAAAAAAGCTTTAGAAAATGAAAAAACTTATGAGGTGTCAGTTCGCGGTGTTATTTCAGAAGAAGTTGATATGGAGCAAAAATTAATAGATGTGGGCTTTACAAGAAAATTAACTCCTGAACAAAAACGGAATATTAAAAAACTTTTAAGCCTAACATCCAGCGCTGATTTTTCAGTTCCCGGATCCGGAAAAACAACCGAAGCTTTAGCATTTTTCTTTCTAAAAAAAAATAAAGATTCTAGATTATTAGTTGTGGCACCAAAAAATGCTTTCGCTGCCTGGGAAGAGCAGATCGCTTTATGCGCTCCTGATTCTGATTTGAAAATAGTTCGTTTACGTGGCGGAGCAGAAAATATAAGAACCATTTTAGAAACAAAACCCAAATGTATGGTTGTTACATATCATCAATTAATTAATATCAAAAATGAGATCGCGAGTTTCATGAGTGCCTTCCCCACAATAATGATTCTAGATGAAAGCCATAGAATCAAAAGAGGCTACGAGGGAGAAATTGGCTCATCTGTTTTAAGTTTATCTCACATTCCCATTGCTAAAATGATCCTTTCAGGAACACCTCTTCCAAATTCAGTTTCTGATTTAGTCCCTCAATTTAGTTTTCTATTTCCTGAAATATCCGTCGATGAAAATAACGTCGCAGAACTTATCAAACCAATATATGTTCGCACCACAAAAAACCAATTAAATCTCCCTCCCATCCAACGAAAAATTATTGAAATCGAGATGAATCCGAATCAAAGAAAGTTTTATCAACTATTAAGACATGAAGAAGCCCGTCAATTAGAAAAATCCTTGTCCACTTTAGGAAGAATAGGCCTTCGGCATATTGGCCGAAGCGTTTTGCGAGTATTGCAGTTGGTTTCAAATCCTTCCTTACTTGCGAAATCCGACTTATCAGAATTAGACCTTTTGAAAGAAGTATTGGACGAAGGCGACAGCCCAAAAATTCAATTTGTTTGTAACAGAGCCAGACAATTAGCCAAAGACGGAAAGAAAGTCGTTATTTGGTCTTCCTTTGTAGAAAACGTTGAATTGATTTCAAGAAGACTTGCCGATTTGGGCGCTGATTATATACATGGAAAAGTTGAGGCCGGTAGTGATGAAGAAGAAGATACTCGTGAAGCAAAAATTAAAAGATTCCATGATGATCCAAAATCTTTTGTCTTGGTTGCGAATCCCGCAGCCTGCGCAGAAGGCATAAGCCTTCACATGGTCTGTCATCATGCCATTTATTTGGATAGAACTTATAACGCCGCCCAGTACCTTCAATCCGAAGATCGAATCCATCGCATCGGTTTAAAACCAGACCAGTTAACTAATATTGAAATAGTTCAATGTCCAGATAGCATCGATGATTCTGTAAACCATCGTTTGATTAAGAAAATCACAGTCATGGCAAAAGTTTTAAGTGACCCATCCTTAGAAGTAGAGCCAGTAAACGAGGATTTGGATGATGATGGTATGGATCCCGATGATATACAGGATTATTTGAAACATCTTAAAGGCGAATCCAAATGAATTTTTCGGTTGGCCTTTTATATTCATCTCAGGAATTACTTAGGCTAATAAATGCTAATAGTGGAGTATCAAAAAATTTCGGAACAGTATTTTCAACTTTTCAAGTCGCTTCCGCGGATGAAGTATTAAAGCTTTCCCAAAATGGGAAGTGGATCATATTTTCTCCCGATGGAAGAGCGGAAATTACCAAAGATGGATTTGAAATTTTAAATAGTCCAACACCTATAGAAGCTCTCCGAATTCAGTTAAAACATCTAATTTGGGAACTACAACCATCTTGGGCACATCTTCTAATAAAAGGTCGCTTTGAAGCGAGTAAAGGCTTCTCTCCGGAAATTCAACAATGTTTTACTGAAGCCGAGCTGTTTGAAAATTTAGACGACAGAACTGTCAACTGGTGGGATTCTCTGGCCGCCACTGTGCGTTCAAAAAAACAATTCGAAAATTTACAAACTGGACGAA
>Ga0207052_10099_pt1 | contig 29699 bp, 34 predicted proteins | sample Alteio_BWMinCont_62_FD_153294 | JGI IMG/M metagenome (GOLD analysis project Ga0207052, IMG submission 153294) | Enriched cells from forest soil in Barre Woods Harvard Forest LTER site, Petersham, Massachusetts, United States -... | ecosystem: Environmental > Terrestrial > Soil > Temperate forest >...
GCTGTCGTTCGAAGAGTGCGATTGCCAGTTCACCTCGGAGAAGTTCGACCGTGCGTTCTCCGAATACGACTTGTTCCGTTTGGTCGAACAGCCCGGATTGATGCTCACTGAGTTCCAGCCAGCCAACGCCTAGCCCGCCTCGCTACACCCCAAACAAGCAAAGCCATCCTTACCACGGAGGAGCCGTCATGCGTCTGTCCGCAAGTCGTATCCGCTCGATCAATCGCGCGATCGCCAGGGTTCAGTCGTCCGCCTGGTCCGCGTCAGGAAGAACCCACGGCCACTCGGCCCCAACCCCGGCGCCAGCTGTTTCCATGAACGCACCCAAGTTCGTGAAAATCGTTGCCGTCCCGAGGAGCACAGCCGGGTAGCGCCTTCAACCGGTATAGGCGAGGAGACATGCTGGGCCAGCGTGTCTCCTCGCCCACTTCGAAAATTTGACCGAGTTTTTGACCCGGGGTACAACCACACAACCGATGAAGGAGGCAGGACGCCATGTATGCCAAGTTCTGTGTAAACCGGGAAACGGCAAGCAACTTCATGCGACTGTTCGTTAACCGGCGGGCCTACGCAATCCAGGGAGAGCGACCTCTGCCAAACGGATCTGTTCCTTATTACCCGGCACGGGATTGGAAGACCAAGGAACCGAAACCGCTCGATGATGGCGTGGTGCGGATGCACCTCAATGGCGACGTCACTATCAGTCTCTACGCAATCAATCCCGAGACGCAACGCTCAAAGTGGGTCGCAATTGACGCCGACTTCGATGGATCGTTGGAGTCTCTGTTCCAGCTGCAATGGGAACTCAAGCAAGACGGAGTCGAAGCTGCCCTCGAACAATCGCGCCGCGGCGGTCATCTCTGGATCTTCGGTGCCGAACCGCTGCTGGCGTCCGAGTGCCGGATCTATGTCTACAACCTAGCGCTTCGACTAGGCGTTCCGGTCAAAGGGGGTGGTCTGAAGGAAGGCATAGAAGTATTCCCGCGCCAGGACCGGCTCGAAGACGGAGAGTACGGTAACGCCATTCGCGCCCCTCTCGGCGTGCACCGGAAGACGAATCGGCGCTACTGGTTCTACGAAGCCGAGCCCACTCCGGAAGCGCAGCTTGCCTATCTCGACAAGTTGACGAAGCTCACGGAGGCCGAGCTCAGGACATTTATTGAGGGGATGAGTCTGCCCGAAGCTTACAGGCCGGTGCCCCTGGCCCCGTACACTCCGCCCGTTTCATCTACCCGCTACCCGGAGTTCCGGATTCTCGACTACGTCCGGACGACGCGCAAAGACAGCCGGAACTGGTGGGCAAGATGTCCCTCCTGCGCGGCAGTCGGGCGCGACCGCTCAGGCGATAACCTCGCCATCCAGATCAAGGATCCCCGCTTCTACAAGTGTTGGGCTGGCTGCACCAAAGAGGAGATCCGCGCCGCGCTCGGTCAACCCGTCCGAAAGCGCGCGATGGTTTAGGGAGCGAGAATGACAAACGTCTTGAAAAAACCGAAGCCCCCACGTGGTGCATCTAGTCATGGACTCGTACTCCCGCTGGGCACGCTCAAGGCGCTCCAAAAGCGCGGCATCTACTGCGCGCCCGGAGTCTCGCTGGAACACCAGCACCTGGCCAGGCGCTATGTACTGCGCGGCGTGGAATCGGGCGGCGCAGTCTCCGACATGGGGAGAGCCTGCGCTTTCGTCGCGGAAAACGGGTCGCCGCTGCCGTGGCTACAGTGCATCCACTCGATTGCCGTGAATGGCCGTCATGCCATCTTGCTCGCGGAAAGAATGGTGCGCATTGAGATGCTTCGCAGCGAACGGACTTGGGAGCTAGCGATCACGCTTCATACGCTGTCGCGGGCTTCAGATCGGGAGCGCCCACAGATAGTCTCGAAGCCGCTCTTTCGTGGCAGGGATGGAGTTCTTTCGGTGGATCTCTGGAAGGAAGAGAATCGTGGGCTCCGTGGAAAGCTGGCTCCAATCTTTTATAGCCGTGCCGGCGAAGCCTTGCCTTTTCCACCACTGTTTGAAGAGGCGATCAGAAAGATAACTGCGGCCGCCTGCTGCGTCGGTTGCAAACACACGCACGTCGGAGTGCCCCCGGTCGTAATCGATCACGTCACCAACAAGGGACAACTAGCATGACAGACCCCAATCAAGTCGCCGTTACAGTCGGTGAGACGAATTGGGCTCCCCTTGAGCGTGCCGTTCCGGCCACGGAACTGGAGAACTTCATGTACATGGGCTGCGCCGGGGAGATTGAGCTCTATAAGCACAGGTTCACGCGGCGCTACCTCAACATTGGGCGGAACTCACAAAGGTTCTACCGGTACCTCAACGGAGAGTATGTCGAAATCTCTCAAGCAGCGGCGCTCGAACACATGCGCAGCTGAAACGTCAGCAAAAGGAGCACGGCTATGTCAAAAGGTGTCAACAAAGCAATCTTGCTAGGACATGTGGGCAAGGACCCCGAGATCCGTTCTACAAACGGCGGGACCATCGTTGCTTCATTCTCACTCGCCACCGCCGACCGCCAAAAGGACGGCCAGGGAAACTGGCAGGACAGGACGGAGTGGCACAACCTCGTCGCTTTCAACCGCACCGCCGAGATCATTCGCGATTATGTGAGGAAAGGCTCGCAGCTTTTGATCGAGGGCAAGATCCAGACCCGCACGTGGGATGACAGGGAATCTGGCCAGAAGAAGTATCGGACCGAAATTCTCATTTACGACCTCACACTGCTGGGCGGTCGTCCGGAAGACGAAGGCCGGGCCTCCAACGGGAGAAGTCATGCCCGAACGGGAAGCGCGGGCTTTGGTCATGCGCAACCTGCGAATGGTGAAGAATACTCCGATCAGGGCATCACGGCGGACGATATTCCCTTTTAATGGACTTTCACGACGGCAACTGAGGCGCTCTTCGGAGCGCCATTTCTATTTGAGGAGATACGACGATGGCAACGGAAGATGTAAAGCCGAACTCAGAACCGGACGCTCTGTTCACGCAACTGGCGGAGCCCTTTGATCCTTCAGAAATCAAGTGGCGCGTCACACACACAAATCGGGATGGCAACCGCGGAGCCGTGATCGCATTCGCGGACCCCAGGGCCTATACCGACCGCCTCAACCAGCTCTTCACTCCTACCGGCTGGACCCGGACTTACGATGTCTCCACCGTGTCATCCGTGACGCGGATGAAGAAGGACAAACTCATCCAGACAGGCAAGGTGCTGGTGACCTGCACCTTGACCATCACGGGGTTGGGTTGCCATGCCGGCAGCGGAGAAGACTGGGCCGATGAAGAGAACGCGATGACCGCGGCGGAAGCACAGGCATTTAAACGGGCATGCAGCTGTTTCGGTCTGGGCCGTTATCTCTACAACTTCACTGAGATGTGGGTCCCGCTCAATGAATATCGGCAGCCGGTCGAGTTCCCTAAGCTCCCGCATTGGGCGCTGCCTAAAGGGAACAACACGGGCAAGTCCCACCCCGCGGCTGGTTCGCGGCCTCCAGTGGTGCAAAGAGGCCCGATCGATCAAAAGACAACGGTGAGGATTGAGGGATTTCGGCGCATTCTGGGTGACCCAATCTATGGGGAGATCCTCTGGCGCGTAGCGCATACACGCCAAGCAAACGCCATCCCGAATGCACAGTTGCAAGCCAATGTTACCGAGGCGATGGAGCGAACCTCACGCGGATTTAGCAAGGCACACTCCCTCGCCGAGCAGATTGGTGAGACATCCTTCATTGCGATCCTCGACAGGTTGCGAATCGAGTCCATGACGACGATTCCCAGACTCGAAATGCTGAAGACTCTGGTGGCCGAGCTTGAACGCGAAGCGGCCCGAACTGCCGCCTAGTCGCACGCACCTTCCACCTTGGACCCCCGGAGGGCTTATGCGCAATGTAGTGATGATCCGACACGAGCCGGGCCTGGTTTCCATTCCTGTGGAGAACGCTGTCTATTGCGAGAACTGTGAAACAGTCTCGACATCATCTGGGCGGCGCTGCGGAGTCTGCGGATCTGAGGACATAGCTCGATTGGTTCCCCCGAATCCGGGGCCATGGGATCCTAGCCCGGTTCCAGCCGCGATGTTGGCCGCATAACAACTCAGAGTGATTAGCGGCGACAACGGTGTTTTCGGGGATTGATCCTGTCCGCCCCTATGGAAACGCTCAAGACACACCCTGGGTTCTCTCGTATTTGTTTTGATGCCTGCTGGGCAGGTTGGCGAGCTCGCTTTCACTGAACTAAACGTGTGGCTGTTGCGCCTGTCGCTCCGTCTGCCGCTACTCGAGCGACGGCTGACGCGTAGCACGCATCGGAGGACACGCCGAATTCCTTCTCGACCGCCTTGAGGATTTCCCGTCCGTAAACTTGCGCGTTTGCCGTCAGCGTCATCCTGTACATCGGGGCGGAAACGGAAGAGGGCGAATTGACCGTCCATGACGATGGGTGTACCAGCTTTGAATACAGCTTCCAAAAGGCGTCGTATTCCGCTTCGTGCCCTGTGGCCTTGGCGAGGGCGTGGCCACTCATTAACTTCTTACGCCGATTAATGCCCCGGGAAGCGGCTAGTTGCGTCACGCGATCCACCTCGGCCAGAACAGCGGCCTTCGCCTCCTTTGGCGAGTCGGGCGTCTCAAGCGCGAGAATCGCGTCGTATACCTCTAATTGGTCGGTGAGGTTCTCATCCCTCCAGGCCTGGCGGTTCTCCTCACTCGCCAAGACATGGAGAAGTCTTAGCCAAATTTCAAACGTGTTTCTTGCCGACACCGCTAAAACCTCAAGTGGCGGGTCCGGCCCGGACCGCGCTGGGAGCGCAAGGTTATGGGAGGCAGCCATTAGCAAGGGACCGACGACCCACCGAGGCGATCCTTGAATGCCAAGTCGTTCGAGCAGAGGTAGCGCTTCGCTAACGGCGACGGAAAGTAGCTGAATTGCTCTGAACTCTGCGGCCTTGTCACCGACGATAAGTTGAATGCCGGCCATTGGCTCTCCTCCGGAAGAAACGCCGATGTTTAATGGCCAGCGGTTGCATCGGGCCAGTGATGCCAAGAGTTTCATTCAAGATACCATCAGTTTCGTCGGCATGCGCGCGCCAGAATAACCCGAACGCATTCTGGTGGATATTGGCCTTTATGATTCGGCCTGCCGAGGATGCTCCCTACCTTCTTCGTCGTTGTTGACGGCAGGGACCGCGCGTACGGCGTCGCGTTCAAAGTGGCTTCCAACCGTGGCGACAAAGAGACCGACCCGGCCAGGGCGCAATCACAATATGGAAGCATAAAATGGCAGAAAGTGCAGTTCGCATCGCTGTAGGGCGAGACGTGACGCTACGTTGCGTGACGGGTTTCACGCGGATTCGTATTACCTGCCACCCGGCGAACGCGGATGGCAGGATCTCTGAGATTTCCCACAAGTCGACTTCGGAGGCGTTTGCGGGCGAGAAGTGGATTCATCGACAGCTGCGAGCGTTCCCGTTTCCCAAAGCCACGGCTCCTCGCGTTGGGGCCTGCGGCGGCGGGAACCTAGAGAGTTAGTATCCTCAAAGGGGACATCGCAACACATTCAGCCAACTCTCCGTTAGCTGGTCGGCAAAAGTGAGCAACACCTGTGCACTTGCCAAGCGCGCAGCATTCGCGTCCTCCTTGTGGAGCGTGCGCGCACTGTCAAACTTCCCTCTGAGGTCCATCGCGGATAGCAACGTGGCGACGGCTGCGGCACCGAGTGCTACGGGAGGAATGAAACCAGCGATTGCCGTGCCGGCCCCCACAAGGCCAACAACACGATCAATGGCACTGTCGCTCCACAGCGCGTCGACGCACGACCCGACGAGCAGGTCGTGCCAGTCGCGAAGGTGACGCTCGAAAGCATTTGCGGATGCGACAAAGCTGGCATTCACCTTTGCCATTAGGATACTGTTCTCGATCTGCTGCTCGTAGAAGGTGACGTTTTGCTGGGCCTCGACCGAGAGTTTGCCGCGCGCGGCTAGTTCCTTGTCGGCATCCATCCTGGCCTTTTGCAGGGCCGTTTCGGCCTTCTGGCGCGATTCAATTGCGGAGCGGCCTTGTGCTTCCTCGGAGTCAGTCGCACGCTTGGTGAAGCATGCAGATAGCCTTCTGTACTTCAAATCAAGCTTGGTGAGAGATTTGTAGATCGCGCGATGCGTGGGGCTCTTGGATTCCTTGAATTTGTCTAGAGCCTTCGACAGGGCCTTTTGGCCTGGCAACGACGGTCCGTTGGCCATGAAGTTCCTCCGTTGTACGAACTACTGCGTAGGCTGACCTGGATAAACCGGTCCCGGCCAGCGACGAGAATTATGACAGACTCTCAACCGTTCAGACAACGCTACCAACACGCCACTTATAGCTGTCGATAACAGCCGTAGTTGTTGAAAAGCTCACTCTTCCAGAAAATCACGCCAAGATGGGCGACCAGAAATATATAGGCAATGAGAGAGAATCGTTTATAAGGCATCTTGGCGCGGCGTGATTTTCGCCGATCTCTTGAAATGGACTTTTTCAACAGCCACACGCATCCACCAACGAAGCGCGACGCCGGCCCGAAGCGGGCATGTGGGACGTTGGCTGGCATACGGACGGTTATCGTTCGCGCAAGGTCGACCCTCCAAGTTCGTTAAATGTCTTGGCCACATGAAGTCGCACCCGAAGATATCGTCCTCCGCCGAAAAGCAGGGTCTGACAATCCCTGCAAGACTGCCGCCATCCAGTTACTTAGCAAGTACGGGAAGCATAAAGCGGCAGTTACTGCCGCTTTATGCTTCAAGTGACAAATATCTTCATTCAAACATGCGAGGTGACTCGATGAGAAGCGCGGCGCGCCTCAAGATGGGGTACTATCCACTGCCGGAAAGCGAAGGGAAAAAGCTTCGCGCTTTCCTATTCTGCGCTAACCAGGCTTCGGTGATCGATCCCTGCGTAGGCCAAGGAACTGCCCTGCAACTTGTGACGAGCGACGCTTCTGTCCGGCGCTATGGCATCGAACTTGATGCCGAACGCGCTCGCATCGCCAGCTCTAAAGGCATCGAGACCATCCAGGGGAACACTTTCGACACCATTGTGAAGCCCGAATCGTTCTCCCTGTTGTACCTCAATCCTCCGTATGACTCTGAGATCGGCACCATTGGGAATCGGCGCATGGAGGCCGTGTTTCTGGAACACACTTACCGTTGGTTGCGATTGGAAGGGGTTCTGATTCTGGTGATCCCATTTGAACGGTTGCATGACTGCACCGGCATCCTGAGTTCTCATTTCACCAGCCTGAATGTCTTTCGCATGACCGATCCCGATTCAGTCCAGTACAGGCAAATTGCTGTCTTTGGCGTTCGCCGTGAGGTCAGAGGATCGGCGATTGAGAACAACAAGCGTCAACTCCACAGCGTCTGCCTATATGGGAGTTTTCTTGAACTGGCGGACTTGCAGCCAGGTGCGTGCGCACCCTATTCCGTTCCTCCGTCCGAGGACGCAACGCTGAACTATCTCGGCCTTCCGTACGACTTGTTGGAAGACCTGCTGCCGCAATCGGGCGCATGGAAGCAGGTGGTCCCGCTGTTGATGCCGCGCGAAGACGTTGGGACTGGTCGGCCCATCACACCGCTGCATGGCGGCCACGTTGGCCTCTTGTGCACCGCAGGACTGCTCAACGGCGTCTTCGGCGACGGAGAGAACCGGCACATCGCCCGCTGGCGGTCCGTCAAGCATGTGACAACCTTTGTTGAAGAGGATGGAGACGCCCAGATCATTCATCATCGGGAACGCTGGACCAATGAGCTTCGCTTGGTCTATGCCGATGGCCGAACACTCAAACTCACTGAGACGCCGGCGAAGAAGGAGGACGAGGGCGATGGAGAATGCACACCTGCGGCTCGGGCTGCTTGAGTATGTGCGCATCACGGAGAAGACTTCGACCCGCATTCGCTTGCGGGTCGACCGCTATATGGGGGAAGATCGGCAAGCGCATCTTCTCAGCGTCTTCGGCAACGACTCGGATGTCGGTGCGATCACGGCGGCCGTTCATGAAAAGGCCGCCTTCAGTCTGACCTTTCCCAATGGAGAAACCAGGGAAGTCTCGCTCGGCGAACATGCCTCCTGCTACAAAGGCGCGGTTGCACTGCCAGGCCGGAAACACCCAGTGCGTCATCTACTCGCGGTCTCTCAGGAACTGCATACCAACGGCACCGCCGGAAGAACCCTGCTGTTGCGTTACCGGCGTGAGGAGGCATGGGCGACTCTCGCGAGCTTCCTTGGCCTGCCTGCCGATCCTGCGTGGGCGGACCATGTTCTGGCCGTTGTCGAACGGAAGAAGCGGATCGAGGAGATCGACGGGATCGGCTGCGAGCCGGTGTTGGTCTCAGCTACCACGGAAGAGATGCTTGAGTGGATCGGCGACGGTCTGCGATCCGGTTCAGTGAAGTTCCCAGAGAAAACTGGCCCGATCATGTGGCCGCCGTACTCGCTGGTGGAGTCGTTGCGTCCAAACAGCCTCGCACTCGGGGGAGCACAGTAAAATCGATTCCACCGAGAACTGACGCCGGAACGCTTGCCGGTGGAGGAGAGCTGGAATGGCTACAGAGGACATGGATCGCACAGTATCGTCGAACCCGTTTGTCTACGACCAACTCAAGAGTCTGGGCGTGAGCGCGAGCGTCTGGGATGATGTCCTCGATGAATTGTTCGATGAGCCATTCGGAAATATCCCCGGCCCTTTCGGTTTCCTTTTGGCTGATCTCAATGGGAAGATTGGACCTCAGCAGCTGGACTACGCGCGGCGAGGCGGCATTTCCGATCACGATTTCGTGCGCGGTCTACTGAGGCAATCCATCGAAGAGCTCTCCGATCACCCCGAGTTGCCAGACGATGACGGTTCCGACTGCGCCGAGGCAATCGAAGGTTATTGGAAACATCGCTCCTCTCTGAACTGAAAGAACCATGCCATTGCTAGTGAGATAAGTCCCACTTCGCCCTTGTACGCCTGATTCCGATCCTCTAGTCATTTCTCGCCATCTCCCGCGCCGCGACATCTGGCGCAGTCTCCCACAACCCAGCTTTGAGGAGGTATCTCCGTGGAGACCACCTTCGACTACTTGCGCCAGTTTGGCTCCATCCTGGCCGAACGCATCGTTGAAACCTACCCACCGCTCCAGAGCACAAAAGATCCGGTCGCACCCGGTCTCGCCGGGCTGCTGCGCAAACCGCTACCCGCTCAGGCTGTGGCCATCACCGGCACAGCCAAGTACCTCCGCAAGGCCAAGGCCGCACGCATTGTCGCCGAATGTGGTGCTGGGAAGACTCTTATGTCCTTGGGGACGATCCATGTGCTATCCGAAGGGCAGCCAACAACGACGCTGGTGATGTGCCCCTCGCACATCACGCACAAGTGGGCGCGCGAGGTCCTGTTGACCACACCCCGTGCCCGAACTTTCCTCATCGAGGACATGCGCAACGGCGGGGACCCCGCGAAGCCCCACGGGGTCCGCGAGGTCAAGCTCAGCAAGGGTAAGACCGTCTACGAAGGCAAGCATCTCAGCCTGGTGGAGATGCGTCGGCTGGGCCGAAAGGAGTGGCGGAAGCGGTTCACGGGGCCGACCTTCTTTATTACCGGCAAGGACAAAGGCAAGCTCAGCTACTTCTGGGACCACGTCTACCTCAAGGCGAAGTCCGGCCCGAACCTGGGCGGGATCGTGAATCCCGATTCGGGCGAGGCCATTCTCGACTCGGAACTGGAGAAGCTCACGGCCCTCGACTTTCGCGACAAGCAGAAGGTCGCGGAGACGCTGGTTTCACCCCGCAATGGCGATTCTCGGCTCTTTGGCAGGCGGACCGGAACCGGATTCAGCGAATGGCGCCGATCGAATACATCGGCCGCTACATGGGCGGCTGGTTCGACTTCGCGATTGCCGACGAACTGCACCAGTTGGCGGGCGACACGGCCCAGGGTAACGGCCTCGGCGTCCTCGGGCGCGCCGCGCAGCGCCTGATCGCGCTTACAGGCACTCTGATGGGCGGCTATGCGGACGACCTCTTCAACATCTTCTACCGCATGGAGCCGCGCGCGATGGTTCGCGAGGGCTTTGCTTACGGCGGACAAGGCAGACGCGATTTTCAGGAACAGTACGGCGTCCTTGAAACCGTCGAGAAGATCGAAGGCTCAGACAACGCCTGCTCGCGCGCCACGAAGAAGACTGTGCGCGTCCTGCGCAAGCCCGGGGCTTCGCCGCTCTTGTTCGGCAAGTTCCTGATGAACACGACTGCCTTCCTGGCACTTGAAGACATCTCGGACAATCTGCCCCCATACGACGAGAGCGTCATTTCGGTCGATATGGACGACGCCCTCCAGCAAGCCTACGAGCAGCTGGAGGAGGATATTCGCTCGGCGATGAAAGCCCATCGCGGAAACAAGAGCTTGATGAGCATTCTGCTCAACACGCTCCTTCTTTATCCCGATCACCCCTACGACTTCGACGAGATCTGGGCGCGAGCCTTCGATCCGCAGACGAAGGAGTATGTGAAGTTCCTAGTGACTGAACCGGAAAACCTCACGCGGGAAGCTCGTTACGCGAAGGAGCGCACTCTGATTGCCGACGTCAAAGAGGAACTGCGGCAAGGGCGGCGCTGCCAGATTTATGCAACTTACACAGGCGAAAAGGACGTCACGCTGCGCCTGGAGACTGTGCTGCGGCGGGAGGGCATTCGGGTTGCCGTCCTGCGCTCGTCTGTTCCAACAGACAAGCGGGAGGATTGGTACGAACGGCAGTTGAAGGCCGGTGTCGAGGTAGTGATCTGCCATCCCAAGCTGGTCGAGACGGGATTGGACCTGCTGGCCTTTCCGACCCTCTACTTCTACGAGACTGGCTACTCCTTGCACACGCTGCGCCAGGCAAGCAGAAGATCATGGCGCATCGGGCAGAGATTTCCGGTGAGGGTGAAATTTGTCACGTACTCGGGCACTATGCAGGAGACGTGCCTCCGTTTGATGGGCAAGAAGATGCTGGTGGCCCTGATGATGGAGGGCAAATTCTCCGGCGAAGGGCTGCAGGCGCTCGATACCGACGAGGACTTGATGAGCGCGATGGCCCGAGAACTTGTCGAGAAGGCCGGCGTCGGCGAATCCGCCGACGCCGTATGGCGAGAACTCGACAGCGAACGCGAGAAGGTGCAGCCGCGCCCGATTGAGGTGGAACCAGAACCGGAGCAGGAATCCGTTCTCGTGCTCGATCTGTCAGTGCCGATGGCTGCGCCACCGGTTCCAACACCATTCGGCATCTGCTTGTTGGAGCCGAGTACATCAGCAAAGAAGCGGAAGAAGACCGCGCTCTGGCCGACCGCTTCAGAGACCAATGTGCAGCTCAGTCTCTTTGACTGAGCTGCGCGCTGGCGAACACGAGAGGTGACATCATGAACGAGGAACGCGAGAGGGTTCGTTGCCAGAGTTGCGAACTTGTCCAATGGAGCGATCAAGCAAAATGCCGGCGTTGTCGCAGTGCGCTACCCGAGCCGATCGTGAAGGTGGTCGAGCGAGTCGTTGAGAAGGTTGTGATACGTCATGACCCTGAATGCATTCAGAGCTTGGCACAGGCCCGCGAACTAATCTCGGCTGCAGCGGATCGGCTGACGCAGCGGGCTGCGGAAGCGGCAACTCCGGTCGTACTGGCCCAGGTTCAAGAGAACGGAGCCTTTCCAACGATGGCTGAAGTGGAGCGGGCGATGATCCTGGCGGCCTACCAGAAGTCGAATCGGAGGCCGCTCGAAGCGGCCCGGTTGCTCGGCATCGGCAAGACGACGCTCTATCGGAAGCTCCGCGAGATGGGCCAGGCTCTTTCGGCCGCAGCTTGATGCGGTTTGAATCACCCCTCGCGTTCGGCGAGGAGGCGTTCCGCACCGATAACCAACGATGATAGTGTTGTCGCTGGGAGAACAGTTCCACCGAGGCCGACGGATCCGGCCTACCAAGGGCAAAGCAAAAGGTCAGCTGCGGCTGGCCTTTTGCTTTTGCGTGAGGGTTCTATGCCTAAAGGCCCATTCCTCCCTTCGGAGTTTGTTCCCACCAAATTCTCGACCGCAACCGACAAAGCTGATTTCGGCAACGCGTTGCTGCACTTTCTCGATGCTAGCTGTGCACTGGACCTCTTCACCAAAAAGTTTTACACCCGCCTGTCGATGACCTTCGGCAACATCGCCCACAACGATATCCATGGCTTTTACTCGACATGGTTCACCAGAGACCGTCATCGTATGGCATTCATCGAGAAGATTCTGCGCTGGCCATGCCATGGCGATCCGGAGTTCAACTTCAGCGATGTGGAGCACGCGGTTCAGCGTGTCGTGTGCGAGCGCAACTATCTCGCGTGCTACCAGTTGAAGGCAGCGGAGGCGCTTCGAGCGGCGGAAATAGGCGAGCTCGAACGCCTGGAAGCCAAGTACCGCCTGCCGCAGGCGATTGAAAGTGCAGCTCCGACAACAGAGCCACCGCACACGGAGGCGGAATCCGAACCAATTCCGCCAGCCATCCCAGTTCAGATAAGTCTCTTCTAGTCACTGCCGAAAGGGAACACCATGGGTTACTCCGTCTACTACCGTGGCGAGATCGAGATCGTTCCGCCACTTACCGAAGAACACGCCGAAATTGTGCTGGACTTTTCAAAATACGAGCGCAATGAGAAGACCGCGCCAATCTTTGAGGCCGTCGTAGCCAGCGCGGAACCGGATTTGCCGGCTCACGCCGGGCTGTTTGAACTCTCGGAGAGTCGAGACCTGATCGTTCCGGACGAGTGTGAGAGCCGACATGGACTGCGTCTGTGGCTGGTGCTCCTGATTGAGCATTTCCTCGTTCCTCTGGGCTACGTCCTCAATGGCGAGGTCTCCTGGACCGCGGATGATCTGGATGACCGCGGCTCGATCTTCGTCAAGGACAATGCCGTTGAGTGCATAGAAGACTTCATTGTCAACCAAGGTCCAAGCTGGTCGCCCGAGCACTATTCCGATGACCGGCTGAAGACCATGATTCAGGAATTGATCAATTCGGCGGACTCTACCGGCTGTTCGCCGGACCTGACAGTCGTGGCGTCAAAGGCAGTGGATTCTCTTCGCGAAGCTCTTTCGCACCTTTGATGCTTTGATACCCTGGCTCACGACCATTGCCCGGCAGAGGCCGGCTTTTTCGTGTGCCGTCGATGCCAATCCTCGTCCAAAGAACACACTAGAAGGAGAACAAGAATGAGCACTCTCAAGGCCGAAGCGCTCGTGCGTGAATTCCACTACAACGGAATTCGCATTCCCGATCCGGGGCCAGAACTGACCGTCGAACAGGTCCGCGACCTGCTGACCCCCAACTACCCGGAGATCGCCACGGCATCGGTATCCGGCCCCGAAGCGGCAGGCTCGGTGTTGCGCTACACCTTCAGCCGGGCGATTGGTTCGAAGGGCTGAGCGATGCAATTGAAAGTGACGACGGCGGCAGACTTGCTGGCGCTGTTCGCGGCGAAGGCGACAGCTCCGCCTCCGGAAACAAGTCAAGTGCTCGTGAGGCACTTCCAATGCAAAGAATCTCTCGCAGCCGCTCAGTACCTCACCGAAGCGATGGACCACTACGCCGCAGGCAGCGGTCATCCGCTCCAGGCTCCAACGGAACTCTTGCCCCCATTGGGATAGCCACGTTGGCGCCCCCCTTTGCGCAGGGGTTGCCTACGCTGGACACGGTGCCGACAGCCTACAGCCACGAGTTCCGCGCTGAACTGCTCTACGACCTCTGCGCGGCGCTGGTGCGAGAAGGGCTGGGAGGACCGGAGGCTTGGCGGAAGTGCGACGAGAGCACTCAAGTCTTCGCTCAGCGCGCCATCATGGAAAGCATCGGCGAGGAGCGCTGGAACCTCCTTCAGCGCAATGTCGAGTATCACCTCACAGTGAGCGACGTTTCCGAGCGATATGGCGATGAAGCTCTTATGGGCGACGGCCGGCTTACAGTAACGATCGAGTGCAGCGGCTGCGGGTTTCTGAAGATCGGCCCAGCGGTTGCAGCTCTTGAAGAGGAAGCCGAAGGACTGGGCGCGGCGTTTTACTGGACTCTGACTTATGCGCTCTACCGCGTGATGCGGATCTACAACCACGATGATGCGTTGCAGTATGACGAGCGGATGCACGAGTACGCCGCGGACGACGAAGAGAACCGCGAGCAGTATGAGTTTCCCGAAGTTGAGAAGGCGTTGCCAGAGTGCATCCGGAAGACGCTGACCCACCACAACCATTGCGAATTCACGCGAAACGCGCGCCGCGCTCTTCGCCGGCATGCGGGCGGACAGTATCGTTCTTGGATGGAGGGGGTGCGCAAGATTCAGCAGCTCTCGCGGGTCAGGCTGGCGACGGACGTTTACTTTCGCGAAGACGGCGGCTATGACACGATTCCTCTGCCGTCCCTGATGGTGGCCTTCAAGGAGCACGACGCCATCGTCGCGTGTTTCGACGAAGAGAGCAACTACATGCTGGAAGGCAGCGCGGAGCCGACCGTGGGTGTGGTCTTTTCTCCGCAGGAGCCTGAAGAGGTGCGGCGCGCGATGCGCGTGGTCGCCCGGTTCGTTGCCCTTAATTGCGCTCTGTTTCAGCTTGTCGAGGAATTGCAGGAATGGGAGAAACGTCATGCAGGTACAAATCTCGATCGGAGAGAACCATCGCTTCGAGCTGCGTGAGGCGCTGCTGATCTACGGAGACCGGCAGCGGAGTTTCGTGACCCGGCATCATGTGACGCTTCACAAGGACGCCCCACCCACACTCGAACCAGCCCAACCTTTCACTCTCGGGTTTCTTGAGTCGCTGGTGCGCTCGCTTGTGGGCGGTTCCACCGCCGAGGTCCTTCCGGAAAGCGTCCTTGCCAAGGGTGATCGCATGATCGCTTGGTGGACCGCAGCGTGCCGTCGTCAGATGTTCTATGAGAACTCCGAGCAGAAGGCCGTGGGATTGAATGGCCGCACGTTTCCGCAGCCTCCATTGATCTGGCGAGTCGATAACGGCGACTTGAAGATTCATGCGCTCACTGAGAACAAACGTCCGTCCGCGGGGACGACTCTGGCGGTCGCTCCGTTCTGGAACCTCTCTGACGATGGCCGCGTTTGCACCGGCACGATGCGCCGCCCAGACAGTGCAACAGTATCCTCGATCCCCAACTGGGAGCGGGGCTTCTATGAGAGCGCCTTCACTCACGCCAATGTCGGCCGCCTAACCCGCCACGACGGAGGCTTCGAGAGGCTTTGGACCGGTCTGGCGGACAAACGCAAGGTGTTTCCGGTCGAAACGCTAATCCGGTTGCCACAGACGCTCGCGCAGTTCGTGTGCGGAGACAGGGGGTAGCATGCGCATCGAGCACACTCTGCCATCCGATCTGCTGCGTCATCGCGCAGTCCGTGTTCTGATTATTGGCGCAGGCGGCACTGGCAGCGCCATCGTGATGGGGTTGCCGTATCTCGACCAGGCGATGCGCGTGTGGGGCCATCGCGATGGCCTTGACGTCGTTATGATGGACGCCGACACGGTTTCCGAAACGAATTGCATCCGGCAACCCTTCTCCGCCTCCGACATCGGACAGAACAAGGCCACAGTCCTGATCAACCGCATCAACATGTTCTGGGGAACAAACTGGTCGGCAATCACCAGCCACTTTCATGTGCGGTCCTTCGACCGCAGCCAGGACAGGTGTCCGGATCTGGTCATTGGTTGCGTGGACACGCGGGCCGCACGCAAAGCCATCGAGAATTCCTTCTCCCGCGCGCTGAGCCGGACGTGCTATTGGCTCGACCTCGGCAACAATGCCGCCAGCGGGCAGTACATCCTCGGTCAGCCTCTGAACGCACGTAACAGGCGCAAGGCAGGTCGGCTGCGCACGATCAGCGAACTTTACCCCGAGATCGTCGACGCCGAAGCCGGCGAGGACCCCTTGCCAAGCTGTTCGGCGGTCGAAGCCCTGGACCGGCAGGAGCCGTTCATCAACCAGACCCTTGCTGCCAGTGCTCTGGCCATGCTGGCGCAACTTTTCCGCTATGGGAAGCTCGCCCATCACGGCGCCTTTTTCAACGCGAAGACCGGTCAGATGTGCGCTTTGCCGATTGACCCGGCTCTGTGGTCGAAGACCAGAAGGCGTGCGAAGAGAGCGCAAGTAGTCGTCAGCAAAGGCCATCGTTGATCCACAGTCCGTTTCCATCCCACCCCACACCAGGAGAGATTATCCCGATGTTTAAAGAGCTTGCCCCCTACCTGCGGCAGCGCGCCGTTTTGCTGACCGTTACCCACCTTGAAGAGGACCAGATCCGCGTGAACGTCATCCCGCAGAAGCTGAAGGACGGCGAGAACGCGGCGCTCACCACGCCCCTCACTGTGACCGGGACGGCGAACGAACTTGATCGGGAGTTGCCGGCGACGCTTGTCAACTTCGTCTCCGCTCACCTCGAACTCAGGAACACTCTGGATCGGGCGAAGGCAGAGATGGACGCTGCCGCGAAGACGGCGCAGGCCGATGCCCGCTCGAAGTCCAGGACGCCGGCAAAGAGAGAACTGGCGAAGCCGGAGGATGTAAAGCCTGCCGCGCCAGCGAAGCCACTGGAGATTGCCAGGCCGGAACCACCGAAGACGGCCAGCCTCTTCGATGCGCGGGCCACTGAGTCCGCGAGTACTGTTCCCAGAGCGGACACGGAAGACGACGAAGAAATCCTTGCCGAAGTTGAAGAAGGTGACGAGGCGCAAGAGGATGAGGAACTGGACGACGCCGCCTGAAAGCGACACTCTGCCAGAATGCAATTACGCGATGGCGGCCCTGGCGGGTCGCCAAGGCCCCTCGTGATTGTACGAAATTGCTGCTCCGTCGGGCCTGCTTGTGGTCGCCAGAGCACATGGCCCATCGGCAGGAAAGGAGTTCAGATGGCGAATTGGTATGGTACTTCTCGCAGCAACTACTTCCGAGTAAAGGACAAAGACGCATTTCTCAAATGGGCCGAAGGCCGCGGGCTTGGCGTGTTCAAAAACGAAGAGAGTGCAGACCTGTTCGCCATTCATGGCGGCAGCACCGACGATGGTTCTTGGCCGAGCTATGACATGGAAGGCGATACCGAGATCGACTTAGTCGCCGAGCTTGCGGAACATCTCGCCAAAGGCCAGATTGCCGTCTTGATGGAAATCGGCGCAGAGAAGTTGAGATACTTGACCGGGGTGGCGATCGCAATCAATCACAAGGGGCGGGTAGTCGAACTCACTCTCAGCGACATTTACCGCAAAGCTGCACGGGCATTCCGCGTCGCGGAGAACGAGATCACTCAGGCTACCTATTGATTCGGCAAGCTCTGGTGGACCATCGATCGAATTAAGGAAAGAGCGAGGGTTCCGTGTCCTCTCTCTGATCATGGAAATTTCCCAGGCCGACACCCACCAGTCGAAACTTCTGCTTGGGGTCTAGGGCCACTTTGCTTCGCAAGGACAGAGCGATCTGCGTCAGTTCTTCGCAAGAGGCGGGCGGAGAAATTGGAGTCTGACTTCGCGTGAGGATTTGGAACTGGGCTGTCTTCAGCTTCAACACGACTGTGCGGGCGATCCTCGATTCCTTGCGCGATGCTTCCCAAGTCTTTTCCGCTAGACGCCGGATCATCGGTTCGGTTTCGGCCAGCAGCACGTCCTGCTCAAACGTATCTTCGGCTGAGATCGACTGGGTAGGTCGGTTGGGTAAGACGGGATTCTCGTCGATTCCTCTGGCCAACTCATAAAGGCGCTGCCCGTAACGGCCGAAGCGCGTTTCGAGCTCTTCAAGAGAGCGAGCACGCAATTCTCCAACCACGCGTAGACCAAGCGCCGCAAGCTTCTCCTCCGTTACCTTGCCAACTCCTGGAATGCGCCCAACAGGCAAGGGTGTAAGAAACTCTTCAACTTCGGCAGGCTGAATCACAAATAGTCCATTCGGCTTTCGCCAATCCGAGGCGATCTTCGCCAGGAACTTATTTGGGGCGACGCCGGCTGAGGCGGTCAGGTTCAGCTCTTCGCGGATTTGCTGCCGGATGGCACTGGCGACTTTGGTGGCCGTGGCGAGCCCGGTCTTGTTCTCAGTGACATCGAGATAGGCCTCATCGAGCGACAACGGTTCGATCAGGTCCGTGTGCCGGACGAAGATCTCGCGCGCTGCGCGCGATGCCGCTTTGTAGCGCGTGAAGTCCGGAGGGACAAAGACAGCCTGCGGGCACAGGTGCTCGGCATATTTCGCCGCCATGGCCGAGCGCACGCCGAATCGCCTGGCCTCATACGAGGCCGCACAGACAACAGATCTCTTACCGCGCCACGCCACGACGACAGGCTTACCGCGCAGTTCCGGGTTGTCCCGTTGCTCAACCGAGGCATAGAACGCGTCCATGTCCACGTGAACAATCTTCCGCACACTCATCCTGCATCCATGGTAGGCCGTCATCGCGGGCCATTGCCTGCGTACCTGAAGTGAAGCCCCTTGGAGTCGAAGTCATTCAGTTGCGTCAGCATTTGTTTCCACAACCAAGACCGGGAGGGCTAGCAAGATGGACTTCATCTTCCATGATGGCGGCCGCACGGCCGCAGGCTACAAGGGCAAGACTGGAGATTGCGTCACCCGGTCAATCGCGATCGCGACGGGAAAGACATACCAGGAGGTCTATGACGCACTCAACCATCTTGCACAAGCAGAGCGCATAAGCAAACGCAAAAGGAGACGGTCAAGCAGCCGGACAGGTGTGTTTCGCCAGACCTATCAAGCCTATCTTGGGTCGCTCGGATGGCGATGGACCACAACCATGTCGATTGGTTCTGGATGCAAGGTTCACCTGCGGTCCTCAGAGCTTCCGGGCGGTCCGTTGATCGTTAAGGTATCGCGGCACCTTACCGCTGTGATCGATGGCGTCCTCTACGACACCCACGACTGCTCCCGCAGCGGAATGCGGTGCGTGTATGGCTACTTTTCGCGGCCGTAGCTAATCCCGCATGTGTGGCCTGAAAGAAACCTTCTGAAACTGCATCCAACTTCAAACCTCCAAGGAAATCCTATGAAACCATCGAGACTCTATGAGGCGCTTCATGCGCTCATTGGTGAACGTGTGCCCCTGCACATCTGGGGCGCGTGCGGCGTTGGGAAGTCACAGATCGTCTCCCAGGTCGCCAACGATCTCGACTACGACTTTCTCGATGTGCGGGCCGTACAACTCGATCCGGTCGACCTGCGCGGCTTACCTCGAATCGCGGCAGATCAGACGGAATGGGCGCCTCCGAAGTTCCTCCCGACGACCGGGAAGGGCATCCTCTTCCTCGATGAGTTGACGTCTGCGCCGCAGATGACCCAGGCAGGTTGCTACCAACTGGTGCTCGACCGAAAGCTCGGCGAGTATGTGCTGCCCGATGATTGGGTTGTCATTGCCGCCGGCAATCCGGCCTCGGAGCGTGGCGTTCACTTCGCGATGCCTCGCCCGTTGCGCAACCGTTTCGTGCATCTGGACCTTGAACCGGATCTTGACGACTGGTGCGGGTGGGCGGTCAAGGCTCAGGTCCGTCCTGAGATCATTGCCTTCCTGCGCTTCAAGCCGGAATTGCTGCATACGGCGGACGTGACGTCTGACGCAAACGCCTGGCCAACGCCACGCTCCTGGGAGATGGCCTCACAGGTACTTTGCGGCATTGCTCGACGCCAGAAGACACAGCTTCTGTCAGGAACCAGTGAATTTGAGGCGCAACTCCTGGATGGAACCGTGGGACCAGCAGCGGCCTCGGAGCTTGTCGCTTTCCTCCGATTGTTCCGCCAGCTTCCGTCGATCGACGAAATTCTGCTGAATCCCGGGACGGCAACAGTCCCCGCGGAGCCGTCCGCGCAAATCGCGATCGCGACCGCCCTTGGCAGGGTGTTGAGCGACAGCTCAGTAGGCAGAGGACTCACGTATCTCGACCGGATGCCGACCGAAATGCGCGTGATGGCCGTGCGCGATGCGGCAGCGCGGGACACTGCGATCACCCATACCCCCGAGTTCGTTCGTTTCGGCGTGGAATACCGGGAGGTCATTCAATGATTACCGAAAAGGCAATGCTTGCCGCCGTCCACATCAGCATCTGGACGGCCGTCAAACACGACCGCAAAGTCAGCCGCGATGTCGCGGATCAACACGGCGCGCATCAGGGCGCGGGCCGCTATAACAAGCAGCTGTTACGCGGCGCGGACAAGCTGGACGAACTTCGAATGCTCGCCGGGCAGATCCGCCAGTATTTCTACAAGATCACCCTACCCTGGTCAGACGAAGGATTTCGCCTCTTGCCGGCGAACTTCTATTTCGATCTCATGGCACGGATGCGTGAGTTCGAAGCGAGCTTCGAGCAGGGGGTCGAGAGTTTTCTCCGGGTCTATCCGCAATACATCGAGCAAGTGAGACCAGAGTTGAACGGCCTCTTCCGGGAGGAAGACTACCCGGTCGCGGAAAAGCTGCGGACGAAGTTTGGCTTGAAGGTGGAAATCCTGCCCATTCCGACCGGCGCGGACTTCCGCGTTCAGATGTCGGCCGAAGAACAGGCGCGGGTTTCGCGCGAGATTGATGCGAATGTCCGCGAGTCGCTGACACGCGGGACCGAGGACTTGTGGAGGCGGGTTCGGGAAGCAGTCGCGCACATGGTCGACCGGCTGAAAGAACCGGAGTCGCGCTTTCACGGATCGCTGGTCACCAATGTGCTGGACATCGTTGAGATATTGCCCCGACTCAACGTCAATGGCGACGCCGACCTGAACCGCTTCGCGGACCAGATCAAACAGCGCCTTTGCAACTACTCTGCGCAGGACCTCAAGAAACACGACCTCCTGCGCGTCACGACGGCAGCCGACGCTGCCAACATCGTCGCCCAGATGGCCGACGTGTTGCGCGGACGAGAAACGACGGAAACCGCTCCTGGCCAGACCGCCGACGAGATCTTCACCCGCATGTCCGCGTTCATGGAGGCGCCCGCGGCGGTATGAGAATTGAGACGCCGACCTCGCGCCGTATCCAGAAGGCGCGCACCGGTCTAGTGCTCGACCACCCCTTCTTCGGATCGCTCCTCTTTCGATTGAAAGATTGCGAGTGCTGGTCAATTCAAACGATGGCCACCGACGGCTTGTCGCTCTACTACAATCCAGACTTCGTGGAAACGCTCAACGCGGCGACCCTGGCCGGAACGCTGGCTCATGAAGTCATGCACCCTGCGCTGCACCATCATGTGCGGCGCTCGGGGCGCGATCCAAAGCGATGGAATATCGCGTGCGATTACGCCATCAACCCTCTCCTTGTTGACGCAGGACTCAGCCTGCCCGACGGAGTCCTTCTCGATAACCGCTTTCGCGGAATGAGTGCGGAGCAGATCTATAACCTGCTTGAATCGGAGGCCTCGCAAGTTTCCGGCAATGAGGACGAAGAGGGTGAGTTAGGAGCGAATAAATCGAACAATGACCAGTCGTCCACCGGCGACGCGAATGAACCGTCCGCTCCTACGACCGAAGGCGGAATCGGCCAGGTCCTCGATGCGCCTCTGCCCGACGAGGAAACTCCCACCATTGAGGAACAGGTCCGGGAGTGGGATATAGCGGTCAACCAGGCAACGACGGTTGCACGCCACGCGGGCAAGGTTCCCGCCGGCCTCGACCGGACTTTGGAAGGAGCGGCAGAGGCCGCTGTGGACTGGCGCGAACTGCTGCGGCGGTTCTGGTCGGAGACCACTCCCGCGGACTATAGCTGGATGCGCCCCAACCGTCGCCACCTCTGGACAGGGCTCTATCTGCCGGGAGTGGTGCGCGAGGGTGTAGGCGAGGTCGCGATCGCCGTCGACTGCTCAGGTTCAGTGAGCGCGCGGCAACTTCGGCTATTTGAAGCCGAAGTGCGTTCGATTCTCGAAGGCCAACGGCCGGAGCGCGTTTACGTTCTCTACTTCGACGCAGTGGTGCAGAAGGTTGAAACGTACGAATCCGGACAACGCATTGATCTCAACCCGGTCGGCGGAGGAGGTACGGAATTCGGTCCGTGCTTCGAATGGCTCGACGATAGGGGCATTCGGCCTCAGACTCTGGTCTTTCTGACCGACCTATACGGATCATTCCCACCATCCGCTCCCGTCTATCCCGTCCTGTGGGCTTCGACAGGAAGCCGGAAGGCGCCATTCGGCGAAGTCATCCCCATGCAGGTGGCCTAGTCCCAAACGGTCGAAGACTGCGGTCCGCTCGGGCGACGGATCTCAATCGAATTCCAAACATTCGATCGAAGACCGCAATTGGTTTTTGGGAAGGAGGCTCTCTGTGAATCAGACATATCGCATTTTCACGGACGGCTCCGCGATCGGAAATCCGGGACCAGGTGGATGGGGCGCGGTTTTGATGCAGGGGAAAAGACGTTGGGAAATGTCCGGCGCATTTCTTTGGACGACCATCTCGGAAATGGAGTTGGTCGCAGCAGTACAGGCGCTTCGGCCACTTCCAGACCGGGCGCGCGTCGAACTGCATTCGGACTCGGAATACCTCATTTATGGAATGCGAGTCTTCGTCTTCCACTGGCAACGCCAGGGCTGGCGAAACCGGCGCGGCGTCGCGTTGCAGCATCGCGCGTTGTGGTCGGAGTTGATCGAGTTGAACGCCCAGCTTCACATCCGATGGACGTGGATCAAAGGACACAACGGGAATAGGGAACAGATCCGCGCCGACCGTTTGGCGTATCTGGCCGCTCGAAGTCTCTGGGTTCAGCACAAAGTCGCGGCTTGATGGTGGCAAGGGTCCACAACGTTGCAGAAGGAGCAGCAATGGCTTCAATTGCGGAAGCAAACTCGTTGTTTGAAATTGACATGGAACTGGATGGGCTCCTCGAAGAAATTCAAGAGCAAGTCGAGTCTGAGGGGCAGGCTTCGGAAAATCTGATAACGCGTTTTCAACAATTCTGCGAAGCACATGGCGAGAAGGTCGATCGGATCGGCCGATTCGTGCGCATGATGGAAGCCCGCGAACAGTATTGCCGCAACGAGGCCACGCGGCTGACCGACCGTGCTCGCGCCGCAGCTGGCAAAATGGAGCGCACAAAGAACATGGTGCTCTATTACCTCCTGAGCCGGGACCTCAAGAAGATCGAAGGTCACCAGTTCACCTTGCGTGCCCAGAAGAACAGCCAGGATTCGGTGCGGATCACGGATGAGGCGGCATTACCATTGTGCTACTGCCGAATCGAGGCGCGAATCGAGGGTACGGTTTGGCAGACGGTCCTTTCCTTGCTTCCAGGCGAGCTTGTGATGGCTCTACTATCGTCCGTTCAAGAAAAACGGCCGAATTCCGAAGCCATCAAAATAGCAGCGCTGCACGACGGGCATGTGCCTGGAGCGGAGGTGCGGCGAGGATCGCACCTGAGAGTCGTTTGAGAAACAATAGATAGTCCTTAGGCCTCAAGAGACTCTTTCGAACCCCCGTCGAAAATCCGGCGTGGGTTGTCGTTCTCGCGCTATGGTCGGCGGGCGCGAATACCCTTAACCCAGGTTTCCAGGGCCTCAATATCTCTCTTGAGTTCGGCAGTCCCAGGCACTGGTGCGCGCGCCGCCGGGGCCTTATCGTGACCGGGTAGCCACGTCGAGCACTTCGTCATCGCCGTCTCAATAGTTTTGCAGTCTGTATCCGTAATATCGGAGAGCGGGGCGAGCCTCTGCGTTTGAACGCTTGGTCTGTACCGCTCCACGACTCCACTCAAGAGAACTTCTTCCAAAGCGCGTTCCCAGGCTTCGCGCAAAAGGCCGTAGAGGTATTTTGCTTCCTGCTCGTAGGCGTCTTGATTGCCGTCTCGGGAAAGCTTTTCTGCTGCTTGGTAACGGTTCTTGAGATAACCGATCTTCCCTTTGACCGGCATTGCGACCCACGGCAACTCTTCAGCACATACACCCGCGCCCTTCGACTGCCTGCGGACATGCTGGTCAAGCGGTTCAATGCTGCTCTCTTCGGCATATTGCTTCAACGCTAACAGGAAGACAATATCGTGTGTGAATACGATGACCTGCCTCCGCTTGGATTCCTGCACCAGGCGCCGCGCCACATTATTGCGCCATTCAAAGTCTAGCGAGGAGACCGGGTCGTCGAACACGATGGCCGACGGATCATCGGCCGTACTCAGTTCGGCAAAGAAGGCCGCAATCGAGATACACCGTTGTTCGCCCTCGCTCACGATCTTTGGAACCTCCACGCCGGGATTTCGCGTGAGGATGAGCTTGTGGTAAAAGACCCCCTCCGCGCCGCCAACCTCTTTCAGCTCGACCTCGACGTGATTGAATTCGAGATTCTGCAACTCGCTTTTGAAGCTCTGTTTCAGGCGCTCCGAAACGACCGCCTTCGTCACCTGAGAACTCTTCTGCGTAATGGCTGTAGGCTTCGTTTCCTCGATGCACTGGCCGTATGCAGCGATCTTCTTCTTGTTTTCGATCTCGTCAAGGATGGTTTGTTCGTGCTTCCCAAGCGCCACCCGTGCACGTAGTTCCTGCGCTTCGTTAGCGAGCTTCTTGCGCGCCTCGGTATTTGCACTTTCGCGCAGGGACTTGATACGTGCATCGATCTCAGATGCTACGGACTGTACTTCGCCTGAAGCGGATGCGAGCGCGGGGCAGTCCTGGCCCAAGTCTTTGTCTTCTGTCAGCACGGCGACAACTGTGGCGCGGCGTTTCTCGTTCTGTGCGATTGCGGCGCTGATAACCTCCGCCTTTGACTCATGCTCCAAATGGAGCTCTTTGATGGCCTCCTCAACCGCGTCCGAAGACGTCTTGAGGGAGGTAAATGCGTTGCGCCTGCGCACGAAGTCTTCCCGAATCTGGCGCAGTTCCCGCTCTGTTGTCGATGTTATGAATTCCTCAAACTGTTTGAGTCTGTGCGCAGCGGCATCGTCGAGATCCTGCTGACAGAGAACGCACTTCGATCCGTCCTCTGTGACTGGAAATGTTTGCCCTGGATACGCCTGTTGCTCGGAGAAGAGTCGTGATGACTCCCACATGGCCTTCCATTGGTCGCCGCCCGTTCCGGGGAGCAGGTTCTGTGGAAATGTCGCCTCGCGCAGACGCTTCGCTTCCTCGCTCTTGCGGCGGCCATCCGTCCTGACATTGAACAGGGCAGCAACCTCAGCATCCGACAAAACATTCTCCAATGCTCTTTGATGCTCGCCTAGCGCGCGCACGCGGCCGACGCGGATATTAAGCTGGGCAATCAGTTTGTTGGGATCGTTGGCCTGCAAATCTTGGAGGGATTTTTCCAGGAAGCCAAGCTGCGCCTCTTCTTCCGACGACAGTCGCGTGACGGCCTGGACCGCTTCTGGCTTTGTCAGCGAAGTGATATTGCCGGCGAGCTTCGCCGCCGCTGTCCCCGCAGGAATCTGTGCAACGATGGGAGCAAGCACATTGGCATTTAATGCGCGCTGTTCTGATTCCAGCCTCGCGCGAACCGCCCGACATGCCTTTACCAGTTTGTCGAACAGGTCCAGCCCGAACGGCAAAAACGCGACATCGGTTCTCTCGTTGAGGTATACGGCGGCGCACTGCGCGTCAAAGATGCTGACGCGAGAGATGAATTCATCCGCTTCGCCGTCCACCCATTCGTGGTGAGTCGTCTCGTCGCCAACCTTATATTTGATATTCACAACCGGCTTGGGCGGAGCGACGCCGGACACGACATTTCCGAGAATCTGCTCCTGCCCGCGTGCGCGACACGCTTGCTTGAGAATGCGAATGTAGCCGGTCTTACCTGCGCCGTTGTCGCCGTAGACGATGGTGAGGCCGAGGGCGAACTTGAGGGTTTGATCTTCCGCGAGCGCATTTACACCCTTGTGATGAAATATCGACACGAGCGATACCGCCGCCGCTTTTGCCTCTCCACCGGGTACGTGCTCCTTGGAAAGCGGTTTGACTTCTGCCTTCTCAGCCAAGCCGTGATCGCCCTTACAGATTTCGGTAAAAGCGCTGATGTCGTCATCGGAGAGTTCTCCATTTATGACCAAACGCCGAAGCGCGTCGCGTTGCCATTTCGGGCGGTCTGCTGACCACGTTAGAATCTCCTGGAGAACGTTCACTGGCATTCCTTTCTATGCAGCGAATAGGCCCTACCCTAATCGCTCGAAGAGGCTAGACATAGAACTTAAGCGGCTGCTTTTCCGCGTCGCGGGCCGAACCCATCGTCAGCACGTCGCCCACCTTGTTCGCAAAGCGAATCGTGACGGGAAGTCCGTCATTGTAATTGCAGGCGTTGTAGTTGATCTTGGTAAGGCCCATGATGTCGGCAAGCACAGTGCGAATGTGAGGACGTCTTCCCGTGCTACGCAAAACGGTTATCGACAGTGGGTTTGGCGTTTCAGGGCCGATATAGGTATCCAACCTGGGCACGAAACCATTTGTCCACAACAAGGCATTACGGTCATCAAGAATGATGGCAGTTCCGCGTATTGCCGGATAATCGCCGTCACGAAACAGCTTGGACTCTCCGTGGGTTTCCTTGATGCGGACGCCGACGACGTTGGTGCCCTTCGGCGCGGCCTTTTTGAAAGCTTTCCATTCTTCCTCGTTGAAGGTCGTACGCCCGTGAATGAAGAACTCTTTCGGCGGCGCACCGTGCTTGCTCTTGAATGTTTCGAGTACCTTGGCAATCAGGCTTTTCGCTTCTTTTGGGTGAAGATGGAATTCAAAGTCGCCGGTTTTCCAGGGGCCGTTCGCCCCACGGAAAACGACGGCGTCACCTTCATTAAGGAACATTTGCGCCGCGCAGCAGGCATGCTCCTTTGGGTCGTTCGGGATCATCTTAAAGACAAGCCCGATGTAGCAAACTCCCGGCCTTACGTGGGCGAGCTTCCACGGCGGCTCGGGCTGCGTTTTGTAGTAAAGTCCCGTCGCCAGATTCCACGCGACAGTCGCCGGGTCTTGTAACCCTCGCTTCGGATAGCCTGCCTAAGAAATCCCTCAAGGTCATTTATATCGACGAGCCAGAGTTGTCTTTCGCCCACGGCCAGACCTGTGATCATCCAAAGGACGGGCTTTTCCTCTACGGGCCCCACAGTGGCCCAACACGCCCGCGTGAAGTTTCCGTCGGAGTCATTGGAACGAAAGACGGTCTTTCATATTTTCGGAATTGGGCGATTGCGCTTGGCGGCTTCGTTGCCGTCCCGCCGCGGAAGAAAACCGACAAAGAGCACAGATTACACCTCTCGAATTTTCCGGGGCTGGAAGAAGCATTCGGCATCATGGTCAGTCCCGGCGAGTTTGTTCAGCGCACCGTCGATTACAAGGCGCTCGACGATGCCACCCGCACAGTGAACCAACACGAGGCAGTACGCAAAGCGGTAGACCTGTATGTGGGCGAGATTGAACGCTATGACAAGAACGAAGAAAAGACGGTTGATGTCTGGATGTTCATTCTCCCCGTCAAACAGTCCGAGCGTGGAATCGTCGCTTTCCTCCGCATCGTCTTCCATCGTGTCCGGTAGGGCCGTTGTGACAGGCGACGTGAACAGCATTGGCCTTGCGTCAAGCGTGATGGCGCAAGCGTCTGAGAGTGGCACGGTAATACACGGAGCTTCGCCCGAGAGCAATTCGAGATAGGCTATGAGGCGACCGTGCCATTGTTTGTTTCGCCAGCCTTTGCAGATGGTACGCCGCAAACGATGCTGTACTGCGGTGTCGCTGATGACGGCACCGGCCCGGCCAGAGGTCAATTCCGCGAATAGCACGCGCGCTTTCAGCTTGAAATGTAGATGCGGCCAAAAGGCCGGTGTTGCCGATACGCCATATTGCCAAACCCTGCCACCTGCGGCGTTACGCAACATAGAAGATCTGCGCTTGCCTTGCCTCCCCCAAGAGATTCGTTTACCCAACGGAGTCTGCGCCTCACCGATGTGAAATGCCGTCTGCGTGGCGAAGAGGTGCTCGGACAGGCCCTTTGAACGGCAGAAGTTCTCCCATGCGCGACGGAATATTGAGAACACAAGGTTTTTCGCTTCGCGTGGCTCTATATCGGGTAATTGACTGCCGCGATCAATGAAGTCGAGCAATTTATGCTCGGACTGAATTTCAAACGGCGCGACATCGGCGAAATCGCGCGCGATTTCCTCCGGCGACGCGAACGAAAAGAAGCCGCGGTGATAGTCTTCGGCGGGAAGCGCACTTTCGCGGCACGTCTTCTCCATCAATTCGAGATTGATCGGTCCCGGCGGGTGGTAGTAGCGAATTGTGTCGGGAAGGTTGGCGACGCGAAGCCAGTTGGACGTGAGAACTTCCGGCTTGTTTTCGACCTTGATTGCAAGCCGCTTTCGGTAGTTTTCCCAATTCGGATTGATCGCGGCCTGTGCCGCGCGCGCCACATTCTGGTTTTCTAACGTGTCCAACAGGTCATGCAAACCCCTGGCCCAGCTTCCCAGAAAATCGACCCATTGAAGTTCACCGATGCCGAAGATCTTCTTGAAAACTTCAAGGCGAAGGGGAATGATGAAGCGCGGGTCTTTCAACTCTTTTGCCACATCCGCGGCGATGCCGATTTCTTCCTGAACGCCGATCTTGTCGAGCGTGGCATCCCGGCAGCATAGGAGCATTTTCACTGCCTTCTTTTGCAGCGTTTCGGTAATCTGCCTGCGCCAGCGGTCCCCTGGCTCAAGCGTCAGGATATCCGCAAAAACGGTGTACCCAGCTGCTTCAAGACGCGGGGCAAGCCAGAGCACAAAGTCGTCGTCCTCGGGTGTGGCCTTGCTGATGAAGACGATCTCCCGTGTTCTGGTATTTGTGCCTTCCGTGGACTTGATGCTTCTCTGAGTATCGGTCACATCTTTTCCCGCTTCCACTATTGCAAGTTAGGCCTCAGCCGTCGTTCCCGTGCCAGCTTCACACAACGCTGTCTTCACCGTTATTCGTGCCCTCTGGAGCAAGTTTTGCTTCAACTGCGAGGACAGCCTTGAGATCTATGACATGAATCGTGCTGAGATAAATCGACATGTCTCTTTGGGCGAGAATGACATCAAGCTCATTGCCGTCGAGACGCGTAACCATACCGCGGATAACCTCCCTGGACCCGTTCGCGTGGCGGTACATAGCCGAGTGATTTGGGCAGAGTGCTAGATAGTTCTGGAAGTGACGCTTCGTTAGTCCAGGCAAGAATTCAACCGTTTCGAAGAACTCGCTGCCATCGTCCAGCTTGAACGGCAATGGCCCCTTGCATATCTGGCACGTCATTTCGCCTTCGGCATTCCGGTAGTGCTGCCGTAAGTACCGCTCGGCCTCTGCCTTCACATCCTCTCGACCGATGGACACTGACCGGTTACGAATCTCGCTCTCTTTGTCGGGAGCGTCCTCGGCCTGTTCAGCAACATTGCTGGCGTGTCTCTGAGGATTTGCTGGGGATCGATCTGGAATAGCCGCCTTTGCAACATTCTCACGTTCTGAGAGGATCCATTCCTGCTCTTCCTCAGGCAGAGATGCAAAGCGCCTTGCACGTTCGAGAGCGCCTACATTGGCAAAGCCCGCCATCTTGGCTACGCTGTCCTTTTCCCTTTGCTGCGCCGACTGGCGTTCAGCCTCAGCGCCAAATTGGATCGCTTTTGCCCCCTTATATCCCGGATCAAAGGGGAATCCCTCGGGCAGAAGTTCTCTCAAAGCATCCGCTGGCAGCACAAAGCTGCCGTTACCCTGTGGAATCCACTTGGCTGCACGTAGTTCGTGCACGAGAGA